>Ga0228700_1001187_pt1 | contig 17902 bp, 16 predicted proteins | sample McNCre317_Aug_MG_FD_178019 | JGI IMG/M metagenome (GOLD analysis project Ga0228700, IMG submission 178019) | Freshwater microbial communities from McNutts Creek, Athens, Georgia, United States - 3-17_Aug_MG | ecosystem: Environmental > Aquatic > Freshwater > Creek | place: USA: Georgia...
CGCATCATCAGCGCCACCCACAAAGATCTGCCGGCCGAGGTGGCAGCCGGCCGCTTCCGCCAGGACCTGTATTACCGCCTGAACGTGATCGACATCGACATCCCGCCGCTGCGCGAGCGGGTGCAAGACCTGCCTGCCCTGTGCCATGCGCTCTTGGGCCGCATCGCCCGCGACTCCAACCTGCCCCAGCGCCAGGTGCCCGAGCACACCTTGGCGCGCCTGGCCAACATGCCCTTGCCCGGCAATGTGCGCGAGCTGGAAAACATTTTGCACCGCGCGCTGGCACTGTCCGATGGCGACACCCTGGAGCTGCCCGACACCGATGGCGACAGTGCCGGCAACACCATGGCCGCGCGCTTGCAGGGCGGCACCGAGGCCATGCCGCTCACGGCGAATGCCCCCCTCACGGCCAGCGCGCCCTTGACAGCCAGCGCGCCCTTGTCGGGCAGTTCCGAAAAGCCGGCGCTGCCCGATGATTTGCAGGGCTACCTGGATGAGAAGGAGCGGCAGATCCTGGTACGCGCCCTGCGCGAGACCGGCTTCAACCGCACCGTGGCAGCCAAGCTGCTGGGCTTGAGCCTGCGCCAGATTCGCTACCGCATCGCCCGGCTGAAGATCGACGCGCCCGACATGCAGGGCGAGGACGAGCATGACCTGCCCTGAAGCGGCGCCGGCACGCAGCACCGCAAAGGGTGCGGCTGCCTGGGAGCAGGGTTGGTACGCCTACGCCCGCCGCTCTGAATCGCCCAACTTCGGCCCGCGTCCGCCACAGACCTGTGTGGACCTGGTGGTGCTGCATTCCATCAGCCTGCCGCCGGGCCAGTATGGCGGGCCGCAGGTGCAGCAGCTCTTCACCAACCAGCTGGACTGGAACGCCCACCCCTACTTCAAGCAGATCGAAGGCCTGCAGGTGTCAAGCCACTTCTTTGTGCAGCGCGGCGGCGAGCTCTGGCAGTTTGTGAGCTGCGAGCAGCGCGCCTGGCATGCCGGGCGCTCGCAGCACGCGGGGCGCGACAACTGCAATGATTTTTCCATCGGTATCGAACTCGAGGGGCTGGAAGGCGATCTGTTCGAGCCGGCCCAGTACGAAACCCTGTCGGCCCTGCTAAGCGCCCTGGCTCAGGTCTATCCGCTGCGCCATGTGGTGGGCCACGAGCATATTGCGCCCGGGCGCAAGCATGACCCTGGCGCCGGCATGGACTGGGCCTTGGTGCAGCGCTGCAGTGCGCTGGATGCACAGGCTTTTTCGGGCGTCACAAAAAAAATTTAGGCCCGCCCATGGGAGGCCTGCGAGGTGCTGCGCCACCCTGCGGCACCTGCCGCTGCGAAGCGCCCTGTTGGCCAGCCTTGATTGATGCGGCCTGGCCGGGCAAAAGCGCTGGAAAGCCGCATCAACACTGCACTTTTTCGACCAACACCAAGCAGCATCAGGCCTGGGCCCAGACCGCACATCGGTGGTGCCTGCGCAAGATTTTCTGGCGGCCCCAAGGCCTGGGGCGCAAAAGCTTGGATACACTACCGGTAGTGGCTTGATACCAAGTCACACCCCAGATATAGTGTGTCGTCCTTGCACGACTGCCAGACACCGGAAAGCCTTCCAGGCCTACCGGACACCCAGAGCACCCAGAAAAAACTGACCGAGAGAGGTACCCATGCAAACTCCCATCGCCCCAACCAGCCCCCAGTCCTCCAGTGCTCCCGCGGGCGCCTTTGCCAGCGTTCACAGCGACGCCCAGGCCAACCCCCTGAACCACTACCAGATCATCCGCCGCAATGGCGCCGTGGTGCCCTTTGAGCCCAACAAAATTGCCGTGGCCATGATGAAGGCCTTCCTGGCCGTGCATGGCACCCAGGGTGCGGCCTCGGCCAGCGTGCGCGAGACCGTGGACCAGCTGACTCAGCAGGTCATGCGCGCGCTGATGCGCTCGCGTCCGGGTGGCGGCACCTTCCACATTGAAGACGTGCAAGACCAGGTCGAGCTCGGCCTGATGCGCGGTGGCCACCATGAGATTGCCCGCGCCTATGTGCTGTACCGTGAGCGTCGCACCCAGGAGCGCGCCAAGCAGATGGAGCAGGCCAAGCCCGCCGCGCCCGTGCTGCATGTGCTGGAGAACGGCCAGCGCGTGGCGCTGGACCTGGACCAGCTGCGTTCGCGCATCGAGACCGCCTGCGCTGGCCTGGGTGCCGAAGTGAAGGCCGAGCCCATCGTGGCCGAGACCATGCGCAACCTGTACGACGGCGTGCCCATGGACGAGGTGCACAAGGCCTCCATCCTGGCCGCCCGCACCCTGATCGAAAAAGACCCCGACTACACCTACGCCACCGCCCGCCTGCTGTTCCATACCATCTCGCGCGAGGTGCTGGGCCGCGACGTGGCCCAGGCCGACATGGCCGAGGCCTATGCCGACTACTTCCCCGGCTTCATCAAAAAGGGGGTGGATGCCGATCTGCTGGACAGCAAGCTGCTGCAGTTTGACCTCAAGCGCCTGGGTGCGGCCCTGCAGAGCGGCCGCGACATGCAGTTTGACTACCTGGGTCTGCAGACCCTGTATGACCGCTACTTCCTGCACATCGGCAAGCAGCGCATCGAGCTGCCCCAGGCCTTCTTCATGCGCGTGGCCATGGGCCTGGCGCTCAATGAGATCGACCGCGAGGCACGCGCCATCGAGTTCTACGAGGTGCTCTCCTCGTTTGACTTCATGTCCAGCACGCCCACGCTGTTCAATGCCGGCACCCAGCGCTCACAGCTGTCTTCCTGCTACCTGACCACCGTGCCCGATGACCTGGACGGCATCTACGAGTCGATCAAGGAAAACGCCCTGCTCTCCAAGTTTGCCGGCGGCCTGGGCAATGACTGGACGCGCGTGCGCGCCCTGGGCAGCCACATCAAGGGCACCAATGGTGAGTCGCAAGGTGTGGTGCCCTTCCTCAAGGTGGTCAACGACACCGCCGTGGCGGTGAACCAGGGCGGCAAGCGCAAGGGTGCGGTCTGCACCTACCTGGAGAGCTGGCACCTGGACATTGAGGAGTTCCTGGAGCTGCGCAAGAACACCGGCGACGACCGCCGCCGCACCCACGACATGAACACCGCCAACTGGGTACCCGACCTGTTCATGCGCCGCGTCATGGGAAAAGGCACGTGGACCCTGTTCTCGCCCTCCAGCGTGCCCGACCTGCACGACCTGTTTGGCGCCGAATTCGAGCGTGCGTATGTGGCTTACGAAGAAAAGGCCGCACGCGGCGAGATCACGCCCAGCCGCACGGTGCAGGCCAGCGACCTGTGGCGCAAGATGCTCACCATGCTGTTTGAGACCGGCCACCCCTGGATCACCTTCAAGGACGCCTGCAATGTGCGCTCGCCCCAGCAGCACGCCGGTGTGGTGCACTCCTCCAACCTGTGCACCGAGATCACGCTCAACACCTCGGATTCGGAAACCGCCGTGTGCAACCTGGGCTCGGTCAACCTGCTGCAGCACCTCAAAGACGGCGCCAACGGCAAGGAACTCGACCACGCCAAGCTGCAGCGCACCGTCACCACGGCCATGCGCATGCTGGACAACGTGATTGACATCAACTACTACGCGGTGAAGAAGGCGCGCGACTCCAACCTGCGCCACCGCCCGGTGGGCCTGGGCCTGATGGCCTTCCAGGACAGCCTGTATGCCTTGCGCATCCCCTATGCGTCGGACGCCGCGGTGCAGTTCGCCGACAGCTCCATGGAAGCCATCTGCTACTACGCCTACTGGGCCTCCACAGAGCTGGCGCGTGAGCGCGGCCGCTACTCCAGCTACAAGGGCTCGCTGTGGGACAAGGGCGTGCTGCCCCTGGACACGCTGGACCTGCTGCAATCCGCACGCGGCGGCTTTGTCGAGGTCGACCGCTCTGCCACCCTGGACTGGGAGGCCCTGCGCACGAAGATCGCCCAGGACGGCATGCGCAACAGCAACTGCGTGGCCATTGCGCCCACGGCCACCATCTCCAACATCATCGGCGTGGACGCGTCCATCGAGCCCTGCTTTGGCAACCTCTCGGTGAAGTCCAATCTGTCGGGTGAATTCACGGTGATCAACAGCTACCTGGTGCGCGACCTCAAGCGCCTGGGCCTGTGGGACGACGTGATGGTGATGGACCTCAAGCACTTCGATGGCTCGCTGCAGCCGATCGACCGCGTGCCGGCCGACATCAAGCAGCTCTATGCCACCGCCTTCGAGGTGGAGACCCGCTGGCTGGTGGAAGCCGCAGCACGCCGCCAGAAGTGGATCGACCAGGCGCAGTCGCTCAACATCTACATGGCCGGCGCCTCGGGCAAGAAGCTCGACGAGACCTACAAGCTGGCCTGGCTGCGCGGCCTCAAGACCACCTACTACCTGCGCACCATGTCGGCCACCCACGCCGAGAAATCCACCGTGAGCGCAGGCCGTTTGAATGCCGTTTCATCGGGCAGCGAAGGCAGTGCGCCCAACCGCATGTCGAGTGCCATGGAAGCCGCTGCAGCGGCTGCGCAAGCGCAGATGGTGCTGGCAGAAAATGCGGCCACCGACATCCGTTTCTGCGGCGTCGATGACCCCACGTGCGAGTCCTGCCAATGATGTCTTGCAGGCATCGCACTGCCTGTGCGATGCCTGCGAGCAACACTCTTTTGCAGACATGCAAATGATCTCTTTCCATTTCATTTCACTGCTCACATAATCCGCAGATTGGAAACACCTATGTTGACCTGGGACGAAGAAGTCAAGCCCACACAGCCGTCCAACTTTTCACGTACGACGCAGCCCTCTGCGCCGCTGACGCAAGAAGTTGTTTCCCCCGAAATCCGTACCCTCCACGATGGTGCCCGCATCGCTGCCAGCCCGGTTGCATCGCCCATCAAGCCTTTGCTGACTGAAGCCGCACGCCGCGTGCGCGCCGCTGACAAGCGCATCATCAACGGCCAGACCGACGTCAACCAGCTGGTGCCCTTCAAGTACAAGTGGGCCTGGGAGAAATACCTGGCCACCTGCGCCAACCACTGGATGCCGCAAGAGGTCAACATGACCCGCGACATCGCACTGTGGAAGTCGCCCAATGGCCTCTCCGAAGACGAGCGCCGCATCGTCAAGCGCAACCTCGGCTTCTTCGTCACCGCCGACTCGCTGGCCGCCAACAACATCGTGCTGGGCACCTACCGCCACATCACCGCGCCCGAGTGCCGCCAGTTCCTCCTGCGCCAGGCCTTCGAGGAGGCCATCCACACCCATGCCTACCAGTACATCGTGGAGTCGCTGGGCCTGGATGAAGGCGAGATCTTCAATGCCTACAACGAGGTCAAGTCCATCCGCGACAAGGACGAGTTCCTGATCCCCTTCATCGAAGCCATCATGGACCCCAATTTCCATACCGGCACGCTGGAGACCGACCAGACCCTGCTCAAGAGCCTGATCGTGTTCGCCTGCCTGATGGAGGGCCTGTTCTTCTACGTGGGCTTCACCCAGATCCTGGCCCTGGGCCGCCAGAACAAGATGACCGGTGCGGCCGAGCAGTACCAGTACATCCTGCGTGACGAGTCCATGCACTGCAACTTCGGCATCGACCTGATCAACCAGCTCAAGGCCGAGAATCCCCAGCTCTGGACACCCGAGTTCAAGGCCGAGATCCGCGGCCTGTTCGAAAAGGCCACCGAACTGGAGTACCGCTATGCCGAGGACACCATGCCGCGCGGCGTGCTGGGCATGAATGCGTCCATGTTCAATGGCTACCTGCGCTTTATTGCCAACCGGCGCGCCACCCAGATCGGACTGGAGCCGCTCTTCCCCAATGAAGAGAATCCCTTCCCCTGGATGAGCGAAATGATCGACCTGAAGAAAGAGCGCAACTTCTTTGAGACCCGCGTGATCGAGTACCAATCAGGCGGTGCGCTCTCCTGGGATTGATGGCCGCACATGGTTTCAAGTATTTCACGCCAACCCCACACCCCGCAGAGGGTGATGGGTGGGCGTGTCACCGCGTTCATGCCGCTGGGACTCTGCCCAACGGCATGGATCGCTTCCTGCCCTCCAACTCGCAGGAAGTGCTCTTTGTAAATGGTTCAAGGAGAAAATGATGGCAACTGCAAAAAAGCCGGCCGCAAAAAAGGCCGCTCCCGCGAAAAAAGCTCCCGCTAAAAAGGTAGCAGCGAAGAAGGCCGCTCCGGCCAAGAAGGCCGCCCCGGCCAAGAAGGCGGCAGCGCCTGCGAAGAAGGCCGTCGCCAAGAAGGCCGCTCCGGCCAAGAAGGCGGCAGCTCCCGCGAAGAAGGCGGCTCCGGCCAAGAAGGCCGCAGCACCTGCCAAGAAGGCAGCGGCTCCTGCGAAGAAGGCAGCAGCCAAGAAGGCCGCTCCGGCCAAGAAGGCCGCTGCAGCGAAGAAAGCTGCTCCTGCCAAGAAGGCCGCTGCGGCCAAGAAGCCCGCTGCCAAGAAGCCTGCAGCCAAGAAGGCAGCCAAGAAGCCGGCTGCGAAGAAAGCCGCGAAAGCACCCGCTGCCGCTGCTGCCCCTGCCGCCCCTGCTGCTCAGACCACTCTGAACCCGCAAGCGGCCTGGCCTTTCCCCACTGCCAGCAAGCCTTAAGCCCGCAAGGCTTGAAGGCCCGGCACCTGCCCAGGTGCCGGGCTTTTTTTTATGCGCGCAGCCCCATTGGCGGCAGCGGCCTGCACAGGGGTTTCAGGGGTAGAACGCCAGCAGCTTGTAGCCGGCAATGCGCTCGCCCACCGCATCGGTCTGCACCTGCAGGGGCACCGAGGCACTGAACTCGGTCCCGGCAGCCAGCACGGCCTGGGCCTGCAAGTCTGCTGGCAACAGCACGCGCCGCAGCACCGCCTGGTCTTGCGCGTTGGTCAGCGTCAGCTCCAGTGCCGGCATCTGCAGGTCTGTAGGCGCGCTGCTTTTCAAGGTGGCATGCAGCAGGTAGACCCCCGGGCGCACGCTGGTAAACGCCGAGCTGTCGATGGCGATGGCATCTATATCCTGGGGCGCATGAAGCGAGCAGCCCAGCAGTTCACAGGCCGAGAGCAACAAGGGACGCAGTGCCGGTGCGCGCGCTGCGATTTGCTCGCGGTTGTGCAGCATTCCTTGCAGGCCCAGCGCCAGCACCAACAGGGCGCACCCCATGGCGCCAAGCGCACGCTGCCAAGGGCGCAAGCCGGTATCCGGCTTGGCTGCCTTGGACGCCATGAATGAAAGGGGTGCCAGCTCGGACGGGCTGTCCTGCTGGCCGGCTGCGCCGTCCAGGCCAGGCTGCACGCTGTCCACAGGGTCTGTGTCGCTCGCAGTGGCCTTGTCGGCAGGCTCCGGCAGCACCGATGGGATGTCCAGAGGCAGCAGCATGGTGTCGGCCATGGCCTCTGCCGGTGGCAGTGAGAGCACGGAGCTCCAGTCGTAGGCGGGTTCGGCTGCGGGCTGTGGTGCAGGTGCCATCCAGTTGTAGCCCGGTGGCGCATCGTCATGCTGGCGAGCGGGAGGCTCCTGGGGCACCTCGCCGGCCGGCTGGGCTTCGGGGACCGCAGCGGGCGCAGGAACTTCAGCAACTGGCGACTCGACAATAGCCGCCTCGGGTTCGGGTGGCGCGGGTAGCGATGCCGCAGGCGGTTTCGGTAGAAGGCGCTCCTGCAGTTGCGAAAGGTGCAGGTTGGCGTCAAACACCTCCTCGCACTGGCCGCAGCGCACCCAACCTTCGGAAATCCGAAGCTGGTCTGGCACGATGCGAAACATCGTGGCACAGGCCGGGCATTGGGTGATCAGACTCATGTGCGCCCATTGTAGAGCGCGCTACCGGCCCGCAAGGCCGGCAAGCACGGGTCTTAGAGCGTGGCGCTCATGAGGATCCAGCCCTCTTGCGCATCGCTGACTTCCAGCTTGGCATAGGGGGCATAAGCCTCCTTGAGCTCATCGGCCTGGCGCTCCAGAATGCCTGCCAGCACCAGCTGCCCGCTCGCCTGCACATACGCGCACAGCAGCGGTGCCAGCACCTTGAGCGGCGTGGCCAGGATGTTGGCCAGCACCAGGCCAAACTGGCCCTGGGTCAGCTCCGGCAAGCCGACTTGCAGTTGCACCCCGTTGGCCTCGGCATTCAATTCGGTGGACTGCACAGCCGCCGGATCGATGTCCACCGCCAGCACCTGGGCAGCCCCGTACTTGGCAGCACCAATGGCCAGGATGCCCGAGCCGCAGCCGTAGTCCAGCACGCGTGGGGGCATGGCGTGGCTGGCAATCCAGCGCAGGCACATGCGGGTGGTGGGGTGGGTGCCGGTACCGAAGGCCAGGCCAGGGTCCAGCCGGATCACCTGGCGGGCCTGGGCCGGCGGCTCGTGCCAGGTCGGAACGATCCAGAAATCCGGCGTGATGTCCACCGGAGAAAACTGCGACTGCGTCAGACGCACCCAGTCCTGGTCGGCCAGGGCGTTGATGCCCAGCACCTGGCAGGTATCAAAAAAGTCCTGCAGCTGCAGCAGGCTGGCGGCTTCCTGGGCCTGGGCCTCCTGCTGGAACAGCGCAATCACGCGCGAGCGTTGCCAGCCGTCCTTGGGCGCCGGCATGCCGGGCTCGCCAAACAGGGCCTGCTCGGCATCGGTCTGCGCGTCGGCGTCTTCCACGCTGACGCTCAAGGCCTCCAGCGCCTCCAGGGCGTCGCTCAAGGGCTCCACCCGGTCTTCCGGGCACATCAGGCGCAGCTCAAACATGGGGGTGGCTCTTAGCGCTTGTGCTGCTCAAGCCAATGCTCCAGGTAATGGATATTGGTGCCACCGGCCATGAACTTGGCGTCCACCATCAGCTCGCGGTGCAACGGGATGTTGGTGTTGATACCCTCCACCACCGTTTCGGCCAGGGCCGTGCGCATGCGCGCCATGGCCTGCTCGCGGGTGTCACCGTGCACGATGATCTTGCCGATCATGGAGTCGTAGTTGGGCGGCACAAAGTAGTTGGTGTAGACATGCGAATCCACGCGCACGCCTGGGCCGCCCGGCGAATGCCACATGGTCACGCGGCCCGGGGACGGAATGAACTTGTAGGGATCTTCGGCATTCACCCGGCATTCGATGGCATGGCCACGCACCGCAATGTCGCGCTGGGTAAAAGGCAGCTTTTCACCGGCGGCCACCATAATCTGGGTCTTCACGATGTCCACGCCGGTCACCATTTCGGTTACCGGATGCTCCACCTGGACCCGGGTGTTCATTTCAATGAAATAGAACTCGCCGTCTTCGTACAAGAACTCGAAGGTACCCGCACCGCGGTAGCCGATCTTCTTGCACGCTGCCACGCAGCGCTCGCCGATACGCTCAATCAGCTTGCGGTTGATGCCCGGTGCCGGCGACTCTTCCAGCACCTTCTGGTGGCGCCGCTGCATGGAGCAGTCGCGCTCGCCCAGGTAGACCCCGTTCTTGTGCTTGTCGGCAATGATCTGGATCTCGACGTGGCGCGGGTTCTGCAGGAACTTTTCCATGTAGACCGCAGGATTGCCAAAGGCGGCGCCGGCCTCAGCCTTGGTCATCTGCACCGCGTTGATCAGGGCTGCCTCGGTGTGCACCACGCGCATGCCACGGCCACCACCGCCGCCTGCAGCCTTGATGATGACCGGATAGCCAATGGTCTTGGCAATGCGCCGGATGTGCGCCGGATCGTCGGGCAATTCGCCCTCAGAGCCGGGCACGCAGGGCACACCGGCACGGATCATGGCCTGCTTGGCCGACACCTTGTCGCCCATGATGCGGATCGACTCGGGCGTAGGGCCAATGAACTGGAAGCCGCTTTTCTCGACGCGTTCGGCGAAGTCGGCGTTTTCACTCAAGAATCCGTAGCCGGGGTGAATGGCTTCGGCGTCGGTCACCTCGGCGGCCGAAATGATGGCCGGCATATTCAGGTAGCTTTGCGCCGAGGGCGGCGGGCCGATGCAGACCGCTTCTTCGGCCAGCTTCACGTACTTGGCATCCCGGTCGGCCTCGGAGTACACCATTACGGCCTTGATGCCCAGCTCGCGGCAGGCGCGCTGGATGCGCAAGGCGATTTCGCCACGGTTGGCGACCAGTATTTTTTTGAACATGGACGGAAGGGACTCGGCTTATTCGATGATGAAAAGAGCCTGGCCGTATTCAACAGCCTGACCGTTTTCACACTGAATCTTGGTGATGGTGCCCGACTTGTCGGCCTCGATTTCATTGAGGATCTTCATGGCCTCGATGATGCAGATGGTGTCACCTTCCTTGATGGTGTCGCCCACTTCGACAAAGGGCTTGGCGCCCGGCGAGGAAGAACGGTAGAAGGTGCCCACCATGGGCGACTTGACGGTGTGGCCTGCGGCCACGGCTTCCGCAGGTGCAGCCGCTGCAGGCACTGCGGCTACGGCAGCAGCGGCAGGTGCCGCGCTCTGGACCGGTGCCGACATGGGCGGATAGACCGGGTGGCTGTAGGCCTGGACCATGGCCGGGCCGCCTTTGACGATGCGCACCTTGCCTTCGGCTTCGGTGATTTCCAGCTCGGACACATTGGAATCGGACACCAGATCAATCAGCGTCTTCAGTTTTCTCAAATCCATGACATCTCCAACTACTATTGGTAATAAGACGCTAATTTACCTTAAAACACGGCAAAAATCTGCACTTTTTATTATTTTGCCGGATTGCATGAGTAACCAAGCGGTTACCAGAAGGGGCCCGCGGCGGTGCCGGGGCATGAGCTAAGGGCTGGCTTGGGGCCAGTTGCCCGCTATTTTAACTGAGACCAGACCGCCAGATCCTTGGGGATAACCTTGCCCAGTTTGCGTCGCACGACGGTGCCGCTGGCCGTGACCAGGAGCGAAAAGGGCAAGGCACCGACCGTGTTTTCAAACTGGTCCATCAAGGGGCGCCCCGTATTGCCGGCCAATCCCACCGGGTAAGCCAGTGGTGTGCGCTTCAGGAAAGACTGGACCGCATCCGGACGATCAATGGCCAATCCCAGAATTTGCATGCCGTTCGTACCATTTTTGGCGACGAAGTCATTGAGCAACGGCAACTCGTCCACACAAGGCGGACACCAGGTGGCCCAGAAGTTGATCAGCACCGTCTTGCCACGGTAGGACTGCATCTGCACTTTGCCGTCGCCCGTGGGGGTGTCCCACTGCTGCTCCCAGAAGCCCTGGGGCGGCTGCATGTTGACCGGCGGGTCGTAGTGGCGGGTCTTGCGCCACGCGATGTAGGCGCCGGCCGTTGCCGCCAGGGCTCCAGCACCGATCAGCAACTTGCGGCGGGTGGCAGGTGACAGCTGTGCTTCTTCCAGGGTTAGTGCAATGGGGGTGTCGCTCATGCCAGGTCCTCGGGCAGGATTTGCATCAGGGCGCGCAAGGCCCGCGCATCGCCTCGGGGTGCCTTGCCCCCCGGGTCCGCGCGCAGTGCGCCCCGCAAATCGTCGTAGTCGTAAACCATTAAATGTACCCCGACAGACAGTTCAAGCGCTGGACAAGGGGCATGCACGCTAAGCGCATCCACGGTCTCGCCCTGAAAACCGGTAACCGAACCGACCTCAAAGCGCACCCCCATGTCGATCAGCGCGATCTCGGCTGACTTGGAGTCATCGCAGAACAGCTGGATGTAAATGTCTGACAGGCGGGTGGCGGTACCCCGCCAGACCGCACCGCCCAGGTGCGGGCGAAAGCGCTGCAGCCGCTCCATCCACTGCAGCGCCAGCTGGCGCAGGGCCTGCAATTCCTGCGGCTGGCTCTCGGCGCAAAAGATGGCGATGTAGTCCAGCACCGCCGCCTCCATCTGCTCGTTGTCAGGCAACGTGGCACGCCCGGACAGCCCCAGTTGCCGGGCCGCATGGCGCTTGGCCGGGCCATATTCCATGCCCTCTTCCACCACCAGGCGGGCTGCACTGGCGGCGATGGCTTCTTTGTCGGACTGCATGGTCTCATTGTGCACAATAGGCCCATGCATATTCATATTCTGGGCATTTGCGGCACCTTCATGGGCGGGCTGGCCGCCCTGGCGCGCGAAGCCGGACACCGGGTGACCGGCTGCGACGCCGGCGTCTACCCCCCCATGAGCGACCAGTTGCGCGCCCTGGGCATTGACCTGATTGAAGGCTTTGGCGCCGAGCAAATGGCGCTGCAGCCCGATCTGTATGTGGTGGGCAACGTGGTCAGCCGTGCCCGCCTGCCCGATGGTTCGCCCAAGTTCCCGCTGATGGAAGCCATTCTGGATGCCGGCGCACCCTACACCAGCGGCCCGCAATGGCTGGGCGAGCATGTGCTGCAAGGCCGCCATGTGCTGGCCGTGGCCGGCACCCATGGCAAGACCACCACCACCGCCATGCTGGCCTGGATTCTTCAAAGTGCAGGGCTGGAGCCGGGGTTTCTGGTGGGCGGTGTGCCGCTGAACTTTGGCGTCTCGGCACGCTTGGGCGCCACCCGCCGTCCGGTACTGGCTGCGGAAAGCGGCGCCCAGGCTGCAGACCTGCGTCCGGTTTTCGTGATCGAGGCAGACGAATACGACACCGCCTTCTTCGACAAACGCAGCAAGTTTGTGCATTACCGCCCACGAACCGCCGTACTCAACAACCTGGAATTCGACCACGCCGACATCTTTGACAACCTGGCGGCCATCGAGCGCCAGTTCCACCACCTGCTGCGCAGCGTGCCCGCCAGCGGTCGCATCGTCGTCAACGGCCTGGAGGAAAGCCTGGCGCGGGTGCTGCACCAGGGTTGCTGGAGCGAGGTTCGCAGCTTTGGCGCTGCCGTGAGCGACTTCCAGGCCGATGGTGAGCCGCATGACTTTGCCGTGCTGCGCTATGGCAGCGAAGTGGCCCGGCTGCGCTGGAGCCTGGGCGGCGTGCACAACCAGCTCAATGCCCTGGCCGCCATTGCCGCTGCCGAGCATGTGGGCGTGGCGCCCGCCGACGCGGTGGCAGCCCTTGAAAAGTTCGAGAACGTCAAGCGGCGCATGGAAGTGCGTGGCCGCGTCAGCCTGCCTGGCAAGGCCGCCGCTTCGCCCGTGACGGTGTATGACGATTTCGCCCACCACCCCACGGCCATTCGGCTCACCATCAACGGCTTGCGCCGCCGGGTCGGCTCCGAGCGCATCCTTGCCCTGTTTGAGCCCCGCAGCAACACCATGAAACTGGGCGCCATGAAGGCCCAGCTGCCCTGGAGCCTGGAAGAGGCCGACCTGGCCTTCTGCCACAGCGGCGGTCTGGGCTGGGACGCCGCCGAGGCCCTGGCACCGCTGGGCGCTCGCGCACAGGTGGCCGACACGGTGGATGCACTGGTGGCGCAGGTGCTGCAGCAGGTGCAGCCGGGCGACCACCTGCTGTGCATGAGCAATGGGGGCTTTGGTGGCATCCACCTCAAGCTGGCCCAGGCCCTGGAAAAAGGGCCGGGCAGCTAAGCCGACATGCCGGTCGACCGCGCTGCGGGAGCGCCTTGGCCCAAGCCGGCCTGGTGCGTTTAGTAGCTCAGGCTGAGCGTGTCGGCATCAACCGTCACAATGGGCTTGCCCAGGGCGGCACTGGCGGCGGCCGCAAAGGCAGCACCCCAGGCGGCATCGGCGAAGCGGGCGGAGCCAGCATCGCGCGCGATGACCACCACCTTGTCGGCCAACAGCAGCTTGCCCGAGGCCCGCAGGGGCTCGCACTCCAGTTCCACAAAGGCCTGGTCCAGCCACTGGCGGGCCACATCACTGGCCATGGCCGTCCTGCCTTCCAGGTTGAAGACAAACTCCTGGGCCTGTACCACTACTTTTACTTCGCTGCGCATAGGGCTTCCTGTTGTTCTGGGGTTCTTGGGCGATGCTGCAAGGTTAACGCGACAAAGCCTGCGCCAGCCTGACAGCACCGCCCGGTGGGCATCAGCCGCGACGGGCGCGTACCGCCTGTGACAGGACTTCCAGCGATTCCAGCGAATCATCCCAGCCCAGGCAGGCATCGGTGATGCTCTTGCCGTACTCCAGCTTGGCGGGGTCGTCCTTGCCGGGCGTGAACTTCTGGGCGCCGGCCTGCAGATGGCTTTCGACCATGACGCCAAACACGCTGGTGGAGCCGCCCGCGATCTGTGCGGCGATGTCGCGTGCCACGTCGAGCTGCTTCTCGTGCTGCTTGCTGCTGTTGGCGTGGCTGCAATCCACCATCAGGGTTGCCGGCAGCTTGGCCTTTTCCAGCTCGGCACAGGCCGCAGCCACGCTGGTGGCATCGTAGTTGGGGGCCTTGCCGCCGCGCAGGATCACGTGGCAGTCCTTGTTGCCCTTGGTTTGCACGATGGCCACCTGGCCGTTCTTGTGCACCGACAGGAAGTGGTGACCGCCGGCCGCCGCCTGGATGGCGTCGGTGGCGATCTTGATATTGCCATCGGTGCCGTTCTTGAAGCCGATGGGGGCCGACAGGCCGGAGGCCAGCTCGCGGTGCACCTGGCTCTCGGTGGTGCGCGCGCCGATGGCGCCCCAGGAAATCAGGTCACCCAGGTACTGGGGAGAAATCACGTCCAGGAACTCGCTGCCGGCGGGCAGGCCCAGGCGGTTGATCTCGATGAGCAGCTGGCGCGCAATGCGCAGGCCCTCGTCGATGCGGAAGCTCTCGTCCAGGTAGGGATCGTTGATCAGGCCCTTCCAGCCCACGGTGGTGCGCGGCTTCTCGAAGTACACCCGCATGACGATTTCCAGGGTATCGGCATATTTGACGCGCAAGGCCTTCAGGCGCTGGGCATACTCCAGCGCCGCAGCCGGGTCGTGAATGGAGCAGGGGCCGATGATGACCAGCAGCCGGTCATCCTTCTTGGCCATGATGTTGTGGATGGCGTGGCGGGTGTCGGAAATCAGCTTTTCGATGGCCGTGCCACGGATGGGGAAGAAACGAACCAAATGCTCGGGCGGTGGCAACACGGTAATGTCCTTGATGCGTTCGTCATCGGTAATGCCGGTACGGTCGGCGCTGGTGTGGGCTGCAGTGGTCATGGAATGTGCTCTGGGAAGGATAAAAAAAAACCGCCGGTTGGGCCGGCGGTTTTTGGAAGATTCGGTACTTTTTACAGGTACGTTTCAATCTCTCTACCGCCGCTGGCGCTGGAGAACCAAAAGTAAGCAAAGAAAAAAGAAACTGAATGCATGGGGCGCAATGTAGCACAGCTTTCTGACGCGCAGATTGCATTTCCCAACAAGGCAGCTCAGCCCAGGCACCAGCGCCACAGGCCATAGACCGCAAATCCGCCGGCAATTGCCGCCAGGGTATGGCGGGTGGCCAGCGCCACGCCGGCCGCGCACAGGGCACCGGGCAGGTAGGCGTTGTGCAGCGTGACATCGATCTCGCCCTGTGGCGCCAGTGCCATGGGCACGATCAGGGCCGTCAGCACCGCTGCCGGCACATAGCGCAGCGCGCGCTCCAGCCAGGGCGGAAAGGCCATGCCATGGCCGAACACCAGAAAGCTCAAGCGCAGGCCATAGGTGACCAGCACCATGCCCAGAAGCGCGAGTGCCCAGGCCCTTGTTTCGCTCATGGCGGGGTCTCCGGGGAGGCAGGGGCCGCGCGACGCGCTGCCCCGTGTTCGGCCAACAGGCCAGCGGCCACACCGGCCAGGGCCGCCAGCATCAGGCCCATCTTGTAGGGCAGTGCACGCGCCAGCAGGGCCACCGTGCCAGCTACCAGGGCGGCCCACAGCACCGGGCGGTCGCGCAATTGCAGGGCCACGATGGCGGCAAAGGTGGCCACCATGGCAAAGTCCAGTCCCCATGTCGCCAGTGCCGGCACGCTTTGGCCCAGCACCACCCCGACCACCGTCCAGACCAGCCAGTTGCCATACATGGCCAGTGAGGAGCCCAGCCAGTAGCTGGCACCATCATGGACATGGGCGGCATGGCGCAGGCGGTTTTCCACCACGGCAAAGGTTTCATCGGTGAGCCAGAAGGCCAGGGCCCAGCGCCAGCGCGCCGGCAGGCCATGGGCATGGGGCAAGAGGCTGGCGCTGTAGAGCGCGTGGCGCAGGTTGACAACAAACGTGGTGAGCCAGATCACCGGCACGGCCGTGCCACTGCCCAAAAGGCTCACGGCGACAAACTGCGAGGAGCCGCCAAACACCAGGGCCGACATGCCCAGCGCCAACCAGACGGGCAAGCCGCTGCCCACGGCCAGGGCGCCAAAGATCACGCCAAAGGGCGCAGCCCCCAGCAGCATGGGCAGGGTGTCACGGGCGCCCGCCAGCAGGGCGCGCCCCTGGAACGCAGCTTGCACGCAGCGGGCCTTAAGCGGTGCCGCCGACGGTCAGGCCGTCGATGCGCAAGGTAGGCTGGCCTACGCCCACGGGTACGCTCTGGCCGTCTTTGCCGCAGGTGCCTACGCCCGGGTCGAGCTTCATGTCGTTGCCAATCATGCGCACGCGCTTGAGGCACTCGGGGCCGCTGCCCACCAGGGTGGCGCCCTTGACGGGATACAGGATCTTGCCATTCTCGACCCAGAAGGCTTCGCTGGCCGAGAACACAAACTTGCCCGAGGTGATGTCGACCTGGCCGCCGCCGAAATTGGTGGCGTACAGGCCCTTCTTGATGCTTTTCACAATTTCCTCAGGCGCCTTGTCACCGCCCAGCATGTAGGTGTTGGTCATGCGGGGCATGGGCACATGGGCATAGCTTTCACGCCGGCCGTTGCCGGTGGGTGCCACGCCCATCAGACGGGCATTCATGCTGTCCTGGATGTAGCCCTTGAGGATGCCGTCTTCGATCAGCACATTGCGCTGGCTGGCGTTGCCCTCATCGTCCACATTGAGCGAGCCGCGCCGGTCGGCAATGGTGCCATCGTCCAGCACGGTGACGCCCTTGGCTGCCACGCGCTGGCCCACACGGCCGCTGAAGGCGCTGGAGCCCTTGCGGTTGAAGTCCCCTTCCAGGCCGTGGCCTATGGCTTCGTGCAGCAGGATGCCGGGCCAGCCCGCGCCCAGCACCACGGTCATCTCGCCGGCTGGTGCCGGGCGCGCCTCCAGGTTGGTCAGCGCAGCCTGCACCGCGTGGTTCACATAGTCTTCGATCTGCGCATCACTGAAATAGGACAGGCCAAAGCGGCCGCCACCGCCACCGCTGCCGACCTCACGGCGGCCGTTCTGCTCGGCAATCACCGTGACCGAGAGGCGCACCAGCGGGCGCACATCGGCCGCCAGCGTGCCATCGGCCCGGGCCACCAGCACCACGTCGTATTCAGAGGCCAGGCCGGCCATGACTTGCGAGACCCGTGGGTCCTTGGCGCGGGCCAGGCGCTCCAACCGGCCCAGCAGGTCGACCTTGGCCTGGCTGTCCAGGGTGGCAATGGGGTCCATGGACGGGTAGAGGCGGCGTGCGCGTGCCATCTTGGGCGCAGCGGTCTTGACACGCGCCGACTGCGCCGCGCTGGAAATGGTGCGCACGGTGCGCGCCGCATCCAGGAGCGAGGCTTCGGAAATGTCGTCGGAATAGGCGAAGGCGGTCTTCTCGCCGCTGACCGCACGCACGCCCACGCCCTGGTCGATGCTGAAGGAGCCGGTCTTGACGATGCCCTCCTCCAGACTCCATCCCTCTGAGCGGGTGTACTGGAAGTAAAGATCGGCCTCGTCCACCCGGTGCGCACGGATCTCATTCAAGGCCCGGCTCAGATGGCTCTCATCCAGGCCGAATGGCGCAAGCAGCAGTTCCTTGGCCGTGGCCAGGCGTTCAATGGTGGGTTCGCGAGAGATCATCCGGGCATTTTAGGCCGGCGACCCTTGACCACGCCATGGCACAGGCCAAGACCATGCCGCCGGGGCGCCTGATGCGCGGCGCCGGGCCGCCCCCAGCCGCGCGGGCCCCCTGAGGGGGCAGGGAGCTACACGCAGTGAATGAAAGGGACTTCCCCATACCGGGCACGCGGCTATAGCGCGAGCTGACACCAAAGTGCCACGATGGGGTTCTCAACAACTCATCGCTGGAAGGAGAAG
>Ga0228700_1001189_pt1 | contig 17879 bp, 16 predicted proteins | sample McNCre317_Aug_MG_FD_178019 | JGI IMG/M metagenome (GOLD analysis project Ga0228700, IMG submission 178019) | Freshwater microbial communities from McNutts Creek, Athens, Georgia, United States - 3-17_Aug_MG | ecosystem: Environmental > Aquatic > Freshwater > Creek | place: USA: Georgia...
CCTGCAGCAGGAGCAGCTCGCGCGCAGCCTGGGCGGCGGGCACCGGGTGATCCACGGCGTGGCCGGCTCGGGCAAGACGATGATCCTGGTCTACCGCGCCGAGAAGCTCGCGGCGATGGCGCGGCCCGACTGGCCGATCCTGGTGCTCTGCTACAACCGGCCGCTGGCCGCGCGCATCGACGCGATGATGCGCGGGCGCGGCCTGGACGAGCGGGTGCAGGTGCGCACCTTCCACGGCTGGTGCTGGGACATGGCCAGCACCTACCAGCTCGGCATCCCCAGGACGGGCGGGCGGCCCGACTACGACGCGCTGGTCGAGCGGGTCATCCAGGCGATCGAGCACGGCCGCGTGCCGCGGGCGCAGTACGCCGCGCTGATGATCGACGAGGCGCACGACTTCGAGGACGCCTGGCTGCGCCTGGCGCCGCAGCTGGTCGATCCCAGCACGAACAGCCTGCTGGTGCTCTACGACGACGCGCAGAGCATCTACCGCGCGCCGCGGCGCCGGTTCAGCTTCGCCAGCGTCGGCATCGAGGCGCGCGGGCGCACCAGCGTGCTGAAGGTCAACTACCGCAACACCGCCGAGGTGCTGCGGCTGGCCACCGCCGCCGCCGGCCAGCTCCTCGAAGGCGGCGAGCCGCTGGACGACGCGGCGCCCACGGACGACGACGACGACATCACCCGCTCCGCGCCGATCGCGGCCGGGCGCAGCGGCCCGCCGCCCGAGCTGCTGCGCTGCGACTCCCCGCGCGACGAGGCGCGCCTGGTGGCCGAGCGCCTGGCCGACGCGCTGGCCGAGGGCCTGGCGCCGTCCGAGATCGGCGTGCTGGCGCGCCGCCACGACCTGCTCGACCCGATCGAGCGCGCGCTGCAGGCGCTGCAGATCCGCACCCAGCGCCTGAAGGGCGTCCAGGGCGACGCCTGGGCGGGCGACAGCGTCAAGCTCACCACGCTGCACGCCTCCAAGGGGCTCGAATTCCACACGGTGGCCCTCATCGGCCTGCAGGCGGTGCCGGATGCGCGCAGCACCTCCGAGGAGGAGGGGCGCCTGCTCTACGTCGGCATGACCCGCGCCACGCACCGGCTGGTGCTGTCCAGCGCGGGCGACTCCAGCGCGGTGGCGCAGGCGCGGCAGGCGCTGGATCGGCTGCGGGCCTGAGCGGCACGCCGCCACGAAAGCACACACGCCATGTCCTCGACGTTTCCCTCCGACCCCCGTGTCGCGGTGCTGGTCGACTGCGACAACACCGCGCCCGAGATCCTGGAGCATGCGCTGCGCGTCGTCGCGCAGTTCGGCAGGGTCGTGCTGCGGCGCGGCTACGGCAACTCCAGCACGCTCGCCAGCAAATGGCAGGAAGCGCTGGTCCGCCTGGCCTTCACGCCCTGCCTGCAGTTCCAGTACGCCGCCGGCAAGAACACCGCCGACATCGCACTGGCACTCGACGCGCTGGAGGCCCTGTTCGACCAGCGCGCCGACAGCTTCTGCCTGGTGACCAGCGACTCCGACTTCGCCTATCTGTGCCGCAAGCTGCGCGAACGCGGCGCACAGGTGCTGATCGTCGGCGAGAGCAAGACCCCGGCCGCGCTGCGCAATGCCAGCGATCAATTCTTTGAATGGGCGCGCCCTGAGGCGGGCCCCTTGCCCACCCCACCCTCGCCGCAGATACCGCCCACCCTCAAGACGCAGGAAGAGCCGTCAAAACCAGCGAATCCGGTCAAGCCTGTACCGAAGCGACGCCCGCGACTTGTTGTCGAAGCCGTAGAAATGCTGGCCATGAACACCTCCGACGGGAAAGTTCACCTTGGGGGCCTGGGGCAGTACGTCAAACGGACCGATCCCTCCTTTTCGCCGAAGGTCTACGGCCACACCGGTCTGCTCGACATGCTCCGCACCTATGACCTGCTGAACGTGCAGCAGGAACCTGGAGGCCATTGGACCGTGATGCTCAAGACACAGCCCACCCCGGCGCCGTGAACGGCGGGACACACACGGTCACACCCCCGCAACACCTCTTGCGGTCCGGCACGGTTTCAAACCGGCTGCGCCTTGTCGGCGGCCGGCGGGTCGGGCATCTTCGACGCCAGAAGATCCCGCCCATGCGCCCGACCCCGTCCCTGCCCTCTCGCCCTTCTTTCCTGCTCCGGCGCTCGCGCACCGGGGCTGCGCTGCTGGGCGCCGCGCTGCTGGCGGCCGGCTGCGGCGGCGGCGAGGAGGCCAGCCCGGCCGAGCCGCTGGTCGCCGAGGCGCCGATGGCCGGCGCGCTGTCGGCCGGCGCCGCGTCCGGCCGCAGCTGGCGCACCGGCCAGCTGCTCGAGCAGGCCGGCACCGAAGTGCTGGCCTACAAGGCCGGCATGGCCGACAGCAGCGGCGAGGTGATCGCGGTCTTCGTGCAGAAGATCGGCGCCCGCCACCAGCTGCAGGCCGTGCGCGGCCTGCCGGGCGCGGGCAGCGCTGCGCCGTCCTGGAGCACGCCGCTCGTGATCAGCGGCGCGGCCGACCCGGCGATGGACCCGGCCTCGGGCCGCTGGGACCTGGGCCTGGCGGTGGCGCCGGGCGGCCGCGCCTACGCGACCTGGTTCGCGCGGCGCCCCTGCCTGGGCAGCGCCTACAACCCAGCGCCGGTCGCCACCTGCAACTACCTGCACGGCGCGACCTGGGACGGCAGCCAGTGGAGCGCGCCGGAGCTGATCGCCGACTCGCCGCGCGGCACCGGCACGCCGGTGCCCCGGATCAACGACAGCGGCGACGTCGCGGTGCTGCACGAGGGCTGGATCGCGCCCGGCGCCAGCCCGAGCGGCACCGGCGGCTCTCGCGTGGCGGTGGCCAGCCGCACCGGGGGCGCAGGCGCGCTGAGCCGCACCGTCTTCGCCGACTGGCCGATGGGCAGCACGACCCGGCTCGGGCTGGACCTGGACCTGCAGCTCGACGCCACCCACCACCTGATCGTCGCCGGACACGGCCCGCGCGGCGGCGTCACCGGCATCGTGGCGCGACGCGGCACCCTGGGATCGGCCTGGCGGGCGGCGGAGGAGCTCGACCAGGGCAGCGGCGAGGCCACCTTCCTGGGCCTGGCGGCGGCGCCCGGCGGGCGCAGCGTCGTGCAGTGGCGCCAGGCGCAGGCCGGATCGACCCCGCCGGTGACCTGGGCCTCGGCCACCGCCCAGGCCGCCGGGGCCTGGTCCGCACGGTCGCTGGGATCCGGACTGCAGGCCGGGTGGCTGCAGGCGCTGGGCAGCGGACCGGGCGCGGGGGGCAGCCTGGCCTACACCGGCGCCTGCCAGCGCCACCCCTGGCTGGCCGCCAGCGCCGCCTGGGCCGCGCCGCAGACCCTGCCCGCCGGCTGCGAGGCCTGGCGCACGGCCGCCCGCCGCGCCGAGGCCGCCGACGGCAAGCTGCTGTGGATGACCGACGACGGCCGCTGGTCCGCCTACGACCTGACGACGAACCAGATCACCCGGGCGCTGCCGGCGACCGCGGGCAGCGAGGACCTGTTCGGCTTCCCGCTGTCGGCGCTGACCCGCACCCGGCTGTTCGGCGCCGGCCTGGGCAATGCGACGCTGATGGTGTCGAGCACCGGCATCGGCGCGCTGGTCACCAGCGGCACGCTGGCCACGCTGCCCACCGCCGCCAGCCGCGAGGGCAGCAACGGCGCGGTCTACAGCCTGTGGGGCTGGTATCTGAAGTGAGATCGCCGCGCTTGTGCGCCTTCGCGCCGGCGGCGGGGCGCGCGACAATTCCGCCATGCTCCGAATCACCGAACTCCGCCTGCCGCTGGACCACGCCGAGGACGCGCTGCGTCCGGCCATCGTGGCGCGGCTGCAGCTCGCCGACACGGCCGACCTGCTCGACTTCCATGTCTTCCGCCGCGGCTACGACGCGCGCAAGAAGACCGCCATCGTCCTGACCTACACGATCGACTGCACGCTGCGCGACGAGGCGGCGGTCCTGGCGCGGTTTCCGAAGGACCCCCAGATCCGCCCGACGCCCGACACCGGCTACCGCTTCGTCGGCCAGGCGCCGGCCGACTTCTACGCCGACGGCGGCGGCGAGCCGCGTCGCCGGCCGCTGGTGGTCGGCTTCGGGCCGTGCGGGCTGTTCGCGGCGCTGATCCTGGCGCAGATGGGCCTCAGGCCCATCGTGCTGGAGCGCGGCAAGGACGTGCGCCAGCGCACCAAGGACACCTGGGGCCTGTGGCGGCGCAGCGAACTGAACCCCGAGTCGAACGTGCAGTTCGGCGAGGGCGGCGCCGGCACCTTCTCCGACGGCAAGCTCTACAGCCAGATCAGCGACCCGCGCCACCTCACCCGCAAGGTGCTCGCCGAGTTCGTCAAGGCCGGCGCCCCGGAGGAGATCCTGTTCGTCAGCAAGCCGCACATCGGCACCTTCCGGCTGGTGAGCATGATCGAGAAGATGCGCGCCGACATCGTCGCGCTCGGCGGCGAGATCCGCTTCGAGCAGAAGGTGAGCGACCTGCTGCTGGAGCCGGACGCCGACGGCGTGCGCCATGTGCGCGGCGTGACGCTGGCCTCGGGCGAGCAGATCCGCGCCGACCATGTCGTGCTGGCGCTGGGCCACAGCGCGCGCGACACCTTCGCGATGCTGCACGAGCGCGGCGTCCACATGGAGGCCAAGCCCTTCTCGATCGGCTACCGCATCGAGCATCCGCAGGGCGTGATCGACCGCGCCCGCTTCGGCCCGAACGCCGGCAACCCCATCCTGGGCGCGGCCGACTACAAGCTGGTCCACCACGCCCGAAACGGCCGCTCGGTCTACAGCTTCTGCATGTGCCCGGGCGGCACGGTGGTGGCCGCCACCTCCGAGCCCAACCGCGTGGTGACCAACGGCATGAGCCAGTACTCGCGCAACGAGCGCAACGCCAACGCCGGCATCGTCGTGGGCCTGACCCCTGAGGACTACCGCCAGGACCGCGGCGCCACCGGCCCGGTCAACCCGCTCGAGGGCATCGCCTTCCAGCGCTTCTGGGAAAGCCGCGCCTTCGAGCTGGGCGAGGGCGACTACCGCGCGCCGGGCCAGCTGGTGGGCGACTTCATCAAGCGCCAGCGCAGCCGCGCGCTGGGCAACGTCGAGCCGTCCTACAAGCCGGGCGTGCACCTGACGGACCTGGCGCAGAAGGACCGCGGCTCGCTGCCGGTCTACGCGCTGGACGCGATCCGCGAGGCGCTGCCGGCCTTCGAGCGCCAGATCAAGGGCTTCTCGATGCCCGACGCGGTGCTGACCGGCGTGGAGACGCGCACCTCCTCGCCGCTGCGCATCACGCGGGGCCGCGACCACCAGAGCCTGAACGTGCGCGGCCTCTATCCGGCCGGCGAAGGCGCGGGCTATGCCGGCGGCATCATGTCGGCCGGCGTCGACGGCATCGAGGTGGCCGAGTCGCTGGGCGCGGACCTGCTGGGCGTGAACACCTGACGCAGATAGGTCAGGAAGCCGGCGTCGTCGCACAGCGCCTTGCCCGGCGTGTCGCTGATCTTGGCCACCGGCTGGCCGTTGACCCGCACCAGCTTCATGACGATGTTCAGCGGCGTCGGGCCCAGGTCGTTGCTGAGCTGGGTGCCGATGCCGAAGCCGGTGCGCACCCGGTCGGCGAAGTGGCCGTGCAGCGCCAGCGCCTGCTCCACCGTCAGGCCGTCGGAGAACACCAGCCGGCGGGTGCCCGCGTCCAGCCCCAGCGCGGCGTAGTGCGCCAGCGCCTTCTCGCCCCAGACGACCGGATCGCCCGAGTCGTGGCGCAGCCCGTCGAAGAGCTTGGCGAAGTAGAGGTCGAAGTCGGCCAGGAAGGCGTCCATGCCGATGACGTCGGTCAGCGCGATGCCGAGGTCGCCGCGGTACTCCTGCACCCAGTCCTCCAGCGCCGCCTTCTGGAAGTCGCGCAGCCGCACGCCCAGGCCCTGGTAGGTCTGCAGGTACTCGTGCGCCATCGTGCCGATCGGCGTCAGGCCCAGCGTGCGCGCCAGGTGCACGTTGGAGGTGGCGCGGCACACGCCGGGCAGCCGCGTGGCCAGCGTCTCGAGCATCTCGCGCTGCCAGTCGGCCGAGAAGCGCCGGCGCAGGCCGAACTCGAACAGCTCGAAGGGAAATCGCCGCGCCGCCGCCGGGTCGGCCGCCGCGCGCTGCAGCCGCTCGATCTTGGCCGCCAGCCGGCGCCGGCCCTCCTCGCGCACTGCCGGGCGGTCGAGGCGGCGGAAATGCAGCTCGTTGACGATCGCCAGCACCGGGATCTCGAAGCCCATCACATGGACCTGCGGCCCGCGCGCCTCGATGCACAGCCGCTCGCCCTCGGTGCGCACCGAGATGAAGTCGCGCTGGAAGCGGAAGATGCGCAGGAAGTCGACGAAGTCCGGCCGGATGAAGCGCAGCCGCCCCAGCCAGTCGAGCTCGTCGGCGGTGAAGGAGAGCGCGCACAGGTGGTCCAGCTCGGCCTCGACCTCGGCGCGCAGCTCGGCCAGCGGGAAGGCGGCCGCCTGCGGATTGCGGCAGACGAAGCGGTACTCGGCCTGCGTGGCCGGATGGCGGTGCAGCAGCGCCTGCCACATCGTCAGCTTGTAGAGGTCGGTCTCCAGCAGGCTGGAGAGCACGGGGGCGCGCTTCATGGCAGCACCTCGGCGCAGGTGGCCAGCCGCAGGCCGCGGCGCGCCATGTCGGCGAAGAAGTCGGCCTGATGCGCCTCGAAGCCGGCGACCGGACTGATCGCGTCGGTCAGCAGCGTGATGCGCGCCAGCCGCTCGGGCGTGGCGTCGGGCAGATGCTCCACCAGATGCTCGACGGTGGCGCGCACGCAGTGGCTGCCGGCCTCGCCGGCGATCAGCAGCCGGCCCGGGCCGTCCAGCCGGGCGATCAGCGCGCGGTTCAGGCCGGTCTCGGGATCATCCGCCTCGGGCACCTCGGCCTGCAGCGCGCTGTAGTGCTCGGTCCAGGGGTTCAGGCCCTTGAAGACGACATGGCTCGCGCGCTGGCGGCGCAGCTCCCACTCGGCGCAGGCCTCGCGCACGGCCGCATGCAGCTGATGGCCCCAGGTGCCCAGCTCGCAGTGCACCGGCCAGACCATCAGCCTGTGGCGGCCCTGAGCTTCCAGTGCGTCGAGATAGGCCAGCACCCGCGCCAGCGCCGCCGGGTCGCGCGGCTGGAACTGGCCGGCGCGCACCTGCGCGGCGGTGATCGGCGTGAAGGGCGCGACCTCCTGCCCCGGCGCGTGCGCCCACCAGAAGCCGGGATGCGCGATGTCGCGGCGGTGGTGGGTGTCGAGCGTCAGCGTGAGCGCGTCGATGCGGTCGGCCGCGCGGCGCAGCAGCTCGGCCACCCGGCGCAGGTCGGCGTCCGCGCCCGGCACCGGCAGGGCGGGCGTGCCCGGCGCGCTGGCGGGCAGGTCGCAGAAGTCGTTCTGCGCGTCGATCAGAAGGAGATGCAAAGGCAGGTTCGTCGTCATGGTGGACACCATAAGCCACTTAGTTCAACATTGCAACTAAGAAGGATTCGCCTGATTTCACCCTCGCCCCACCCGCATGAACCCGCCCTCCCCGCCCCTTGAGGCCGCAGCCACGCCCATCCTGTGCACCGTCGACGTGGTGCTGCTGACGCTCAATCCACAGCTGCAGGTCGCGCTGCTGCCGCGCGACCGCGCGCCGCTGGCCGGTGCACTCGCGCTGCCCGGCGGCTTCATCCACGCCGACGAGGACGCCGACCCGCTGGCCGCGGCCGCCCGCATGCTGCGCGCCAAGACCGGGCTGGACTGCCCCTATCTCGAGCAGCTCGCCACCTTCGGCGGGCCGGGGCGCGATCCGCGCGGCTGGTCGATCTCGGTGGCGCATGTGGCGCTGGTGCCGGCCGACCTGCTCGCGCGCGGCGCGCCCGGCCTGCGCTGGCATCCGGTCGACGCGCTGCCGGCGCTGGCCTTCGACCATGCGCAGATCGTGGCGCAGGCGGTGGCGCGGGTGCGCTCGAAGAGCCAGTACTCGTCGCTGCCGGTGCATCTGTGCGGCGAGCGCTTCACGCTGCCGCAGCTGCAGGCGGTCTACGAGGCGCTGCTGGGCGAGCCGCTGAACAAGGTGAGCTTCCGGCGGCGCATCGACGAGATGGACCTGCTCGAGCCGATTGAGGGCGAGCGCACCGGCGGCGCGCACCGCCCGGCGCAGCTCTGGCGCCTGAAGGACCGCCGGCGCGGGGCGCTGACGCTGACCGACCGGCTGCTCGGCCCCGCTATCCTCGCGCCATGAGCGACGACACTTCCATCGACCGAGACACGCTGCAGGCGCTGGCCTCGCGCCCGCGCACCGCGTGCGACTGCGAGCTCGCCGGCTGCGCCGGCTGGGACAGCGTGGCCCCGCACCGCTGGCCGGCCGACGCGCTCGTGCGCGTGGGCACGCTGCGCGACGCGGAGCTGACCGAGCCCACCTTCGCCGAGCACCATCCCGCCGGCACCCGGCTGGAGTCGCCCGAGGCGCCGCTGGCGCTGCGCCACTATCCGTGCAACCGCGCCGACGTCTTCGCCTGCCAGCGCTGCCAGGGCCTGGTGCTGCGCTACGACGAGACCGGCGGCTACTACTTCGACATCCGCGCGCGCCGGGTCGATCCGGCGCTCATCGTCGATCCGGATCCGGCGGCGGACTGAGCGGAGCGAGACGCGGACGAGAGGCTCAGCGCGCCAGCTCGGCGCGCATCGCGTCGATGACCGCCTTGTAGTCGGGCGTGTTGAAGATCGCGCTGCCGGCCACGAAGGTGTCGGCGCCGGCGTCCGCAATGCGGCGGATGTTGTCGGTCTTGACGCCGCCGTCGATCTCCAAGCGGATGTCGCGGCCCGAGGCGTCGATGATGCGGCGCACCTTCTCGGCCTTCTTCAGCGTGCTGTCGATGAAGCTCTGGCCGCCGAAGCCGGGGTTGACGCTCATCAGCAGCACCACGTCGACCTTGTCGATCACCCACTCCAGCACATCGACCGGCATGTGCGGATTGAAGACCAGACCGGCCTGGCAACCCTCGGCCTTGATCAGCTGCAGCGTGCGGTCGACATGGGTGGAGGCGTCCGGGTGGAAGGTGACGATGTCGGCGCCGGCCTTGCAGAAGGCCTGGGCCAGCGCGTCGACCGGCTGCACCATCAGATGCACGTCGATCGGCGCCGGCGTTCCATCCGGTTTCACGGCGTGCTTCTTCAGCGCCTGGCAGACCATCGGGCCGAAGGTCAGGTTGGGGACGTAATGGTTGTCCATCACGTCGAAGTGGATCCAGTCGGCGCCGGCGGCCAGCACGTTCTTCACTTCCTCGCCCAGGCGGGCGAAGTCGGCCGACAGGATCGACGGAGCGATGCGGTAGGTGGGGGTGGAGGAGCTCATGGGCCCGGATTCTAGGGGCCGGTAACAAGGCGGTTTCAGCGCCTGGCTTCAGCGTCTGGCTTCAGGCCGCGGGCTCGCGCCACTGGCGCAGGTGCTGGCCGGCGTCGACGAAGATCGTCTGCGCGGTCACCCGGTGCGCCTCCAGCAGCCAGGCCACCGCGTCGGCCACCTCGCGCGGATCGACCGCGCCGCCCAGGGGCGTGGCCTGCGCGGCCGCCTCGAAGGCCGCCACATCCGCCGTGGCCGGCACCAGGGTGGGGCCGGGCGCGACCGCATTGACCCGGAACGGCGCCAGGGACAGCGCCAGCCGCTTCAGGGCGGCATGCATCGCCCCCTTGGACAGGCAATAGCTCAGGAACTGGTCGTGCAGGTTCTCGACGTTCTGGTCGAGCAGCACGACGGCCTGGCCCTCGGGACAGGCTCGGGCCAGGGCCAGCATCAGCCGCACCGGCGTCTCGTAGTGCAGCGCGTGGTGCGCCCGCCAGCGCTCGCTGGTCACGCTGTCGCGGTCATCGTTCTCGAAGATGCTGGCGTTGTGGACCAGCGCGATCTGGCGCGGCCGCGCCGCGCCCGACAGACGCGGACTCGCCAGCAGCTCGGCGAAGGACGCCAGGGCCGCATCCGGCGCGGCCAGATCCGCCACCCAGATGCCGGGCGAGTCCGGCCCGTGCAGTTCCTGCGACAGCGCCTGGGCCCGCGCGGCGCCCTGCCGCGCATGAATCAGGACGCTCCATCCGCGTGCGGCCAGAAGGCGTGAAATGGCCTCTCCCACACGGGCATGCCCGCCAGTGACGATGGCCAGTCGATCGGGTGCCGTGCTCATTCTGGAAATCCTAGCATGCAGCCCGGAGCCCGGCTCCCCCGCACCGGCGGGACGATCTCGGACCCGGCTCAGGCCAGGCGATGCGCCTCGAATCCTGCGTCGTCCACCGCCGCCAGCAGCTGATCGGGCGTCACCTGCGCGGCATCGAAGCTCACGCGCGCCTCGCCGCGCTCGAGCGAGACCTCGGCGCGATCGACGCCGGGCAGCGCCGACAGCACGCCGCTCACGCTGCGCACGCAGCCGCCGCAGCTCATGCCGTCGATCTTCAGGGTGATTTCAGTGGACATCAGAGGCTCCTTTTCTGGGGTGGGCGAACACGCGCGAACCCGCCAGGCCCGCACGCCAAGATCCCGTCCGGTACACGGACTTCGCCCGCTCACCCTATCATGCACCGCATGACCCATCCCCAGTTCACCTGCACGGTCACGCCCGCCTTCCTGGCGGAGCAGTCCGATGTCAGCCAGGGCGTCTACGCCTTTTCCTACACCGTCACGGTCGTCAACACCGGTGATGTCGCAGGCCAGCTGATCGGCCGGCACTGGGTCATCGTCGATGGCGCCGGTCATGTCGAGGAGGTCCGCGGCCTGGGCGTCGTCGGCCACCAGCCGATGCTCAAGCCCGGCGAGCGCTTCGAGTACACCAGCTGGACGCGGCTGGCCACGCCGCGCGGCCGCATGAAGGGCACCTACTTCTGCATGACCGAGGACGTCCGCCTCTTCGAGGCCGACATCCCCGAATTCGAGCTGTCGCAGGCTCGCGCACTGCATTGAGGGGGCTCGCCGAGTCGATCCGGGGCGGCCTGAACCTCGGCCGGGACGCCCGCTGGGACCTGAGCTCGCTGCTCAATGCCGCCGACGCCCGCGCGCCGCGCCCGGAGCGTCACCTCTGGCTGATCCGTCTGGCCGAATGGCTGCGCCGGCCGATCGGCCGCCAGGACAAGAACCTGCCCGGCAGCGAGTCGGGCACCACGCCGGTGGCGGTGCGCCGGCTGCGCCTGATGCTCGACGTGCTCGAGCGCCATCCCGAACCTGCCCGCCAGGTGCGCGCGCTGCTGCAGTCGATCTTCGGCACGCTCGACGCCGCCACGCTGCTGGCCGACTTCGGCTTCTCGCCGCGCTCGGGCTTCGGCAGCGAACTCTCCGAGCGGCTGCGCGCCCGGCTGCTGCCGGCCACGCCCGACACCGGCGACCTCGGCCAGCTCTTCCAGATGGTGCTGTCGGACGAGGGCGACGCCCACTGGCTCGAGAGCCTGGACGAGCCGACCCTGCACCGCCTGGGCGCGCTGCTGGTCGACGAGACGCAGCAGCAGTACTGGCACCGCGCGGTCATCGACTCGATCCAGATGCTCGCCAGCCAGGTCCGGGCCGTGGGCCTGTCGGCCTCGATCCGGCCGCGGCTCGAGCCCTCGCTGATGGCGGATCGGCCCTTCTTCCAGCTCACCCGCTGCGCCGTGCAGCTCGGCGAGGCGGATGCGGCCGGCGATGCGGTGGCCCGCCGCCAGCAGATCCTCTACCTGCGCGCGCTGCTGACGACCTGCCAGCGCGCGATCGACAGCGTGCGCGACCACCTCGAGGAGCACGGCGTCTCGGTCGACATCGTCTTCCAGATCGAGCAGATGCTCGAGCGCTGCGAGCGCATCGAGACGCTGCTCAACTGCCTGGCCTCGACCGCGCCGGCGCGCGACTGGCAGTGGCTGCTGGCCGAGCTGGCGCGCGGCGTGCAGACCCGGCGCAGCCTGGGCGCGCTGTTCTCGCACCACTACTCGATGCTGGCGCGCAAGGTGGCCGAGCGCAGCGCCGCCACCGGCGAGCACTACATCACCCGCAACCGCGCCGAGTGGCGGGACATGCTGCGCCGCGCCTGCGGCGGCGGCCTGGTGATCGCCGGCACCACGCTGATGAAGTTCGCCATCGGCGCGCTGGGCCTGTCGGCCTTCTGGGGCGGCTTCTGGGCGGGCATCAACTACGCGTCCAGCTTCGTGCTGGTGCAGCTGCTGCACTGGACGGTGGCGACCAAGCAGCCGGCGATGACCGCCCCGGCGATGGCCGCCAAGCTCGAGCACATCGGCAGCAGCGACGCGGCGATCGAGGACTTCGTCGACGAGGTGGCGCATCTGCTGCGCTCGCAGATCGCCGGCATCATCGGCAACGTGATGACGGTGGCGCCCGTGGTGCTGATGCTGCAGGCCCTGGCCTGGCAGCTGCAGGGCTCGCCGCTGATCTCGGAGAAGACCGCCCACTACGCGCTGCACAACCTGACGCTGCTGGGGCCGACGCTGGGCTTTGCCGCCTTCACCGGCGTGCTGCTGTTCGCCTCCAGCCTGATCGCGGGCTGGGTCGAGAACGCCTTCGTCTTCCACCGGCTCGACAGCGCGATCGCCTGGAACCCGGCCTTCGTGCGCTGGCTGGGCAGCTCGCGGGCGCAGCGCTGGTCGCGCTGGTGGCGCGCCAACATCTCGGGGCTGGCGGCGAACGTCTCGCTGGGCCTGATGCTGGGCATCGTGCCGGCGCTGGCGGCCTTCTTCGCGCTGCCGGTCGAGGTGCGCCATGTCACGCTGTCGGCCGGGCAGATCGGCGCGGCGCTGGGCACGCTGGGCTGGAACGCGCTGCAGGACCCGGACTTCTGGTGGTGCGTGGCGGCCATCCCGCTGACCGGCATGCTCAACGTGCTGGTGAGCTTCCTGCTGGCGTTCCGGCTGGCGCTGCGCTCGCGCGGGCTGAAGGTGCGCGACCGCAGCCTGCTCTACGCCGCGCTGCGCCGCCGGCTGGCGCTGGCCCCGGCGAGCTTCCTGTGGCCGACCGCGCAGGTCGAGCAGGCCTCGTCCGCCCGGCCGGGCCGTCACTGAGGACCCCGCCGCCCCCAGGATCCGGCGCGTTTTCCGCTCACCGGATCCGGGCCGGCGCGCTACAGTTCGCGGCCACGGTCGGGTCCGGGAGCGTCAGTCTCCGGATCCCTCGCCGTCGCGGCGGCGCTCGCCACCGCGGCGGCCGGAGAACATCGTCCACCAGACGATGCCGACCAGCAGCAGCCCGGCCCCCAGGGCCTCGAGAATCAGCAGCGTCATGTCGTCCTTGCCTTTCCGTCTCCGCCGTGCCGGCGGGCCCGTCGCGGTATCCCGTCCGGGCGCCGCACTGATCGCCCTGATTCTAGGCACGCTGGCGGGCTGCGGCAGCACCCCGCCCCGCGCGCCGGCCGAACTGCCGCCGCTGGAGATCCCGCCGTCGGTGCAGACCCCGCCGCCGACGGCCACCGACACGGAGGTGCGCGCCACGCCGCGCGGGCGCTGGGTGCGCGCCGAATGGCGCGACCTGCCCGGCTGGGAGCAGGACACGCTCACCCAGGTCTGGCCGGCGCTGATGCGCAGCTGCGACAAGGCCCTGACGGCGGCCAACAGCGGCAACACCAGCGGCCGCGGCCTGGCGGCGGCGGCCGTGGCCACCGGCACGGTCGGCCTGCATCCGCTGGCCGTGGCCTCGGCCTGGAACGTCACCTGCCGCGAGATGCGCCGGCTCGGGGCCTCGCCGGACGAGGCGCAGGTGCGCCAGCTGCTGCAGCAGCGCCTGCAGCCCTGGCGCATCGAGAGCGCGGAAGGGCGCACCGACGGCCTGCTGACCGGCTACTTCGAGCCGCTGCTCGAGGCCAGCCGGGTGCGCACCGCCCGTCACACCGTGCCGCTGCATGCGCCGCCCGCCGACCTGGGCACGCGCAAGCCCTGGTACACCCGCGGCGAGATCGATACGCTGCCGGCCGCCCAGGCCGCGCTCAAGGGCCGCGAGATCGCCTGGCTGGCCGACCCGATGGACCTGCTGCTGGTGCAGATCCAGGGCTCGGGCCGGCTGACCTTCACCGAGCCGGGCACCGGCCGGCGCAGCACGGTGCGCCTGGCCTTCGCCGGCCACAACGACCAGCCCTACCAGTCGGTCGGCCGCTGGCTGGTGGAGCAAGGCGCCTTCACGCTCGAGCAGGCCAGCTGGCCGGCGATCCGGCAGTGGACGCGCCAGAACCCGCAGCGGGTCAAGGAAATGCTGGCGGTCAACCCGCGCTATGTCTTCTTCCGGGAAGAGCCGCTGCCCGATCCGTCGATCGGCGCGGTGGGCGCGCAGGGCGTGCCGCTCACGCCCGGCCGCTCGATCGCGGTCGACAAGGACAGCGTCCCGTACGGCACGCCGGTCTGGCTGGCCAGCACCGAGCCGCAGGGCTGGAGCGCCACGCCAGCGCCCGCGCGGGCGCTGCAGCGCCTGGTCGTGGCCCAGGACACCGGCAGCGCGATCACCGGCGCGGTGCGCGCCGACTACTTCTGGGGCTGGGGCGACGGTGCCGAGGACCGCGCCGGCCGCACCAAGCAGCCGCTGCGCATGTGGGCGCTGTGGCCGCGGTGAGGCCGGCCGTGCGCGCTCAGCCCAGCTCGGTGCGGGCGCGCCCGGCCTCCTTGGCGCGGTACATCGCCTGATCGGCCCGCTCGATCGCCGCCTCGACATCCTCGGGCGAGGCGCACTGCGTGATCCCGGCCGAGAAGCTCAGCACCAGCGGCGGCTGCACGCCGGGCAGCGGATGGCAGCGCAGGCGCTGGCGCAGCCGGTCGACGCAGGCCCGCGCCGGCACCGAGGCCGTCTCGGGCAGCAGCAGCAGGAACTCCTCGCCCCCCCAGCGGCCCACGACATCGGTGCTGCCGCGCAGCTCCTCCTCGGCCAGCCGGGCGAAGTGGCACAGCGCCCGGTCGCCGACCGGGTGCCCGTGCTCGTCGTTGATGCGCTTGAAATGGTCGATGTCGATCAGCGCCAGCGACAGCGGCTGCCCGCCCTGGCTGCCCTGGTCGAGCTGGTCGCGCAGCGTGCGCCGGTTGGGCAGGCCGGTCAGCTCGTCGCGGGTGGCCATCTCGTGGATCTTCGCCAGCGCCTGGCGCAGCTCCTCGCGCTGGTCCGACAGGCGCTGACGCAGCCGGCCGAAGCGCACCATCAGGATCGACACCGCCCCCAGCGCCAGCGTCGCGATGCCGGCGTGCACGATCTCGACCTCGGCGGGATGGCGCTGCGGATCAGCCCGGTTGCACGCCACCATCACCACCGCCAGCAGCAGGCCCGCCAGCAGCGCCATCGCACGGGCCTGCCCGGCGCGCAGCACGAACATGCCGAAGGTCAGCACCACCATCAGCATGACGATCACCACGCCGCGGGCCGCCCCCAGCACCGCGTAGGCCCAGCACACCTCGGTGATCGCGCAGACCATCTGCGCCAGCGTCAGCGACGGCTCGGGCGGATGCAGCGCCTCGTTCAGGCCGCTGCGGATCAGCAGGTAGAAGCCGCCGGCGGACGAGAGGCTGACGGTCGTCAGCACCCGCGCCGCCTCGGTCTGGGCCAGCTCGAACAGCACGGCCGCCTGCAGGATCAGCGCGAACACCAGGAAGACCGCCAGCGACAGCAGGGTCTGGGAGGTGCGCACCCGCTGTCGCCCCGCCGGCCCCAGCACCAGGAGCGTGGCGAGCTGGGCCACGGGCATCAGGCAGCGGCGGGAGCCGGACGGCGACAGAAACGGCGAAGGCATCCCAGCGCTATCGACCCGCCCCCGCCCGAACTGAACATGCGCGGCGCCCGGCCGCTCGGAGTGCCCGAGCCTCAGGCCGGCTCGATGCGATCGCGCCCGGCGGCCTTGGCCCGGTACAGCGCCCGGTCGGCGCGCTCGAGCGCGCTGTCGATGTCGCCCTGCCCCAGGCAGCCGCCGACCCCGGCCGAGAACGTCACCCTCAACCCCGGCGCGACCGCATCGAAGGGCTGCCGGCGCAGCCCCTCGCGCAGACGCTCGACCGCCTGCAGCGCCTGCTGCGCATCGGTCCCCGGCAGCAGCAGCAGGAATTCCTCGCCGCCCCAGCGCGCCAGCACGTCGGCGCCGCGCAGCTCGGCCTCCATGCGCTGCGCGAAGCCGCGCAGGACCGCATCCCCGACCGCATGCCCGTGGTGGTCGTTGATCGCCTTGAAATGATCGATGTCGATCAGCGCCAGCGACAGCGGCGCGCCCAGCCGCGCATGCCGGGCCGTCTCGACGAGCAGCATCTCGCCCATCGCGCGGCGGTTGGGCAGGCCGGTGAGCTCGTCCCGGGTGGCCAGCTCGCTGAGCCGCTCCAGCGCACGCGACAGCGCGGTGCGCTGATCGCGCAGGCGCTGGCGCAGATGCACCAGCCGGATCGACAGCATCGTCACGCACGCCAGCACCAGCGCGGTCACGCCCAGGTGCAGCACCTCGAGCGCGAACGGGAAGCGCGCAGGCTGCGCCCGCGTCATCACGCCCATCACCGCCGCCAGCATCGCCAGCGCCAGCAGCGCCAGCAGCACCGCCTGCCGGCGCCCGAGCGCGAACATCGAGAACATCACCACCACCACAAGCAGCGCCAGCACCGCGCCGCGGGCCGGGCCGGTCACCGTGTAGACCCACAGCACCAGCGCCACGCCGATCAGCGACTGCACCAGCGTCAGCGACGGCTCGCAGCCGCAGCACGCGGCCAGGCGGCGATTCAGCCGGCAGCGCATCAGCAGATAGCCGCTCAGACCGGCCGTGCACATCGCCAGCACCGGCGGCAGCACGCGGGCCCGCTCGAGCAGCGCGCCCTCACCGGCGCTGCCCAGCCACAGCAGCAGCGCCAGCGCCAGATAGCCGCCCAGGCCGATCAGGCTCTGGGTGATGCGCCAGCGCTGCGGGCCGGGCGCGCCGAGCAGCAGCCCGACGGCACGAGTCGAGAATGAATTCACGAAAATCTGGAAACATTGTGTTACCAGCGTGCATATTGAACGATTCTCGCGCGCCTGCCCATCCCTCAGGTCCGGCCACCCAAGTGCGTGAGCGGCCAGACCGATCCCGCCGACTTGACCTCGCCGAGCGAGAAGCTGGTGTGCATGTCCTTGACGTTCGGCAGCTTGAAGAGTGTGTCCCGGGCCCATCGCGAGTAAGCGTCCAGATCGGTGGTGACCACCTGCAGCTCGAAGGTGCCGGTGCCGCTGATGTAGTGGCAGGCGACGACCTCGGGCAGCGCGCGGATGCCATCCTCCAGGGCCTGTGTTGCTGCGGCGTTGTTTCGTTCTGCGTCGATGCGAACGAATGCAAAGACGCCCAGGCCGATTCGCCTTCTGTCGATTTCCGCACGGTAGCCGGTGATGTAGCCCTCCTCCTCCAGACGCTTCACGCGGCGCCAGGTGGGGGCGGCCGACAGGCCGATGCGGGTGGCCAGCTCGGCGTTCGAGAGCCGGCCGTCACGCTGCAGCTCGCCCAGGATCGCGATGTCGTAGCGGTCCAGATCGATGCCCGTCGGTGTGCGGGTTATCCCTGAAATCGCGTTTTCCTGAAATTCTCTTTCGCCCATTTTCTTTTCCGAGGATGAATGTTGCGCAGATTAGCGGACATGCGCCATCGAAAGAAAACACCTCTCGGGACAGGGCTCCTAGACTGGCGGCATCGGCGCCGACCGGACACCCGCTCCTCGCGCGCCCCCATTCACGAGATGGAGACCGCCTGATGAACGCCCCGCTGCCCGACGCCGTGCGCCGCGCCCTCGAGCACATCACGCTCGACGACAAGTACACCCTGGACCGCGGCCGCGCCTTCATGAGCGGCGTGCAGGCGCTGGTGCGGCTGCCGATGCTGCAGCGCCAGCGCGACCGCGCCGCCGGCCTGGACACCGCCGGCTTCATCAGCGGCTACCGCGGCTCGCCGCTCGGCACCTACGACC
>Ga0228700_1001190_pt1 | contig 17875 bp, 18 predicted proteins | sample McNCre317_Aug_MG_FD_178019 | JGI IMG/M metagenome (GOLD analysis project Ga0228700, IMG submission 178019) | Freshwater microbial communities from McNutts Creek, Athens, Georgia, United States - 3-17_Aug_MG | ecosystem: Environmental > Aquatic > Freshwater > Creek | place: USA: Georgia...
GAGGGCAGACTGGCGTTGGGTTCATCTGACGCGAGACGATCACGCTCACCAGCCAATGTACCAAGCCCGTGCTCTATGAGCATTGGTTCAAGGAAATATAAAGCCCGGCGCGCACCGCAGACAGGCGAATTGTAGGCCTTTGAAGGCCTGCGTGCGGGATTCAGAGCAATTGACCGTCGGATTCAATCGCCCGGTCCAGCCGCTGCAGCAGTTGGGTCAAGCGGTCCTGGCTTTCGGGTGTGGTGGTGTCGGCGGGTGTGGCTGTCGCGCTGGGGGCCGCAGCAGCGCTGTCGCCTTGGTCAAACGCCAGATTGAGGGCGGCCAGCACGGCAATGCGGTCGCGGGCCTTGATCTTGCCAGCATCGCGGATCTTGCACATGGCCACGTCCACTTTTTGCACAGCCGCTTGCAGCCGCGCCTCGCCACCCTCGGGGCAGCCCAGGATGTAACTTTGGCCCATGATCTGGACTTCGATTTGTTTGGCGCTCATTGGGAAGCCTCTGGCGTAGCGGAAGCAGATGCCTGCGGCAAGCGCTCGATCAGCGAATCCACACGGGCCCGGGCAGCCGACAGGCGGGACTTGAGCTGGTCGCGCTCCAGCGTGAGCGCCTGAACCTGCTGGGTCAGCAAAACATGTGTGCGTTGCAACTCTTCATGACGGAGCAACAAGTGATCCACACGCTCGGCAATCTGATCGATGGTGTCGGGTTGGGCCATGGCAATCAAGTTATCAAAATTGGCCCCATTGTAGGCCTTGGCCACCCCTGTAGGCTTGCAGACAGCTTGGCGTCTAAAATAGACCCCAGTTGGTGCTCGCGAAGCCGGTTCACGGCCCGCAGTTCAACGGGAAGCAGGAGGGAAAAGCCACCACGGCCGACCTAACCTGCGCTGCCCCCGCAACGGTAAGCAGACGGGTCTTCATTCGCGTGAAGACTCCGCTTTCATCTCAAACCACTGATGGCCCTGAAACAGGTTGTCGGGAAGGTGATGAAGGTCGCTCTGTCAGCCCGGATACCGGCCAACAAGGTGACCTGTCGCAAGACAGGTTGTAAAGCCCATGCACTGTCGGGGAAGGCGGTGAGGGCGCTTTGACCTGTTAGTTTTTCATGAAAAATCGTACGCTTCGTGCACGCTCTGCGGTGCCTGCTCTTTCCATTTTGTCTTTGGCTGTGGGCGTGCCTCTTCAGGCGCAAACCATTGAAATCAATCCGGTGGTCATCACTGGCGCTCGCATCGAGCAACCGCTTTCGCAGGCGCTGACTTCTGTGTCTGTGATCACACGTCAGGAAATCGAAAAATCCCAATCCCCGACGCTGGCCGATTTGCTGCAAGGCGAAGCCGGGTTTGAATTTGGCCGCAATGGTGGCCCTGGCACGACCACGTCTTTCTTCTTGCGCGGTCAAAACAGCATCAATGCTGTGGTGATGGTCGATGGCGTTCGTTCCCAAGTGGATTCGCTGGGCTCACTGCAGGTGCTGGATGTGCCTTTGTCCCAAATTGAACGCATTGAGTTGTTGCGTGGCAATGCCAGCGCTTTGTATGGCGATGCGGCCATCGGCGGTGTGATCAGCATCACCACCCGCAATGGCAAAGGTATCCCTGCCGCGTATGGCTCCGTGTCTTACGGTTCGCGCAACAGCCTCGATGCATCTGTCGGGTATGGCGGCAAGGCTGATGACTACCGTTTCAATGTGCAGGCGGGTATCAAGAAAACGGACGGTTTTTCGGCGATCAACACCCAGCAACAGCCCACGGCCAACCCAGACCGAGACGGCTACAGTGGCGAGTTCATGTCTGCGCGTGTTGAAAAGATGCTGAGCCCCGACGCCACGATGGGTATTCGCTTGCAAGGTGCCCGATCAACAGCGGACACGGACAATGCATGGGCCAATTCGCCGCTGGATACCCAACAGTTCAAAAAACGCAACAGCACCCTGGGCGTGTTCTGGCGTCAAGCTTTCTCCTCCGACTGGATCAGTCAATTGGACATTTCGACCTCGTCCCTAACCTATGAGGACATCGAAAATGGCCAACGTTTGAGTTCTTACGGACTGTTTGAAGGCCGACAAAATCTTGTGCGTTGGTTCAACACATGGCAAGCCGCCGCCGATACGGCGGTGAGTTTTGGTGCCGATGTCTCGAGGGACAACTTCAAAGTGGACCGAGGCAATGCCTACGACATGCAACGCGATGCCACCGGCATTTTTGCGGGTGTGACCCAGAAGCTGGGCGCATTCACAGCACAGGTGAATGTGCGCCATGACGACGTGAAGGTTGAAAACCATGAGCCAGGTTCGCCCAGCAGCAGCAATCGATCCGGTGCAGACACCGGCCTTTTGGGCTTGGGTTATGCCATCACACCCGCATGGTCTGTGACGGGAACGGTGTCCAATGGTTTCAGGGCACCGACCGCATCCGAGGTTTCCAAAAACCCGCAACTCAAGCCTGAAACACACCAAAGTTCAGAAATCGGCGCAAGCTACGCGGTCGACAGCTTGCTGGCCCGTGTCGTTTACTTTGACACCCGCACCACAGATGCCATTGTTTACAAACCTCTGCAGGGTTGGGATTACACCTACGAGTCTGTGGGTCGTGTGAGCAACCGCGGTCTGGAGGCCACCTTGCGCTCACAGTGGCGTGGTTACACCATCAAGGCTTCTGCGGTGACACAGGATCCTTGGAATGACGTGAGCCAAAAGCCGATGGACCGCAGGGCCAAGAACTATGGTTCCCTCGATATCTCCCGCTCCTTTGGCCTCTATGACGCGGGCGCCAGACTGTACGCATCCGGTGAGCGTCCCGATGGCTCGCACACGTTGGCGGGTTACAGCCTGTGGTCGTTCTACGCCAGCCGCAAGATCGACGACAACTGGACCGCTCGTTTGCGTCTGGAAAACGCCTTCGACAAGCAGTACCAGCTGGCCTATGGTTACAACACCCCCGGCCGTGGCTTGTTTGCCACTTTGCAATACAGTCCCAAGTGATGATGACCCCCGCTGCGCTTGCCCCCCAACGCATCGTGTGCCTCACCGAAGAGGCCACGGAGTGGTTGTATCTGCTGGGGCAGGAGCAGCGGATTGTGGGCATTTCGGGCTATACGGTGCGCCCGCGCCGGGCCCGGGATGAAAAGCCCAAGGTCAGTGCTTTTTTGAGCGCCAAGATCGACAAGATCCTGGCGCTCAAGCCCGATTGTGTTTTTGGGTTTTCGGACCTGCAGGCCGACATTGCGGCTTTGCTCATCAAGGCCGGTGTGCAGGTCACCATCTTCAATCAGCGCAGCGTTGACGAGATTTTCTCGATGCTCTACCAGGTCGCGGCGATGGTGGGACAAGCCGAGCAGGGCTTGCACAGGTTGGCCGCCATGCGCGCAGAACTGGATGCCATCGCGCACAAGGCGGCGAGCTTCAAGCGCCGACCGAAAGTATTTTTTGAAGAGTGGGACGAGCCCCACATCAGCGGCATCCGCTGGGTGTCCGAGCTGATGGGCATCGCAGGCGGTGATGACGTCTTCCCCGAGCTGGCGGTGCAAGCCATGGGCCGTGACCGCATCATTGCCGACGCGCAGACCATCATCGACCGAGCGCCGGACATCATCATTGGTTCGTGGTGCGGCAAGAAATTCCGACCCGAAAAGGTCGCAGCACGCCCTGGCTGGCAAGACGTGCCTGCGGTGCGCAACGGGCAGCTGTTTGAAATCAAGTCGGCCGACATCTTGCAACCCGGCCCTGCGGCGCTCACCGATGGGGTGGCGCAATTGCACCGGATCATCTGCCGGTGGGAGGCGCAATATGCGTGACGCCCTTCGTGGCCTGTGGTTGCTCTTGTGCGGGCTGGCTTTGCAGGCCCAAGCGCTCACGGTGCAAGGCGATGGCCTGCAAAAAGTCGAGATCGCTCAAGTGCCGCAGCGCATCGTCAGCCTCTTGCCCTCGTTGACGGAAACCGTGTGTGCGCTGGGTGCCTGCCCGCGCTTGGTGGGACTCGACCGTTATTCCAACTGGCCTGAATCCCTCAAGGCCTTGCCCCGTGTGGGCGGTGGCCTGGACCCCAACATCGAAAGCATCGTAGCCCTCAAGCCCGATTTGGTGCTGGCCGCAGGCTCCACCCGAGGCGTTGACCGTCTGGAGGCACTGGGCCTGAAAGTTCTGCGCTTGGAGCCCCGCACCCATGCCGATGTGCAGCGGGTGTTGCGCACCGTGGCCGAGGCCTTGTTCATGCCCGAGACCGACAGTGAGCGGGTCTGGCGCGAGATCCAGGCCGGTGTGCAAGCGGCGGTGCAGTCGCTCAGTCCGCAGGCGCGGCAACAAAAAGTGTATTTCGAAGTCAGCCCCACACCCTATGGCGCCAGCGCATCGTCCTTCATTGGCGAGACGCTCACGCGCATGGGGGTGGCCAACATCCTGCCCGCCTCGCTGGGGCCGTTTCCGCAGGTCAACCCCGAATTCGTCGTGCGTGCGCAACCCGATGTGATCATGGCAGGCGACAGCAGCCGCGCCAGCATGGTGCAGCGCCCGGGGTGGACGGCCTTGCGTGCGATTCAGGCGCAGCGCATTTGCGTGTTCAAACCGGGCGACGCCGACATGCTGGTGCGAGCCGGACCCCGCATGGCTGAAGGCGCCCGGCTCATGGCCGAATGCCTGAACCGCGCGGCAGGCACAAGCCAAGGGGCCGTGCGATGAACCCTTCCACACATGCGCTGCGCTGGGCCTGGTTTTTGATGGTGCTGGGCGCAGCCACGGTGCTGCTGGGCACGGCGGCGGGGAGTCAGGGCTGGCAGGCTTGGTGGCTGTCGGCGGACGATGCCGTCTCGCAGCAGATCGTGTTGGACATTCGCTTGCCGCGCAGCCTGGGGGCCTGGCTGGGCGGGGGCTTGTTGGGGCTGGCCGGTGCAGTGGCGCAGGGGCTGTTTCGCAACCCACTGGCCGATCCGTATTTGCTGGGCAGTGCCTCGGGTGCCTCGCTGGGCGTGGGCACGTATTGGAGCTTGTTGGGCGGCAGTGCCTGGGCCATGAACGGGTGGATGGGCCTGGGCCTGACGGGTGCCGCCTTTGTGGGCGCGGTGTTGGCTGTGCTCTTGACCTTGGTTTTGGCGCGAGGCGTGCAGCAGACCCTTCGCCTGTTGTTGGCGGGTGTGGTGGTCGGCGTGGTGCTGGGCGCCGTGACGTCGATGATGTCTTTGCTGCAGCCTCAGGTGCAGCAGGCCATGCAGGGCTTCATGCTGGGCTCGACCGCTTTTGTGAGCTGGACGGCCTGCGCCACCATGGCCTCGGTGCTCGTCGTGGGCGTGGTCTTGGCCTGGGTGTTTGCCCGCGTGCTGGACGCCTTGACGCTGGGCGAAGCCACGGCGCAAAGCCTGGGCGTGCCCTTGCGTTGGGCGCGGCTGGTGTTGGTGGGCGTGATTTCGCTGGCCACAGGGGCGGCCGTGGCGCACATCGGTTTGGTGGCCTTTGTGGGCTTGGCTGCGCCGCACCTGGTACGCACTTTGGTGCGCAGCACCCATGCCTGGCATGTGTGCCTGGCGGCCCTCATGGGCGGGGCCTTGCTGGCCTTGGCCGACGTGATGGCCCGTGTGCTGTTTGCCCCGCAAGAGTTGCCTGTGGGCGTGCTGACGGCGGTGCTGGGTGGCGGTTACCTGCTGTGGCGGGTTTACCGGGGTTCGGGAGGTGTGCGATGAACGCCTTGCACCCCAACCCTGCTTTGCACACCCGTGACTTGCGGGTGCAGCTCGGCGGCCGTCCTGTGCTCAAGGGCATCGACCTGCACATCCAGGCGGGCCGCTGGACTTGTGTGGTCGGCCCCAATGGCGCGGGCAAGTCCACCTTGCTCAAGGCGCTGGCGGGTCTGCTGCCCCGCACGGGGCAGGTGCTTTGGCAAGGGCAGTCGATCGAGACGCTGTCAGGCCGTGAGCGTGCGCAGCAACTGTCCTGGCTGGGGCAGGGTGAAGCCAGCACGATGGATTTGCGCGTGTGGGATGTGGCCATGCTGGGCCGCCTGCCACACCAGGGTTGGCTGGGCGCGCCCACCGACCAGGACACCCAGATGGTGGAAGCCGCCCTCAAGGCCACGCAGGCCTGGGACTGGCGAGCGCGCACATTGGGTGAGCTGTCGGGTGGCGAGCGCCAACGCGTGCTGCTGGCGCGCGCCATGGCGGGCAATGCGCCGGTGATGCTGATGGACGAGCCCCTGGCCAACCTCGACCCGCCGCACCAGGTGGACTGGCTGGAGCAAGTGCATTGCCTGATCGCCCAAGGCACCACGGTGGTGAGCGTGCTGCACGAGATCGGCATGGCTTTGCATGCCGACGAAGTCATTGTTCTGGACGAGGGCCGCGTGCGCCACCACGGCGCTTGCAGCGACCTGGCCACCCATGCAGCCATCGAATCGGTGTTCAACCACCGCATCCGCATCCATGCGCTGGACGGTCAGTGGGTCGTCTTGCCCCGAATCGCATGACAGCGCGTTGCATCATGGTGCTGGGCACCTCCAGCGGTGCGGGTAAAAGCTGGCTGGTCACGGCCTTGTGCCGTCACTACGCTCGCCAGGGTTTGAAGGTCGCGCCCTTCAAAGCGCAAAACATGAGCAACAACGCCCGCGTGGTGGACTCGCACCATGGCCTGGGCGAGATCGGCAGTGCGCAATACTTCCAGGCGCTGGCCGCTCGCGCCGAGCCCGAGGTGCGCATGAACCCGCTGTTGCTCAAGCCCGAGGCTGACACGCGCAGCCAGGTCGTGCTGCTGGGCGAGGTGAACGAAGCCTTGAGCCAAACCCCTTGGCACGAACGCAGCGACAAAGTCTGGCCAGCCATTGCGGCGGCGCTCGATGCGTTGATGGCGCAAAACGATGTGGTGGTGATCGAAGGGGCCGGTTCACCCGTCGAGATCAACCTCATGCGCAGTGACATCGTCAACCTGCGCGTGGCGCGCCATGCCCAGGCCCGTTGTTTGCTGGTGACCGACATCGACAAGGGAGGCGCCTTTGCCCACCTGTATGGCACCTGGGCGCTGTTGCCGCCCGAAGACCAGCAGCGCATCCAGGGCTTTGTGCTCAACAAATTCCGTGGCGATGCCAGCTTGCTGGCCCCGGCCCCCGAGATGTTGGAGCAGCTGACAGGCGTGCCCACGGTGGCGGTGCTGCCCATGTGGTGGCAGCACGGCTTGCCCGAAGAGGATGGCGTTTTCGATGACCGCAGTCGGGCCCATGGCGCTGTGACGAAGACGGTCGCCGTGATCGCTTACCCGCGCATCAGCAATCTCGATGAGTTCCAAGCACTCAAGAATGTGCCCGGTCTGCGCCTGCTGTGGGCCCGCAGCCCGGCGGATCTGGCGGGCCTGCATGCGGGCGACTGGGTGATTTTGCCCGGCAGCAAACACACCAGCAGCGATCTGGCCTGGTTGCGTCAGCAAGGGCTTGATGCCGCCGTGGCCCGCCATGCCGCTCAAGGTGGGGCAGTGCTTGGCATTTGTGGGGGCTTGCAGATGCTGGGTGAAGCGCTGATCGACACGCACGGCATCGATGGCAACGCGCCCGGTCTGGGTTTGCTGCCCCTGGTCACCCAGTTTGCACAAGACAAGACCGTCATGAAAACCCGGGCGTCCTTCGGTCAGGTGCATGGCGCATGGTCGGCCCTGAGCGGGGTCGATGTGGCGGGCTATGAAATCCACCATGGCCAGACCCAAGGTCACAGCGCCATGCTGGCGGGCGGGGCGGTGCTGCACGAAGTCATGCCCGGTCTGGCTTGGCAAAGCGGTGATGGGCAGGTGCTGGGCACTTACCTGCACGGTTTGTTCGAGTGCCCGGCGGTGCTGCAAGCCCTGTTTGGCACGCAAGCCCCCACCCTGGAGACGGTGTTTGACGGGCTGGCCGACTTCATCGAGCAGCACTTTGAGCCGCAGGTCTTGGCCCGCTTGGTGGCGCTTTGAGTGACCGCTAGAATCTGGTCCATGGAACTCAAAATCGTCGTTTACTCCAAGTCCGCATGCCCCCAATGCGAGTCCGCCAAGATGGTGCTCAAAACGAAGTCACTGGCTTTTGAAGAAGTCAAGATCGACAGCGAAGAAGAGCGCATGGCGTTCTACGAAAAATGCGGTCCCTCGGTGCGCCAGATGCCCCAGATTTTCATCAACGACCAACGCGTGGGCGGCCTGGCCGGCCTCCAGGCGGCCTTGGCTCAGCTCGGTCGCTGAGTCTTCATTTTTGACGTTTGGCTGGCGAAGAAGCTTTCTTCGCCGTTGCACTGACCTTGCCCATTTCATCCAGACACAACAAGGTGTCCACATAGCCCATAAAACGGTTGAGGTAGTCCGTTGAGGCATCGCGCATCAGGCCCAGTGAGCGCAAGGCCAACATGTGGGAGTTGATCGGGCCCGCGTTTTGGGGCGCTTGGGCAATGGCTTGCCTGACCTGTTTTTGCACGCTGATCTGGCTCAGCTGTTTTTTGAACTGCTGGACTTTGGGGCTTTCTGCGCGCCAGGCGGTGGTTTTCAAGGCAGACCCTGGCGGGGTGGTCAAGCCGCCTTGCACCACAGGGGCATGCAGCGCCATGTCGCTGAGCAATGCCGCCATAGGCGAGGGCGCTTGCTGCGCGGCGCCGGACGGTGGGGGTGCCGCGTCCAGCCTGCTCTTGAATTGCACCAAGGCCTTGTTCAGTTTCTCGTTCAGCAGTGCTTGTGCAGGCCCGCTGTGTCCGCCAGAGCGCTTGGCCAGCGACTCGATGTAATGCCAGCCCACCGCATCCAAGCGTGCAGCCCCGGCCATGCGCAGTGACTCCAGCAGGGCCACGGGGGCACCGTTGGGGGTTGAAAGCTCGGACGCTGAAAGTTCGGACGAGGCTTCGCTCATGGCTTGCTGGCGTTCGAGGATTTGGGCACGGGGGCCATTTCCACACGGCGGTTCTGGGCACGGGCTTTCTCGTTGCTGTTGGCCACCAGCGGTTGTTCCTGCCCAAAGGCGGCGGCAAACAGCATGGACGAGGGCATGCCTTCTTCGATCAGGGTGCGTGTCACCGTTAAAGCGCGCTGGGCCGACAGCTCCCAGTTGTCTTCGAATTGGCGGTTGCGGCTCTTGATGGACTGGTCATCGGTGAAGCCGCTGACCATCAGCATTTCGTCACGCGTTTGCAGGTAGCTGCGCAGCGGCAGCACCAGGCTTTTGAGCAGCTTGCGACCTTCGGGTTCGAGCTTGTCGGAGTTCAGCTCGAACAGCAGCTTGCCACTGATGCCGATGCGGCCATTGTTCAAGGTGATGCGGCCGCTGGCCAGCGGAATGGCCAGCGCTTTTTCAAGCGACATGCGCTTTTGTTCTTCGATTTGGCGCTTTTGTACTTCGTTTTCGAGCTTGGAGGCCATGTCCAGCTGCGTGGCCATGACGCCCACCAGCAAGAGCACAAAGGCACCCAGCAGGCCGGTCATCAGATCGGCAAACGAGATCCAGACCGGCGCGCTGGACTCGACGTCTGCGTCGTTGTCCAGCATCAAACGGCTCCCTCATGGGCTTGGGTTGCGCGGCTTTGCAGCGTTTCCAGCACGTCTTTTTGCGAGGTGATGCTCAGGTCGATGATTTCGCGGGCCTGGGCCACGTAGTAGGCCAGTTGCTCGTCGCTGCGGGTCATCGACTTGTCGATGGCCTGCTCGATGCGCTGCAGGTTGCCCATGAGCTTTTCGTTGGTCTCGTTGAACGAGTGCACTGCAAAGGCGAAGGTCTCGCCCAGGCTGGCCACGTCCACCGCGCTGGCGGTCACTTGCGCGGCGATGTCGCCCAGCTTGGCCGACTCGCTGCGGACATGGTCGATGAACTGGCTGTTGGCCTGGTTCAAGGTGACTGCCGATGAGCTGACCAAGTTGTCGATCACGCTGCGTTGTTCGGTCGATGCATGGTTGATGGCGTCCAGCAAATGGCTGAGCGTGTCCATGATGCGGGTGCGCTCTTCGAGCAGGGCGTTGTCGCGTGCCACGCTGACCGAGATTTCCTGGCGCAGCTGGCCAATCACTTCGGCGGCGGCCTTGGGGGCTTGCGAAGCGGTTTCGATCAGGCGGGCGATAGGGTCTTCCAGTGCCGTGCCCAAGGTGGTCAGGTGCGCGGTCACGGCGGTTTGCAACTCGCTCAAGCGGGCCACGGCGGTTTGGCCGCGCGCGTCCTCTGCCTCGCGCAGGGCCGACAGCTCGTTGCGCAGCAAGGCGCTGAGCTCTTCAGAGCGCTGGGTGTGCTGCGCCGCCCATTGCGCTTCCGAGGCGATGCGTGCACGCATCAGCTCTTCGCTGCTGGCCATGAGACGGGTGACTTCGGCCAGCGTTTGCGTGGCCTGCGTCTGGGTGTGGGTGGTGATTGCTTGGGCGGTCTGGGTCAGGGTGTCACAGATGGCTTGCTGCTGCGCCAGTGTTTGCGTGCCCGATGCCTGCCATTGCTGGCCGAGCGTGGTGGCGGTGCTTTCCAGTGAGGTCTTGAAGGCATCCAGACGCACTTGGTCTGCGGCCTCGCGGTCGCTGTGCACACGCTGGATGTCGGCCAGTGTTTGGGTGGCCTGGCTTTGCACCCGCTCTGTGACCTGCATTGCGGTGTGTATGAGCGTGTCGCAAATTTGCTGCTGTTGCGCCAGCGTCTTGTCGCCCGCACTTTGCCATTGGGTTTGCAAAGAGGCGGCCATGGCGTCCAGCGCTGTTGTCCAGGCCTCCAGACGTTGCTGGTCCTGGCTGGCTTGCGCGGTCTGCACGCGCTGGATGTCGGCCAGGGTTTGGCTGGCCTGGCTTTGCACCTGCGTGGTGATGGCTTGTGCGGTTTGGGTGAGCGTGTCGCAAATGGCTTGTTGCTGGGCCAGGGTTTGGCTGCCTGAGGCTTGCCATTGGCTGGCCAGCGATGCGGCCATGCTTTCGAGCAACGCTGTCCAGGTCTCCAGGCGTTGTTGGTCGGCGCTGCCTTGCAGGGTTTGCTGCTCGGTTTGGGCGGTTTGCATTTGGGCCAGCAAGGTCTGGCTGCGTTGCTCAAAAGTCTGGCTGAAGCCGTCGAGCGTCTGGCCCACGCGTTCGAGCATGCCGTTGCTGCTGGCCTCGTGTTGGGCCAGGGCGGTGCTGTAGGTCTGCGCCACGCCCGCAGCGGTGGCGCTGAACTGTGCGTTGAGCTCGGCCAGCTGTTGCTGGGTGTTTTGCAAGAGTTTGTCGTTCATGCGCTCGGCCTGTTCGGCCATGTGCGTCATGGTCGCCTGCACCACGGGGCGGATGCCGTCGCTGGCCACTTGCATGCTCTGGTTCAGGCTGGTGCGCAGCGATTGGTCCACCGATTGCGCCAGGCCGGTGTAGGCCGTGTGCACTTCCTGGTGGAAGCTTTGCTGGTTGGCCACCAGCTGTGCGTTGATCTGTTCGCTGGTCTGGGCCATCTGCACCATCATGGCTTGCAGCTGCGCGACCACTTGGGGCAGGGCTTGCGATTGCTGCTGCAAGGCCTTGAAAGTTTCCTGGCGCTGGTGCGTGAGCGAGAAGCCGCGCAGGCTGCTGGCGATGCAGCTGTCCAGTGTTTGGCTCGCTTGTGCGCGTTCACGGCGGGCCAGGCTGCTCATCAGGCCGAGCATGGCTGAAGTGGCCACACCGGCCACCGAGGTGCCAAAGGCCAGGCCCAGGCCCTTGATGGGTTCGGAAAACGCCGCGCGGATGCCTGCCACGTTGCTGGAGCCTTCGAGCGCGAAAACCGCGCCATTGAGCGTGACCACCATGCCCAAAAAGGTGCCCAACATGCCCAGCATGACCAGCAGGCCCACCAGGTAGGGCGTGAGCGCCGGGCCGGGCAAGCCTTGGCGTTCGCCTTCGACACGGTGACGCACCGCGTTTTGCAAGGAGGCAGGCAGGGTGAACAACCAGTCGCTCAGGTTTTGCAAGTCGGCAGGGATGTTGCTCAGGGCCTGGTTCAGTGCGCGGGTTGCGTCGCGGTAATGGCGCAATTCCAGTGCCGCAAACACATAGACCGCGCCAATGACGGCGGTCATCACCAGCACCAGGAAGTGGCTGCTGGCCACAGCGGCCGCGACCCACAGAACGGCCAGGGCGCCAAGCCCGAAGGCGATCAGGAACGAATGTCGACTCAGACGGTTCATGGGGGAGACGTACTTTCTTGGTTGAATGCTTCAAGCAGGCCCAGGGCCGGTTGCAGCCGGGTGTCCAGCTCAGCCAGCAAGGCGGTGCGCAATTGCTGGCGCCATGGCAAGAGCCAGGCATCGGGCTTGAGGGGCGGCGCGTTGGTGTCTTCGGCGCTCGCTTCGGCCTGCTTTTTGAGGTGTTGTTTGAGGGCCTGCGAAAAACGCTTTTCGAGCAGCTTGGGCACTTTGCCCAGGAGCATCGCTTCGCGTTCGCTGAGGATGTTTTCAAAGTTGGCGTCCAGTGCCGCCAGTTGCTGCAAGGCCGCTGTGCTTTTGGCCAGTTGTCCGCGCAATTGCGCGCGCAGGGTACGCACCTGGGTTTCCATCTGGCGCTGGTGCGCCGCGTAAAACCGCCGGTAGGGCTCAAACGCGATCTTGGGCTCCAGCGGCTCGTCCAGTGTGGCCGGTGGCATCTCGACACGTGCGAGGCCCGTGCCCGAAGGAGCACCTTGAGCGATGGATTGTTCGAGCGCGGCTTTGACTTTGTCGACGTGCCGTGTCAAGGCCTCGGGCGTCATCACGCCAGCGCGGCGCTGGTGTGCGGGCAAAGGCTGCTCAGCCTGTGGCTCGGGGTTGAGCAAGCTGTGCAGGGCAATGGCCTGGCGAAAGTCCAGCCAGTCGCCCAGTTTCTGCCCAACATCTTCCGTGGCCTGGACAGCATCGAGCATGGCGTTTTCGGTGAGAAAACGCACAAGCTTGGAACTGTGGAGGTGGGCACGCGGCAGGGCTCGCGTCATGGACATGTCGGGTTGGAATCGAATGGCAAAGCTGGCCGCTTTCAAGAAGCTTGGGCGGTGTGCCCGCGTCAGGTGACGGTCTTGCAAGCGGAAGGGGTGTGCCGGTCAGGGCAAGGGCCGCTTGAAGCGGCCATTTTCACAGCAGGGATTTTACCCGCCGACAGAGCCACCCAAGGGCTCAATGCGAGCACCAAAGTACGCTGAAAGGCAAGGGATTTTCAAGTCGTTTTGGGCTTGAAGTCGCAGTAAGCCGCCACCGCGCATTGCGGGCATTGCGGTTTGCGCGCCTGGCAGACATAGCGCCCGTGCAGGATCAGCCAATGGTGGGCATCGACCATGTATTGAGCCGGGATGCGTTTGAGCAGCTTTTGCTCCACTTCGAGGGGCGTTTTGCCCGGCGCCAGCCCGGTGCGGTTGCCCAGGCGGAAGATGTGCGTGTCCACCGCCATGGTGGGCTGGCCAAAGGCCACGTTGAGCACCACATTGGCGGTTTTGCGGCCCACGCCCGGCAGGGCTTCCAACTCTTCACGCGTGCCGGGCACTTGACCGCCATGCTGCTCGACCAGAATCCGGCAGGTTTGCATCAGGTGTTTGGCTTTGCTGCGGTACAGGCCAATGGTTTTGATGTAGCTCTCCAGCCCTTCCAGGCCCAGATCCAGGATTTTTTGCGGCGTGCCCGCCACCGGGAACAGCTTGCGCGTGGCCTTGTTCACGCCCACGTCGGTGGCCTGGGCCGACAACAGCACAGCGGCCAGCAGCTCGAACACGCTGGTGTATTCCAGCTCGGTCACGGGCATGGGGTTGGCGGCTTGCAGGGTGGCAAAAAAAGATTCGATCTGTGCGGAATTCATGGTGTTCGGGATGTTGGCAAAATGTCGGCCAAGTCAACACGGAAGATACACCATGCCTTTGCAGTTCGCAGACCGTCTGAACAACGTCGAAACCTCCGCCATCCGCGAGCTGTTCAAGCTCCTGGGCAAGCCCGGCATCATCAGTTTTGCTGGGGGCTTTCCAGACAGCGCCATGTTTGATGTGGAAGGCATTCGCGAAGCCAGCAACGCCGCTTTGACGCAAGACCCCGGTGCAGCCCTGCAATACGGCGCAACCGAGGGCTTTGGCCCGTTGCGCGAGCAACTGGCCCACTTCATGGGGCAAAAGGGCGCCAAGGATGTGACGCCTGATCAGCTGATCGTGACCACGGGCAGCCAGCAGGCGCTGGATTTGATCGGCAAGACCATGATCAGCCCGGGCGACAAAGTCATCGTGGAAGGCCCAACCTTTTTGGCCACCATCCAGTGCTTCCGGTTGTATGGGGCCGAGCTCATCAGCGCCCCGGTGGACGGCCATGGCGTCAAGACCGACGAGCTGGAAAAGCTGATTGCCGAACACAAGCCCAAGTTCGTGTACCTGATCCCCACCTTTGGCAACCCGAGCGGTGCCTTGCTGAGCGCCGAGCGCCGCCAACAGGTGCTGGAGATGGCCGTCAAGCACCAGACCCTGATCGTGGAAGATGACCCTTATGGCGATCTGTACTTTGGCGAGGCACCACCGCCCAGCCTGCTGGCCTTAAGCAGCACGGTGCCCGGCAGCCGTGAGTTGCTGGTGCATTGTGGGTCACTGTCCAAAGTGCTGTCGCCCGGCCTGCGCGTGGGCTGGATGATCGCCCCGGCCGACTTGCTGGCCCGCGCCACCATGTGCAAGCAGTTCAGCGACGCGCACACCAGCACCTTTGCCCAGGCCACGGCAGCGCAATATCTGAAGGCTGGTCGCATGCCTGCCACGCTGGACAAAGTGCGCGCTGTGTACGCTAAGCGTGCCCAAACCATGGGCGATGCGCTGCGCCGTGAGCTGGGCGATGCGGTCGAGTTTGTGCAGCCCCAGGGCGGCTTGTTCGTTTGGGCGCGCCTGACGGGCGCTGGCGGCAAGGTGGCGGATGGCAACGTGTATGCCAAGCGCGCCATCGAGCAGGGCGTGGCCTTTGTGCCGGGCACACCGTTCTTCTGCGCCCACCCCGATCACGCCACCTTCCGCCTGAGTTTTGCCACGGTGGGTGAAGACAAGATCCTGGAAGGCGTGGCGCGTCTGGCCAAGGCGCTTTGATTCTGCTCGTCACCCCGCACTCGTGAATCTGTCGCCCCGGACTCGTGAAACTGTCACCCCAAATATCGTGAATCTGTCACCCCGGACTTGATCCGGGGTCCATTTCTTCATCACCATGGATCCCGCATCAAGTGCGGGACGACTCAACATGCCTCAAGAACGGACCTCCAACGACGTCGAACCCGTCAGAACCAGCACCGAGCTGTGCATAGAGGTCAACGGCACCGAAGTCTGGCTGCAAGGGCAGGGTGACGAAGTCATCCTCATGCTGCACGGCTGGCCCGACACCCGTGCCCTTTGGGACGGCTCCGTGGCTGCGCTGCAGGACCGTGCCACCTGTGCGCGCCTGACGCTGCCGGGCTTTGAAACCGGCCCCTCTGCCACCAGCCTGGACGACATGTGTCAGCTGCTGCGTCAGATTGTGGACCGCATCAGCCCTCACAAGCCCGTGACTTTGATGCTGCACGACTGGGGCTGCATCTTTGGCTATGAATTCGCCATGCGCCACGCTGAGCGCGTGGCCCGCGTGGTCGCGGTGGACGTGGGCGACCACAACTCAGGCGCCTTGCTGCGCAGTTGGGGCGCCAAGGAAAAGTTCTCTGTGATGGGCTACCAGGTCTGGCTGGCCCTGGCGTGGAAGCTGGGCGGTCAGCTGGGCACCCGCATGACCCGCGCCATGGCGCGCTGGCTGCGTTGCCCGACCGAGCCTGAGCGCATCACCCACAAGATGAACTACCCCTACGCCATGCAGTGGTTCGGCACGGCGGGTGGGTTCAAAGGTGCGGCTCAAATCAAATTACCGATGCCGCTGCTCTTTGTCTATGGCGAGCGCAAACCCTTCATGTTCCATTCGGCCAAATGGCTGGAAAAAGTCGCCGCCACACCCGGCAGCGCGGTGCAGGGCTTGCCTTGCGGGCATTGGGTCATGATCTCTCGGCCCGAGGCGTTTCATGCACGCGTGCGTGAATGGTTCTGGGGCGAGGTTTGAGGGAGAAGGCATGCAAGCCGAAGATCTGATGAAACTGGTCAACACGCCCATGCCCTTTGGCAAACACAAGGGGGTGCTGATCGCCGACTTGCCGGGCAACTACCTCAACTGGTTTGCGCGCGAGGGTTTCCCCAAAGGCGAGATCGGCCGCTTGCTGCAGCTGATGCAGGAGATCGACCACAACGGTCTGAAGGACCTGCTGCGGCCCCTGCGCCGCTGATCGTGCCAGGTTTCAGGGCTTGACGACTTCCAGCAGGCGGTCCAGCCCACCTTCGTTGATCGCCACCATGGCCTGCTCACGCACCTTGGGTTTGGCGTGGTAGGCCACCGACAGGCCTGCGGCACCCATCATCGGCAGATCGTTCGCGCCGTCGCCCATGGCGATGCATTCATGCGGCTCAATGCCCAGCAATGAAGCCACTTCCAGCAGGGTACGGCGCTTTTCGGTGCCATCGCAAATGTCGCCCCAGCTTTGCATGACCAGGCCGCCCGTGAGTTCACCGCTCGCGATTTCCAGTCGATTGGAGCGGGCAAAGTCGATCTTCAGCCGGTCCTTGACGCGGTCCGCGAAGAAGGTGAAACCGCCCGACACCAGCAGCACCTTCATGCCCACCTTCTGGCAGGCGGCGATCAGCTCGGCCGCGCCGGGGTTGATCTTCAAGCGCTCGGTGTAGACACGCTCCATGTCGGCCAGCGTCACGCCCTTGAGCAGCGCCAGACGGCGGCGCAGGCTGTCTTTGAAGTCGGTGATCTCGCCGCGCATGGCGGCTTCGGTGATGGCCGCCACCTCGGCCTTGCGGCCCACGGCATCGGCGATCTCGTCCACGCACTCGATGCTGATGAGCGTCGAGTCCATGTCAAACGCGATGAGTTTGAACTGGGACAGCGAAAGGGGGGCTGTGAAGCCTTGGATGGCGAGGCCGGGGGCAAACTCAGTGGGGGAGGCGGTGGCGGTGGTCATGGGTCAGGATTATCGAAGATCGTTGAAGGGTCTCAGGCCGTGGTTGTTTCGGTCTTGGGCTGGCCCAATGAGCGCAGCACATCCCGCACCATCTGCGCCCGGGCCTTGGGGTCGGGCAGTTCGCGTTCGATGCGCAGTTTGTCGTTGCCCGCCAGCTTGATGTGTTTGTTTTTCTGGATCAGGCCGATGATGGCCATGGGGTCCACGGGCGGGTTGGGTTTGAAGGTGATCTGGATGACGCCCGGCGCGGCATCGACCTTGATCACGCCATAAGGCTGGGTCAGCACGCGCAGGCGGTGCACGTCCACCAGGGTCTGCGCTTGCGGGGGCAGCTTGCCAAAGCGGTCCACGATTTCTTCGAGCAAGGCGTCGATCTGGTCGGCGGTCTTGGCCGTGGCCAGCTTTTTGTAGAAGCTCAGGCGCAGGTGCACATCGCCGCAATAGTCGTTGGGGAGCAGGGCGGGGGCGTGCAGGTTGATGTCGGTGGTGGCCGTCAGCGGGTTGAGCAGATCGGGCTCTTTGCCCGCCTTGAGGCTGCGCACGGCTTCGGACAGCATCTCGTTGTAAAGCTGAAAGCCCACTTCCAGCATGTTGCCGCTCTGGTTTTCGCCCAGCACTTCGCCCGCGCCGCGAATCTCCAGATCGTGCATGGCCAGATAAAAGCCGCTGCCCAGCTCTTCCATCTGCTGGATCGCATCGAGCCTTTGGGCCGCTTGTTTGGTCAGGCCTTCGATCTCGGGCACCATCAAATAGGCATAGGCTTGGTGGTGCGAGCGGCCCACGCGCCCGCGCAGCTGGTGCAGCTGGGCCAGGCCGAACTTGTCAGCGCGAGAGATCACGATGGTGTTGGCCGTGGGCACGTCGATGCCGGTCTCGATGATGGTCGAGCACAGCAGGATGTTGTAGCGCTGGGCCACAAAGTCGCGCATCACGCGCTCCAGCTCGCGCTCGGGCATCTGGCCGTGGGCCACGGC
>Ga0228700_1001192_pt1 | contig 17859 bp, 15 predicted proteins | sample McNCre317_Aug_MG_FD_178019 | JGI IMG/M metagenome (GOLD analysis project Ga0228700, IMG submission 178019) | Freshwater microbial communities from McNutts Creek, Athens, Georgia, United States - 3-17_Aug_MG | ecosystem: Environmental > Aquatic > Freshwater > Creek | place: USA: Georgia...
AATCAACAATGTGTTTTTATTGGGTGAAAAAGAAAATGAAGACAAAAATTTAATGTTTGATATTGCAGATATTTTTGTCTTACCAACTTTTAATGAAGGCTTTGGTATTACTGTACTTGAGGCATATAGACAAAAATTACCTGTAATTACAACTACAGCTACACCATTTGATGAGATAAAAAAACAAAATTTAGGATGGTATATTAATCCAGCGAAGGAGGACTTAATAAATGCAATAGATGAAGCTTTAAATTGTGAAAAAAGTGAATTAAGAGAAATGGGTACTAAAGGCTTTAGTTGGGTAGAGAAAAACTACACATCTAGATCTGTAAATCAAAAATACACTGAATTATATGGCTGGCTATTAAATAAAAGTATAGCAGAGCCAAGATTTAAGTATATGGACAACAATGAATAACTTACAAGTCTAATAATAACTCCGTCATCCAATTCAGATTTTTTCAAAATTACGATCTGTTAGATCATATTTAATTTCGGTTTTTTAATAAAAGTTCTTAATCTCCAAATAACTTAAATTGAGAGTTAGCGTAGTCATTCCTGTATATAATGCTGGTTCATTTTTACCTAGAACGTTAGATTCAATAATTCATCAATCGTATCCAATTGATGAATTAATTATTGTCAACGATTATAGTACTGATAATACTTGCCAAATTATTAAAGACTATATTAGCTTAATTGATAATCCTAATTTCAAGTTTGAACTTATCAATAATGAAACTAACCTAGGTCCGGGTATTTCACGGAATAAGGGAATAGAATTAGCTAAGAATAGTATAATTGCTTTTTGTGATGCGGATGATATTTGGGATCGAAATAAGATTTTCAATCAGATGAAATTTATACCTAAATATCCGTTAATTGGCACAAACTATACAGTATTTGTAGATAATCTTGAGTTTAAAAAGGTAAATCTTTCTGGTGAGTTTTCATATTCTGATTTTTTGAGAAACAATTATCTAGCTACCTCCTCAGTAATGATTAATACTAATATGGTATTAAAGAGTGACCTGAAATTTCAGAATATAGTTCATGAGGATTATTTGCTATGGCTTCAATTGTTAAAGAAATATAATATCAAGGCTTATGTTCTAGATCAGTATTTAATGATTTACAATAGAAATGCACTTAGTTTTTCTTCTGGATTATTTAAAAAAATTCGAGCAACTTATAATGTTTATTATATAATTACCGAGAGTGTGATTTCGTCAGTTTTGTTTACATTAAACAAAATATTTAGATCCTTATCAAGATATTAATAAATGAAAATCATGATAGTTTATAAATGAAATGTCTATTTTACTAACAGGCTCAACAGGTTTTTTAGGTCATATAGTACTTGATTTTCTAAGTAAGAATTATCTCGTTCGAACCATTGGGAAAAATAAACCTTCTACTTATCAAATAGACTTATGCCATCCTTTTGTATTAAATGATTCATTCGATTGCATCATCCACTCTGCAGGCAAAGCCCATCTGGTCCCGCGTTCACAGGAAGATGCTCGTGCATTTTGGGATGTGAATGTCGTGGGTACGCGCAATCTTTTGAAAGCGTTAGAGGCGCAACTACCTAAGCGATTTGTCTTCATCAGTTCGGTGGCAGTTTATGGGAATACTTCCGGTGAATTATTAACTGAACTAAATCCAGTTTTAGCCCGCGATCCTTACGGTCAAAGTAAAATTCAAGCGGAAGCCGAAGTGATGGAATGGTGCCAGCGCCATAGCGTGATCTGTACGATTCTTCGGTTGCCTTTGGTCTATGGAGAAAATCCCCCCGGGAATCTGAAGGCCATGTGGCAAGGCATCCGAAAAGGCTATTATTTCAATATCGAAGGTGGAAAAGCAAGAAAAAGTATGGTGCGTGCTGAAGATGTCGCACGTTTTATTCTACCCGCCTCGGAAGTAGGAGGGATCTACCACCTGACCGATGGTGTTCACCCTAGCTTTCACGCATTAAGTCAAATGATGGGAAAGGCGGTAGGGCGAAATTGGATTCCCAACATGCCGCTTTGGTTGGCACGCTTGTTGGCCTTCGCAGGTGATCTCCTCGGCCCAGCCTTTCCTTTGAACTCCGACAAACTCGTCAAAATCACCTCGGATTTAACCTTCGATGATTCGCTAGCCCGAGCGAAATTTGGCTGGAATCCGCAGCCGGTTGTGGAGCCTGTTCTAGGTTCCTAGATTTACTCATTTTTACTTCATTGTTTGCATGCCTGCCAGGAGCAGGTCACAGGTCAATCGTATTATAATTAAAAGTTAAATTTACTACTTAATGAAGTAATATAGATGGAAAATGTCAATTCGGATTTAAGGGAATCAATTATCAATTCAATAAGTTTAAAAGACCCATTAATAGATATCGGAGAAGCAATTTTAGATTCAAAAATTTCAAACGAAATCTTAAAAGAAATTCCAATTTTAGGTTGGATTTCCAAAACTGTAACTGTAGTTAACAAAGTAAGGACAAAATTTTTAGTTGATAAAATTTTTAAATTTGTTAATGGTCTTTCCGATATAAATGAGGGCGAGTTTCGTGAATTTGAAGCTAAATATTTGTCGAATCCTGAAGATATGGAAGGATTTTATTCTGCTTTATTAGTAGCAATTGATCGCGTAGATCATTTAGATAAAATGAAAATCATTGCTAATTTATTTTCGAATTTAATGATAGGGAAAATCGATGAATCATTTTTTCAAAGGTCATTTAACATCGTTCAATCTTTATATTTCAATGATTTAAATGATTTCATCGAAAATAAATTAATCTTTACTTACGATGAAATTTATGAAAGATCCAATATCAATCATGCACTTCTGTCTTTAGGACTATTAACATTTCACATTATTGATAATCAAAACTCTAATAAAAGAGTGCCCAATGAGACAAATTTAAAATTCCATTATGTTTATTCTTCTTTTGGAAGGAAGTTTATTGATGCTTGTCAATTCAATAGTTCGAAACGAATATTTTAGATCATTTTGTGGTTTATTCCCTTATTTTCCTTGTTGAATTCATTATTTATTTTTTGTAATCGTGTCACAATTATTTGTATATTTGTGACATGAGCAAGTCTATTAATAGTCAAATTGAAGCAAGAGTTAAGCGGGCGAAGCCTGGTTGTATTTTTTTGCCTTCAGATTTTAAGGATTTGGGGACTTCTACAGCAATCAGGAAAGCGCTCTCTCGTTTGGTTGAGCAGAAAGTTTTGGTTCGTATGGGTCAAGGAATTTATGTGACAGCTATGCATGATAAGGTGTTTGGAGAGGTGCTTCCTTCCATAGAAGAAATAGCAACATCTTTAGCAAAAAAAGAGCGCGTGAAAATTATGCCTTCAGGACAATATGCTTTGAATAAAATTGGGCTTTCTACGCAAGTTTCTATGAAGTTGGTTTACCTGACTAATGGTACAAAGAAAAATATTAATATCGGTAAAGGATCGATTGTATTTCAACCTACAACTGCCAAAAAATTAGCTATGATTGGTTCAATTTCTAGCTTAGTGTTGTTAGGTTTAGAGGAATTGGACTTAAAACAATTGTCCAAATCAGAAATAGAAAAAGTAAAAAAAATACTCGAAAAAGAAGATGAGAAAAAATTGAAGCATGATTTGAAACTCGCTTCTGCAAAAATTAGTGATTTTGTAGTTAAAAACTATTTAAATCAAACTGTATGATTGGATGGCTTGAAAATCTTGATGATGTCTCACGAAAAATCTCTTTAAATCAAGCATCATTGAGGTCGGGAATATCTCCAAAAGCAGTTGAAAAAGATTGGTGGGTAACACTTGTTTTGAAAATTTTATTCACATCAAGGTATGAACCGTATTTTGCATTCAAAGGAGGGACCTCATTGAGTAAAGGTTGGGGAATTATTGATCGATTTTCTGAAGATATTGATATTGCTCTAAATGCTGAAGTGTTTGGATTAAATTATAAAGACAATCCATCTAAATCATTTGTTGAACAACTTAGGAGAAAGGGTTGTTTATTTACAAGTAATGAAATTGCTAATGAGTTAAGAGAATCCTTTGAAAAACTTCAAATTCGTAAGGAGTTGTATTCCATAGAGGTGCAGGAAATTCAAGCTGATATGCCAGACACCGATCCTCAAACAATATATATAAACTATAAATCCTTGTATGACCCTAATCCATATTTGCCAGAAAAGGTAAAAGTTGAGTTTAGTGTTCGTTCCCATAATGAGCCCAACGATTGCCGTCATATGCAATCTTTATTAAATTATTATTTCCCAAATGACATTTATGGAGAATTTGCGTTCCCAGTTACTACTATTCAACCTGGTAGAACACTGATTGAGAAAATTTTATTATTACATGAGGAATACAATCGAGAAGATGAGAGCAAAATGAAGACATTTAGAATGTCTCGTCATTATTATGATTTATATCGATTAAATGAAAATTATTCTCATACTTTGGTAGATATTCAATTTATTGAAGACATCATTAAGCATCGAAAATCATATTCCCCAATAAAACATTTCGATCAAAGTACCCTATGTATAGGTCAAATTTCTATCATTCCTTCTGACGAAAAATTAATGAAATTAAAAAATGACTATGAAGAAATGGCTAAAGAAATGATGTATGGAGATATCCCTTCATTTAATGATTTGATTATTATGGCTAGAAATATTCAGGATTCTTTCAATCAAAAATTATGACCTTTTGATAGGTAATAAAAAGAGCATTAAAGTTTATTTATTACTACTTATATAGTGCACATTCCGGTGCGCAGTTTATTTAGAAATCCTTCAAAATCAGTAAAATCAGCGTAATCTGCGGTTTAGATTCGTGTGGTCCACGGGGAGCGGGTCACATACATTTAAGTTTGAAATTGTGCCTAAAATTATACTAATAGTATAATTATTAGGTCATAAAATAAACTGTCAAATTTTAATTTGTATGCTGGTAGCCATACCGTAATTCTCTGAATTAAAGGTTAATTTAAAGCTAGTTCATGTATTTTGGTTTAAATAAAATATTATATTTGTACTATGAGTATAAATTTGGACAATAAATTAAACAAATTATTGCAAGATATCCCCAAAGGGACAGTTATTCTGTCTTCTTGGTTGTTGTCTCAAGGGTATTCACATTCCCTTCAGCATCGCTATTTAAAGAGCCATTGGCTTGAAACGATCGGCAGTGGTGCATTTAAAAGGAAAAATGATGAACTAGTAGTTTTCGGGGCTTTATATGCTTTGCAGCAACAAAAAGGAAAGAATATTCATATAGGAGGGAAATCAGCGTTGAGCTTGTTGGGTTTTGCCCACAATATTGAAATGAATAATACATCGCTTTCATTTTTCGCTCATCCAGGATATAAATTTCCGAAATGGTTTAAAAATAATCGGGACTGGAAGGCACATCGATTGTTTTGTTCAAGCTTTTTGCCTGCGCAGTTGGGTATAATGGAGTATGATCTAGGTAATTTTAAAATAAAAATTTCAACCCCCGCAAGGGCGATACTGGAATGCCTCGAAATAGCACCTAAGAAGTTTGATTTAGCAGAAGTGTATTTGATCATGGAGGGTCTAACGAGTTTAAAACCTAGTGAAGTTCAAAAATTGCTTGAGGCTTGTACTTCTATCAAAGTGAAAAGGTTGTTTTTGTATTTTGCAGAAGTCTCTAACCATACATGGTTTAACTATTTAGATGTTGATAAAATCAATTTGGGCTCAGGGAAACGGTCGATTGTAAAAGACGGTTCATACAATGAAAAGTATAAGATAACAGTACCCCAAAGAATAAACTGATGGAGTTAATTTATATACGTCAAACGGAATTGTTGCTCAGAGTATTACCATGTATCAACGAAATGGGCGTTTTCGCACTCCATGGAGGAACTGCAATCAATCTATTTCATGATGAAATGCCAAGATTATCTGTAGATATTGACCTAACCTATTTGCCTATTGAAAATCGGGAAAGTGATTTGATGGAAATAAAGGCAAATTTGGAAAAAATTGCTTCTGAACTTATAAGAGTAGTTCCTGGCATTCAAGTGACTAATCCTAACCATGTGATGGGGGAGTTTAAGCTTTTCTGTAATTTGAAGGGCGTACAAATTAAAATGGAAGTCAATACAATTAATCGTGGGGTTATTGGAGATGTTGAGACTCGAAGCTTATGTGCTAGGGCACAGGAAAAGTTTGACCAGTTCTTTGAAATGAAAACGGTCCCCAAGAATCAACTTTTTGGAGGAAAAATTATTGCAGCGTTAGATCGTCAACATCCAAGAGATATATTTGATACAATGAGGCTTTTGGATAAAGAGCCTCTTGATGAAGAAATGATCAAGGGCTTTTTATTTTGTTTGTTGTCATCAAGTAAACCCATGCATGAGATTTTAGCACCTGTGTTCAAAGACCAGCAAAGTGCTATGAATACTCAGTTTCATGGAATGACAGATGTGGATTTTACTTATGGCGTTTATGAGCATCAAAGAAAAAGATTACTGGAAGCTATATTAAAGTCACTAAATGGGCAGCACTTAAATTTTTTGAGGTCGGTAGCCACGAATAAGCCGGATTGGATATATGGAGATTGGAGCAATTATCCGGGGATTAGTTGGAAACTTAAAAACTTGGTCGAACTAGAAAAGAACAATAAGTCCAAGTTTCATGAGCAATTAGAAGCTTTATCAAGAATCAACTTACAAGCTTAATGAATGATAATTTTTGTGTGAAATATCATGCATTGGACTTGTATTTATTGTTTAATGAATGAAATTTAATGCAAAACTTGCTTAAATGTATAGATTCCAGCCTTCGATGATTTATAGGCTAACTATAATTCATGGGCATATAATCTCGCTTAGGGGCATTTGTCTCTTGATGCGTAATCGGAAAATTTGTGATACGGTAATTTGGGGCTTTATCCCATCCGAAATTCACATTTCCCCACTTGGCACCTGATTTTGTCATTTCACTCCTTGCAATTTCTTGATTTATCAATAGCTTTACGCTCGAATTGTATCGTCGCGCGTCGCTTGCTCATGGAAAAATCGTTTTGCATCATCCTTCCCTGCTTTAATGAAAGTGGCGTCATCGCCCAGCTCCTCAGGGATATCGAAGCCAAAACCGTCCAAAGCTCCTACGCTTTCCGCATCATCCTCGTCGATGACGGATCCACCGACGACACCGTGGCCATCGCCCAAGCTTTTCAATTCCAATCCCCGCTGTACGAATTAAAAATCATCCAACTGCGCCACAATTCCGGCCACCAAGAAGCGATTCGCCACGGCCTACATTATGCGCACAGCCTGCAAACGAATGCCGCGGGTTACATTGTGATGGATTCAGACGGCGAAGATGATCCCGCCGCGATTTTGAACTTCATTCAAGGCGCCGGAACAAGTGACATCATGCTGGTGAATCGGGGGAGCCGACAAGAAAGTTTCCGCTTCAAAGTGGGTTATTTCTTCTACCGCATGATTTTTCAGATCATTACCGGCCGCAACATTTCCCATGGGAATTTCTCCATGATTAGCGATCGCGTTTTGGCAAAAATCGTTCACCAACCCTTTATCCACTACGGCAGCTTTTTGACCAAACAAAAAATGGGTATTTCCTATTTTACCTTTGACCGCGCCGCCCGCATCGATAATAACCCCAAAATGAATTTTCAAAGCCTCGTCTTTCACGGGCTTTATTCCATGATCGAGTATTCCGAAGAGATTCTTTACTCCCTCATGAAACTGTTTGTGCTGTTTATCTTCGCACTCTTTGGCGTGGCTTGTTATGTGATCTATTCCAAATACATCGCTTTCACCGCCATCTCCGGCTGGACTTCTGGCGTCGCCGGGAGCTTGTTCATCTCGCTCCTCGTGATCGTGTCCACCGTGATCCTCGGATTGATTCTCCTATCCATCAAAAAAATCATGCTGCAAACGTCGAAGAATTACGACGAGGTGTAAATAGCATTTTATCAGTTTTATTTACTTTTCTTTCAAAGATGTTTCCCAACTTGTGGAAACATTTTTTTTGTATACTAAATATTTTTAATGTGTCATATAAATGTCAATTTTAATTATATTTGTTTATTATATGACTCATTATATGAAAAATGCACCTTTGCTTTTGCCGAAACTTACACAAATTATCCAGGTGATGGGCGAAAATATTCAATTTGCTCGTTTACGTCGCAAAATGTCGGCGAGCCAGTTGGCAGAACGCGCGGGCATCAGTCGGAAAACGTTATACAACATTGAACATGGCGTTGCCACCGTCGCGATGGGGCACTATTTGCAAGTTTTGTTTGTCTTGGGGTTTGAGAAGGATTTATTGGAAGTTGCAGCTAATGACTTGCTGGGACGAAAATTGCAAGATGCGGGTATTAAATTGATGAAACGTGCACCTAAAATAAAAAAAGATTGACCTACCTGAAGCGCTAATTCGGATTAGGAGATTTTTGCTCTAATAAATAATTATGGCACCTGCACCGCTTTCGGAAACTCAATGAAATACATCGGCCCAATGGCCTCCACATGATACAGCCCCCAGCCTGGTCCCAAACTCGGGAGATCACTAATCACACATTCCACCCACTCCGTTCGTGCATTGCGCGTATGTGCTAAGCTTGGATCTGCATGTACATCAACCAAATGCTTCCCTGGCATCATCACCCACCAAGGATATTCCATGCCGTCATAACCCCAAGCCATCCCGATGCGCGTATAGCCTTTGGCCTGAATCCTTTTGCGTATTTCCGCATAAGGTCCGCGATTCACTAATTTGTTCTGAAAATAATTGGCCTCGCGCGTTAATTGCCATGCCGCCGGACGTGCCTGCAATTGAACAGAATCCAACAGGATGTCCACAATCCGTGCACGCTGCGACTCGGATAAATCGGCTTTAATGCGGTATTGATCTCCCTGCTTTTCGTAATAAGTAGTTAACTCTAGGTACCAAGGGCTTCTCAGGATTTTCTGCCAATCAGTTTTCGAGAGCTGCTGCTGTGGTACATGTTGCCAACGGCGAATCAGGTTCTCCGCCACCAGGATCGGTTTTGACTTGTTGATGAACAGCCAGGGCCAAGGTAATATAAATAAGATAATGAGGTATTTCGCTTTGGCGCGAGGAATGAATTTTCCTAGGATATAGCCGATGCTGATGGCTTGAATTCCATAGAGGCCTACGAGTAAACGGGCCAACATCGGATTATAGCGGATAAAACTGCAAAACAGCACAAAACCCAGTAGCGAAATGCCTAGCAAAAAGCCTACATGAGGAATACTTTTTCTGTACTTGATTCCGTAAGCTATGGCCAGTAGGAACAGCAAACTACCTACTATATTGCCCGCCGTATCTTCCGTGTAGCCAAACATCGAGTTAAACACATAGGCATCATAGGTTCCCTCCACCGGATTATCTGGCAACCCCCATACCGCGTGCAATTGATGTACAACTGCGTTCACAGCCTGATTCCATGGCCCCAAGGGTAAAGCCCAGTCGGTGGCCCAAGTGCGCAGCGTATTGGAATAAGTGATCGCAGGGCTTAATTTCCCATTCGTCACGGCGATGTGCATGGGACTATCGGGTTTTGGCCCTAATACATGTCCGAAGGTTTGTTGATTGCGTCCTAAAAAGGGTCCCAAAATCAGCAGGGCTATGGGGAGGCTAATCAGAATTTTGGGCACGATATTTTTGCGCAGATAGCTTAAGTGAAAAAGCAATAAGGGTAGGACAAATAACAAGCTAGTGAATTTGACCAAAGCTCCTAAACTGATTGCCAATGCGAGCCAAAGCGTATTGTTTTTGTTCTTATGCTCCAGCAGGAAATAAAAACTCGCCAAGACAAAAAAGCCAGCAATTAGATCATTCTGTGTCGTGGTGGACTGAAAAATGACCATCGGATTCAACAAGTACACCAGGATCCCTAATCCTTGCTGGATGCGATGTCCTCCCATGTGGCCGATGATTCGCACAATCAAAAGCAAATTGATGACGAGCGCTGCCCATTGGAAACTGTTTGCCCACAGGTCGCTGCCTTGCAAGAGATAGCTATGTAAAATAAGGTATTCCGCGAGGGGAGAGGAGAAGAGTTGGCGCGCGATCCCCGTCGGGTAAAAGTCTACGTTCCCGTTTTGGGCCCAATGCGCCACACGCGCCATGTGGTAAGACATGGAATCGTAATTGTTGGGCGGGAAATAAAGTGCCTCAGCGAGCAGAATACCCAGCAAAACCAACATGCCTACACTCAGTTTTGGTAGCTTGGGAAGTGGAGGAAATTGGGTTTGTTGGTATGTCGTCCAAGCCCTCCTGCCCATCAATAGGCAAGCAAGACCATAGGCGATCCAAAGGTTTTGGGTATTAAGGGCATTAAACAGTGATAGGATTTCGGTGCCGACATAAACCGCTGTACTGAAAGCTAGGCATGCTTTGATGAAAGCATCGAAAACGATTGTCCAATGGCTTATGTGTCCTTTGGGAATCCAAAAGGAAATGCTGAGCAGAAAACCAAGGATGAATAAGATCACGTTATTCCACCGTTACAGATTTCGCTAAATTTCGTGGTTTATCCACATCCAATCCGCGTAACACACCGATGTAATAAGACAATAATTGCGTAGGCAAGACGCTAATGAGTGGGGCCAACAACTCATCCACCTCCGGCACAACCATCACATGGTCAGCCATATCGCGAATCAGCGTATCTCCCTCTGAAATCACCGCAATCACCATGCCTTTGCGGGCCTTAATTTCTTGGATATTACTCACGATTTTCTCGTAATAGGCATCTTTGGTGGCGATGAACAAGACCGGTAGGTTTTCATCGACCAAAGCGATTGGACCATGCTTCATCTCCGCAGCCGGATACCCTTCCGCATGGATGTAGGAAATCTCTTTCAATTTCAAGGCGCCTTCCAATGCAACAGGGAAGTTGTATCCACGACCCAAGAATAAGAAATCACGCGCATCTGCGTAATGTTTGGCAACTTCTTTAATAGCTTCATGGGTCGCCAAAGTCGTTTTGACCTTTTCAGGAATCAAGGCTAATTCTGCAATCAAACGATCGTATTCTGCCGTGGCTAGGGTGCCTTTGGCCTTACCGATCTTCATCGCCATCATGGCTAGAACGGTCAATTGCGCTGTAAAGGCTTTCGTACTCGCTACGCCAATTTCCGGACCGGCATGCGTATAGGCACCCGCGTGTGAAATACGTGCAATCGAAGATCCCACGGCATTCACTACCCCAAAAATAAAGGCTCCTTGTTCCTTCGCGCGTTCGATAGCGACCAAGGTATCTGCTGTTTCCCCACTTTGGGAGATCGCAATAATGATATCGCCCGGCCCAATCACCGGATTTCGGTAACGGAATTCCGAGGCATATTCCACCTCCACCGGAATGCGGCAAAGCGTCTCAATCATGTATTCGGCGACTAAACCGGCATGCCAACTCGTTCCGCAGGCTACGATGACGATTCTTTTGGCCTGTGAAAAAACAGATAAATGTTGTTCTACACCCGCCAAGGTCAATGTCATGTTTTCGCTATCCAAACGGCCGCGTAAACAATCGGTCAAGGAATCCGGTTGGTCGAAAATTTCCTTCAACATGAAATGGTCATAGCCACCCTTTTCGATTTGGGCTAATTCCATGTCTAATTGCTGGATGTATGGGGTAATCGGCTCATTTCCCAAATTCTTCAAGATGATTTCATCTTGTGAAATAATGGCCAATTCATAGTCATTCACGTAAATTACTTTCTTCGTGTATTCGATAATCGGCGAAGCATCGGATGCCAAAAAGTGTTCGCCATCACCCACACCAATCACCAATGGACTTCCTTTGCGCGCAGCGATCAGTCGGTCCGGGAATCCTTCTTCCATCACAATGATAACATAAGCTCCCACCACGCGCTTTAATGCGATGCGCATCGCCTCTTCCAAGGAATAATTATTGCTTTGTTGGATTTCCTCAATAAAATTCACCAAAACCTCCGTATCCGTCGCACTCTCAAACGTATAGCCTTTTTGGATGAGTTCTTGTTTCAAGGATGCATAGTTTTCAATGATCCCGTTATGGACCAAAGTCAATTTGCCTGAATTTGATTTGTGTGGGTGCGCATTTACATCGGACGGTTCGCCGTGTGTCGCCCAGCGCGTATGCCCTATCCCCACTGACGCCGTCAGGGTGATTTCGTCTGTCCACGATTCCAGCTCAGCAACGCGTCCTTTTTTCTTGAAATTGGTGATGTTTTTGCCGTAAAGTGCAATTCCAGCGCTGTCGTAGCCGCGGTATTCTAAACGCTTAAGACCTTTTAAAATGATGGGATAAGCGGCTTGAGAGCCGATGTAGGCGACGATTCCACACATAGGATGTTTGTTTTATGGCTTTAATTAGTACAAATATCTCGAAATCTACGTTGAAATGCAAGATGCCGGGGGGTAAACGCTGCCGGGGTCAGAGACCCCGGCAGCGTTACGCAAACAACCACTTTTTTGCCAGTTTCACTACCTAAAACATGATAATTTTCACTTTTTTAGGCCATTTTATGCGTTTTTTTGAGCCTTTTCAGCTAATTTTAATCCACAGGTTGTTAGGGTCTTGACCCTGACAACCTGAACAAAACCCTTTAGATTCATGAAGAAACTTATATTATTCCTATTGGCAGCTCTCAGTCTGCAAACGCTACAAGCACAAGATTTACGCATCGAGCCGCTCAACTGGTGGGTGGGTATGAAAAACCCCAAATTACAGCTCCTGATCCATGGAAAGGACTTAAAAGGTGCAGAGGTCATCGCTAAAAAACCGGGTTTAAAGATCGTGAAAGTGCATACGGCCGACAGCCCGAATTACCTCTTCGTGGATTGTGAAATATCGAAAAACGCCCTGGCGGGCTCATATCCGATTGATATCAAAAAAGATAACAAAACCCTCCACCACATCGACTACAAACTCGATTCCCGCACACCAAATTCCGCGAATCGTCCGTCTTACTCAACCAAAGACGTTATCTATCTTATTACCCCAGATCGTTTTGCGAATGGCGACCCGAGCAACGATGCTGCTCCAACTTACCGCGAACCAAATCCTGCACGTAATGAAATGTACGGTCGGCATGGGGGTGACCTAAAAGGCATCATTGACCGTTTGCCTTATATCCATGACATGGGATTTACGGCGATCTGGAACATGCCGGTTTTGGCCAATGATCAGGCGAAAGAAAGTTACCACGGTTATGCGATCACGGATCATTATTTGATTGATCCGCGTTTTGGGACGAATGCACAATACAAGGAATTGGCGGAGAAGGCAGGCCAAAAGGGCATTAAGCTCGTGATGGATGTCGTGTTGAATCACTGTGGTGATGGCCACTGGTGGATGAAGGATTTTCCGTTTAAAGATTGGATCAATTTTGATGGCAAGTTCGTTTCGACAACCCATCGTAGAGAAACGGTTCAAGATCCCCATGTATCACAATACGATGCCAAAATGCAGACAGAAGGTTGGTTCGTTCCTGCCATGCCGGATTTGAATCAAAAGAATCCATTTATGGCGAATTATTTGATTCAAAACACGATTTGGTGGATTGAATATGCGCATTTGGGAGGTATTCGGATTGATACCTATCCCTATTCTGAAAAGCATTTCGAGGCACGCTGGTCGGACGCGGTACTCGCGGAATATCCGAATCTCAACATGGTAGGTGAGGAGTGGTCCTCTAATCCGATTATTACTTCCTACTGGCAGAAAGGTAAAATCAACCGTGATGGCTTCAAATCATCTTTGCCGGCTTTGATGGACTTCCCATTGCAAAACGCCATTACGGAGGCGATGAATGAGAATGATCAAGATTGGGGCAAGGGCTTGAATAAGATTTATTCGGTGATTTCGAATGATTTGGTTTATGCGAATCCGGATAATTTGGTGGTATTTGGTGACAACCATGACATGTCTCGTTTCTATTCGCAGGTCAAACATGACCAAGCTTTATTCCGTATGGGAATGACTTATTTGTTGACGACACGCGGCATTCCACAGATTTTTTACGGGACTGAAATCTTGATGTCGAATCCCAAAAGCAACGAACATGGTGAAATCCGTGGGGATTTTTATGGCGGTTGGCCTGGAGATGCCAAAGATGCGGTAACTCAGCGCGGCTTTACGGCAGATGAGAAGAGCACGCAAGATTTCTTCAAGAAATTGTTGAATTGGCGGAAGCATGCTGAAGTCATTCATACTGGGAAATTGACGCATTTTGGCCCAGAAAATGGGGTCTATGTTTATTTCCGTTATTCGGAAAAAGGCAAGGTGATGGTCGTGATGAATAAGAACGCCACGGCTAAGACACTCAGCATGGGAAATTATGCGGAGTTAATTAAGCCCGGTGCCAAATTGACTGATGTGTTGAATGACAAGACGCAAGTATTAGGAGCGAGTTTAGAGGTTCCGGCGAAAACGGCGTTGGTGTTTGAGGTAAAATAAGTTTAACATTTGATTTTTGATTGGAAGGTCTTAACTTGGGGCTATTAAGCCCTGAAAAGGCCCTAGTTCTAATTGAAAATCAAATGAAATTTAGTCGCCTTTTTAAGGCCATATTGTGTCTGTTGTTGCTCGTTTCTTTCCGAAGCTGGTCTGACGATTCCTATAATCCCGATAAATTTAAACGTGATTTACGCTACCAAAACCCCCAGTTTATGTGGGAGACTTGGGACCGTATTTTTCGTGTAGATGGTAGTTTTTTTTCGAATGGGAATGTCACAGATTTAGAGCGAATTCTGGAGAAGCAATGGTTAGATGCCGTGAAGCGGAAGAACTTAGACTTAATGGTCAAAGCTGCGATTCCTTTATCTATGGTTTATCATAATCAGGCTAAATTTACGCATGGAATCCCATTATTTGAGTTTTTATTTGAGCATCAAAAGCAAGTTCCAGCTTATTATTGGCGCCATATTCTCATTAAGCTAGAGGAAGAATACCGTGGGAAAAACGACATCGAAAAAGCCATTCCTATTCGGCGCCTACGAATCAAGTTAGGCTACATTAAAACCTTTTGGGAAATTTATCGAGAATGCGGACTCTTTGAGGATGCCTTACGAGATTTTAAGCAATTTCAGTTTGTGCCGCCACGTGGAGATTACAGTAGACTTTTTTATTTGGAAAGGTTGGGCTGGTTGTATTCTGATTTGAAAAATTTTAAGAAAGCGCGGGAAGTTTATGCCCAGGGATACCAAGAGGTTGATGAAGTTCGTAAGGCGGCGAAGGCCAACTATCTTCCAAGGGAATTGCGCTATTGGGAAGGATTATTCAAGGGATACATGGCTGCTTGTGATATGAAAATGGGTGATTTTCGCACGGCGATTCCCATGTTGAAATTTGATATTCAGGCGAGCGGCGATAACCCTGATAATCAAATTGGGAAGGAAATATTATTGGCACGCGCTTACCTGCATGATAAACGCTGGGAGTTAGCGAAGTATTACATGGATCACGCACGCGTTTTGATGGCTCAAAAAGTCATTATGCCCGTTAAAGTATTGATGCTAGAAGCCTATGCTGATTATTATGCCGCTCAAAATCAATTTGATTCGGCATATTTTTATAATTCAGCTTTACACGCCTATCAAGATACGGTGAATGCGCATATCAATCGGAATAAGTCTATTCTACTTTTAGGTCAATTAGAGCTTGCAAAACACCGGGAGGAGTCGCTCAAAAATAAGCACCAAGTGGAGGAATATACAGAGGCGTCAAAATTACAGGATTTCAAAATTAAGCTATTGAGTATTATCCTAGGGACAATTCTCTTTGGCTCCATTTTACTTTATGTCAATTTTCGCCAAAAAGGTTTGCTGACTCAGAATCGAATTCAGCTTGATTTGGAACACGAACGAAATGCCGTGTTGCTCAAGGAATTGCATCACCGTGTGAAGAATAATCTGCAGGTGATTTACAGTTTGTTGAATCTTCAGAAGCGTCGGACTAAAAACGAAGAATCAGTTGACCTGATTACAGCTCTTCAAAACCGAATTCAAACCATTGCTTTGGTACATAATAGTTTATTTCAAACGGATGAAATGGAATATGTCGCTTTGGATAGTTATGTGCGGACCTTGGTTGAACATTTGCATCAGATGTATGCGCAAGATGACTTAAATCCCGTCACGATTGATTTTAAGATGCATGATTTCATCAAATTGCGTTTTGAGCGTATCGGGACATTGGGTTTGATTATCAATGAAATTGTGTCAAACGCATTTAAATATGCCTTTTTGGGGGATTCTGCCGGAGTATTAACGATCGAAATTAAGCAAAAAGACACACAGGTTATTTTATCCATCGAGGACAACGGTCCGGGTCTGGTGGAGGAGATTAATCAAAATTCGAATTTAGGGATGCGGCTCATTCGCATATTGAGTGAGCAAATGGGGGCGACCTATACCCTGCATCAAAGCCAAGGCATCAAGCATTTATTAACGTTTACAATTTAAGTATGGATCAAAAGCGAATTATAATCTTAGAAGATGAGATTATTGTGGCCTTGGATATCAAGGAGATTTTGGAAGATTTGGGCTATGAATGTCAGGTATTTCATGACTTTCATTTGGCATTAAAGGCCCTTGATACATTTAATCCCCAATTAGCTATATGTGACATAAATATTGGCGAAGGCCCGAGTGGAATAGATTTTGTGAAACAAGCATTGCAGTTGAAGCCCCAGCTAGCCATTATCTATTTGACCGCATTTAGTGACCGCAAAATTGTGGAATTAGCCGGTAAAACGCATCCCGTCAATTACATCTTAAAACCATGGAGTGATCATCAAATTCGGGTTTCGGTGGAGATGGCCTTTGATCAAATATTATCTGTGGCTGAACAAAGTCAAAAGTTGGGCGACCTCACACAATCCGAATTGAAAATTTTGGAATTGATTGCACAGAATAAAAAGAGCAAGGAGATCGCCGACATCCTTTTTATATCCGAAAAGACGGTGAAAAATCACCGCTACCACATCAGTAAGAAATTAAATTTGTCGACGGAAAACAACAGTTTACTGGCTTTTGCCTTAAGTCACTTTGGGTATAAAAATGAGGCCTAGGCCTCATTGTGGGAATCGCAGGAACGATGTTCCTTTGTATTGTAAATAATTCTAGTTCTAATACAACACGCGATTACCTAACCCTAATACCTTAAATTTATGCGAAGCCCTCTGCTAGGAATAGTGGGGGCTTTATTTTTGAACAGAAAAAAAGGACATCTCTTTCGAAATGTCCTTTTTTTTGCTTTGCTACTTTGTGTAGCCCCGGAAGGAATCGAACCTTCATCTTAGGTACCGGAAACCTACATTATCACAAAACAGGTCTTTATTTGGTTTAAAGACCATATTTAGGTCTTTTTGTGCAGCAAAATGTTAGTTTTTATGTGTTTTGCTACACAAGTGCTGCACAAATATTAAAGTTTAAAACTTCGTTTAAATTGAAGGAAGTAAACTATTACCTCTTTTTGATTTGTGCTCCCCTTACAGACGAAAGATGCAGCTTCGGGGAACTTTATAAGTTCATAACCATTAGAAAACTAATGAGTTACGTTTAAGTCTCAATACAAAGATAACACTTTTTGAAAAATTAACCATTTTCTAATTTTTCTTAATTGGATTCGATTAGCAACATTTTTTGTCCTGTTGTATTGGTGGACATGGTACGCTTCCATAACTACAATAAACACAACAATCACCTTGTAAAGGTTTTAATTTTGTTTTACAGCTTTCACATTCATAAAAATACTGACATGCATCTGTTGGCATTGTTTCCTCTTTTTGGTGTCCACAGTTTGGGCAAGTTATTACTGATTGTAATTTAATATCCATTAT
>Ga0228700_1001193_pt1 | contig 17826 bp, 13 predicted proteins | sample McNCre317_Aug_MG_FD_178019 | JGI IMG/M metagenome (GOLD analysis project Ga0228700, IMG submission 178019) | Freshwater microbial communities from McNutts Creek, Athens, Georgia, United States - 3-17_Aug_MG | ecosystem: Environmental > Aquatic > Freshwater > Creek | place: USA: Georgia...
CCACCTTGGGACGCTCGTTGTCGATCAGGTCCAGCAGTTCATGGCGCAGCACGGCATAGCCCGCAGGGGTGATGTAGTTCTTGCCCCCGGCCGGCAGACTGGGCAGCTGCAGTTCGTCGTCGTCCGTATCGTCGGACTCTTTGGTAAAGGCCTTGCTCATGGCGCAGACTTTAACAGTGGCACCGATCGGCCTAACACGGCCGGGGCCCTAAAATGGCCCCTTGCTGGCAAAGCGCCCGCACTGGCAACGGCCTGACCGATAATCCGGCATTGCCGTCAGACAGGCGGCCGGCTTTTGAACTGAATTTTGAGACCCCACGCGGGATGGCAATGAAACGACTTGATGATTTTCGGCTGCGCTTTGGCACACAGGAATATGTGCCCATCATGATTGGCGGCATGGGCGTGGACATCTCCACGGCCGAGCTGGCACTGGAAGCAGCCCGGCTCGGTGGCATTGGGCATATCTCGGACGCCATGGTGCAAGACGTCTCAGACCGGCGCTTTGACACCAGCTTCGTGAAAGAAAAAACCAAGCTGTACAAGCACAACATCGACAATTCCGACAAGAGCGTGGTGCAGTTCGACCTGGGCCGCCTGGCCGAAGCCACCAAGCTGCATGTGGGCAAGACTATGCAGGCCAAGAAAGGGCCTGGCATGATTTTTATCAACTGCATGGAAAAGCTCACCATGAACGGGCCCAAGGAGACCCTGTCGGTGCGCCTGAACTCGGCTCTGGACGCCGGCATTGACGGCATCACCCTTAGCGCCGGCCTGCACCTGGGTTCGTTTGCCCTGATGGCCGACCACCCCCGCTTTCGCGAAGCCAAGCTGGGCATCATCGTCTCCAGCGTGCGCGCCCTGCAGCTGTTCCTGCGCAAGACGGCACGCCTGAACCGCCTGCCCGACTTCGTCATCATCGAAGGGCCGCTCGCCGGTGGCCACCTGGGCTTTGGCATGGACTGGGACCAGTACGACCTGGCCACCATCGTCAAGGAAGTGGTGCAGTACCTGGCCGATGAAAAGCTTTCCATTCCGCTGGTGGCAGCAGGCGGCATTTTTACCGGCAGCGACGCCGTGCGTTTCCTGGAACTCGGCGCTGCGGCCGTGCAGGTGGCAACCCGTTTCACCGTGGCCCAGGAGTGCGGCCTGCCCTCCAAGGTGAAGCAGGAGTATTTCCGCGCCAGCGAGGAAGATATCATCGTCAACACCGTATCGCCCACGGGCTACCCCATGCGCATGCTCAAGAGCACGCCGGCCATTGGTTCGGGCATACGTCCCAACTGCGAGGCCTATGGCTATCTGCTGGATGGCAATGGCAGCTGCGCCTACATCAATGCCTACAACGAGCAGATCAAGATCCACCCGGATGGCAAGAACATCTCGGTACTGGAGAAAACCTGCCTGTGCACCCACATGCGCAACTACAACTGCTGGACCTGCGGCAGCACCACCAACCGATTGAAAGACACCACACGGCGCCTGCCCGATGGAAGCTACATGGAGCTCAGCGCAGAGCACATCTTCCGCGATTACCAGTTCAGCGTGAACGACCAGATCGCCCTGCCCGAGCTGCCAGAACTGGCCAAGGCATAAAAAAGAGGCTTCGGCCTCTTTTTTTATGGGTGGGTCTGCGGCTGCGGCCTGTGCGTCTGGCCCGCTCAAGCGCGCCGCGCAGCACCCAGCATGGCCACCAGGTCCGCATCCTTTTGCTGCCAGATGGCGTCCAGCCAGCGGTGAAAGGACTTGCGCAGCACGCGGTCGTTTTCGTAGTCGCCGCTGCAAAACTCCTGGGGAATATCGACCTGGCGCACCTTGAGCACCGCGCGCGTCGACTGGCCGCACAGGTACTGCCAGAAGGTTGGAATGCCGTCCGGATAGGCGATGGTGGCGTCCACCATAGAGTGAAACTGCGAGCCCATGGCATTCAAGGCCATGGCCATGGCGCCGGCCTTGGGCTTGAGCAGGTGCTGGTAGGGTGGCGCCTGCACCGCATGCTTTTCGGCGGTGAAGCGGGTGCCTTCCACAAAGTTCATGACCGATGTGGGGGTCTTGGCGAATTTGGCGCAGGCGCGGCGGGCGGCATCACGGTCGTCATTGCGCAGGTTGGGGTTCTTGCGCAGGTCGGCGCGTGAATGGCGCTTCATGAAGGGAAAATCCAGCGCCCACCAGGCCAGGCCAATCACCGGCACATAAATAAGCTCAGCCTTGAGAAAGAACTTGAGCACCGGAATGCGGCCATTGAGCGCCTCCTGCAGCACAAAGATGTCCACCCAGGACTGGTGGTTGCAGCTGACCAGGTACCAGTCGTTGTAGCGCAGGCTGTCGACGCCCTCCACCTTCCAGTCAAAGCGGTGCGCAAAGCGCATCCACAGGCTGTTGCAACGGGTCCAGGCTGAGGCAATGCGGTTGATCAAAGGGTCCAGCCGGGCCAGCACCGCCGGCAGCGGCAGCACCGCCTTGCACAGAGCCAGTATGAACAGCAACAAGCACCAGAACAGGGTATTGACGGTCAGCACCAGAAAACACAGCACACCGCGCACAAAAGGCGGCAAGAAACCCAGCATGTATGTACCCCACAACTTCGACCATGCGCCCCCGGCCGGAGGCATGCAGCGATTGTCGCAAAGATTGGGACCCGCTAAACGGTTGCATTTCGCAGGGCTTGGGACTTAAATGTCCGAAGTGGAACAGAACCTGATTCAAGCAGAAAAGGAAATCTCCAAAGTGGCCAGACCCCCACCCCCAGGAGCCACGCCATGTCTTCTCCCGCCCCCTCCCCCTCAGGTTCGTCGAACCACCAGCATGCGCAAAGACTGGTGCAAGAGTTGCTGAACATGCGCGACGCGCTGATGCAGCTCTCTTTAAGCCTGCGCGACTGGCAGTTTGAAGTCGACAAGGCCGCACGCCTGCGCGCCGAGCAGCAGGCCAGCACCGCCCTCGAGCGCCACCGCCTCAAACGCAGCCCGCACCAGCGCTGAACGCCCCGCCGCCGCCGCGGCAAATGCCCCCACCCCAAAAGAAGCTTGAGCCCCCGGTATTCCGGGGCGCCGCAATTGCAGGTAGATTCGGCGCACCACACCGCAGGGAATCCGTATGCCAAAGGCCATGCTCCCCGTTGCCAGCACGGCAACGGGCCTCAAGCTATCTGAACTGATGAGCGCGCTAAGCCATGCGCTGGACATCACCGAAGGCCAACCCGAAGGACACTGCGTGCGCTGCTGCTGGATTGGCATGCACATCGGCCGCGAGATCGGCATGAGCGGCCTGGCGCTCTGGGAGCTGTACTACACCTTGCTCCTCAAAGACCTGGGCTGCAGCAGCAATGCGGCCCGCATCTGCGAGCTCTACCTCACCGACGACCTCAGCTTCAAGCACGACTACAAGCAGGTGGGCGACAACCTCTCCCAGGTGGTGCGCTTTGTGCTGCAGCACACCGGCCTGAAAGCAGGCCTGGCAGAACGCTTCAGGGGCGTGCTCAACATCCTGAAGAACGGCACCGAAATCTCGCGCCAGCTGATCCAGACACGCTGCCAACGCGGCGCCGAAATCGCACGTCTGCTGCGATTCTCTGAGGGCATTGCCCAAGGCATCTACAACTTGGACGAGCACTGGAACGGTCAGGGCAAGCCCGCCGGCCTTGGCGGTGTTGACATTCCGCTGTATGCACGGATCGCCCTGCTGGCCCAGGTGGTGGATGTATTTTTTACCGGCGGCAGCAAGGAGGCGGCGCTCGCAGAGGCTGCGGCGCGCAGCGGCCAGTGGTTTGACCCCAGCCTGGTGGCCGCCTTGCAGCGGTTGGGCACGCAGCAGGCTTTTTGGGACACCCTTAGCTCCCAGCAAATTGACCAGGCGGTGACCACCCTGGAGCCGGCGCAATACGAGGTGGCGCTGGACGAAGACTACCTGGATGACATCGCCGCGGCCTTTGGCCAGGTGGTGGACTCCAAGAGCCCCTACACCAGCGGCCACAGCACCCGGGTGGCGCTCTATACCGACCTGATCGGCGAGGCCCTGGGGCTGGACGCAGCGCGCCGGCGTTGGCTCAAACGCGGTGCCTTGCTGCACGACGTGGGCAAGCTCGGCGTGAGCAACAGCGTGCTGGACAAGGCCGGCAAGCTCGATGCCACCGAGTGGGCCGAGGTGCGGCGCCATGCCGAGCTGACCGAGGCCATCCTGTCGCGCATCAGCGCCTTCAGCGAACTGGCCCGGGTGGCCGGAGCCCACCACGAGCGGCTGGACGGCGGCGGCTATCCACGCGGCTTGCAGGCGGCCGACATTGCCCTGGAGACCCGCATCATCACCACCGCCGACATTTTTGATGCCATCACCGCAGAGCGCCCCTACCGTGCGGCGGTGCCCGTGGACAAGACCCTGGAGATGATGGCCAAGACGGTAGGCACGGCCCTGGATGCCGACTGTTTCGCCGCCCTGACCCGTGCCATGCGGCCCATGGGCGCCATGGGTCTGTAGGCGCCTTTAGCGCGCCCCCGACACCGCGCCACCGCGGTTGATGGGCATGAACTGCACCTCGACCAGCAGCCGGCTTTTCACGCCCAGGCCGGCCAGCATGCCCGGACTGAAGCGCGCATTGCGAAATCCCGCCAGGGCGGCTTCTTCAAAGAAGCCCGCTGGGGTGGCCCGCACCACGCTGATGTTGTCCACCCCACCATCAGCCCCCACCACGATGGCTAGTTCCACCACACCCTCGCGGTTGTTGGCGGCCAGCGGGTATTCCATGGTGATGTCGGACAGCACCTCGGGGGAGACGTCCAGCTCTGAGGTCTCGTAGACGGTTTCGCTGAGCAGGCTGGTATCGGTGGGCAGCGTGACCACCCGCTCGCTGGGCACCCTGGGGTCGGGCAGTGGGCTGGGTTGGGATGGCGGGCTGGGCTGCGGTGCCGCAGCGGGCGCGGCCTCGGTGGGGGCACCCCGCCTGCCCTCTTTGGCATAGGTGAAGACGCGCACCTGCAGCGCGGTCGCCGGGGGCCGGGCCAACCCTTGCGGCAGCAGCCTGGCCAGGTTCAGCTGCCCCAGACCAAAGGCCGCGGCATGCAGGACAAGCGACAGGACGAAAGCCCGCCACAGCGTCAAGGCGCCGCCCGCCGATCAACACGCATACCGCAAGAACGCCTACTTCTTGATCTCGCGCCAGCTGACCCGACGGCCCAGCGGGTTGGGCGGCTCCACCGGAATTTCACGTTGATTGATCGATCCGTCCGATCCCACCGTGGTGCCGATCACACGGCCATCCGGCAGCACAAAGTAGCTCAGGCCTACGCTAAGCGAATCGCTCAGGAAATGCGAGGCCACACCGTCCGGACCGGCAGCTGCACCCGAGATCAGGTTCAGGGTGTTGCGGTTGCTGTGGCCACCGGCCTGGCAGGCCGAGTTGGACGGCACGTTGCTGTCAAACACCAGGGTGCCCGCAACGATGATAGGGTCCACATTGACGCGCTCGCCACTCTCGGGCAAGTCCACCACCCAGCCGCTGGTGAGCGCGCAGTTGGTGTTACCGCCGGTGCAGGCAACGGTGCGAATCAGCGGCGCACTGGCAGTCAGCGTCATATTGCGCAGCGAGCCCCGCAGGTCGGTGTATTGCACCGTGCTGCCCAGCAGGTCACTGAAGCCATAGACCGACTGCGCCTGGGTGGTCGAGGTATCGGTCGCGCCCAGCAACTGGCCGGTGGCCGCCACGATCATGGTCTTGCCATCCACTTCTGCCAATTGCAGCCGCGTGGTGATGGGCTGGGCCGTGCCACCGGAGTCCTTGGCGGTGGCCACCAGGGTGGCTTCCTTGCCCGAGGGTGCCAGGTTGTCATTCACGTCAAAGCGCCAGATGTTGCCCAGCAGATCACCGGCATAGACACGCAGCGTGGTGTTGTCCAGCGCGCCGTTGGCCACATAGTTGTTGACCTCGCGCAGGCCGCTGGGGAAGGTGTCATTGCCCACGCCGGTATCCAGCTTGGTGATGATCTTGCCGGTGATGGCATTGAGCACATACAGGTAGCCGTGGCCGTCACCGGTACTGCTGGGCGTACGCACATTGTTGTAGCCGGAAGTGACCAGCACCACCCAGGTGCCATCCACCAGCTTGGTGATGACCGGGCGGCCAAAGGTCAAACCGATATGGCAGTCCGAGCTGGCTGTGCTGGGGTTGGTACCGTCGTAGCAGGTGCTGCTCTGGTTGAACTCCCACAGCGATACCGGGGCCGTGGGGTTGGTGATGTCCAGCGCATAGTAGCCCTTGCCTCCGGCATTGAGGCCGCCCACCAGAATCGTCTTCCAGGCCGCTGCGGTGCTGTCGTACACATCACCGGTTGAGGGCGTTGCGTCCACAAAATAGTGGTGGTTGGCCTTGTAGTCGGTGTCGGCCAGGCGGTAGAGCTCAGGCAAGACCGTCGTGGGGATGTAGGCCCAGGCCTCGGCACCCGCATTGGTGAAGTTGGGGTCGGTCGAATCGATGGGTGAGTAAATGGCATGCAGCATGCCGTCGTTGGCACCCACGTACACCATGGGTGTGCGCGAGGCCTGTGCCGTCTTGAAGGCGTCATAGCCGGTATCGGCATAGCTGCGGCCGGGCGCCGGCACATAGACCGGGGCCGATCCCACAATGTCACCCAGCACGTGGGCGCGCTTGCGGTACAGGGTGTTGGCATTGTTGGGAATGAAGGCGTCGGTCGTCACTTCCAGGCCACGCTGGCCCCGTATGAAGTTCACCAGGTTGGCACCAGCCGCCAGCGAACGCTGGTTCACGGTGCCGCTGCTGCCATCGGTCATGGCGGCAAACTGGCTGAGTTTCTGCACGGCAGTCGACCCGAAAAGGGCCTGCTGGGTCGCATCCAGACCGGTGTTGGCCGTTCCAGTGGGTGAGCCATTGCTGCAACCCCGGGTGTTCCAGGTGAAGTTGCTGAGGTGGTTGGTGGTGATGTCGCTGCGCACATAGATGGTGCGGTTGTCGCAAGCGGCACCGGTCACCGCATCCAGCTTGGCCTGGGCCGACCAGTCGATGGTGGTGGACAGCGTACCGGTGCTGATGTCCACCTTTTGCGCGGTCAGCTCACCCGACCATTCCTTGGTCTTGAAGCCGGTCTTGAAGGAGGTGTTGTTGCCCGTCGTCGGGTTGTCCGAGCTCACGCCGATGGCAGCGCCCGACCCCGATTCGCTGTCAATGCGCGACAGGGCTGCACCCAGTCCGTCCACCACGGCTGCCGGGTTGCTGGCACTGAAGTACTGGCCGCGGCCATTCACGGCGGCGTGCCAGAAGTCGTCGATGGAGCGCGGGTCGTTGTACTTGCGCGGGTCAGCATAGTCCACTGCCGGGTCGGGCCAGGCCGGCCAATTGAGCGTGGCCGTGGGTGGAATGGCCGGCGGCACCACCACCGGCGGGCGAATGCGCGAAAAGTCGCCGGTGGATGCGGTCAGGTAATCCGACTGGTAGTTGAGCGTGCCCGAAACCCCCAGGCCCAGGGCGAAGGTGGTCATGTGCTGCCAGGGGGCATGGTCGTCCAGCGGCGAACTGGCGGTGATATCGGTCGCATCGGCCAGTTCCGGGCGCAGGTCATTGACGTAGTAGTACTGCGCCACGTCGGCCAGCGAGTTGTTGGAGCCGCCAGCCACATTGGGTGAGTCCACCACGCAAGGCCAGGCAGAGCAACTGGCGTTGAAAGCCGTGGGCGAGGGTTGGGTGGTGGGCAGGGCCGGAATGGGTGGCGCCACACCCGGTGTGTAGCAGACGCCATCCACATCCGCAGGGTTGGTGGTGGTGACTACGGCCGGTGCTGCCGGCGGGTTGGTGACGATGGTGTTGCCGCTGAGGTACTGGGTCAGCACCGAGGTGGTGGTGGTGAACTGGAATTTGCTGCCCGGAATGGGCGTGCAGGTGATGGAAGTAAAGGCATTGCCCGAGTTGGCACCCGTGGGCGAGCAGGCCGATGCTGCCATCAGCAGCGGGCCGGTGGCATTGGTGGAGCAGGTTGTCTCGATGAAGGGCGACACATTGGGCAGGGCCGGCGTGCAGGACGCCACCAGGGTGTTGGTGGTGGTGGTGGTGCAGGTGGTCGTTGTGAACGCGTTGGCCGACGATGCCGTGGCCGCCGTGCACGTGGTCGGGTCTACCGCCGTGGGGCCGGAATTGTTGGTGCTGCAGCTGGTTTGCGTGAAGCCATTGGCAGAAGTCTTGCCGCTGGCCGTGCAAGAGGCTACCGGCACATTGCTGGTGTTGTTGGTGCTGCAGGTGGTGGCGATAAAGCCATTGCTGGAGCTGGCCGAAGAGCTGGAACAGGAGTTCACACCTACGGGACCCGTCAAGATGGTATTTGTGCAAGTGGTGGTCACCCAGCTGTTGCTGCTGGTACCCGCAGAGGCGGTGCAGCTCGACACCGCTGTGGGTCCGGTCGGGTTGGGCGTGCAGGTGGTGGTCTTCCAGCCGTTGGCCGAGGTGGGAGCCACCGGCGTGCAGGTCTGCACGCCTGCCGATGCCGTATCCACCACCTTGTTGCACACCGTGGTGGTGAAACCATTGCCTGCGGTCGGGCCACTGGCCACGCACAAGCTCGGGTCAATCGGGTTGGTGGTGGCCGTGGTCACCGTGGCACAGGTGGTGGTCTGGTGGGTGGTGGTATTGGTGCCGGCCGTGCAGGTGGCCACCGCCGTCGGGCCGCTGACCGTGGTGGTGGCGCAGGTGGTGGTGGTGAAGGCATTGCCGGCAGCGGCCGTGGCGGCAGTGCAGGTATCTACCAGCGTCGGGCCGGTGACTATCGGCGCCGGGCAGGTGCGAATGATGAAGGGAGAGGTCGTGCCTGCATTGGCCGTGCAGCTCAGCACGGGATTGTTGGTGACGATCGTGCGGCTGCAGGTGGTGGTCACGCCACCGCTGACGGTGGTGCCCAGCACACAGCTATTGGCCAGCACAGCATTGGTCACCGTGTTGGAAGTACAGGTGGTGGTCAGACCGGAGGCATTGGTGGTACTGCCCACGGTACAGGCCATGACCGTGGGACCACTGACCACCGGGTTGGTACAGGTGGTCGTGGTGAAGTTGTTGCCGGCGGCGGCTGTTGCATTGGTGCAGGTGGCCACCGCTGTGGGGCCCGTCACTACCGGGGCCGGGCAGGTGCGCACCAGGAAGGGCGAGCTGGTGCCGGGGTTGGCCGTGCAGCTGGCCACCGGAACATTGGTGGTGGTGGCGGTATTGCAGGTGGTGGTGGTGAAGCTGTTGGCAGATGTTGGCCCAGACGCTACGCAGGTACCAGGCGCCACAAAAGTCGAGGTGTTGTTGGGCGTGCAGGTGGTCGTCACAAAGCCATTGGCCGAAGTCGGCGTGGCTGCGGTGCAGCTGGCAACCGCCACGTTGGAACTCAAGGTGGTGGTGGCGCAAGTAATGGTGGTAAAGCTATTGCCAGACGCAGCTGTCTGCGGTGTGCAGCTGGCAACCGCAACCGTGTTGGACGTGGTACTGCAGGTGCGACCCAGCCAGTTGTTGCCAGAGCCTGCCGTCTGAGGTGTGCAGCTGCTCACTGCTGTCGGGCCGGAATTGCCGTTGCTGCAGGTGGTCGTAGTCCAGTTGTTGGCTGAAGTTGGCCCGCTGGCGGTACAGGTCTGCACCCCCACCGCGCCGCTGCTGCTGTTGGTGCAGGTGGTGGTGATGAAATTAGGGCTGGTGGCACCCGATGCAGTGCAGCTGCTTACCGCAGTGGGACCTGTGTTGTTGCTGCCACAGGTGGTATTGATGAACGTGGGGCTGGTGCCGGTAGCCGGTGCGCAACTGGCAACCGGTGTCGGTCCGGTCGTATTGCTGGTGCAGGTGGTGGTGGTCCAGGAGTTGGCCGAAGTGGCCGTGCTTGGGGTGCAGCTGGCCACAGCCGTCGGCCCGGTATTCACCGCGGTGCAGGTGGTGGTCTGGAAGCTGTTGGCCGAAGTGGGCGCGGCCGCGGTACAGGTCTGCGCGGGTGCGGTGGCGCTGACCACCGTGGTGGTACAGGTGGTGGCGGTGAAGTTGTTACCGGCCGCCGCGGTTGCCGGGGTGCAACTGGCCACCAGCGTGGGGCCGGTTGTAACGGTATAGCAGCTGACGGTGCCGGTGGGTGTGCAGGTGGCTACGGGCGTTGCGATTTCGGTCGTGCCGTTGTAGCTGATCAGCTGCGAGGTGGACTGGCTGACCGAGGTCACGGTCTTGTCAAGGCGCGCAGTGCTTTGCATGGCCTGCGAGGTACTCTTGGTCACCTGGCTTGTACTTTGCAAGACCTGGGCCGTGGTCTGCAGGTTCTGCGTGACGGTCGCAAAGGTCTGGCTGGTGGTCTGGTCCAGACGGGTCTGGCTCTGCAAGGTCTGCGCGGTGGTCTTGGTGGTCTGTGCCGTGGACTCCAGGTTTTGCGTGGTGGTCCTGGTCAGCTGCGTCTGGGTCTGGGTGGTGGTCACCGTGCTGAGGAACCACTGCTCGGTGTTTTCCAGGTTCTGCACGGTGGAGCGGCGCACTTCTTTCACCGTGGCCTGAAGCTGCGAGTCGACCTTGGAGGTGTGAAAGATCTCGCGCAGGGTCTGCGTGGTGCTCTTGGTGAGCTGGCTGGTGGTCTGCAGGTTCTGCTGCGTGGTCTGCAGATTCTGCTGCGTGGTCTTGGTCACCGTGGTGTTGGTCTTGGTGATCTGGGCCGTGCTCTTGTTGACATAGCCCCCCACGCAGGCCGCCGTGGTGTAGGCATTGCTCTTGTTGGTGGTGACGCGGGTGGAGGTGCTGCCGCCGTCCCACACCCCATAAGGCGTGTAGCCGCTGTCACCGGTAAAGGTGCCGTCCTGCTGCCCCACTTTGGTGCTGCCATTGAGTTGCACCGGGCCATCGGTTTCCGCGGCGGTGTTCCAGTAGCCGTCGGTGGTCATCAGGGTAAAGTTTTTCTGGCAGGCGTACTGCACCGGGTCACCGTCCATGCCCTGGTTGATGCCGTCGTGCTTGTTGGCATAGTGGCGTCCCACCCGGGCCAGGCCTTCTCGCATGGGCGAAGAACCGTTGGGCACCTGCGAATTCACTTTGGAATACCAGGCTGCCTTGTTGGCCGTTGTGAAATCGGCAATGGCCAGGTACTTGTCGGCCGCCACCGGCTTGCCTGGGTTGGCCGAAATAAAGCCCACCCGGAAGCGGCTGGTAATCGGCGCAAAGGCTTGGCCCAGGCTCGACTTGGTCATCAGCATGCGGGTCCGGTAGTAGGTGTACCAGTTGGCAAAGTTCTGCCGCTCACTGGACCCCACCAGCACCCGGCGCCAGGTGCCTCCACCCGTGGTGGTGATGTCAGAGGCCGTCCCCGGGCTGCTGAAATCGGGCTGGGTGCAGGGCGCTGTTTTGTAGTTCAGCGTCTCGGAGCCTATGTACAAAAAGTAGTAGGCGGCCTGGGGCGTATCGGAGTAGCTGGGGTCGTTGGCAACCGTGGGCTGCAGAAACCGCGAAGAGAGGTTGTAGGCCTGAAAGCTGGTGCTTAGGTCAACGGTGGTGGTGTCGCTGGAATAGTAGTTGACGCGCGCCGCATTGAAGTTGGGTGTGGGCAGGTTCAGACCATCCGCACCCTTGGGCAAGGTATAGGTGGTGTTGGGGTTGTAGTAGATGGAGTTGCACTGGAAATTCTTGTAGCCAATGGGCAGCTTGGTGGCGATGCCATCCTCCACCTCGTCGGGCATGTGCGAGAAGGCCATGGACTGCGAGGTGTCCATCAGCAACATGATGTTGGGCTTGACGTCCACCGTGATGGTGCCTGCAATCGGCTTGTCCGAAATGTCGGTCAGCGCGTGCGACAGCGGCATGAAAGCCGCCAGCGCCAGCGCTGCGAGCAGGGTCCGGTAAAGGGTTGCAGCCGTATTTTTGGTGGCCATGGTTCTCTCCTGAATCAATACATGATGACCTGCACGTAACTCAAGGTGTTACGGGGGCCTTCAATGCGCGAAGTGATGCGAAAGTAGGGTCGTGGCGTGACGATGACCACCGCACCCGCACCGCCCCCACCGGTACCAAAGGCCGAGCCCGCACCCGTGTTGTTGAGGCTGGAGGGCCGCACGCAGTTCTGGGCGGGCAGGTTGAACGAGCCGGTGATGGAGCACAACCGGTGAATCACATACATCACGCGGTTGCCGGAGCCGTCGTCCACGGTCGCCTCCACCGCATTGGTGCCCGGTGTCCAGTTGTAGGTGAGCGGGTCGAAGTTGGTCGACCAAGTGGAGTAGTAACCGTTGGCGGCCTGGTCGTTGGACAGCTGCAAGGAGGTCTGCCCCACCAGCCAGTTGCGCGCCTGCTCCACGCCCAGGTCACCGGCCGATGTGGCGTTTTTCTTGAACGCCAGGTTGCCTGCAATACCCTGGCTGGCCGTGGCGGTACGCAGCATGGCCGCCACTGCAAAAGCCATGGCCACCATGGCGATGATGGCCACGATGATCACTATGCCCTGCTGGCCGCGACGCGGTGCTGCGCGGCGTATGGCGCTGCGCTTGCGCACGGCCTTGCCCATGCTCTTGCTCATGATGTTGCCCCCCACAGCATATTGCGCAGCGGCACCACGGTTTCGTATACGCGGTAGCGGTAATGCTTCCAGTCGTTGGCAATGGCAGCTGGCGCACTAGCGCCCGAACTACCGTCCAAGTTCAACATTTTGAAACTGCCTCCCGCCCATGAAGGCCCATCGTCGGGATTCGCCAGACCGCTAGGCGTCACAACATCCTTTTCATACTGACCGCTGCGCGCCAGCACGGCAAAGCGCACGGCCAGGAGCTTGGTCCAGTCGGTCGGCGCCGTGTTGGTCCACTCGGCATCTTCAATCCGGCCATTTACCGTGCCGCCATTGGCGCCGTCTATGCCGTACTGGGCCTGCAGGTTCACTACACCATCCGTCACTTCGATGGCCGTGTTGTCGCGCAACACGTTCATGCGGGTCAGCACGCCGGATGTTACTTTCCACTCGGTGAGCTGCGCGCCGGGCCCCAGGTTGTAGATTTCAGCGCCATTGGGATAGGCGGTGGTGGTGCCGGCCACATTCATGGTGGGAATGGTGGCCGCATTGGTATAAAAGTTGGTGTAGCTGGCGGTTCCGTGGTCTATGGTTTCGATGTCACCTGGGTCATTGCCAGTCACCTCGAACATATTGCAGTCGCGCGGGCTGTTGCCAGAAACCACCACCAGATCCCCTGCGTTGAAACCCGTACGGAACTGCAGGGTCTTGGACGAACTGGTCGATGAGTTGACCTTCTGGATGTTGACCACATAGGCCGAGTTGCCATAGAGAATGCGCACCACATCGGGCGCTCCGCTGGCACCGTCGGTGATGACCACCGGCGAAAAGGTGAAGCTGAAATCATGCGTGGTCAGGGTGCTGTTGTGTGCCGCCACGCTGCAGCCAATGGTGGCCGAACTCGCGTTGCCAAAGCCCATGCCGCTCAACTGCATGTCGCGCTCAATTTCGGTGATGCCAATGCTGCCCGAAATCTGCGCGCCGCTGCCCGAGGTCACCGTGCGCTTGCGCGACTCCCAGACATTGAGCACCTGGTAGATGGCCACAATGGCCAGCAGCGACAGGCCCATGCCGATCAGCAGCTCGATCAGGGAAAGACCTTGACCGTACTTGCGCGTGGTGAAAGGGATGCGGCGCATGGTTCTAGCTAAAGTTCTGGTTGACGTAGGCAGAGAACACGTGCCGGCGCGGCTGCAAGTCGTTGGGGCCCTGCCAGCACACGGTGACCGTGACCTTGTTGTAACCCGTGGATGCGGTATCAACCAGAATTTGCTGCATGGCTGCGGTGGAGCCCGGCAAATGGGCGCTGCCGGTACGCACATTGGCCACCCAGTCGGTCACGGCGGTGTTGGTTGATGCGGTACCGGTGAATGCGCAGGTGCTGCCGGTTTCCTGATGGCGAAAAGTCTCCAGAGAGGTCTTGTAGGCCGCCTCACTGCTGTTGTCCGCCAGAACCCGCATGCGTTGCACGATCTCGCTGGCAAATGCGGCTGCCTCGGCACGGTTTTGCGCGTCGGCCTGCGCCACTTGCGAGATGCCCATGGCCCGCACCATGCCCATGATGCCCACCACGAACAGCAGCACGGCCACCATCACCTCGATCAGCAGCATGCCGGCTTGGGTCTTAGGGTTTTTCATGCTCATCCCTGCTTAGCAAGCGCGCGTATCGCCAGCCGCAGCCAGCGGATCGCAGGCACGGATCTGGCCACTCACCGTCACCACCACCCGCAGGCAGCGCACACTGCCATTGGGTGCACACGCAGCCGTGCTGCTGCCGAAATTGACGGCCCAGCTGGCGCCCAGCGACGTGCTGCCCGCGCTGCTGAAAGTGATGGCGGGCAGGGCCGCACCGTTGGACATGGCGCTCAAGGTGACGGTGGAAGACCCATCACCCCGGTTGGATCCTTCGCGCAGGCTCTTGCCTTCGATAAAGGTATAGACCGGGGGCGAGGCATCGCTGGCCCGGCGAATGATCCAGTTGCCCGCCGTGCCGCTGGTGTTGGACGTGTTCACGTTGGCTGCAGTGGGGGCGTCGGTGGTCAGCACCAGTTGCACGTTTTGGTTGGTCCGAATGGCCTCGGTACGGGCCTGCTGGACACTGGCGTAAAAGCTCTCGGCCACCGCGCGCACCTTGGCGTTTTCGCTGTAGGCGGCCAGCGACGGCGCAGCCAACACCGCGACCAAGGCCACGATGGCCACCACGACCATCGCCTCGATCAGCGTAAAACCATGCGAGCGTGGTTTACCCATCAGCATGATCCGTCGCTCTTGAGGACCCAGCATCCTCCGGGATTGGTCCAGCCGCTGGGCAGGCTGGTGGTATTGCGCACATTGGCCTGGTCAATGGTGTAGGTGAAGTTGGCCATGGGTCCCGTGCCGGTGGCAACCACCTGGTAGGCGCTGGCCGTGAGGGTCGGGCAGGTGAAGGTGAAATACTTGGCGGTGCTGCCTGTTGGCAGCGGCGCCACGGTACCGTTGGCACAGGCACCGACATAAGTGCGGTTGTCCTGAAAGAATTGCTCCATCTTCACCCGCATGTCCGACAGGCCGGCCACAGCATCGGTGATGCGGCCGCGGCGTATGTAGTCGTTGTAATTGGGGAGCGCTACGGCAGCCAAAATTCCAATGATGGCCACAGTGATCATGACTTCGATCAGTGTGAATCCAGCGTACCTGACTTTCATATAAGACCCTTAGAGAATGTATGTTCTTGCGTTCTGCCACGCGGCATTTGCCGACTGCTGTATTCGAGACGCCAGCCCCTTACCTGCTAGCCAGCGGCCCCAACTCCAGCACAACGTGCATTGCTATGAAACTGGCCAGCCAAGACCCATCTGGCTGACCGGTACTGACTGGCCCGGTAATTATTTTGTGCATGGCACCCATCCTTCTACCCACCTACGCATGTCTGCGGTTGCTTACCGTGCTTTTTTGTCAATAAGTGAAATTTATTAGAACATAAAACACCGCAAGCACCCTCTAAAAACAATAAGTTACCCCCGGCCCCATTCTGAATAAACCGCATCGGTTTGGTCAGGCCTCCCGCCGCCAAACAGCCCCTGGATGCATGCGCCACACGCACCGCAAAACGCTTTCCGTCATTTTGTGTATCGACAATTTTCCATGGAATTAAAGCCAGCCCGCTGATCCGAAAAATGCATGTGCGATTCATGGCACGCAGCCGTCTGCGTGGTGTGCCCGGGGGCAGTTTGGCTGAACCTCTGCGCGGGCGCGAAGAATTGCCAGAGCGATGGCAGCCACGATCAGGGTGGCGCCCCAAAGACGGGGCTTGAAATGAAGAAAGGGCCTAGCGTCTTTCGACACTAGGCCCTCGATTCATGGTGCGGCTGGCAGGAATCGAACCCACGACCCCTTGGTTCGTAGCCAAGTACTCTATCCAGCTGAGCTACAGCCGCTAAGCCTCGAATTATAGCAGAGTAATTTGCACAATCCGCACATGGCACAATGAATTGACATGAAATCTGAAAATCTTTCGCAGTGGGTGCACGACCACGTGTTTGACCAGAGCAATCCGCTGGCCGAACGCAACACCCGCTGGGTGATGTGGATCACCGCAGCCATGATGGTGGTTGAGATCGCCGCAGGCTGGTGGTTCAACTCCATGGCGCTGTTGGCCGACGGCTGGCATATGAGCTCGCATGCCGTGGCCATTGGGCTTAGCGCCTTTGCCTACTCCGCCGCACGGCGCTATGCGCAGGACCAGCGTTTTGCCTTTGGCACCTGGAAGATTGAAGTGCTGGGCGGCTTTGCCAGCGCCCTTTTTCTGCTGGGGGTGGCGGCACTCATGGTGTTCGGCTCGGTCGAGCGTCTGCTGGCACCGCAGCCCATTGAATACCAGGAAGCGATCGCCATTGCCGCGCTGGGTCTGCTGGTCAACCTTGCTTGCGCCCTGATCCTGGGTCAAGCCCACGGCCACTCCCACGGCGACAGCCATGGGCATGGGCACGGACACGGGCATGATCACCATGCACATGGGCACCACGGGCATGGGCACCCGGCCGATGGCAAAGCGGCGCACCACGACCTGAATCTGAAATCGGCCTATATCCATGTATTGGCCGATGCCGCGACCTCGGTGCTGGCCATTGCCGCGCTGCTCGGCGGCTGGCTCTTCGGCTGGTCCTGGCTGGATCCGCTGACCGGCCTGCTGGGGGCCGTGCTGGTTGCGGTGTGGGCCAAGGGCCTGATAAGAGATACCGCCCTGGTGTTGCTGGACCGGGAAATGGACCACCCGGTGGTTGAAGAAATCCGCGAGGTGGCAGAGGCCAGCGGCGCCCCGGGCACGCACAGCCATGTGACCGATTTGCACGTCTGGCGGGTGGGCAAAAATGTGTACTCCTGCGCACTGACAGTCGTTACACAAGACCCGGAGCTCACACCCACACGCATCCGTGAGTGCCTGTCGGTGCATGCCGAAGTGGTGCATGCCACCATCGAAATTCACCGCTTCCCCGAGGCAGTGCAAGCAGCCAGGCATGCCCCGGTCTGAGCCGCGTTGCAGGCGGTCTGAGATACTGTGATCCAGGCGGGGACCGATTGCGATTGTTTACATGAAGTACTGGCGCCTGGCCGCGCTTGCCCTCAAAATACCCGCTAACAAAAGCTAAACCTTTGCTAATAAACGCGTTAATTGTCTTGGCACTAGCCATGGGAGCGACAATCCTGGTACTTGCGTACCAGCTTGCAGGCGCGCGCGCCACCGTTCACGCGCTGCAACAAGACCTGGACGACCTGCAGGCCGCAGAGACCGCTCTCAAGGAGCGTGCCTACTACGACCACCTTACCGGCCTTGCCAACCGCTCGCTGCTGATAGACCGTTTCCACCTGGCCATTGAGCGCTCCAAACGCAGCCGCATTCCTTTTGCGGCGGTCATGATTGACCTGAACAACTTCAAGACCATCAACGACACGCATGGCCATGCCGCTGGCGACCAGGTGCTGGTAACCATTGGCAAGCGCTTGATGGAGACCGTGCGCGCCTCTGACACCGTATCGCGCCTGGGTGGCGACGAGTTTGTGCTGATCATCGAATCGATTGAAGACCGGCGCGAGCTGGCGCAGATCGGGCAAAAGCTCATCGACATCCTGGCCGAGAAAGTGCAGCTGGACTCGGGCCAGGTGGTGAGCGTGGGTGGCAGCCTGGGCTTTGCCCTCTACCCGGGTGACGGCGCCAGCATGGAGACCATGCTGCACGTGGCCGACCAGGCCATGTATGACTGCAAGACCTCGGGCATGATGCCCTTGTTCTAAGCCTTGTTGCCAGATACCGAATAAAAGTAGGACAGGCGCTGCTGCGGGTTCAGCCACTCCAGCACATCGGGCG
>Ga0228700_1001194_pt1 | contig 17814 bp, 9 predicted proteins | sample McNCre317_Aug_MG_FD_178019 | JGI IMG/M metagenome (GOLD analysis project Ga0228700, IMG submission 178019) | Freshwater microbial communities from McNutts Creek, Athens, Georgia, United States - 3-17_Aug_MG | ecosystem: Environmental > Aquatic > Freshwater > Creek | place: USA: Georgia...
CAGTGATGGTGTGGCGGCTGGGGTTGAGGCCCGCCACATGCACCTCAATGCGTTCGAGTGACGAATCCACATAGCGCACCGTGCCGCCACTCGACCCTTCTTCGCCCATGACGTGCCAAGGCTCCAAGGCGTTGCGCAGCGTGAGGTTGATGCCCAGCGTTTGCAAATCGCCCACGCGAGGAAAGCGGAATTCAAAGTGCGGGGCAAACCATGCGGGGTCAAACTGAAAACCGCAATCGCCCAGTTCAGTCAGCACATCGTCAAAGTCGGCTTTGACGAAATGCGGCAGCAAGAAGCGGTCGTGCAGTTCGGTGCCCCAGCGCGTCGCAGGCGCTTGGTAAGGTGCTTCCCAAAAACGAGCGACTAAGGCGCGCAGCAAGAGCTGTTGCACGATGCTCATGCGTTCGTGCGGCGGCATTTCAAAAGCGCGAAGTTCGAGCAAGCCTAAGCGGCCTGTGGATGAATCAGGTGAATAGAGCTTGTCGATGCAAAACTCGCTGCGATGCGTGTTGCCTGTGACGTCAATCAGCAAGTTGCGCAGCGTGCGGTCAACCAACCACGGCGGCATATCTGCGCCAAACTTTGCGCGGTTCTTTTGGATTTCGGCCAACGCAATTTCTAGCTCATAAATTTGGTCATTGCGCGCTTCATCCACGCGCGGTGCTTGGCTGGTGGGGCCAATGAACATGCCGCTGAACAAATAGCTGAGTGAGGGATGGTTGTGCCAATACAAGATGAGTGAGGCCAACAGTTCTGGCTTGCGCAAGAACGGGCTGTCCGCAGGCGTGGCTCCGCCCATCACGATGTGGTTGCCGCCGCCCGTGCCGGTGTGGCGACCATCGGTCATGAACTTTTCGGCAGACAGGCGCGACTCGAAGGCGGCCTTGTACAAGAACTCGGTGTGGTCCACGATTTCCAGCCAGTTGTGGGCGGGGTGGATGTTGACTTCAATCACGCCAGGGTCAGGCGTGACTTGCAGCACTTTCAGGCGCACATCGCGTGGAGGCGGGTAGCCTTCCAACACAAGGCGCACGCCCAACTCTTCCGCCGTGGCTTCAATCGCGCTGAGCAGTTCTAGGTAGTCTTCCAAATTGCCGAGTGGTGGCATGAAGACGTAAATCAAACCTTGCGGGTTGTCCATCGCCTTCAACTCAACGGCGGGGCCATTGGCACGTGAGGGGTCGCGCACTTCCACGCAAATCGCGGTGCGCGTAATCCAATGCGCGGATTGGTCTTTGGCTGGTACGGGGTGTGCGGTGCTGGGCACAAAGCCGTCTTGACCCATGCCAGTTTGCAGTCCTACGGTGCCGCCTTGGGCTAAGCCACCACCCGCCACGTGCGTGTTGATGTGATGGTCGTAATGTGTGTGGCGTGCATGGTGCGAGTACTGCGCACGCAAGGCCGCGGCGTGGGGCAGAGGCTTGCGCTCAGCAAAGTGGTCTTGCTCAATTGCATAGGGGTAGTCGGCTTGGCTGACCCATGGCAGCGAGTCGAGTGGCAAGCGAAGGCCCATCGGTGAATCACCGGGCACGAGGTACATGCGTTCGTCGCGCAAGAACCAAGGGCCAGTGCTCCAGCGCGGGCCGCCGGCTACTTCGCCCGCTTTGAGGGGCAGCACATAGCCCACGGTTTTGTCGAGGCCTTGGCTGAACACGCGGCGCAGGCGCACGCGTTCCATCTCGTCGTCGAGCTTGGCATCAAACGGGTCCACGTTGACAGGCAAGCGGCGCTCGCGCCACAAGTAGTACCACGTGTCTTCATAGCCGGGGGTGATGTATTGGTCGTCCAGTCCCAGCTTGTACGCGAGGGTTTGGGTGAAGCGTTGTGCGTCTTCAGTGGTGTACTGGCTGGGCACGCGTTCGTCAGCAAACAAATCGGGGTTGTGCCAGCAAGGCTGGCCATCGGTGCGCCAGTAAATGCCCAGCGCCCAGCGTGGCAGCTGCTCGCCCGGATACCACTTGCCTTGGCCGAAATGCAAGAAGCCGCCATCGCCATATTCGGCACGCAGCTTGTGCACCAATTCGGTGGCAAAGCCGCGTTTGGTCGGGCCCAGTGCATCGGTGTTCCATTCTGGTGCGTCGCGGTCGTTCACCGCCACATAAGTAGGTTCGCCACCCATCGTCAATCGCACATCACCTTCCGTCAGTCGGCGGTCTACCTCGTCGCCCAAGGCCAGCACTTCCATCCATTCGTCTTCGGTGTAGGGCTTGGTCACGCGTGGCGATTCGAGCACGCGGGTGACTTTCATCTCGTGGCTGAACTCCACCTCGGCTTCGTCCACCAAGCCTTCAATGGGGGCGGCGCTCGAGGGCTGCGGTGTGCACGCCAGCGGAATGTGGCCTTCGCCAGCCAGTAAGCCCGATGTCGGGTCAAGGCCAATCCAGCCTGCGCCGGGCAGATACACCTCGCACCACGCATGCAAATCGGTGAAGTCCACCTCGGTGCCGCTAGGGCCGTCGAGCGACTTCACATCGGGGGCGAGCTGAATCAAATAGCCAGAGGCAAAGCGAGCGGCCAAGCCGCAATGGCGCAGCAGGTTGACCAACAACCACGCGCTGTCGCGGCACGAGCCACTGCGCAGGGTGAGCGTTTCTTCGGGCGTTTGCACACCGGGTTCCATGCGAATGGTGTACGCAATGTCTTCGTGCAGTTTGCGGTTGATGTCCACCAGAAAGTCGATGGTGCGCATGGGCTCGCGCTTGAGCGCCTTGAAGTCGATGCTCTTGAAATAGTGTTTGAAGTTGGGCGTAAAGCGGTTGGTCACCAAGTAGGGGGCCAGCTCTTGGGCTGAGGTCACGCCATAGGCGAAGGGGAACTTTTCGGCGTGTGGTTCGAGGAAGAAGTCGAACGGGTTGTACACCGCCATCTCCACCACCAAGTCCACCGTGACCTTGAACTCGCGCGTCTTCTCGGGAAACACCAAGCGCGCTTGGTAGTTCGCAAACGGGTCTTGCTGCCAGTTGATGAAGTGCTCGGGCTCGACTTTGAGCGAGTACGAAATCACGTTGCTGCGGCAGTGCGGGGCAGGGCGCAGGCGAATGACCTGCGGGCCTAACTCAACCAGCCGGTCGTAGCTGTAATGGGTGACGTGGTGGAGTGCGGCATGGATAGACATGTTCTTTGTCTAGCAAAACACGCGCCAAGCCTGATGCGCTAAAGCGGTGCGTCAAGTTTTTGAGTTCTGAAATAGCTATTTTGTTTTCAATATTTATTTATGATTGGATCAAGCTTAAGAATTCAAGATTGTGTCCAAAACCTACATCATCGACGCGCTACGACTGCACCTCAAAGCCCGCAACATCACCTACAAAGAGCTTGGTCAAGCCATTGGCTTGTCCGAGGTCAGCATCAAACGCTTGTTCACGGGTGGCGACTGTGGTTTAGACCGTTTAGAGCAAATCTGCCGGTACCTGCATCTTGAGTTCGCAGACCTTTTCAAAACCACACCACGCAAACGCAAACTCATTCGCCACCTGAGCTTGGCTCAAGAGCAAGAGTTCGCCCAAGACCACAAATTGCTCATGGTGGCCGTGTGCGCCCTCACGCACTGGCCTGTGGCTGACATCCACAAACACCTGCAACTCACACGCACGCAGGTGCAGCAACTGCTCAAGCGCTTAGATGACATGGGCTTTTTAGAAGTCCAAGCCTCTGACCGCTACCGACTGTTGGTGGCCAGCAGCTTTGGGTGGATCAGCGGTGGCCCCATCATGCAGATGGTGCAAAGCGTGAGTGACGACTTCTTCAATGATGGCTTTGATGGTGATGGCGAGATTTTGCGCATCATGAACATGCGCGTTTCACGCAAAGCGCAGGAACAACTCAAAGCAAGGCTAGAGCAAGTTGCCTTGGAGTATGAAGACCAAGCCAGAGCCGATGCACACCTGCCCTTGGAGGACCGCCCCCCGCTCTCGGTGTGCATTGCCGTGCGCACATGGGTGCCCAAGTTCATGCGCGACTTGTACAGGCTTGAGCTACGCGCGAAACCAAGCAGAAAACCCGAAGCCTTGGCTCCCAAACAGCTCAAAAAGCAGCTCGACAAGCCCATCAAACGCTCGACAAAGTCCGAGTGAAACACTAGGGCATTGCACCAAAAACACAGAAAGTATCACCAGACGGTGTTTAAAACACCACCTGATGATACTTTTCACTTTTTAACTAAAAATATAGTTTCTTGTCTTGTGAATGAATTCATAAGTAATAATAATTCGCGCACTCTACACAAGACCTTTTTTCATGTTTAACTATTTTGCAATACAAGCAACGCGCAAGTTTGGCCAGCTAGCTGCCGGACTGCTAACTGGTCTATGTTTTTCGATCAGCGCTACTGCCCAGATCGGTCCCATACAAGAACGTGACATTGGTATTCGTAACCAACAGGAGCTGCAAAGACAACAGCAACAAGAGCAGCAACAGCGTCAACAACTAGAGCGCGTGCCAGATGTCAGGCTCACAGCCCCAGAAAAAGCGACTTCGCAGACACAGCCCATCGAAACGCCTTGCTTTTTGATTGAACGTCTTCAGCTTCAAAACGGTTCGGGCTTACCACTTCCTGAATTCGATTGGGTGCTTGAGCAACTCACTGCACCCGACGCCCCCGTCTTTATCGGGCAATGCGTTGGCGCACAAGGTGTGGCTTTGCTGATTGAGCGAACTCAGAAAATCTTGGTCGATCGTGGGTTTGTCACCTCACGGATTTTTGCCACGCAACAAGACATGAGCGAAGGTGCTTTGGCGCTCACCCTCATTCCGGGGCGCATACGTGCCATTCGACTGGCAGACTCAGTAGATCCTCGCGCTAATTTGAGCAATGCCCTGCCCATGCAAGCAGGCGACATCCTCAACTTGCGTGACATTGAGCAAGCCTTAGAAAACCTCAAGCGCGTCCCCACGGCTGAAGCCGACATTCAAATCGAGCCTGCACAAGGTGACGGGGCTCAGTTGGGAGACAGTGATTTGGTGGTTTCGTACCGTCAGCCTTTTCCTTTCAGGCTTACGGTCAACGCAGATGACAGCGGCACCAAAGCCACAGGTCGATACCAAGGTAGCGTGACAGTTAGTTACGACAACGCCCTTACTCTCAACGACTTGTTCTATGTCACCAATACCAATGGCATGGGTGGTGGTGACAGCGGGCCAAGAGGCACACATGCCAACACCATCCACTACTCGCTGCCAATTGGCTATTGGACGCTCGGCGCAACTTCTAGTACCAGCAGCTACTACCAAACGGTAGCTGGACTGAGTCAAAGTTACGTTTATCGAGGCACCAGCGAAAACAACGAAATCAAGCTCAACCGATTGTTGATGCGCGATGGCACTCAAAAACTCAATCTGGCAGTCCGTGCTTTTCAGCGCAAGAGCAATAACTACATTGATGACACCGAAGTCAATGTGCAACGCCGTGTGGTGGGCGGCTGGGACAGCACACTCAATCACAAAGTCTTCATCCAAGACGCAACGCTTGAGAGCAACCTTACCTACAAACGCGGCACAGGTGCATTCGGTTCAATTCCAGCGCCCGAGGAAGCTTTCAATGATGGGACTTCGCGTTTTGCATTGGTCACCGCAGATGTCAATTTGGCGGTGCCTTTCAAGGTGGACGCTCAGCGCATTCGCTACAACGGCTCTTGGCGCATTCAGAAAAACAGAACCCCGCTCACACCACAAGACCGTTTTGTCATTGGTGGTCGCTACACCGTGCGTGGCTATGACGGTGAATCTGTATTAAGTGCGGAGCGCGGCTGGTACTGGCGCAACGACCTGAGCTTTGCCTTGGGCGACAGCGGCCAAGAGTTTTATGCGGGCTTAGATACGGGGCAAGTGGGCGGCCCCAGCAGTGAACTGCTCGTCGCTACACGACTGACAGGCGCGGTATTGGGTTTGCGCGGTGCCATTCAAAAACTGAATTACGACTTCTTCATTGGCGTACCTATCAACAAGCCCGACAACTTCAAAACAGCAGGAAGCACAGCAGGTTTTAGCCTGAGTGCCAGTTTTTAAGAGCGCACGATGCAGTACGGAAATTTAATCATTACCGCACCTGCGCTCAATGCGCCTGGACACAGTGAGGCCGAAATATTTGGCTCTGTCGTGTGGCTTGCCATGCAGGCAAACAATAAAAACCGATTGCCCCTGCAAGACTTGTCGCAGTGGTTATTAGCAGCGCTAAAAACTCAGCAGTTCATTCTGGCGAGTGAAAACATAGATGGGCAAACACGCCCTGTGGCCTACATGTCATGGGCGAATTTAACGGCTGAAGTTGAAAGCCGCCATGTGGACAACCCCGACGAAGGTTTGAGCCCTCAAGAGTGGGCTGGCGGTGACCGCATGTGGGTGATCGACTGGATGACGCCGTTTGGACACAGCAAGGTATTTCGACGAGCTGTAGGTGCCGCACTCACAGGCTGCTGTTTTAAGTCCTTGTATCACCGAGGTGGTGACAGAGGTTTGCGTGTGATGCTTTTTCGAGGTGATCACGTATCTCTTGAGCAAGCCAAACAGTGGTGGAAAGACCGTCCCATATTAGCCCGAAGGGCAACCCAACTCAAAGATGAAGTCAATGGAACTTCGTCTTGAGAGCGCATCGAAATCATCGGTGTGATTGCAACGTGGCAAATGCCACATTTACTTGAAAGACTAAAAATGAAAAACTCTAAATACGCATTGATCGCTTTGCTGGCTGCTTTGAGCGCAGGCCTTGCCTCTGCCCAATCCATGTCCAACCAAGGCTACTACGGTGAAGTGGGTTATTTGGCCTTGAACCTGAAGAACGACAACAACGGATTTGATGCCACACCTAAGTTGGCACGTGTGACTTTTGGTAAAGAGATTGATAAAAATTTAGCAGTTGAAGGCAGTTATGCATTTACTGTTTCCAAAGATTCGTCTGTGGTTGGCGGTACAAATTACACGGCTAAAGCAACCGCTTTTGGTGTTTCTTTGAAACCAAAAATTGAAATCACCAAAGACGTTGAAGCTTTTGCTCGTATTGGTGCGACTCATTCTAAATATGAAGATGAAGCGTCAAGTGTGTCCAAAACCAAACTCGCCTACGGCATCGGTATGCAAGCTCAATTCACCAAAGATGTCTACGGCCAAGTGGACTACATGAACTATTACAAACAAGATGGTTTATCAGCCAAAGGCTTCACCGTCTCAGTGGGTACGCGCTTCTAATTTTTGTGGGTTTTATCAATGGCGAACGAGATCTGTGTTCGCCATTGAGTTGAGTTTTAGATATTGACAGCAAGGGGTTGACGCCATGAACAAGAATTTATTCCACATCATTTTTAACAAACGACGTGGGCAGCTCATGGCTGTGGCAGAAACCTCATCTTCTCAGGGCAAGGGTTCTATAGGGGAATCTGTTACCTCAGGCCATCCAGCAATAGCAGACTACGCGACGATCGCTATCAGCACTCTCAGCTTTGCGGTGTTGTGTGCGCTAGGTGCTGTACTTTGGGCATTGCCCACACCCAACGCCCACGCGCAAGTGGTGGCTTACCGCAATGCGCCGAGCAATCAACAACCGACTGTTTTGCAAACCGCCAACGGTGTCCCTCAAGTGGACATTCAAACACCCAGTGCCGCAGGCGTGTCACGCAACGTTTACAGCCAGTTTGATGTGCAGCGCAATGGCGTCATCCTTAACAACAGTCACGCCAATGTACAAACCCAACAAGGCGGCTGGGTACAAGGTAATCCGTGGTTAGCCACGGGCAGTGCCCGTGTCATCTTGAATGAGGTGAATTCATCCAATCCCAGTTACCTGAATGGGTATGTAGAAGTCGCTGGACAACGCGCAGAGTTTGTTATTGCCAACCCCTCGGGCATCAGCGTGAATGGCGGTGGATTCATCAACACCAGCAAAGCCACGCTCACCACGGGCACACCTATCGTCAATGGAGGTAGCTTAGATGGCTACCGTGTGCAAGGCGGCAATATCAGCATCAATGGCAACGGTTTAGACCTCAGCACCACAGACTACTCTGTCATTCTTGCCCGTGCTGTTCAGGTTAATGCAGGCATTTGGGCGAATGAACTCAAAATAGTCACAGGTGCAAACCAGATTGACGCATCCAGTCTTGCTGCCAACAAAATCCCTGTGACGACGACCATTGCAGGCACAGGCGCAGTACCCAGTTTTGCATTAGATGTGGCCCAAATTGGGGGCATGTACGCAGGCAAGATACATCTCATCGGCACTGAGCAAGGTTTGGGCGTTCGCAGTGCAGGCACTATTGGCTCAACTGGCGGTGACTTGGTATTGCAAAACAATGGATGGTTGACAACGACGGGCACGTTAAGGGCCAATGGCAATGTGTCAATCAGTACAGCAGAAAATCTTGACAACAGCAATACTGGTGTGATCGCTGCCACAGGTAATGTGGCATTGAACATCGCGACTGACGTGAGCAATTTGGGCTTAATCAGCGCCAGTAATACGCTTAACGTCAGCAGTGCAAACATCAACAACAGCGTGACGGGTGAGTTAAGCGGTACAACGACCCAGCTCAGTGCAACGCAAACTCTGACCAACCGTGGATTGATCAACGGCATCGAGACACAGCTCAACGCCACCACGCTGAACAACATTGGTACGGGTGGCATATTTGGGGACCACGTCAGCATCAAAGCCGATACCTTGCTCAACGACACAGAAACCGTTGCTTCAACCACCAGTGCGGGCACGATTGCCGCACGAAATCGCTTAGACATCGCTGCGGTCACTCTCAACAATCGCGAACATGGCTTAATTTTTAGTGCTGGAGATATGGCCATTGGCGGCAGCCTAGATGTCAATCGACAAGCCACAGGTCAAGCCACCACCTTAAACAACAGTGCGACCATAGAGGCCTTGGGTGGCTTAGATATAGGTTCAAAAAACATCAACAACACCAACGAACACTTCAGCTATGAAATTCGTTTGGCTTCGCAAGACGACAACGCTTCCGAGACGATCAGCAGCACCTATTACCGCACTTTCGTCAGAAAAATCTATTTACCCTTTAATACTTCCAGCGACCCTGCCAACATTTTTTCGGGGGGAAATATGACGTTACGCAGCGACTCCGTCACCAACATGGACAGTCACATCGTGGCTGGCGGGGTGTTATCCAGCACAGGTGCGAACATGGTCAATGCCGATGTCACGGCGACCAAAACAATTCACGATCTGGGGTTGAACCACAACTATGTGTATGTACCGCAAACGGGGAATTGTGGTTTTATTAAGTGGAATTGTGTGCCGGGCCATTACGAATGGCAAACCAGTCCTTATGAAAACTCTGTAAATAGCACCGTGTTTGTTCCACAGCCGAATGCCCCACAGTACAGCGGCAAAACCATCACCAGCGTCACAGCAGGTAATGTCAGTAGCAACTCACTCTTGCCAACCAGCAGCATGTTCAAAATTAATGTTGGCGTGACAAGCAGTTATTTAGTCACCACAGACCCACGGTTCACTAACCACAACCTGTGGTTAGGTAGCGACTTCATGATGCAGTCCATGAGTTTTGATCCGACCATCAGCCAAAAACGTCTAGGTGATGGTTTTTATGAACAAAAACTCATCCGCGAGCAAGTGGCTCAGTTGACGGGACGCCGATTCCTGGGCAACTACACCAGCGACCAAGAGGAATATCAAGCCCTCATGACCAATGGCCTGACGACCGCTTCGGCCTTAAACCTGCGCCCGGGCATTGCCTTGACGGCAGCACAAATGGCGCAACTCACCAGTGACATTGTTTGGCTCGTCGAGCAAAGCGTGACCTTGCCTGACGGTTCTATCCAAAAAGTGTTGGTGCCGCAGGTATATGTACAAGTGCGTGAGGGGGATTTGAGCAGCAGTGGCGCGTTGATATCTGGCAAAGAAATCGATATCCAGCTCAGTGGCAACATGAGCAACAGTGGCAGCATCGTGGGTACAGGGCAAAGCACAGTGGCGGGCCGCAAAGTTGTGAGCTTGAGTGCGGACAACGTGAGCAACCTCAACACCATTCAAGGTGACACGGTGAGCGTGGCTGCGAAAACAGACGTGAACAACGTGGGAGGAAGCATATCGGCAGCCAGCAGTTTGAGTGTCACGGCAGAGCGAGATTTGAACATTCAAACCACCACGCGTAGCAATTTCACTAATGTAGGTGCCAACAACTTCAGCCGCACCACCATCGACCGAGTTGCGGGTTTGTACGTCAGTGGGGCGAACGGCACCTTGGTAGCCAGCGCAGGCCGAGACCTAAACATCGTGGCGGGTGTTGTCAGCAATGTAGGCAGTGGTAACACCACCTTGAGTGCAGGCAACAATGCGTCACTCTCAAGCGTCACAACCAGCAGCAGTGATCGCGATGTGTGGGACGCCAACAACTATCGTAAATCGAGCAACAGCCAAGATGTGGGCAGCCAAATCAGCGGCGCGGGCAAAGTCGCCATCAGCGCGGGTAACGATGTAAACGCACGGGTTGCTAACGTGCAAGCCAGAGAAGCATTGAATGTTGAAGCCGCAGGCAATGTGAATATCGTGGCAGGTCAAGCCAACAGTAATTTCGATGAGGCGCACAAATTCTCAGGCAGTGGATTTATGAGCAGCAGCACCTTGGTGACAAGAGAAATCAGTAGCAGCGCCACCGCGCAAGCCAGCAACTTTGGTGGTGCCACGGTTGCTATCAATGCAGGCAAAGACATCAATGTCAAAGGCTCGAATGTGGTGAGCGATGGCATCGTAGGGGCCTCAGGCACCACACTCACAGCAGGAGGCAACATGAACATTGAGGCGGCACAAAACACCAGCAGTACCAGCAGCTACAGAAACGAAACCAGCTCGGGCCTGATGAGCGGAGGCGGCCTGAGCATCAGCTACGGCGATCAAATGCAAAGCAACGATGGCAAAGACACCGCCACCACAGCTGCAGCCAGCACGGTAGGCAGCGTAGGTGGCAATGTGACCATCACCGCAGGCAATCAGTACAAGCAAGTGGGCAGTGATGTACTCACGCCCAAGGGGGACATCAGCATCACAGCCAAGACCGTTGATATCCAAGAAGCCAGAGAAACCAACAAACAAAGCACAGAGCAGAAGTTTGAGCAAAGTGGCCTCACCTTGGCAGTCACCAGCACGGTGCTTAGCACCTTAGAAAACGCGCAAAGCCAAATCAAGGCCACAGAGCAAACCAGCGATGGTCGCATGAAAGCCCTAGGCACAGCCAGTGCCGCAGCCAACGTGAAACTAGCCGCCGATGCCCTTAAAGCAGGACAAGGCGATGAAAACGGCATGGTCAAAACTGGCAACAAAAATGCAGATGGAACGCCAGAAATGGCACAGGCCAATGCAGCTGACCAAGCAGGTGGTATTCAAGTCTCTTTGAGCTACGGTCAAAGCAGCAGCCAAAGTAATAGAACCGCCACAAGCGATACAGTAAGAGGCAGCACCGTCAAAGCAGGTGGCACCACGACCATCAAAGCCACAGGCGCTGGGGCGGATAGCAACCTCACCGTGCAAGGCAGCGACGTGAGCGGCAGGCAAGTGAACCTAGAAGCCGACAACCAAGTGAACCTGCTAGCTGCGCAAAACACCAATACCCAAACCAGCAGCAATAGCAACAGCAGTGCCAGTGTTGGTATCGCATTGCAATTGGGTGCGAGCGGAGGTGGCCTAGGCGTGACAGGCAGCGTCAGCAAAGGCAGCGGCAGTGGCAACGGCACCGAGACCACGTACACCAACACCCATGTGGCTGGCACAGATAGCGTGAGCATCAAGAGCGGCTCAGACACCACCCTCAAAGGTGCGACGGTAGAAGGTAAGCAAGTGACAGCCACGGTAGGCGGCAACTTGAACATCGAGAGCCTGCAAGACACAGCCAACTATGCCGAGCAAAACAAACAAATAGGCGCATCAGGAATGATTGGCGCGGGAGCAAGCGGCAACGTCAACTTCGCCAAAAGCAATATCAACAGCACCTATGCGTCAGTGACCGAGCAAAGCGGCATCAAAGCGGGCGATGGTGGCTTCACGGTCAACGTGCAAGGCAACACCGATTTGAAGGGCGGTGCTATTACCAGTACACAAGCCGCGATTGACAACAACAAAAACACCTTCCAAACAGGCAGCACGCTAACCACCAGTGATATAGAAAACAAAGCCAGCTATGAAGCCAAGAGCGTGAGTGTGAGCATAGGTACAGGCGCGGGCAGTGGCCTGTCTATTCCCGGCACGGGCCTGAGCGCCAATCTCAGCGGCGCAGGCATGGGCAAGGACAGTGGCAGCACCAGTAGCACCACCACAGCGGGCATTAGCGGCATAGCGGGTGACACGGGTAAACGCACGGGTGACAACGCACAAGGCATAGGCAAGATATTTGATGCGGACAAGGTGCGCCAAGAGATCCAAGCGCAAACCAAGATCACGCAAGAATTTGCCAAGCAAGCGAGCACGGCGATAGCGAGCTACAGCGATCAGCAAAAACAAACACTGCAAGACCAAATCAAGAAAGCCAGCGTTGCAGACAAGCCCGCACTCCAACAGCAGCTAGACCAAGTGTTGTTGGAAGAAAAAGTGCTCAACATCTTGGTGGGTGCGGTCACTGGGTTTGGTGAAACAGCAGTGACCAAAGAGGGCTTGGCAACAGCGGCAGATGAGATGCGTGCTGCGATGGTCAAAGACTCTTCGACCTTTGCTGGCGTGGTAGACAGTACAGGCAAGAAGTTGAGCAATGTCAGCGGCGCCAGTGAAGGCATGAATGGCGACGGTGTGAAGCTGGGTGGCACTCGGGTGGATTTGGATTTGTTGTGTGGACCGAGCAATCAAAGGTGCGCAACACAGAAGGATGCGACGGGGCAAGATCTTTTAGATGCTAGTGGAAAGCCCAAATTAGATTTGAACTCTCAGGGACAAGTTGTATTTACGGGGGGAACATCAAAACAAACACTCGACGAATTCTTAGCCACCCCCGACGGTAAAAAAATGGAAGGGTCAACAGGTGGCGTGCAAGGCTACAAGGGCACTCTGTTTGGAACACCCTATGAAGCTGGAAGTTGGCAAGACAAGTTGATTGAATCGTTTGCGGGAACGCACGACATGATTGGCGGCAAGCTCACGGGCTTGTATGACAGTCAGGGAAATATCAAGCAGGGGATGTCGAAAACAGAAAGTACAGCGTATGACGTGTGGAGTGGCGTAGCAATATTGCCTTCCGCTCCATTCGCTGCTGCGCAAGGTTTACCACCGGAGGTTTGGAATGCAATTGGCATTTTGCTCAAAGCGGGGCTGTGATGCGGTTGCGTCTTGTTGTTGGGGCGGTTGTCCCTCTGTTGCTATTGATCGGATGCGGCACACAAATCGGCCTTAGTGGTCAAGCCCGTGAGGATTATTTGAAATCAATTAAACCCTACGGAGCCCATTGGGTTAAAGAGGGGATGACTAGGGAGATGCGTTTGCACGATCTTGGATTTTGTGGGGATGGTAATTTTTCTCTCGGTTCTGGTTTTTCTGACGCATTGATTCGAGCGGAAACATTACCTACAGATGTAGTTTCTTCACGTTCGTACAACAAAGAATTAATTAATAACCCAGAAGCTGAGGAGAGGCTGGGTAAGAAAAGAGCGCTTTGTATACGTGACAAAGGCTACATCTGGCTGGAAAAATGTGATGCACGTTGCCTTCACCCTTAACAACTTGAGCGTTGTTGGCGTTGCCCTGACCGTCCAACAAATTGCCCAACACAGCCTCACCGCAGAAAACGTCAACAACCTAGGTGGGCGCATAGGCGGCAACGATGTGAGCGTGGCTGCAAGGCAAGATCTCAACAATATTGGCGGCAGCATCGGCGCAGTTAGCAGTCTGAGTGCAACTGTCGAGCGAGACTTGAATATTCAAACCACCACCCAAACCAGCACCACTCATGCGGGCATTGGCAACTTCACTAAAACAGGTGTTGACCGTGTAGCGGGTCTTTACGTTTCAGGAGCAAACGGCACCTTGGTAGCCAGCGCAGGCCGAGACCTGAACATCGTGGCAGGTGTGGTGAGCAACGCAGGCAACCGTACGACCAGCTTGAGTGCAGGCAACAACTTCACTCTTGCTTCTGTCCAAACAGGCGAACAAAACAACATCACCTGGGATGCGGACAACCACTTGAACTACGGCAACACGCAAACCGTGGGCAGCACCATCAATGGTGGTGGCAATGTTAATTTCAAGGCAGGCAATGACCTGACAGCCACAGTCGTCAATGTGAAGGCGGCCCAAACTTTGGACATGCAAGCGGGTGGGAATGTGAATGTGCTTGCTGGACAAAATACATCCAGTATTGATGAGGCACACAGAGTTACGTATAGAGGCTTCTTCGGCAGTTCTACAGCAACAACCAAAAATGTGAACAGTGTTTCAACTGTAGTGGGCAGTGAATTAAATGGCGAATCGATAAATATCATTGCAGGAGGAAGTGTTGCTGTTAAAGCCTCTGAACTTACAGCCGCAAATACGATTGCGATTAATGCGACCAGAGATATCTCCGTTGAATCTGGACGCAACACCCAAAGCATCAAGCCAGCAGAGTTTGAAATTCAGAAAAGTCGTGTGAATGGCGGTGCAGTCTTACTAAATGCAGGCAATGACATCACACTGACCACTGCCGAAGTACGTGGCTCAGGCCTTGCAAATAGTTTAACTCCTAGCACAGCAGTAGTTGCAGGTGGCAATCTAAATATCTCTAGTGAACAGATATCAAGAAAAACGGTTGCAGGTGGAGTGACCACTCAGAGTCTTGTTACCGATCGAAGCAGCATTTCCGGTGAAAACGGTTTGGTTCTTTATGGTGGCCAAAGTATTGATGCCAGCGCGGTAGATTTGAATTCGGCCAAGGGTGGTGTCTCCGTGATATCAAAAGGCGACATCACACTTGGGTACAACACAGATACAGTTCAAAAGAATTGGACGACCAGCAGCACCTCAAGATCGTGGTACGGCAAAAAGACCACCACCGTCACGCAGCATGAAACGATAGAAAAAACAGCGTCCACCACCGCATTGAATGGTCAATCAATCGAAGTGCTGGGACAAAACGTTTTAAGTGAAGGCGCACAAATTGGTGCTGCCAACGCGATTCGCGTGGAGGGCGTCGATCAAACACGCTTGTATGCAGTACAGAACCAAAGCATCAAGACAGAAAACAGTCAGCGCAGTTCGAGTTGGTTTGGCATTGGTCTTGGCAGCAAAACTCAGAATGACACCAGCTTTAACTCACAGGCGTTAGGTACACGCCTTGAGTCTCAGCAAGCCATTCAAATTGGTGTAGGTTCAAAGACCGATCTGAGTGGCGCTGATTTGCAAGCACCAACCATTGCGTTTACAAGGGCAAATGGCGCAGACACAAGCAAGCCAGGTGAACTGGTCTTGGGTGCTTCGGTAAATACAACACAAACCAGCCATACCGAAACCACCACGACGGCAGGTGTTTGGCAAAAACAAGCTGGCAATGGCAGTACGAACCAAACTTTGAATCAAACCCAGCTAAAAGGTCAAACGACATTTGACCCAACTTTAAGCATCAGCGTTCAACTACCTGAAGGCAACTTAAAGACACAAATTCAAAGTCTATCGAATCAGGCGGGCGTGACATACATCAACGATCTGGCCAAGCGCAACGATGTCAATTGGAAGCAGGTCAGCCTTGTTCATGACCAGTGGAACTACAGCCAACAAGGCCTCACCCCTGCGGGGGCTGCCTTGCTAACCATTGCAGTAATGGTTGCAACAGGTGGCATGGGTGCTGAACTTGCTGGAACTGCTTCAACGACTACCACCGCAGGCGTTGCAACAACCACCTATACCGCAGCGGGTGCTGCATTGAACGCGGGGTTCAGTGCGTTGGCTGCACAGGCCAGTGTTTCGTTGGCCAACAACGGAGGAGACATTAGCAAGACCTTGAAAGACCTAGGCTCATCCAATACGGTCAAGAACACCTTGGTGGCAATGGCCACGGCTAATGTAGGCACATCGGTAGCGGGGCAAGGCGTGTCGGCAGTAGCCGCACAAACAGCGGCAGGCTGTGCAACTGGTGCGGTGACAGGTGCGGGGTGTGAACAAGGAGCCAAGACAGCTGCTGTGTTGAGCACGGCGGGTGAGACGTATCAGTCGTTAGTAGGCTATGCAGCCAATGCGGGGCCGGGGGAGAACAGGAATGGCACTAGGTTGGATGGGGCTCCGACGGGTAACGGTACCTATGAGCCTATTGATCGTGCTGGTCCAAATTTCGGACAGCAGCAACCTGCTGATCGCGGAATGAATGTAATTGGCTTGAATAAATCAGGGTCTGTTCTATCGCAAGGAGGGACAGTTAGTCGTGCGCTTAATGAAGTGCCCTTTATCAATGCCACAGCTGGTTTGCATGATTACATATTCAATGCTAATAAAGACTTGAACTTCACCATTTGGAATGTACCAACAATGGTGCCTGCTGCTGCACTGTCTATTCCCGCGGGATTGAATAATCCAAACATTTCTTGGGTCACCCAAATCAAACAACCTGAATCAATAAAACCGCCAACGATACCGAGTTTGATCCGCGTTGATGCCAACGCAACGACGCAGAACGCACTGTCTACAGGGAGTTCAAAATGAGAATTTTCATATTGAGTTTGTTTCTACTGTTATCAGGGTGTTTCTACAGTTTGATTGGACTAGATATGAGTGTGGAAGGGCGACACAAGATGTGGCTAGAAGACATGCTTAAAAATATAGGTCAAAAGAACATGTATGACTGTACCTATTGGATTTGTGGATACAGAAAAATTGATTACATATTTCTTGGTGATTCAAAGTTGTCAAATGGAAATTTAGAGGCAGGATATAACCATTCACTTGACAGAAGAGGAACCAAATTCTGTCGCTATTTTTTCGAATATGTGCCTGCAACCGGTTTAATTGTTGGATTTCGTTTTGAGGAGCCTGAACCTTTTGCTTGCCGAATTACGGGAGCATAACAATATGTCGTTTCCTGTATCAGTAGTACAGGCCAGTGTTTCGTTGGCCAACAACGGAGGAGACATTGGCAAGACCTTGAAAGACTTAGGTTCGTCCAATACGGTCAAGAACACCTTGGTGGCAATGGCCACGGCTAATGTAGACACATCGGTAGCGGGGCAAGGCGTGTCGGCAGTAGCCGCACAAACAGCGGCAGGCTGTGCAACTGGTGCGGTGACAGGTGCGGGGTGTGAACAAGGAGCCAAGACAGCTGCTGTGTTGAGCACGGCGGGTGAGACGTATCAGTCGTTAGTAGGCTATGCAGCCAATGCGGGGCCGGGGGAGAACAGGAATGGTACTAAGTTAGATGGGACTTCGACGGGGAATGGGACTTATGAATACAACCCAATTACAGGACAGCAATTACACCAAGACAGGGGTATGAATGTGGTTGGGTATAACAAGCTTGGGTCATTGGGCTCCCAAGGTGAGACATTAAGTCGCGCATTAAATCAAGTGCCAACAATCAATGCCACAGCGGGTTTGCACGACTACATTTTTAACGCTAATTTGCTCGAGCACACGACGTTTAACAATATTTGGACGATGCCTGCCTCTGCTGTAGTTTCAATTCCGGCGGCGCTGAACAACCCAAACATTTCGTGGATAACGCAAGTTAAGCAACCTGATTCAGTCAAGCCACCAACTGTGCCAAGTGTCATTCGTATTGACTCCAATACTGTACCGACGAGTGCGACAACGACAGGGGGGACGCAATGAAAACGTTCTTCCTTTGTGCTTCGCTTATATTGTCTAGTTGCGCATTGTTTGTGGATATGAGTCCAAAAACAAGG
>Ga0228700_1001195_pt1 | contig 17805 bp, 20 predicted proteins | sample McNCre317_Aug_MG_FD_178019 | JGI IMG/M metagenome (GOLD analysis project Ga0228700, IMG submission 178019) | Freshwater microbial communities from McNutts Creek, Athens, Georgia, United States - 3-17_Aug_MG | ecosystem: Environmental > Aquatic > Freshwater > Creek | place: USA: Georgia...
GCCACCACGTCAGCATCACCACCATGTGCGTGGCGGTAGCCTCGCGTTCGCTCACGGTGATGGCCAATGCGCCATCGTGTTCTAGGCTGTCAAGCAGCGTGCGAAACGCGGTGGTTTTGTGCAGCAGCGCGTCTTTGATGTGGGTTTCCAGCTTGCGGTTCTTGCTGAGCAAGTCGTTCAAATCGCGGTATAAAAAGCGGTATTGCCACACCAGCTCAAACAGCGTGTGCATGAAAAACCAAGCGTCTTCCACGTCATGCACACCGGGCGCAGCGTCTAGCAGCTCATCCAACGCAGCCTCATAGCGGTTGAACAGCGCCGTGACCAACTCTTCCTTGGCAGGATAGTGGTAGTACAGATTGCCTGGGCTGATGTTGAGTTCAGACGAGATCAATGTGGTCGACACATTGGGCTCACCAAAGCGGTTGAAGAGGTCGAGCGTGACCTCCAAAATCCGCTCTGCGGTACGTCGTGGCGCTTTCTTTGCCATGGTCAGCGAATTGCGGCAGAGCCCAATTATTTTTTGGTCGCTTTTTTAGCTGACGCTTTCTTGGCGACAGTTTTGGTCACAGGCTTGGCGATGGTCTTTGGCTTTGCCGCCGCTTTAGGCTTTGCACTCAGCTGTGCCTCAAGCGCCGCTACACGCGCATGCAGCGCTTTCATTTCGGCGGCCGATGGCAAGCCCAAGCTGTGCAGCGCTTTGGCTACACGTTCTTCAAAAATACCTTCCAGCTTGCCCCATTGGCCGGTGGCGCGCTCGCTCAGGGTGTGTGCCGCATGCTGGGCTTTTTGTGTGGCCTCGGCCAGTTTTTCTTCGGCGGTGGTGTGCACCTTACGTTGCATTGTGATGCCGTCGCTCACCAACTTTTCAAACGCCTTGGTGCCGTCTTCTTGCGCCTTGGCAAACGCGCCCAAGCCAGCCAGCCAAATTTGCTGAGCTTGTTCTTTCACGTTGTCAGACATTGCGGAAGGATCAAAAGGGTTTTTGGTAGACATGGCAGCACACTTTCAAACAAAACATAAAACTGCACTTTAACGCCCAGTGCAGCCAAATACCTAACGAAGTTTAGTTAGACTTCTTCAACAATGAGTAGCGAAAAACCCGAGACAATCCACCAAGCTTGGTACGTGGTCCACACCAAGCCCCGCCAAGAAGCCCGAGCCCTTGAGAACCTGCAAAACCAAGGCTTCAACTGTTTTTTGCCCACCATGCAAGTGCAAAAGCTGCGCAACCAAAAAGTGCAGACCATCACCGAGCCCATGTTCAGCCGGTACCTGTTTATCCAGCTCGATGACCAAACCCAAAACTGGGGCCCCATTCGCTCCACCTTGGGCGTGAGCAAGCTGGTCAGCTTTGGGCCGCAGCCCGCCAAAGTGCCGCCTGAGTTTGTGGCCTTCTTGCAAGAAGCGCCACAAACTACGCTGGAGCGCATGTTTGCCCCGGGCGACAGCGTGCAAATTGCCAATGGGCCGCTACAGGGGCTTGAAGGCCATTACGTCGCCCACGACGGAGAGGTCCGTGCCTTTGTGTTGGTTGACTTGCTCGGTCAGCCGCAAAAACTTCGCATCACGTTAGAAAGTTTGCGCGTTGTTTAATGAATATTGAATGGAAAAAATATTTTCTTTCGTAAATGGTTAATGAATCTCAAATTGCATACAGAATTGATGAATATTTAACAGATAATCACACCTTTGCTTATGAGCGAAAGGGCGGTAGCGTGCCCAAATTGCAAAATTTCGCCTCAATTTAGTGCCTGTCGACAACTCTTTAACTGTTCCTCAACACATTGCCATCATCATGGATGGCAATGGTCGTTGGGCGCAAAAGCGCCACATGCCTCGCACGTTTGGTCATGCCAAAGGGGCAGCTGGTGTAAGAGCCTTGGTCGAGCAATGTGCCCAGCTAGGCATTCGGTACCTCACCTTGTTTGCCTTTAGCACCGAGAACTGGAAACGCCCAGCCGATGAGGTGTCTACCCTGATGGGCTTGTTTGTGCAGTACCTAGAAAATGAAATGGGCGCATTGGCCGCAGCCGGCGTACGCCTCAAGGTGGTTGGCGATGTGGCGGGCTTCTCTGCTGAGTTGCAAACCCGCATTCACGCGGCCGAGACAGCTACGCAACACAACCAAGGCATTACGCTCACAGTGGCTGCCAACTACGGTGGACAGTGGGATGTGGTGCAGGCCGTTAAAAACTGGCAAGTTGCTAATCCGAGTGCCTCTGTCACTAGTTTCACTCAAGAGCAGTTGGCCCAGCACCTCAGCACGGCGGGCATGCCCGACCCAGACCTGCTCATTCGCACAGGGGGCGAGCAGCGCATAAGCAACTTTTTGCTATGGCAACTTGCTTATGCTGAGTTGTATTTCACGGATGCGCTTTGGCCTGATTTTAACGCAAAAGAGCTCACAAAGGCGCTGGAGTGGTACGCGCAGCGTACAAGGCGTTTTGGGAAGACGACGGAGCAGGTTGTCGGTGCATCTGAGAAAGTGTCGGCAGCTTGATGGTGGCGAACGGAATGGCCCGATACTGGGATTTAGCAATACAAGCGATAGAGTTGTGTGAGTGTTATGCTCACCTGTATAAAGTGAATATGCTCAAAATGAAGAGGATTTAGATGACAAAAGCATTGATAACTGGAGGTTCTGGGTATTTTGGATCGTTATTGATTAATAAACTTTTAGAGCAGGGTGTAAGTTGTATTAGTTTGGATATAAGTGATGCAAATGATCGCCCTGATGGTGTTGAGTTTATCTGTGCAGATATTCGTGATATACAAGCTGTCAAGTCGGCGGTTGATGGGGTTGATGTCGTATATCACAATGTAGCGCAAGTACCCTTGGCAAAAGATGTTGACTTATTTAAGTCGGTAAATGAATTAGGTACAGAAAATATTTTAAAAGCAGCACATGAGGCGGGTGTTAATAAACTGATTTATACATCTTCGAGTGCAGTATTTGGTGTCCCAGACATAAATCCCGTAACAGAGGCTACAAGGCCTAAACCAGGCGAAGAATACGGATTGGCGAAGTACAAAGGTGAGTTGATGTGTCATCAATACCAGTCACTTGGTTTGGATGTAAGTATTATTCGACCGAGAACCATTATGGGGCATGGTCGATTAGGTATTTTTCAAATATTGTTTGAGTGGATAGCCGAAGGTTATAACATCCCTGTTTTAGGTGATGGAAATAATATATACCAATTTGTGCATTCAGATGATTTGGCGGAGGCTTGTATATTAGCGGGTAACCGAAGTGGGTCGGATATTTTTAATTGCGGGGCGGCTGTATTTGGGTCGATGCGTAATGTATTGGAAGATTTGTGTGATTATGCTAAAACAGGCTCTAAGGTTAAGAGCGTGCCAATGACCCCTGCTGTTTTGGGGATGCGTTTAACGAGTGCTCTAGGGCTTTCTCCGCTTGGGGCATATCATTCTTTGATGTATGGGCGTTCTATGTATTTTGATATTACTAAAGCGCAGAGAGATTTGGGTTGGAAGCCTCGATATTCAAATACAGAAATGTTTATCGAGAGTTATGATTGGTACTTGAAAAATCGAGAACTAGTCTTAAATCAAGCTGGTGCAAGCCACCACCGATCTGCAGTAAAGCAAGGTGTATTGAATCTGATTAAGCGTGTATTGTGATTTTTAAAATGGCATCATCAACAGCTTGGATATTAATATTATTGGCCGCAGTTAATTCGACAATTGGAAATTTGCTACTGAAAAAAGCAAGTGTTCCAGCTGGAAATTTTTTAGATATGGTAATTAATCCTTTTTTTATAGCGGGGTTGATTTTCTATGGTGTTAATGTGCTTTTATTTGCGAAAGCTTTAGAGATTTTGCCGGTCTCTACTGCATACCCGGTTCTAGCGGGAGGGGGATTTTTATTCTTGGTTGTTGCCTCTAATTTATATTTAGGTGAGATGGTTGGCATATCTCAAATGCTAGGTATTTTTTTTATACTAGCTGGCGTTTTTTTACTGGCGAAGGGGTAGTATGTTCGCAATAATTCGGCTTTGTAGGCCTGAGCAGTGGGTCAAGAATGGATTTGTTCTGATTCCGTTGCTTTTTTCTCAACTATTTTTGCAAACGGATGCAATATTAAACGGACTTGTCGCGGCAATGCTGTTTAGCTTAGCATCTTCTGCAACATATGTTCTCAATGATCTGCGAGACATCGAAAAAGATAAAAAACACCCGATTAAGTCAAAGAAAAGGCCGTTGGCGACGGGTGAGGTGAGTGTAAGTGCCGCACTACTATTGCTGGCATTTCTCTATTTAGGATTGATGTTGGCATTTTTTTGGGTGCCTAAGGTAATGATGGTGATTGCCGCTTATATTATTCTCAATTATGCATACTCATTTTTTCTGAAGCATCAACCGGTGTTTGATGTATTTGTAATTGCGATAGGCTTTGTTTTGCGTGTGTATGCTGGGGGGGTGGCTATTGGTTCGGGGGTTTCGCACTGGATGTTTATCGTTACATTATGCTTGGCGTTGTATTTAGCCAGTATTAAGAGGCGACAAGAATTAATTAAATCTGGCAATGGTGCAAGAGATGTATTAGGTAAATATACAGTTGGATTACTAACCAGGTATGCGGAGTTGTCAGCAACCTGCACAATTGTTTTTTATAGTCTTTTTATCGCACTGGTAAGACCTGAATTGATCCTCACTATTCCTCTAATGTTGTTTGGTTTATATAGATATTGGTTTTGTGTTGAGGCATTCGACGCAGGTGAATCGCCTACAGATGCGTTGTTAAAAGATAAGGTTCTACAAGGTACAGTTGGAATTTGGCTTGGACTTTCGGCTTGGTCGTTGCTGTATGGTTCAATACTATGAAAACATGGATCTATATAGCAATCCCGTTCACTTCTTGGTTTGTCGCGGGTGTTTTAAAGTTTCTAATCAATTGCTTGCGTGAAAGGCGACTTGCTATCGATTTAATTGGTTATGGAGGAATGCCCAGTAATCATAGTGCGATTGTTGCAAGCATCTCTTGTTTGATTGGTCTGCGTGAAGGTTTTGACTCTGCTGTGTTTGGAGTTTCATTAACATTTGTATTTATAGTTACTATGGATGCGAATAGTCTTCGAATGGCGATAGGGCGGCATGCGGCAGCAATTAATAAGTTGGCTGATGGTGAATTAAATTTACGCGAACGTATGGGGCATAGCAAGATAGAAATCGTTGCTGGTTTATTAACTGGTTGCAGTGTTGCGTTTTTAATGAATTCATTATCTATATAGGTCGAAAATCGATTGGAGTGACTAGGTGTTATTATATGAATCAACGGTTGTTGCGTTAGTACATACGCTGGCTGCTCGTCCCTACATAGTCAATGAGCATAGATTTGTTTTATGTCAGTGTTTAGCTATGCCCGATTTTCTTGGTTTAGCAATGAGAATACTAACTATTTTTTTTGCGGTTTATATTTTCATTACCCATTTGATGCCATTTCATCGTTTAAGTCTTAAAGAGCGTATAAGAGTCTTGGCGCGATTGCAGAATTCACGCATTGCAGTATGTCGCGATTTTGTACGCTTTTATCAAACACTCACATTGTTTAGTGTTGCGTCAGAGAAAGATTGGATGCAATGAGTTGTACAAAAGAAATAGCCGATATAGCAGTCATTGGCAGTGGGCCTGGTGGGGCACTTACAGCTGCATTGCTGTCAGAGGCGGGTAAAAAAGTAGTCCTAATTGATAAGGGTCCACATTTGCCGCTAACATCGTGTGAGCCGTTCACGATTGATGAAATGACTCAAAAGTATAGTTTTGGTGGTATTACAGTCGCAATGGGAAAACCTCCTGTTTCATATATTGAAGGAAGTTCGGTTGGTGGTGGTAGTGAGGTTAATAGTGGTTTGTATCATAGGACTCCAGAAAATCTGGTTGCCAAATGGGTAGATGAATTTCAAATTAAAGATCTATCATATGAAGATTTAGTGCCGATATTTAATAAGAATGAAGAGGATTTAACAATTAGTTATGTGCCTGCTGGTAATCTACCAAAGGCTTCTCTAAAGCTACACGAAGGTGCGCACAAGCTGGGTTGGAATTCAATAGAAGTACCGCGCTGGTTTAAGTATGAAAGTGATGGTTCAGGTATCAAGCAATCAATGACAGAAACTTTTATTCCTCGCGCTCTTAAGAATGGGGCGCAGCTGATCTCAGATACTCAGGTAAATAAAATTTCTCCTCATACTGACGAGTGGCATCTAGCTGGTTCGAAAAAAAATGGAACAGATTCAATCCCATTTGAATTATTGGCGAAAAAAATATTTATTTGTGCCGGTGCTATAGCTACCCCAGTGCTGTTAAAACGTAGTGGCTTAAGTCGATTGGCGGGCAAGAAGTTTCATATGCACCCGTCTATCAAAATAGTGGCTAAATTTCCAGAGCAAGTAAATCACTTTAGAATGGGGGTGCCAGTTCATCAAGTAAAGGAGTTTTCACCCCGTTATAGTATGGGATGCTCAATTAGCTCACCTCCCTATTTATCGTTGGCAATGATGGATGTGCAAGGCGGTCAAGCAATTGTGGATTCTCACTGGTCAAATATGGCGATATATTATGCAATGACAACTGGTGGCTGTGGCGTGATAAATCCATTGCCTTTGTTTAAAGCGCCACTTGTCAAATTCAGGTTCACTGCTTCTGAATTGAATGATATTTTGGACGCCATGGTTGATTTAGCGAAGTGCCTGTTCGCAGCAGGTGCTACGGAAATTTACCCATCCGTGCAAAACTCACGGCAGATCAAAAACATGGATGAAATGGTCGGTCTTAGACATGAATTAGAGGCGAATCAGCTGAATTTAATGACTATTCATTTGTTTTCAAGTTGTCCGATGGGTGAAAATCGAAAAAATACAGTTGTTAACTCATATGGTGCGTTACACGATCACGATGGTATTTATGTCAATGACAGTAGCATAATTCCTACTGCGCTTGGGGTTAATCCACAAGGAACAGTTATGGCGCTTGCTCGACGTAATGTGGAATATTTTTTAAGAGGCAATAAATAAGTATGACTCAATTTGTAGATAGTGTAAACATTCGAACCGCTATTGTTACAGGAGCTAATGGTTGGTTGGGGAAAGGTTTGGTTCATTCAATCGTGCATGGTCTAGATGGGGTAGATCAGTCTTTGAATAAATCTTTCGATAAAATTCGAGTTTTGGTTTTGCCAGGCGAGGATGTGACTGCATTGCAGGGAATTTCTAAAAATATTGAAATTATTCGCGGTGATGTGCGTTCGCCTAGTGACTGCGAGCGATTGGTTAATGGTTTTGAGGGGGCTATTTTATTTCATACGGCAGGGATCATTCATCCACGTACAATTAAAGATTTTTATGAAATAAATCTAAATGGAACTTTGAATGTATTGAATGCTGCTAAGAACAGTAATCTAAAGCGAGCCGTGATTGTTTCTTCAAATTCTCCAATAGGTTGTAATCCGGTTGCTGGGCATTTATTTGATGAAGAGTCACCATTTAACCCTTATATGCATTATGGTCGCTCTAAGATGTTAATGGAGCAAGGTATTATCCGAGTGCAAGAAGAGGGGATGTTGGAGACTGTTCGTATACGGGCACCTTGGTTTTATGGGCCTTTTCAGCCTGAACGGCAGAGTTTATTCTTTCGAATGATACGAGATGGTAAGGGGCCATTAGTCGGAGATGGTAAAAATTTGCGTTCAATGGCCTATATCGATAATTTGACTCAAGGATTATTGTTGGCTGCAAGTAAACCGATTGCAAATGGTAAGGTCTATTGGATAGCAGATGAGCGACCTTACTCCATGAATGAAATAATTGACACGATTGAGTCTGTGCTAGAAGTTGATTTTGGTATTATGTGTGCTCATAAAAGGTTGCGTTTACCTAGTATTGCATCGGATGTTGCTTGGATTATTGATAAATCATTACAAGGCATTGGCTTATATAATCAGAAAATTCATGTTCTATCTGAAATGAATAAGAATATTGCATGTACTGCAAAACTAGCCGAAATTGAATTGGGTTATCAACCTAGAGTTGATTTAAAAATAGGAATGAGAAGAAGTATCGAGTGGTGTATAAATAACTATGGTAATTTATAATATTTTGAAAAATAATGAAATTGGAACTGTTTAATTCAATTTTAAGAGGTTGGAATTTAGGTCGTCTAGACTTAAAAATTAGATATCGTCGATCCATACTGGGGCCAATTTGGTTATCTATTAGCTACCTTATCACTGTTGTCTTTCTATCTTTTGTGTGGACGAAGGTCTTTAATCAGAATATAGAGAATTTCATATGGTATTTTTCAATAGGATTGTTGCTTTGGAGTTATCTTGTAGGCGTGATTAACTCCTCATTTATGCTTTTTAATGAAAATGCGGGCGTATTACTAAATATAAATATTGACAAAGATGTATTAATTTCAAGAAATTTGGCGCGAGAAGTGTATGTTCTTCTTCATCTTTTGCTTGTTTTAATCATCATTGCACTTTTTGCTAAGCCAAATTTAGATTTAATAGAAGTTGGAATGTCATGCATTGGGCTTTTTATTCTTACAATTATTTTATACAATTTATCCTATCTCGTGTCAATACTTGTTTTAAGATATAGAGATACTAAGGAGATAATTTCTACTTTGATTAATTTGCTTTATTATGTGACTCCAATATTATGGCCTATTGAAAACTTGAAAGGGTCAGAATATTTATATTTGAATAATCCATTCTTCCACTTGGTGAATATTGTAAGAGCCCCATTAGTTAATGGGCTTTATTGGCATAAAAGTATTGCCGTATCTATGGCGATACTTATCTTGACAATTTTATTGAAAGTTCATATAAAAAAGAAATACGATAAATTTGTTGCATTATGGATTTGAATATGGCGCAAATAGTCTTTGAGAATGTTAGCTTACACTACCAGACATCGATTGAGAGAAGGCTATCCTCGGCAATTGGTGAGTTGCTGGCATTGCAGGCCCGTAGATAGTTGTTTTGCAAAACGAACTAATTCTCAATTGCCGCTAATGTGTAGAGGATAATTGGCTATATGAATTCTTTTGGCAACTACACCATCACTTTTGCTTGCTACAACCAGCTTGATTACACCAAGCAGTTCATTGCCAGCTTAGACCGTGAGGAGGTTAATTTTTCGCGGATTGTGGCGGTGGACAACGGCTCGACTGACGGCACCCGTGAATGGTTAGGGCAGCAAGGTTTTGGTGCTGTGGTGCTGAATGAGCGCAATCTAGGTTGCGGCGCTGCATGGAACCAAGGAGCCTTGGCGATCCAGTCAAAATGGACTGTGGTCATGAACAACGATGTGATTTGCGCCAAAGGTTGGCTGCGCAAACTGTTGGAAGGCGCTCGACAACATAAGTTACAAATTGCCAGTCCAGCAATGGTGGAGGGAGATCTGAACTACGACTTTGATTCATGGACTGCAGAGGCCGCTCAAAAAATGCAAGGCTATTCCCGACATGGTGCTCCCCATGCGGTATGTATGGCCATTGATGACAGCGTGTGGCAAGAGATGGGCTACTTCATGCCGGTGCCCAAGTTGCTGGGCTATGAAGACGCTATATTTTTTCAGCGCGCTCTAGAAGACAACATTCGCACAGGAACGATTGGCGATGCTTGGCTGCACCACTACGGTATGACCACACAAAAAGCGCTCAAGCTGGAAATGAACTTAGAGCAGAGCGACAGCCTAGGTAACCGCAACCTGATGAAGCTGTACATGAACCAATCGTGGTGGGCGCGCAAGCTTGCACGCCATGCACGGCGCAAACTCCTGCGCGAGACGCGTGCTTATGAATTGGCGTCGTTTGGAATGACGGTGCATGCAGTTCGAATGGCTGAAAATTTCAATTGGTATTGATGAAAGATCTAGATGCGTGAAGCTTCAAAAACAAACTTAATTCGCGACCCATCCTTTGCGCTGCAATATTTACAAGGGAAGGTGCTGGATATTGGCGCCGGAACGGATCTTGTGTGCACTTGGGCGAAAAGCTTTGACGTAGAAGATGGCGATGCCAATCACATCACCAACTACTTTGCGAATGGCACTTTCGATACTGTTCATAGCAGCCATTCCCTAGAGCATATGGATAACCCGCTTCAAGCTTTGGCCGGATGGTGGGAATTGGTCAAGCCTGGTGGGTATTTGATTGTTGTGGTGCCTGATGAAGACTTGTACGAACAAGGTATTTGGCCAAGCTTTTTCAGTAACGAACACAAATCCACTTTTCGCTTAGGTTCCGATCACAGTTGGTCGCCGGTGTCATTTGATCTGCAAAAACTGTGTCAAACGTTGCCAGATGCTCAAGTAATCAGTGTGCAGCAGCAATCACACGCCTACAGCCGCGATTTGATGTTCCCTAGGGGTTTAAAGCCGAAAAGAATCAAACAACCTCTTAAAACTTGGATCAGCATGATCAAAAGAATTCCATTTGTTGGATCTCAGCTCAAGGAGGACTTTCTGAAGAGCTTAATCAAACACGGTTATCCGTATGATCAAACTCAAAAAGATGCGTTGGCGCAAATCGAAATCATTGTGAAGAAAGTTGAAAGCTAAATGGGTACTTTGACCAAATACGATCTAAGTCATGTGGCTTGTAACGTGTTCATTAAAACAGGTACCGGTTATGCTGACACGTGCTTACCAAGGTGCGACTAGGTGAGGTTCGGGAAAACTCTTTATTTTTATGCACTCTTGATGAAAGCGATTTTTCAGGAGTGGAAGAAGAGTTCCCGTACGGCCTTTGCTCTTTTGTCTGAATCGTGGCGTTTGTATCGCACCAACAATGCCCAGATATTCATGCAATGGGTGATGGCACGATGCTTGATTCCTAATTACCGACGGAAGGTAAAGATCAAATTGGGGCGTCCTTCGCCTACGATTTTTCGCAAATTTCATGAAGAAATTAAGGCGGATGCTGCATGGATTTCAACGGCCGCAATTCAGTCACGACAAAAGCCCAAATATTTGATCATTCGTGATGGAGCGATGGGCGATGTGCTCATGCTCACGCCTGTTGTGAGGGCGTTGCACGCCAGACACGGCGGTGACATTGCGATTGATATTGCCACGCAGGCGAAAGCTGTGTTTGACAACAATCCTTTTGTACGTGCTGTGGTGAGTCCTAAGGCTTTAAAGCATGGTGTTCATACCTACGATGTTGTCATTGAGCTCAATGACGCATATGAGCGATCTCCAGATACACATCCGGTCAACGCTTACGGTAAGTTGGTACTAGGGGTGGGCGACTTTGATAAAAGCCTAGACCTGCACCCAACGCCAGAAGATATTCGATTGATCGATTCTGTTGTGGCAGAAATTGGAGGGCCTTATGTGGTTGTCCATCATTTTCGTCACGAGTGGCCGAACCGAGAGATTGCTCCCGCGGTGTGGGGCGGTTTATTGAGTGGGCTCGCCCAGCAAAAGCGTTTCAAAGTTATTTACGTTGGCGTGGACCGCGACTACGCTGAGATTTTGAGTGATGATTTTCAAGATCATCGAGGTAAGTACTCCATACAGCAGTTGAGTTTGCTTATCGCAAATAGCGAGGGGTTCTTGGGTGGAGACTCTGGGCCATCGCACATTGCCGCAACTACCAATGCGCCCATGTGCATTTTTTATACCTGTGCGCACCATGAAGCACGTATGCCTTTACGAAGCGTTGGGCGATTCCTGCCTTTAAAGCCCGACTTGGATTGCTACGGGTGTCTGACCCATAGCCCGATTCCGCGCCCAGGTTATTTTTGTTCTCGAGGTGATAATGCTTGTGTTCGTGCCTTTGATATACCAGCGATCACGAATCGTGTTTTAAGTTTTTTTGAGCAGAAGTAATGACCATTCTCGTCACCGGCTGTGCCGGCTTCATCGGTAGCAATTTTGTTCACACCTGGCTTGGCAGTTCCGACGAGCAGGTCATCAACCTCGACAAACTCACCTACGCCGGCAATTTGGCCAATTTGGCGTCCCTTAAAGACGATCCGCGTCATGTGTTTGTGCAAGGCGATATTAGCGACAACAGCTTGGTGCCCCAGTTGTTGGCACAGTACAAGCCCCGCGCAGTCTTGAACTTTGCGGCGGAGAGCCATGTAGACCGTTCCATCCATGGCCCGGGTGCCTTCATTCAAACCAATGTGATGGGCACCTTCAATTTGTTGGAAAGCGTGCGCGCCTATTGGCAAAATTTGCCAGCTGTTGAAAAACAAGGTTTTCGCTTTTTGCACGTGTCAACCGACGAGGTCTATGGCACGCTCTTACCCTCAGATCCAGCGTTTGCAGAGACCAAAAACTACGAACCCAACAGCCCGTACTCGGCCAGCAAAGCCGCCAGCGATCACTTGGTGAGGGCTTGGCACCACACCTACGGCTTGCCCGTGCTGACCACCAATTGCAGCAACAACTACGGGCCTTACCACTTTCCTGAAAAGCTAATTCCCTTGGTCCTGCTCAACGCTTTGGCTGGCAAGCCGTTGCCCATTTATGGCGACGGCCAGCAAGTGCGTGACTGGTTGTATGTGCAAGATCACTGCCGCGCGATTGCGCGCGTGCTCGAAGCTGGCAAACTAGGTGAGACTTACAACATTGGTGGCTGGAACGAAAAGCCCAATCTCGAGGTGGTCAACACCTTGTGCGCGGTGTTAGACGAGCTGCAACCCCGTGCTGACGGCAAGCGTTACGCAGAGCAAATCACCTACGTCAAAGACCGTCCTGGTCATGACCGCCGCTACGCGATTGACGCCCGTAAGATCGAGCGCGAACTGGGCTGGAAGCCTCAAGAAACCTTTGAAACCGGCATGCGCAAAACCGTGCAATGGTATTTAGCGAACCCAGCTTGGGTGGAGGGCGTGACCAGCGGCGCTTACCGTCAATGGGTGGGTAAGCAGTACGGGGCTTGATCCCATCATGACCCACAAGATCCTGTTGCTCGGTGCCAACGGCCAGTTGGGTCATCAACTAGCAACTGCTTTGCAGCAGTTGGGCGAGGTCAAAGTGTTCAGCCGTGCTGAGGCTGACTTGGCTTACCCCGTGGCATTGCGTGAGGCGTTGAGACACATCACCCAAATCTTTCAACCGACAGTGATCGTCAATGCCGCTGCTTACACAGCCGTGGATAAGGCGCAAACCGAAACTGAGCTGGCGCAGGCAGTCAATTCTGCATCGCCCGCTGTGTTGGCGGAGTTGGCCTGTGCCTGGAACGCCACGCTGGTGCATTACTCCACCGACTATGTGTTTGACGGTTCTGGCACGCAACCTTGGCAAGAGACCGATGCGACCAACCCACTGTCGGTGTACGGCCAAACCAAGCGTGCTGGCGAGATGGCGATTGCAAACCTTTGCCCCAAGCATTTAATTTTGCGTACCAGTTGGGTGGTGGGTGCGCATGCTGACAATTTTTTAAAAACCATGTTGCGCCTAGCTGCCGAGCGCGACGCCTTGCGCGTGGTGGCTGACCAAGTTGGCGCACCCACCAGTACCGAGTTGCTGGCCGATGTGACAGTAAAGCTGTTGCAAGCGATGTCAGAGGCTGCGGACAACGATGCACGTTGGGGTATTTATCACGTGGCGGCGGCGGGTGAAGTGTCTTGGCACGGCTATGCGCAGCATGTCATTGCTGGCGCTTGGCGGCGGGGTGCTCAATTGAAAGCATCGTCAGAGTCAGTCACTCCCATCGCCACCTCAGAATACCCAGTGCCCGCGCCACGCCCGCTCAACTCGCGTTTGAACACGCACAAATTGCAAACCACATTTGGCATGACGCTGCCAGCTTGGCAAGTGGGCGTAGACGCTATCCTTGATCAACTTATCTCAAAAACAAGCACATGACCAAACAACGCAAAGGCATCATCTTAGCCGGTGGCTCGGGCACGCGGCTTTATCCTGTCACGCAGGCGGTGAGCAAACAGCTCATGCCTGTGTATGACAAGCCCATGATTTATTATCCGCTGACCACCTTGATGCTCAGTGGCATTCGTGAGGTGTTGATCATTTCTACGCCGCAAGACACGCCGCGTTTCACAGAGTTGTTGGGTGACGGTAGCCAATGGGGTATTCAAATTGAATACGCGGTGCAACCCAATCCTGATGGTTTAGCGCAAGCTTTCATCATTGGTAAGAATTTTGTGGCCGATCATCCCAGTGCCTTGGTGTTGGGCGACAACATTTTTTATGGCCACGACTTGGTCAAGCAGTTGTACAGTGCCGACAACCGCAGCAGTGGCGCCACAGTGTTTGCCTACCATGTGCACGACCCCGAGCGCTATGGCGTGGTGGAGTTTGACAAGCAGTTCCGTGCCCTGAGCATCGAAGAAAAACCCAAGGCCCCCAAGAGTAACTATGCCGTGACGGGTCTGTACTTTTACGACGAACAGGTGTGCGACATTGCCGCTGCTGTGAAGCCTTCGCACCGTGGTGAGTTGGAAATCACCGATGTCAACAAGCGTTACTTAGAGTTGGGCCAGCTGAACGTGGAGATCATGGGCCGTGGCTACGCGTGGCTGGATACGGGCACGCACGACAGCTTGTTAGAAGCGGCCAGCTTCATTGGTACATTGCAAAAACGCCAAGGCCTGATGGTGGCCTGCCCTGAAGAAATTGCCTTCCACGAAAAATGGATTGATGCCGCAGCGTTACAAAAAATCGCCGCACCCTTGGCCAAGAACGGTTATGGCCAATACTTGTTGAACCTGTTGAAATAAGCCATGCCCTACCAAGTGACCTCTACGCCGATTGAAGGCGTGTTGATTTTGGAACCCAAGGTGTTTGGTGATGCACGAGGTTTCTTTTTTGAGAGCTTTAACGCACGTGATTTTGAGCAAGCCACGGGTGTGCAACGCAGCTTCGTGCAAGATAACCACAGCAAGTCCGCCAAAGGCGTGTTGCGTGGCCTGCATTACCAAGTGCAAAACCCGCAAGGCAAATTGGTGCGCGTCACGCAAGGGGCCGTGTTTGATGTGGCGGTGGATATTCGGAAAGGTTCCACAACTTTTGGCAAATGGTTTGGCGTGGAGTTGTCGGCAGAGAATAAAAAGCAACTATGGATACCCGAGGGCTTGGCTCACGGCTTTTTGGTCACCAGCGAGAGTGCTGAGTTTTTGTACAAAACCACCGACTACTATAGCCCCGAGCATGAACGCAGCTTGTTGTGGAGTGACCCCAGCGTGAAGATTGACTGGCCTTTGCATCTGTTGAATGGCCCGCCCTTGTTGGCTGCCAAAGACGCGAATGCGCTATCCTTGCTGCAAAAGTAAGCGCTCTTAGCGCAACTGTGCCATTCAAAGCGTCATGCAAAAAAACACGTGGATTGGCAATGGGGGGGAAGAGTTTTACTAAAAGAAAGCATTGCTGATGATCTACTATGTGCAAGTATTTTTGAAGTCGTTTTTAATGCACGGCGTAGGTGTCAGTTTTTTGCTTGGTTATTTGCTTTCCAATAGGTGCAATGCCGAAAGACTTGACGGGTGGGCTGTTTATCTAGCTAGGGGTACACAACTCTTGTACCTAGTCTCACTATTCATTGCTTTACACTATTTGTCATGGCCCAGTTATTTAGATCATGTGGAGGCTTCAGTCGCTGTTTTGGGTTTGAAGTTGCGTTCAGGAATGGATCTATATCCATCACTCAACGCTTATACGTTGCATGGATTGCTTTATGGACCATTGTTAGCTGAAATTCAAGCTATCGTTCAATCACTACCGTTCGATGCACTCGTTAACTCAAAAATTCCAGGAATCTTCTCTTTTTTGTTTTTGTGTTTTTGTGTATTCACGCTAGTCAAGAATCCAATAGCGTTAGGATATTTTTTAGTTTTATTAACATTTTTTGATTTTACTTATTGGAATAGGGCTGAGCCTATATTTTTATTGATTGGGTTATTGGCCTGGATTGTTATCAAAAATCAGTCTTGTTGGCGAATTTTTCTTTTGGGCGTACTGGCGGGAGCTTCCAGTTCATTAAAGTTGCATGGCATGCTTTATGTTCTCCCATTTTTCTGTTTGCTGCAGATTAAAAATTCCTTCTTGTTAGAAGATCAAGCAAAAAACTTCGCCTTAATGGCGTTGGGTTGTGCATTAAGCTTAGGGTTGTGTTTTGCGCCCAGTTCCGTATCCATTATTAACTTTATCAACTACATTCGACTGGCTTCTTATCATGGTTTATTGCCAGAGCTGGTGATAACAAATGTCATGTTTGGTCTGATTTTGTTTTTTCCAATCGGAATTGCCGCTTGGAGCTTGGGGCAGTTTTCAACAGCTAAAAATGTGATTTTGCTTGGGTGCATATTTTTATGTGTACAGGTTGTTGCCGTAATTGGCGGAAAAAACGGATCTGGTTCTCATCACTTGCTGCCATTTGTACTTGTGGGGGCCTGCTATTTTGAAATGAATAACGTTATCCAATATCGAGTCAAATGTTGGCTATTGGTGTCTTTTATGTTTCTTGCTCTTTATTTGGTTATAGGCCCATTGCCTAGAAAAATCCAAAGAGAAATACAGCTAGAAAAACAGTCTTCACTCTTTTTAAGGGCAAGGGAAGAGGTTGTGCGTTCTAACGAAAGGTATGGACATGTTTTGATGGGCGTGAGTAATTATGATGCTTTACCTTATGCGTTGACTTATAACCGTGTCTTGTTAGAAGGTAAGGGGAGTGAACAGATTGATGTCACTGCTTTTATAGATATCTCATTCGCTGGAGGATCGGATAAGCCATTAGTCAATACGCTTAATGAGTGCTCGCGTGTTCTGTTAATTCCGAAGGAAGGTATTCCATTTAGTATTTTGAATCCTTATGACGGGAAATACCTCTTCTCTGACGATCTTCAGAAAGCGTTTGCTTTGAAATATAAGAGAATTGAGCATGGGGAGCTTTATGATATTTATAAATGCACTAGCAACTAGCGTAGGCTAGATTGCCATTTCGCTATCCCCAGCAATCCAAGGCTACTGAATAACGCAAGCCCGCCTATATGTATTCCTGGATTAATGTTAATTTGCAAAAATGTGGGCGCGAATAAGATTAAGGCTTGCAGGCACGAGAGTGTTATGCAAGCCCAAGAGTATGTTTCAGCTAAGTTGGTTTGAAATGGCCGATGGTTAAACGCTGCAGACAAACATGCCGAGCCTTGCCACAGCACGAGTGGTGCGATGTAGGGCCATACGCCGTCCCAGCGTGGATCTAGCCACCCTTGGCAGAGTACCAAGGCGCAACACAAACCCAACACAATAACGCAAGTGAATCCGATCAAGCCCAATCGCCAAGAGCTTGTATTTGAGTTGCCATGTGCCAGCGCCACTTGCGCCCACGCCATGTGGACCACCGCAGGCAAGAAACCCAGCACGCGCAGCAGGGCGCTCATCCAGCCTGTTTCTTCTGCTCCATACAAGCGTTGCCACACCACGATGATGGCCGTGGCTAACAGCGCATCGACCAATGTGTGTGCCATGCGCAGAGTGGCACTGCGTGGGTCAGATTGCTGAGTGGTTGCCGTGGCTGTTGATGAGTGGCTGTCGGCCATCGCATGGCGGGTAAGCAACGTAGGCACTAACCACGCCGCGCCCACGGCATAGCCCAGTAGCGCGGACAGCACCAAGGTGGGGCCGCTCCACCCCGCAGACATGCCCACTAGTGCAGCTGTGAGTGCAGTAATGGCGGCGGTAGCGGGCGGCAACACACGCACCGCCGCTTGCTGCCAAGCGGACCCGACGCGCAGGGTGAGGCTTTGCGCCAACATCCAGCTCATTTGGCAAAACGCCAGCAACAGCGCCCACATCAAGGCGG
>Ga0228700_1001196_pt1 | contig 17803 bp, 7 predicted proteins | sample McNCre317_Aug_MG_FD_178019 | JGI IMG/M metagenome (GOLD analysis project Ga0228700, IMG submission 178019) | Freshwater microbial communities from McNutts Creek, Athens, Georgia, United States - 3-17_Aug_MG | ecosystem: Environmental > Aquatic > Freshwater > Creek | place: USA: Georgia...
CTTGGCGACCACACGGAATGCGGCAGGCATCAGAATGCTGAATCCGCTGCCGGTCACGGCAACGTTGCACACGCCAACTTCGAGCTTTGGTAGCACGACCGAGATTTGACCGGCGCCAACCACGGTGAACTGCACGCTAACGCCGTTGATTGCAACCGAGGTGACCTTGTTCAGGTTGAATCCGGTCAGTGTGACGGTGGTTGCGGTCGGGTCGATTTGACGCTCGACAACAGGGCCAAGGCGCACCACACTGCTGTCGATTCCGCCGCTTGCCGCCGGGGTCCACTGCGCATAGAGCGTCGCGTTGGCGCTAAACGCATACGCGGCTAGGTCGGCGTATGCGGTGCCTGAACCGTTGGCGGCGGTGTTCCAGCCGGCGAAAACAAAGCCACCGCGCGTGAACGAGTTGGCGGTGAGGTTGGCGGTGGTCGCGCTGACCTGGTTGGCCATGGTGCCGGTGCCGCCGTTGGCGTCGAAATTGACGGTGTATGACGATGCGGCGCTGTAAAAAGCCAATCCAGCGGCATAGTTTTGATTCGGATCCTTGAAGACGGTGGTCTGGTCTGTTCCTGCGGCATCGACCTTGTAAACCCAGCCATTGCCGTCGTCGAAATATATGTAACCGTTGTAAAAGCCCAGGCCGGCCACATACATCGCGTAACTAACGGCTGGCCAATTGTTGAAAGCCTCGGCCGTATGCGACCAGCTCGGCGAACCGGCGGTTGTGTCATAAAGCCAGAAGTCAGCCATACCACTGCCGTTTGAGCCCGAAACCGAAATCATGCCGTTGGTGACTGCCAATGAGACAGTGACCCATACTCCCAGGTCGTTCGAGTTGAAGGTTAGAGCAGCATTCGTGGCAAACAATGTGTCGCTGGTGCCGTTTAGCGCCTGCGTGTGAACACCATCGGATTCGACCCAGAACAGGTCGGTTGAACTTGCGCCAATCTGGTTGCCGTACGACCACGAGGCGGCAACAGGATGAAACACGCTGGCTCCGATGTCGAATCGAGTTGGCACGCCACCGCTGGTCGAAACCTTGAAAATGCCATTGTTCGGCTCGTAGAGGTAAAGGCTCGAACCCTGAACCGCGACTGAGACGACCGAGCTGGCAACACCCGCGGCTACCACCTGGATGTTGGCACCTGTCAGATCCGACTTAACCAGATCGCTACCCTGCGTGAAATAAAACGACGATGAGTCGGCGGCGAGCGCCGTGCCAATTGTTGGGGCCACGGCTTGGGTCGGCGTGGTGCCGCTCAACGGTATGGTCTGCAACGCATAGGTTGTTGCCGCTCCGTTGGTTCCTGCCCAAGCCAGCGCTGGTACACCCACGGCGTGGGCCGGCACCGAAGCGGCCACCAGCCCCGTGGCGGCGAGCGCAACGCTGGCAATGACGGATGCGATTGATTTGATGATGCGATTGAACATGGTTCCCCTGTTTTTAGCTGGATGCCTTAAGCCTAAATCACATTTCGAATATCGCTCAAAACGCCTTGATAAACGGTTGGGTAGTCTGGAGAGATGCCGTCAACCGCAAGCGCCGAGAAGACCCGCCAGGCCCTAATTCTTGCCGCACAGGATTGCCTTGCTAGCGACCAACTTGGAATCTCGGTTGCCAAATTGACCGAGCTTGCCGGCGTCTCGGTTGGCTCGTTGTATTCGCACTTCAAGGATCGCGAAAACCTATTTGAACAGGCCGGTGCCGAATATCTTGCTGGCTTCTTGCCCGCGCTCAACAGGACCCTCGAATCGGCACCGAACCCCGCAATCGGCCTTGTTGGCGCGCTCTATCACCTGACCGAGCTGCCGACCATAGACCCCCGCGCCGGGCGCATCGTGCTCAATGGTGGCACCAGGGCACTGAACCAAATGCGCTACTACTCGACCGAGCCGAGCATGGCGATTCGTCAAGCAGTGCTCGCGGGCAGCATGTCGGCTTTGGACGCCGAGGCCTTTGTGATCAGCGTCATCGGTGCCTTTCAAATGGTCATCACGCGCCAGCTTTCGCTGCACGCCACCCCCGACCTACCGCTGCGTGTAGCCCTGCAGTTTGGTCACCAACTTGGATTCAACGACGCGGCAATGACCGCGTATTTGGGCACAATTTCTAGCGAGGAGCTGCTGAATGGCTGAGGCAAACACAAGCGCAACCGGTCGCGGCTGGGTTGCCAAATATGTTGGCGCCGGCCTGATCTGGGGCAGTTCGTTTCTGTTCATCGCGATCGGTGGCCAGGCCTTGCCTGCTGTCGGCGTCGCATTTTGGCGCCTAGCAATCGGTGCGGTCACCATGTTTATGATCGCAAAGGCAACCGGCGCACGCATTCCCACCGACCTACTTTCGTGGGGCAAGATGTGGGTTGCCGGCCTCTTCATGAGCGCGATTCCATTTGTGCTGTTTGCCTATGCCGAACAATACACCTCGAGCGCGCTGGCCGGCATCATCAACGCCGCAACCCCCGTGATGACCGTGCTCATGATCCTGTTGTTCTTTCGCGAGGAACGCCCCAACCGGCAAACCTTGATCGGTTTGGGTATCGGCCTGGTCGGCGTTGCAGTGGTGCTCGGTGTGTGGCAGGGCTTTGGCGCAACCGAGCCAACCGCAGTCTTGGCGCTTGTCGGAGCAATCGCCTGCTACGGCTTTGGCACGCCATACATGCGCCGATTCGTGGCGCCGCTCGGGCTGCCAGCGGCGGCCAGCACCTTCGGGCAAATCGCGACCGCGACCGTGACCCTACTGCCGTTCTATCTGTTTGGACCGCTGACCATCGGCACCGTCGACCTAAAGGTCGTGGCCGCGATGCTCGCGCTGGGCTCGCTCGGCAGCGGAATCGCATACTGGTTGTATTACGGCGTGATCTCGGCGGCGGGCTCGACCGTGGCCTCGTCGGTGACCCTGATCACTCCCCTGGTGGCCGTGACCCTCGGCATCGCGCTTTTGGGCGAACAACTGCACTGGTATGAACCAGTCGGCGGACTTATCGTAATCGCGGGAGCCGCGTTTGCCCAAGGCTACTTCAAGCGCAAGCGCTAGCTGCTCGCCGGCCGATTTGGCGGCCAGTGCGACGCGGCCCACTCGGCCTGAGCGGTGATGGTTAGGCTCGGGTTCACACCGGGATTGGCGCTCAGTGTGCTGCCGTCCCAAACGTGCAAGCCTGGCTGACCAAACACTCGCAGCCGGTCGTCGACGACACCCTCGGCGGGGCTTGCCGCAATCACGCATCCGCCAATGAAGTGTGCGGTCAGCGGGATGCCAAACGGCTCGCCGATAACGGCACCCGGGGTCGCGCCGATGTCGTCGGCGATAGACCGAGCCACCTCGTGACCAGCCTGCACCCAGCTCGGGTTGGCCTCGCCGTGCCCCTGACGGCTTGACAGCCGTTGGCCGCCAAATATGCCACGCTTGGCGAACGTGACCAGCGAATTGTCGCGAGCCTGCATGACCAGCAGAATCAGCGTGCGCTCGGGCCAGCGTCGAAGGTTATAAAAGCTCGGCAGTCGCAACAGGTTTCGTGCCGTCGCCGCAAGAAGGCGGGCGGGCGTGGGGCGGTCGCGGTCGGGGTTGCCCGAACGACCGCTGGCGAGCACACTCTGCAGAAGGCCCATCGCTCCACTGCCTCGGCCGTAACGCACCGGCTCGATGTGGGTGTCGGGTGCGGGATACACCGACGATGTGATGGCGCTGCCGAGACTAAAGTCGTGGTCGTCGTTGCCGGCAACCACACCGAGCAGCGACTCGGAATTTGTGCGACTCAGGTGCCCGAGCCGATCGCTGATGCCGGGCAATCCCCCGGCTGCACGCGAACGCTGCAACAGCTTGGCGGTGCCGAGTGCACCGGCCGCGACGATGACCTGCGGAACTGTGATCGTGCGTGACTTTCGCGTTCCTGGTCGGCTGCCCGAGGCGCGAAGCCGCAGCCGGTAACCGCCATCGACCTGTTCAATCGTGTCGACCGTGGTGTCGGGCAACACCTGTGCTCCGGCCAATTCGGCGAAATAGAGGTAGTTCTTGACGAGCGTGTTTTTGGCCCCGTGCCGACAACCGGTCATGCACTCGCCGCAGTTGGTGCACGCCGCGCGCGCTGGCCCCCGGCCACCAAAATGCGGGTCGCCGTTGGGCGCATCGGCCGGCACCTCAAAGGTCACACCAACCGGGGTCGCTTTGAAGGTATCGGCGAATCCCCCGCGTTCGGCGGCACGGCGCAACACCATATCGGCCGGCGAAAAGTAAGGGTTCTGCACCACGCCGAGCATGCGTTCGGCGGTGGAGTAATGCGGTGCAAGATCGGCCTTCCAGTCGCGCAGGGGCGCCCAACTGCCCGTCTTGAAGAACTCATCCGAAGGCCGATAGAGCGTGTTGGCATAGACGAGCGAACCGCCGCCAACGCCAGCGCCCGACATGACCAACACGTTATTGAGCAGGTCGATGCGTTGAATGCCGCGCAGGCCAACCCGCGGAAAGAACAGGAAGCGCCGCAGATCCCATGAGGTCTTGGCGAACTGGTGATCGGCAAATCGCGAACCGGCCTCTAGAACCAGCACCCGGTAGCCCTTTTCGGTCAACCGAAGCGCCGCCACCGAACCGCCAAAACCCGAGCCAACCACGACTACGTCGTAATTTTCGAAGCTCGGGCTGGCGATGGTCATGACGACTTGGCTTTGCGACTAAGGGTGACGCAGTGGGCTTGCCGGCAGGCGCTCTTGAGCGACCCAACGCTCGTTGAAGGCGGCACTCGAAGCCATCAGGTCAAGGAACGGCTTGGCATCAAATGCCTCGGGGCCGAGCACGCCGGCGCCACGCCAGGTGCCATTGGCCATGAGCTCGAGGGCAATCACCGGGTTGAACGCGGTCTGCACAACCACACACTGGGCATCGTATTCGGCCATCGTCTGTGCGTTGTCGGCAACGTGATACAGGTAGGTTGCGCGATCCTTGCCATCAAGGTCTTTGCCGGTGACGAGCACGCCGGCGCAGGTCTTGCCGGTCATGCGCGGGCCGATGCTGGCCGGGTCTGGCAGCACAGCGGCAACCATGTCACGCGGAGCCACGTCGACCGGGCCTTGCGCCGAGCGCACGCGATGCGGCTTGGTCTGGTCGAGGCCCAGGGTGTGCAGCATCTTCAACACGTTGATGAAGTCGGCGCCCAGGCCATACTTGAATGCAAATTTGTTGGCCTTGATGTGCCGCGGCAGCATCGTGACCTCTTCGTGTTCTACGTTGACGCACTCGACGGCGCCGATGCCCTCAGGAAACTCGAAGATCTCAGGTTCGCTGAACGGTTCGGTCGTGTACCAACCCTTGGTGCGGTCGAATAGCACCGGCGGGTTGAGGCATTCCTCGATGGTGGTCCAAATCGAAAAGCTTGGGGCAAAGATTTCGTTGCCGTGCTCGTCGCGCACAACGAGGTTCGAGCCGTCCTTGACGCTAACCTCGTCGATCTCGCTGAAGAGGTAATCGGCCGCGTAGCGAGTGAGCACGTTCGAAAGGCCCGGCTCGACGCCAACACCAACGAGGGCGAGCTTGCCCGCGCGTTCCCACTGGTCGTGAACCGCATACTGGGCGTCGCCGAGTTTGATGCCCGGCTTGTGGAACGGGTCGGTCTCGTGCGGCTCTGACAGACTCATTGCCATGTCGAGGTAGTTTGCGCCAGCAGTGAAAGCGCCGCTGAATACAGTTGGCAAGAACTTGGGTTCGACCGCATTGACCACGTGGGTGATGTGGTGGTTTCGAGCCAATTCGGCAACGTTGGCCGCGCTAGATGCGTCGATCTTGGCCGGCAAGAACTTGGCTGCCTTGGCCTCGCCGTGACGGCGACGAATCCATTCGATGGTGCGCTCGGCACGACCATAGTCGTAGTCCGAAACCACGATTAGTTCATAGAAGTCGCGCTTTGCGGCGACCTTGGCGATTGCGTCTCCGACGCCACCGGCGCCGACTAGCAAAATCCTCATCGATTTTCCTTGGTTTTAGCCTGCTCCGTGGGAAGAATCGGGAGCTGCTCTTAGCGTAGCGTCAGGTCGGCGGCCGAGTCGGCAACCCAGTCGATCACGCCCTGCCACGGGCCAAAGCCGTCGTCTTTGCTGAAGTGCTTGGCGCCGGGCAGGATTTGCGCCGCTAAACCGAGCGCATCGCCGAATGTGGCCTGGATGCCCCTTGGCGACCACGGGTCGGCGTCGCTGCCGAGCAGCGTGATCTTGCCCGCCGCGGCCCAAACGTTGGCGAGAAACTCGTCGTTGTCGAGCGCAAGGTCATAGCCCGGGATGCGCCCAAGCATCGCCGGATCTGCCGGGGCCACGAGCAGCACGCGATCGAACTTGGCGGGCAGAAGGCCAAGGCCCGCGGCCAGAATCCAGTTGACGCTGCCCAGCGAGTGGCCGATGTAAATCAGCTCGCCAAGTGCGGGTGAAAGCTCGGCGGCGAGCGCCATTTCGGCCAGCAGCAGCGCCTGCCAATCGGCGGCGACGGGCGCCTCGGGGCTAGGAAACTGCGGGTAGTGCACCTGATGACCGGCGTTGCGCAAGGCAACCGCGGCGCGATGTTGCCAGTGCTCGACTGGGCGGGTGTTGGTGTAACCGTGACCGATGACGACTCTTGCCATGTGGCGAGTCTAAATCTTGGGCAGTTGTCGCACCTTGACGATTACGAACATTGACAAAACGGCCAAGGCAAACAGCGCCGCGATCATCAAACCGAGGTCTCGCGTGTCGGCTGTGCCAATCAACGCATAGGCCGGGCCGGCCGCCGCAGCGGCGATTGAACCGAGCACCATGTTTAGCGCAGCAGCAGTGCCCGCCTCTTCGCCGTGGCGGGTCAGCGCTAGGGTGCTCAGCGGGGCAAACGAGCCGCCAATAAGGAAGGTGTAAATCAGCAGCGCAGCCTCGACCGACCACCAACTGGCATTCTGAGCACCCATGGCCAACAGGCTAAGTCCAACGAATATTTGAACCATAAGAATCCCGACGACGGTCCACTTGATGCCAAATCGTTTTGCCATCAGCGCAACCACCTGAACGCCAACGTATGCGCTGGCCGAATTGAGCATCAACACAAAGCCATACTGGCTCGGTGTCAAACCGAAGGCATCTTGATAAATGAACGGAATCGCACTCAAATAGCCGAACAGGGCAACATTGTTCAGCATCGAAACGATGACGATGCCAACATAGGCACGGTCGTGCAACACCGAACCGAACCTCTTGAGCATTTGCGCCACACTAGCTCGTTCGCTGCGATCGCCACGCGCCAAGGTTTCAGGCAGCACCCGCCAGGCCAGCAAGAGCATGACGATGGCGTATCCGGCGAAGGCCACGGCCATGCCGCGCCAACCAAATGCCTGCAGCAATAGCGTGCCTGCGCTTGGGCCAATGAACCACGACAGCGCCTGGATCAAGAACACTCGCGACATCAGGCGCATTAGCCCGCTGCCCGCATAAAGATCGCGCATGATCGCGTTGCCGACCACCTGAATTGCGGCACCCGCCACACCCTGAAGCACTCGACCAGTTGCAAACATCGCAAAATTGGCGGCCGTGATGACCAAGGTGCTTGCCAAAACATAGAGGGCAGCGGCAACTAGGACTGGGCGGCGGCGGCCGAGCGAATCGCTCAGCGGGCCAGCAATCAACTGCCCTATTGCAAAGCCAAACGAAAGGCCTGCGATGGTCAGACGCATCGATGTGTTGTCGACAGCAAAGTTGGCCGCAATTGATGGCGCGGCCGGCAAAAATGGGTCAAGCGCGAAGGGCTGCATCGCCATCAGGCCACCCAGAATCAGGATTAGGTTCCAGCGTTGACGCTGCGTGATGCCGTTGGTGGTGCTAAGAATCAAAAGTTACTTGTGCTTTCTGCGGGCAATGATTACTGCTGCCCCCGAACCAAGAATAACCAGCGTGATTGCCGCTCGACCAAGCGGATTGTCGAGTTCAGTGGGAATTAACCGAGGCAGCGGCACCGTGCCAACGACATCCGATTTCTTGCTGCCCGGGGTTTCGCCATTGGTCGCCGCCGGATCAGAGTCGCTGCCGTTGGCAACTCCGTCGCCGTCGATGTCGGGGTCTGCCCCATTGACGATGCCGTCGCCGTCGATGTCGGGATCGGCATTATTAGGGATTCCGTCGCCGTCGGTATCGGGCTCTGGAGTGGCCGCTAGAGTGGCGGCAAAATCGGCGGCCTTCGCCGGCGATGCGCTCATGGCACCAACGATCACGGTGGCAACGAGCGCAAAAATCACCAGAATCGATGCGATGCGCACGACTCGCTTGCGTCGAACGGCCGCCGGGCTAAGCGTCGCTGCCGCGACCTCGCGAGTGTGATTGCGGTTCTTTGCACGCGCTCTGGCGCGCTTTGACTTTGGCACTAGAACATTCCCGCTAGCTTCATGGTTGCGATCAACATGATCACACCACCGATGCGATATAGCCAGACCAGTCCAGGGCGGTGAATCCAGCGCACCTCGCCCTCCTCGCCGTGACGACCGATCAGGTGAAGGATCGTCAAGCCAAGCATCGGGATTGGCAACAGGGCAAAAGACCAAAGCGCAAGGTCAGGCACTGGGCCAAGCCACATGCCGACCAATGCGGTGGTGGTGTTTGCGACGACCAGCGTGAAAGCAAGACCAGGAATGCCGTTTGGCAGCAGGCGCCACAGCCATGGATAGTTTGGGAACTTGTCGGCATACCAACCGAGCACGACAGGAATGACGAATAGCACCGAACCGACCACGGTGCGCCAGTCGTTGCCCATCAGCGCCGCGGTCACAAAGATGAACACGAAGAGTCGAATGCCCAGGGCCGTCCAGCGGCCAGCAGGATGCACCGAAGGAACAGTGGTTGGGTGCAAACGGTCGAGGCGCTCAGGGAACAATCGAGCGATTGTCTCTTCGAGCACGACGCGGCCGGCGGTGGCGATCGCGATTGCCAAAGTGAAGGCACCGGTGTGGTTGGCGACCGGCAGGGTGATGCCCGCCAGTGCAGGCAGGGTCTGAATCATGGCCGAGGTGGTCCATGCGCCAATGAACGGCAGCACGGCGATGTCAACCAGGCGCTCCCACCAGTATGAGTTGTCGCGTTCGGGCACCTTGCGGAACTGACGGAAGGCGTTCGCGAGCAGGGCCGGGCCATAGCCAACGATCACGACACCCAGCATCAAACGGATGTCGTTGAGGCCGTTGAAGTGATCCGAAACGAGGCTGCCAACCACGAAGATTGCCATGGCTACGGTGCCCGAGAGCACGTCGAACACACCGATGACCGCGATGGCAACGAATAGTGGCCAGAACGGTGGTCGGATTTCGCCGTGGTTGAGCGAAAGCGCAATTACCGACAAAATCGCTGCCGCGATGGTCGGCACAAGCGAGAACACGCCGAACGCGGCACGCAGGTATGCAGCGTCGACAAAGATGCGACTGGTCAAGGTCGACACGTGGGCGGTCCAGCCAACCAGGCGAATGCTGAGGTTGTCGAAGGCCTTGACCCAACGTCGGCGCCAGAGCTTCCAGCGGTCGCCGCGACCACGACGACGCAGCTCGTATTCCTCGTGCTCGGCGTCGATGTTGGCTACCGAACCCGGGCCATCGCCGTTGCCGCCACCTGAACCGCTGCCGCCAGAGGCACCACCAGCTGCGGCACCACCTGCGGCGGCTCCGGCTGCGGCTCCCGCTGCGGCCGCGGCACCGGCCGCAGCTGCAGCGGCGGCGGCAGCGGCAGCCATCGAGCCGGCGATAGCGGCTACGTCGCCAACCGTGCCGGTGACCTGTTGAATCGACGCAGGGTCACCCATCGGGTTGTAAGGCACAGATGGCGCGTCGTCGTTTGGTGCGGCGCCAGGAATGACCGGAGTGTCGCCATTGCCGTTCGAGCCGTTGCCGCCGTCGCCAGGCTGACCTGGGTCGGTGGTAGCCGAGGTGCTTGGCTCGGTCGACGGATCAGTGGTCGCCGACGCGCTCGGTTCGACCGATGGGTCGACAGTCGGCGCGGCACTTGCCGACGGCGTTGCCGAAGGACGCACGGTTGGGCGAACAGTTGGGCGCACCGTTGGGCGCACCGTCGGGCGCACGGTCGGCGTGCGGGTCGGAGTCGGCGTAATGGTTGGGGTCAGGGTCGGCGTAGGCGTCAGGGTCGGCGTAGGCGTGCGCGGCGCCTGAGGCACTGCCTCAAAGTAGCTTCCGGTGGCACTTGGGCCGGCGCCGCTGAGGTTGGTGGCACTGACCGAGAAGCCATAGGTGATTCCGCGCGACCAGTTTGCGAGCGTGCAGACGAAGTTATTGACCGAGGCACACAGCGCAACGCCATTCAGGCTCACGGTGTAGTCGAGGATTGGCTGGCCGCCATCGGTGGTTGGGGCCGACCAGGTCACCAGAATCGAACCATCGGCCTGCTTGACAACGGTCAGCGAGTTTGGCACGCCAGGAACGCCGGCAGGAATGTTGATTGCCTGACTGGTGTTGTCGGCGCTCTCGGTGTTGCTGAGCATGGTTACGGTGACGATCTTTACCTTGTAGCCACTGATCACTGGCGCGACTGGAGCCGTGGTCGGGGCGACTGCGGCAGCACGCAGCGCGGCACGGCCGAAGCCGCTTGCCACGGTGGCGCCGCGGAGTGCGGCCTGGCGAAGTGCACTCGTGGTGACCGCCGCGTTTAGGTCAGGAAGCTGGTTCGCCGCAATGACGGTCGACAGGGTGCCAAAGTTGGTGATCGTGTCGACTGGAGTCGACGGGAAGTCGGTTCCGAGCGCGGCCACATAAACCTGGTAGCTGGTGAACTGCGAGTCGAGCGCGGTCGGCTGATCCCAGGTGACTGCAAGGTTTCCAGCCTGGTTGTATGCCTTGATGCTCGAAACAGCGAGCGGCGCGCTGGCTGGGGTCTGCGGCAGCGAATCGCTACTGAAGTCGCCAACGCCATACGCGGTAATCGCGGCGATCTTGGCGGTGTAGGCAACGTCGTTGGCGATGCCGATGACGGTGCAGCTCAGTGGCATGCCGGTGATTGGGCAGGCATCGTTGACGAACTGGTTGCCCTGCGAGTCGCTGACCACGAGGCGATAGCCCACGATGGCCGAGCCGCCGCGATAGCTAGGTGCCGTGTAAGTTACGGTGAATGCCTTGTCGGTGGCCGATGCGGTGGCCAAGAACGGTGCGCCGGCGGCCACAGGGGCAATGTTGAACGTGCGGCTAACCGAGGTGGCGGCAGCATAGGTGTTGTTGCCGGCCTGGTCGGCGATGAGTTCACAAACACCGGCGGCGACGATGTTGACCATGCCGCCAACGTAGGTGCAGGCGCCGTTGGTGGTGTTTGGGCCAATGGCGACGGTCACGGCGAGGCCCGAGTTGCTCGCGGCACGGAATGCGAACGGCGCGGCGCCATAGACCTTGTCGGCAACCGCAGGCGCGGTGATCGACTGGTTAAGGGTGCCAACCTCAATGATCTGGCTGGCGAATGCGGCCGCGTACTGCGAGTTTCCGGTTTGGCTGGCGCGAACCTCACAAGTGCCGGCGGCGATGAAGTTGACCTGTGCGGTGTTGATCGAATCGATGGCACAGCTGCTGCCCGCACCCGCGACGATCGAATAGGTCACCGGAAGGCCACTCGACGAGGTTGCGGCGAGCGTGTAGTTGCCGTTTGCCACCGGATACATAGGCACCAGCGAAGTGAAGTTGACCGTCTGGTCGAGCTTGCTGACCGTGATGGTCTGGCTGGCGCCGGTGACGGCAAAGAAGTTGGTCGAGGCTGCCTTGGTTGCGCGAACCACACAGGTGCCGTTGCTTGCGGCCGACAGCTGGTCGCCGCTCACCGAACATCCGGCGGTGCCTGGCGATACGACCGAGTATGCGATCGCGCCCGAACCCGAGCCACCCGCGGTGAACAGGGTCAGGTCGCCAACGTTGATGGTGGCTGCGTTGGCCATCGACAACGCGGCCTGGTTGATCTTGTTGACCACGACGGTCGCGGTGGTCGAACCCTCAGGCAGGTAGTTGGCGTCGCCCGCGCGAGTCGCAGTGACCTGGCAAAGCGAGCCGGCATCGCCAGGAATCAGAGTCGAGCCCACGATCGAGCAGGTTCCGTTGGTCGAAATCGAAATGCCGCCGTTGCCGCTACCGCCGTGAGCCGTCACGGCGAGGGTCGACCAGTAATCGACCGAGCTGGCAACGGTCAGCAGCACCGCAGCCTGCTGCGCCTTGGCAATAACGAAGTTAGCCGTTGCGCTGTTGGTGCGGTAGTAGGTGGTGCCGGCGACGGTCGCGGTGACCGGGCAGGTGCCAACACCCTGGATCGAGACCACACCGGTGCTTGCATTCACGGTACAAATCGCGGCCGAGGCGGTGGTCGAGTATGCGACTGCGCCAGGGCTGTCGGTGGCAAACGCTGGGCTTACCAGGTTGCCGGCGGTGCCCACTGGCACATACTGCTGGTTCACATAGCTCAGGCTGACGGCCGCGACCTTGCTCATTGTGAACGTGTTCGAGTTCACGCCGGTCAGGTTGGTTGCGCCAAAGGCACCGGCGAAGGCAACTCGATAGACCGTGCCAGGCACGCCCGAGGTGCGCAGACCGGCAAAGGTCACGATGCCGTTGGCCGCGGTTGCCGTGGTGTTGCCCGAAACCGCTCCGGTCGCGTCGTTCAGAATCGAGGCGGTGACCACGGTCGTGTTGTCGGTCTCGGCGAGGTTGCCGAAGCGGTCGAGCACGCGCAGCTCTGGCTGCGAGGTCAGCGCCTCGCCCGACAGGTTGGCGGCCACGGTCGAGCCATTTTGCATCACGATAGCCGCCGGGCGAGCGTGCATCAGGGTGATGCTGGTGGCGGCGGTAGCCGAGAACGAACCGGTCGAGTATGTGATTCGGTAGGCAAAGTGTGGCGTGCCCACGAGGGTTAGGTTGCTGAAGGTAACCACACCGTTGACGGCGGTTGCGGTGTTGCCCGAAACGCTGATGTTGCCGTCGGTGGTGGTGATGTGAGCGGTGACCATGGTCGAGTTGTCGCTGGTGGCGAGGTTGCCATCGAAGTCGTGCAGGCTGAGCACCGGCTGGGTGGTGAGGGCGTCGCCCGTGATGGTTCCGGCGGCCTCGGTCTCGATCTGTAGCTGCGATGCGGCCGCGTGCACCACGTGGAACGCAGCAGAGGTAACGTCGTTGAGCGCACCGCTAGCAAAACGAATCGTGTAGTCGCGCAGCGGCACCGCCTGCATGTGCAGGCTGGCGAAGGTCACGACACCGTTGACTGCGGTTGCGGTTAGCGCGGCCGATGGAGTCTTGAACAGGTTGCCGCCGATTCCCGAGGCAAGCGCCGCGGTGACCACGGTCGAGTTGTCTTGGGTCACGGTGTTGCCAAAGCGGTCGACCACGCGCACGACCGGCTGGGTCTGCAGTGCGTCGGCGGTGATCGCACCAACCGGCTGAGTCACCATTTCGAGCGCGTATGGCGCATCGGGAATCACCGAGAGGTTGGCCGAGGTTGCCGAGCTCAACGAACCGCTGACGAAGTGCAGCTGGTAGTTGGTCGCCGGCGTGGCGGTGAGCACCAGGTTGTTGAAGGTTGCGACACCCGCGACGGCGATTGCGTCAAGGGCCGCAGCCGTGGTGTCGGCAACGGCGGTCAACGCACCACCGGCGCCAAGCACGCTGGCGGTAACGGTTGCGGTCGAGTCGACCACGAGGTTTTCATACTGGTCGCGAACTTCGACGACCGGCTGCGTGGTCAGGGCCGCACCGGTGACGCTGGCAACCGGCTGACGGGTCAAGGTCAGGTGGTCGGCCGCGGCATTGATGACCTGGATTGCCGCGGTTGCGCCCGATGCAGTCACGGCACTGGCCGAGAAGTTCAACTGGTAACCGGTGCCAGGCAGACCAAACAGCTTGAGCGCCTGGAAGGTGGCAACACCCGAGGTGATGGTCGCTGTGGCGCCCGAAACGCGTGCGGCCGAGCCGTCGGCCAGGGTTGCGCCTGCCGTCGATGCGATTGCTGCGGTTACTACCAGGGTCGAGTTGCTGGTAACCAGGTTCTGGTACTGGTCGCGAAGCTCGACGACTGGCTGGGTGGCCAGGTTGCTGCCAGTTGCATTGCCGCCGGCTGGCGCAGTGGTCACGGTCAGGTGGTGAGCAGCAGCGTGCATGACCTGGATCGGCGCATTCGCGGTGATCGGGTTCAAACCGTAGTCTTCGAAGCCCAGGGTGTAGTCGACGCCAGGCAGACCAATCAGACCAAGATGAGCGAACGTTGCCACACCACCGACAGCGTCGACCGAAACGTTGACCAGGCGCGCGGCCGTGCCGTCGGCCAGGGTAAGGCCGCTGGTCGAAACAATCGATGCGGTGATCGTGTCGGTCGCGTCGGTGACCAGGTTGCCATAGGCATCGCGAATCTCGATCACCGGCTGGGTAGCTAGGTCGGCACCGGTTGCATTGTGCGTCGAGCCCGAACCGGTCGCCGGCTGAGTGGTCAGCGTGATGTGATCGCCATAGCCAAAGGTCAGCGTGATGCCGGTTTGCTGCGCAACGGTGATGGCCGAGTTTGTGGTCGAGAACGTGATTGCGTAAGAGCCACTCGTCGAACCACCCATGATCAGGCTCGAGAATGTGGCAACACCAGCGCTGGCAGCCACCTGAGTGCCGCCCATCAGGCTGCCACCGGCCGAAACGGCGGTGCGAATCACGGTGCTCGACTGAGTGCCGGTGTTGACGAGGTTGCCATACCGGTCAAGGATGCGAACCTTCGCGGCGGTCGTGAAGCCAACTCCAGCTCGACCACCGGCGAAGCCCTGCTGCACGGCGAGGTGATCCGCCACGTTGTGGGTGACGATCAGGTCGTTCGAGTTGAGCGAGGTCAGCGATCCGCTGGTGAACTTGACCTTGTATGCGGTTGCCGGCGTTGCGGTGAGCTTGACACCCGCGAAGGTTGCGACACCGCCCACGAAGTTTGCGGTGGTTGCGCCCTCGGTCAGAATGCCGCCCGAACCGGTGGCAATCGCGATGGTTGCCGCACCCGAGTTGGTGGTGGTGACGAGGTTGCCGTCTTGGTCATACAGCGCAACGACCGGCTGCACGCCAAGCAGTTCGCCGGTCTTGGTCTGAGTTAGCGACAGGTCGTAGCTTGCCGGCTGGGTCGTGATGCGCAGTTCGGTGGCGTCGCCCGGGTTCACGGTGAACGCATTCGAGGTGACGGTTGCTCCATTGCCAACCAACTTGAAGCGCAGGCGATAGCCATCGGCCGGCGTGGTTTGGTAGGCCAGGCTCGCAAAAGTGGCAACGCCCGCATTGGCCGTGGTCGCCGCGCTTTCGGCCCCGACGACGGTGCCGGTCGAGTCGAGCAGGGTCACGGTGACACCACTGGCCGAGTCGGTGGTCACGACGTTGTTCCAGGCGTCGCGCAGAGTCACGGTCGGTGCCGGGGTCATGGTCGCGCGAGTCTTTACGGTCGACGGCTGTTGGCCAACCACGACTGCGACGGCCGAACCAGGGCTAACCGAGATCGATTGGCTCGCACTGAAGGTGTTGAGCGATGCCGGCGCCGAGATTGAATAAGTGAGCGTGTATGCGCCAACTTCACCGGTGATTCGCAGGTCGGCGAAGTGAATCTGGCCGCCCGATGCCTGAACCTGAGTGGTGCCCGAGAGGGTTGCCGAGCCCGAGCCGTTCGCGGTGAGGGTGGCGTCAACGGTCGCGTCTGAGCCGGTGCCACTGCTGACGATGTTGCCGTCGATGTCGACCACGAACAGGATCGGCTGGGTCGTGAGGTTACTGCCCGAAACCGAACCGAGAGCCGACTGAACCAGCTGCAGGTGATCGGCGGCGGCAGGAACGAGGTTGACGGTCTGCGCGTCGGTGGTGAGGCCACCGCCAACCTTGGCAAAGGTGAGCACATACTGGCCAACGGTTCCGCTGAGCTTTAGACCGCTGGCATTGGTGGCGAAATCGCCGATGCCGTTGACCGTGGTCATGGTCGTGGTGCCGCCGAGGGTCGCGCCATTGCCGGCCGATGCGGTCACCTGGATCGAGATGGCGGCGTTGGCGACCAGGTTGCCAGAGACGTCTTGAACCTGAACCACCGGCTGAGTGGTGAATGCCGAGCGGTTCACAAAACCAACGGCCGGAGTGGTGACGACCAGCTTGGTTGCCGCACCGAAGGTCAGGTTCACGGTGGCGCTGGCCGCAATCGTGCTCGGGTTAGTGATGGTTGCGGTGATGCCACGCGGGCCAACCAGACCGGTGAGCTTGACGCCCTTTCCGCTGAAGTTGGCGACACCGGCAACCGCGGCCATCGAGGTGGTGCCGCCGATGGTTGCGTCGGCCGAGGTCAACTCCACGGTCTGAGTCGACTGCGAACCCGTGGTCACGGTGTTGGCGTCTTGGTCTTGAATCGTCACGACTGGCTGGGTGCCAAAGGCAACATCGTTTGTGGCGGTCGAAGGAGCCGAAACGGCCAGCTGATAGGCGGCACCGTGAGTCAGGGTGAAGACCTGGCTTGCGACCGTGAGACCCGACGCGGTGAAAGTCAGAGTCTTTGAACCGATGGTGCCGTATGCGCCGAGGCCGCTAAAGGTTGCGACACCGTTGACCGCGGCGACGGTCTTGGTGGCGACGCTTGCGTCGGTGCCAGTCAAGGTCGCGCCGGTCAACGCCACGGTCACGTTGTCGGTGGCGTCAGACACAACGTTGCCCGACACATCCTTAATGGTGACGACTGGCTGGGTTGCAAAGTTGGTGCGGTTCACAAAGCCCGCGGCTGGCGTGCTGACCACGAGGTTGTTTGCGGCGCCGAAGGTGATGGTCACGCTGGCCGTGCCGCTAATCGCCGATGGCGAGGTGATTGACGCGGTCAAGTTGCGAGGGCCGACCAGACCGGTCAGCTTGACACCGTTGCCGTTAAAGTCGGCGATGCCTGCGACGGCGGCCATGGTGGTGGTTCCTGCGATGGTCGCATCGGTCGAGGTGAGCACGACGTTCTGGGTTGACTGCGCGCCGGTGGTAACCGTGTTGCCGTCGGCATCGCGAATCGTCGCGATTGGCTGGGTGCCAAAGACGGTGTTGTTGACCAGGGTGCTCGGCGCGACCAGAGTGACCGCGGTCGCGGCTCCGTGAGTCAACGTGAAGGTCTGGGTGGCGCTGGTGAGCGAACCCGACGAGAACGTCAAGATCTTCGAACCGACCAGACCGGTCTTGCCAACGCCGGCGAAGGTGGCGACACCCGCAACCGCATTCACGCTGGTGGTGCCGGTCAGCGTTCCCGAGTCGATGGCAACAGTAACGGCCGCGGTCGAGCCGGTCACGGTGTTGCCCGATACATCCTGAATGGTGATTGCAGGTTGGGTCGTGAAGGCAACGCGGTTCACAAAACCGGCAGCCTGAGTCGTGACCGCCAACTTGTTGGCTGCACCGGCGACCACATTGAAGGTCTCGCTCGTGGTGATACTCGAGTTTGCGGCGAGCGCATAGCTAATGGTCTGCGAACCGATGAGGCCCGTGTAGGTCAGATCGCTGTAGGTCACGATGCCGTTGACCGCGGCGACGGTCTTGGTGCCGGTCAGACCCGAGGTCATCGACGCGGTGACCGACTGGTTGTCGGTGGTGCAGACGTTGCCATCGGCATCCTTGAGGGCCAGCACCGGCTGCGAGGTAAAGGTGGCGGCGTTGGTGACCGAGGCTGCACCAGGCGCGTTGTTCGACATGTAGATAACGCGACGGTAGGTGGTCGAGCCGTTTAGGCCCGTGGTGGCTCCCGAACGATAACCACCCGAGATCGAGCCCGCGCTGGTGTGCCAGCACAGTCGCAGGTTGGCGTTCGTGCTTGCGGTGTCGCAACTGTTGCGCGAGAG
>Ga0228700_1001200_pt1 | contig 17784 bp, 28 predicted proteins | sample McNCre317_Aug_MG_FD_178019 | JGI IMG/M metagenome (GOLD analysis project Ga0228700, IMG submission 178019) | Freshwater microbial communities from McNutts Creek, Athens, Georgia, United States - 3-17_Aug_MG | ecosystem: Environmental > Aquatic > Freshwater > Creek | place: USA: Georgia...
AAGCGCACCGGCGAACGCAAAGTTTGTCACTGCAAGCGGCGCGGATGTCGTGCTTCCAGGCCGCCGGTTCATGGTGATCGTTTCCTACGGCGGAAGCGGCTGGTACACGTACCTTGGGGCAACGTGAGACGCGTAGACCACGTAACGGCGGCGCGAAGCTACAACGGGCCTGGCAAAGACGGGTTTCGCTCCGCATCTCCGGAGATTCAGGCTCCTTCCACTGCGATCACTCCGGAGTTCCTGAACAACATTCAGGAGGAGATCGCGAACGCGATCGAATCGGTCGGCATCGCGCTGTCCGGGGCCAGTCGGACGCAGCTTCGACAGGCCGCTGTAGCAGCGTCGCAAGGGTTCGGCGCCGCTAATGCGGTCACGATTCGCGGCCAAGCAGTGTCGAGCTCTGCGCCGTCTTCTGGAGACGTCTTGACGTGGTCTGGCGCCGCGTGGGTCGGCTCCCTCGTGTCCGCGGCGTCTGTCAGTCCTGCCGCTGGAATCTCCACGGCTAAGCTGTCTGCGGCTGGCACTTCTGATTATTCGATCGTGTCATCTCGTGCCGGCGCTGGGGCTTGGTCTGACGGCGTTTCTGTGCTTGCCGGCAAGGCGGTTTCGTCAACCCAAGCGTCGGCCGGGCAAGCCCTGTCGTGGGGCGGGAATCAGCTTTCTCCGAGCGCGATCGTAGACGAGAACGTGGCCGCATCTGCGGCGATCTCTCCGGCGCGTCTAGCAGCGCCGTCGAAGCTCCAGGGAACGTGGGGCCAGAACTCTGTGAGCCTCGCTGTCGATCAGGTTCAGACGTCGGTTGACGTGCTCGTGCCGGCGCCAGCGGCAGGAATCCCGGCTGGGCGCTTGCAGGAGGCGGTGTTCATCAACTTCGGCGGCCCTGGGCCCGCGCCTTCTGTCAGCTCTATCTATCGCAGCGAAATCAGACTGAGCGCACACGTGGTGTTTGGATCTACGAATATGGTCCTCTCTCCGCCTGATGGAGTCGTAACCACGGACCTCGTTGTTCGCGGTGACTCTGGTGATCCGGTGAATATAAGCCGACGTTACGCGATGCTCGTGAGCCGCGACGTTCCTGGTGCGTGGCTCGCCTGCGTGGTAGCCGTATGATCGATCCGTCGCAGTCAAAGATTGAGCGGTACCGCGATGCAGCGATCGCGCTTCTTCCGCCTGGCCGCGCATTCTGCGACGAGCCGGAAGGCGACGTTTCGCGCCTGCTCGAAGCGATCTCGGTCGAATACGCGCGCGTGGACGACCTCGCGGAAAGCCTGTTGAGAAACCAGGATCCCGCAAAGGCTGACGACCTCCTACGCGACTGGGAGACGGCCCTAGGACTGCCCTCCGCGGGCACGCTGGACGAGCGCCGTGGCGCTTGCGTTGCGCGCCTTGTGGGGCGCCGCAGGCATGACCGCGATGCGTTCTCCGAGCTTGCGGAACGGCTCGGGTACGGTCAGGGATCGTGGGTCCCGGTTGACGGCGGAGTCAACTACGAGATCTACAACACCACGCCCGAGTCAATGCTATCGGGAAGGTGGCGATTCAATTTCGCATGCACATACGCGTCATCGCAGATCTCCTATGGCTGGCTTTTTCAGCTAGGTTTTGCGCGAAACGAAGCCATTTTGCTCAAGCGCTACGGCGCTACGATGTTTCTGATCTTGCGTACGGAAAAGCGCGAGATCCTCAGATCGCCTATCTCTTTTGTTCCGCGCCAGGAAGTCACGATCACGGTGGAGCCTGCGGCGGGATCCGTGACTGTGTCCGGAGCTTCCAGCGGAAACGGCGTGCTGTCGGCTCCTGACGGTCCGTGGCGTTGGGCAGGCGATCGCCTAGCGATCGGCATGACAGCGGCGCGAGACAGTGCCTTCGTTGGATCGGTGAACCGAATCGAGAGCTATTCTCCAGCGTCTCTAAAGGTTGATCACGTTTCGCCCGCACAGGTTGGTTCGGGAGCCGGATCCCCGTGCTACGCGGACGAGTGGAGCGCCTACACGCGCGTCACGGTGCAGAGTGCGGAGCAGACTGCGGACGATGCTTTGCGCGCCTCCTTCGAGTTCTTGCGTAGGTCGCACACGTATCTAGACGTGGTTCTCGAGGGGCCGCAGGGATCAGAGCGCAAGGTGCGTCAGATCGCGGCCGGTGAGTCACTGCAAGTGACGGGGTACAAGGGAGCGCCGTTCCTGATCGGGCAGAACGGCGAGCTCACGATACAGCTCTATTCGATCACGCAATATTCAGACTTCCGCGCTGGATTCTGGGAGCTCTGGTGTTCGTGCGACGGGTCAACGTTCCGCCTTGAGCGAAGCGGTCAAACGGGCGCAGATCTCGCACAGCTCACGATCCAGGGATACGCGGGGGTTCACGAGTACGATCGGATCGCGCACCTGAGCGGCGTTGCGGGGAAGTTTGGGATTCTCCGCTTCGTTTCGATCAACGGCGTTGGCCAGGGGTACGCCACGGTGGATCTTCGGGTGTCGACGTGGTGAGGGATCATGTCTTCGACTAGGCAGGCCGTCTCGTTCTGCTCGCGGATCTTGCCAGGCTACGGAATGGCGCCCGGAGCCGCGTCGTACACAGGCCCCAGTATCCCAGCGCTGCGCGTGAGGCACGGAGGCTACCTTAGCCTGCACGTAGTCTGCGAAGGGGCCGTGCCTGGAACACCGCCAACAGACGGGCCGGTGGGGAACCTTCTTCTTCTCGCGTCTCTCGACGGCGTTCGCTTTGCCGAATACGGACCTTCGGCGTTCTACGGAGCTGTCGAGCCGGTTCGCCCGAAAGGAGACAACGCGCTGATCGATCACGTTGTCGTGATCCCGAGCGTTCCAGGCGGACTGATCAAGGTTGTTTTTGCGCCTACTTCTGCGACGGCGGGAAGATCCGGCGCGTCGTTTCTGAGCATTCACGCAAGCGCGTGGTGAGGGGTGTTTGTGGCGATCGAACGCTTATCGCTGAGGTACTACGATCGAATCCAGCTCAACGCGGACACGGTTGTTGCGTCTCTTCAGCCGTTCCCGATCCGATATGCAGGCGTTGTCACGATGCAGGTTCAGATCGACAACGGAGCCGGCGGAGCTCCTTCGGATTCGCCGTTTGGCGTCTGGGAGATCTACGCGGCATGCCTGCCCGGCACGACGCCTGGCCGCTGGATCAGTGCGGAGGCGGACGCGCAGCTCGCGCTGATCGCGCCGCAGGGAAACACTCTAGTGCAGAGCTTTGCGCGCTTCACAGCGTTCCCAGGCACGCTCGCGTGGGTGCGCTACAGGCGCACGAGCGGCGGAGCTGGCAACAGTAGAGCAACGCTCGATATCACGAGCTGGTGAGGCATCGATGCCGTTGCTTTACCCCGCGCCTGGCCAGACTCCGATCAACCCGTACACGGGCCTTCCGTGGCCCGCTGAGGGGCTCTACGTCGCTCTCCCGTCCTCTGTCGTGAAAGCGATCGGAAAGGGCAACCTAGTCCGCTCTTCGAAGCAGCCGAGCGGTGGGATTATCGTCTCCTCAAAGCCGGGATTCTCCGCGTCGATTCCTTGGGGAGGGACCGCGTGGCCTGCGGCCGGGCTTTACATGGTGGTCGATCCCGCGATCTTCGACCTGATAGACACTGGGAAGATCACAGAATCCAAGCCAAGCACTGTGATCGTGGCTCCCCCTCCTGTGGATCCCGGTCCCGTCGTGACTGTGCGCCCGATGTCGGCAAACTCTTTCGGCCTGGGCCGCGCCTCGTGCTCCCCGAGCTCGGTAGGCGGAACGATTGGGCCTCTGTCCGTGGCGACGTCGGGAACAACTGCGTCCACGATCCTCACGCTCACCAGCACGCCGAACCCAAGCACGATCGGATCAATCCCGCCGGAAATGCTAACCGGAACCTGGCGCTTTACGTGGACGGCTCCGCAGGCGTCGAGCGCGTACGCGAGCGGTGACTATTGCTGGTTTTGTATCGGCGGAACAGATCAGTCGATTTACCTGCACTCAGACGCAGGGCTGACGACGCTCGGCGTGTGGACTAGCTATCAGGTGTTGGCCGCCCCGCTCTCCTTCGCAGCCGGTCAGACTCTGACGATCACGGTCGACATGACAGCCGGCGGTCGCATCACGATTGCAGGCGCGAGCCTAGGGAATGGGACCACGGCATTCACCGGGTTTACGGGCTGGGGATCAGGAAACGGGACGCTGCAACTCGGCCAGTACACTCCGGGAACCGAGTTGATCGGCGGAACTTTCGGCAACGTTCAGAAGCTTACTGTGGTGGGAAGAATGGGAACAAGTAGCGCGGTTGGAACGCTGACAAACTCGGCATCTTCCGGAGGCGGCGGAGGCGGCGGCGTGGTCGTTGGAAACACCGCCACGCGTCCGTCGTACAACACGGGAAACGGCTTCTTTGTCGTTGGATCTCGCCTGTTCGACGCGAACGGCAACGAGTTCAAGTTGCGCGGCGTGAACCGTATTCACTTCCAGAACTCGGAAGGTGGATACGAGACCGTCTACGATCTCGACAATATTCACGCTAACGCCTGCCGCATGTCGATCAACCTGACTCAGTCTGCGGCATCGAACATCGCACTTGTCAGCGGAACGAATGATAGCGTCGGGCGCAGCGGCACGATCGCCGGAAAGTTCGTCGTAATCCCTGCGTCGTGGAACGAGGGCACAACCTGCTCTAGCGACGTTGCCACCGTGAGGCTTTCGATCTCTCGGTGGGTCGCTCAGGCTGCCGCGTGGAACGCGATCTCTCGCTATTCGATCTTGAACATCTGCAACGAGTGGGGACCTGGAAACCAGAACTCAGCCGCAGATCTTCAGGTTTGGACGAACGAGTATATCAACGGGATCGCAGCAATCCGCGCAACCGGATACACGGGTTGCATCATGATCGACCCTCCGGGGTGCGGTCAGGATAACCTATGGTGCTTGGGCGGATATGGGTACTCGCCGAACGCGGCTCAGGCGCTGGTAAATAGCGATCCGCAAAAGAACGTCATAATCGGCCAGCACGTTTACGGGTTCTACGAATCTCCGCCAAATATTACGTGGCAGCGAAACTTTGCAACGCACGTGCAGGACATGGCGAACAGTGGCGTTTGCTGCTGCATCTCTGAGTTTGGTCCTGGCCGAAGCATCGGGCCAAGTCCGACCACGCTTGATCCGGCGCTCGTGATGCAGCTTGCCGCGCAGCACACCGCTGGCTGGTTAGCGTGGGCCGCTGACGATTGGACGATGGCCGGAATGATGGCTGACGATACGTGGTTTTCGATGACTTACGATCACAGCTACACCAGCGACTCGTCTCTTACGATCTTTGGTCAGACCGTCGTGAATCACCCGACGCTCGGAACACGCGCTGCTGCGCAATACGCGACCGTCTTCAACCCGTGAGGCTCCGCAATGCCGTTCGTCTGGCCCGTACCTGGCAGATCTTGGGTTGATCCGCACACGGGGATCTACCTTCCCGCGCTCGGCGCTGACGTCGCGTGGTGTCGCGAGCTGCGAGAGGCGATCGCGGCTGGCGACGTCACCGAGACAGACCCGCACGCAACGCCTACGCCTGTCGACACGAGCGTAATCAACGCGCTCGACGGCCTGAGTGCTCTCGAGCTCCGCGGGCTGCGTGGCGCGCGCCACGGTGCGACGATCGCGGTTCCAGGCCAAAGCCAGCTCGGAGACGGCGGAGGCGGTGTCTATTGGTGGGATGCGACCAGCACAGCGCCCGATGACGGCGCGCTAGTGATCGGGTCCGGAGCGATGGGCCGTTGGAAGCGCGCGAACCTTCCTGGCAACACCGGAGGTCCGCCGGGGCCACAGGGTCCGCAGGGGCCGATCGGGCTGACTGGCGGGAAAGGCGACAAGGGAGACAAGGGAGACACAGGATCCGTAGGATCTCAGGGTTACCCCGGTCCACAGGGGCCACAGGGGCCGCAAGGTCCGACTGGCGCGCAAGGTGCACCTGGGCCTTCGACCTTTGTTTCCGTACGCGACTACGGCGCTACGGGTAACGGTGCGACGGAGGACTCAGGCGCATTCGTGGCAGCGCTCGCAGCTGCAAGCGCGAGCGGACAAGGCTTGTACGTCCCTGCGGGAACGTACCTAATCCAAAACGTCGAACTCCCGTCTGGGATCTTCATATCCGGAGACGGGCCAGCTACCACGATCAAGGTAAAGACGCCTGGATTCACTACGTCTCCGGCCCAGCATCAAATGGGCTTCTGCGTGAACGGCGGAGTGTCTAACAGGTCGCTCGGAGGGCAGTCTGACGGCGGATCGTCAAACACGTCCGCGAACAAGCGTGACATCACAATAAAGCGTATGACGTTCACTTGCGAGTGGGCGTATTTTTCTGAGTGGAGCTACGCGCTCAGGTTCACCGCGGCATCAAACGTCTTGATCGACGAGTGCGCGTTTACTGCGTGGCGTGGAGACGCAATCCTGATTGGGGATTGCCACGGAGCGGAGCGGCATCAAGAGGGATTCACTATCAAAAAGTGCCTGTTTGACGGCGTGAACAAGGTCCAGCGGAACGCGATTTCCGTAATGGACTGCACGGGGCTTCTGATCGAAGATTGCTCGTTCAAGCGATGCAGCTCCGACACGATGCCAGGTGCGATCGATCTGGAGCCAAACGGGCTTAGCGCTACTTGGTCGCGTATTCGCAACGTTACGATTCGGCACTGCTCGTTCACGGATATAGGCGGAAACGTCGCGGCCGTGGGCATGTCTATCCCGTTCTCACAGGACAACGCGATCACGCCGGTTGCTGGCGTAGTGGTTGACGCTTGCCGGTTCGACACGTTCCGATCGCGAGCGCTCTATTTCGGCTCCAATGGCAACGCGTCTCAGTCAACCCCGCCGCACGCGATAAGCGTAACAGGTAACATATTCACGAACGCGGCGACGGCGGCGTCTGCTGTCGAAATGCACGGCGTTTCCGGCGTAAGGTTTGCCGGAAATAGCTACGTAGACATGCTTGGCGGAGTTGGAACGATCGGGTACGTCCACACGTGCGTCGGCGTCTTGTTCGAGTCGGAGTCACTGCACAAGATCGCGCAGGGCGTTGGTGCGACGGGTGGAGAGTGCTATTTCGTCTGCGCGGTTGACGGGCTTTCGCTGCGCAACGTGACGATCAACGCCTGCGGTAGACCTGACGGATCCTGGGGCGTTGTTAGCTTCTTTGGCGGATCGTTTTCGTCGGATCGGATTACGTGGGACGGCGTTCGCATTCTTCCGGGTGGCCGCACGACTCACGCGTCTTACGACGGTGGGCACGCATTCACTCGTGCGCGCAACTATCAACGTAGCTGCGAGCTCTCGAGCCTTCCTCACGCGCTCTTGTTCAATGGGGCCGTCTACGAGACGACAGCGCAGTTCGGGCAGCAAACCGGCATGCTCGCAGGGCAGGCGTACGCGTATCCCAACGTTTCCGTTCCTGGCGCAGATCTCGGGGATCTTGTTCACGTGTCGGTGTCCGAAGCGCTGCCGACTGGACTGCACGTGTACGCATCGGTTTCGGCTGCGGGGATCGTCAAGCCGTACGTCCTAAACGCGACCGGAGGACTTGCGACGTGGCCCGACGCTCCGCGGTTCGTGACGTGGTATTTTCGCGTTCAGTCTGGGCCTGCGTCGTCCGTGCTTGGCACTGCCGGCGGCGCTCCCGGTCCACAGGGGCCGCCCGGTCCACAGGGGCCTGCGGGGCCGCAGGGACCGCCAGGATCGGGCGGTGGATCGGCTGCGTGGACTTCGATCGCGTATGCCAGCGCGCTGCCGTTCTCGATAGCAAACGCGTACATGCCTCAGCAGACGATCGGAGGAGCCGTCTCCCTCAGCGTCAACAGCACTGGGGCGATCGCGGGCGGTAGCGTGTACGCGCGCTTCATCGCGAATGGATCGAACGTGCCCACGCTTTCGGGAATGACCGAGCACAACAGCTCAAGCGGCTTCGATGGTCGGATTGGGATCGTGAACATCCTGCAATCCTGGTACGATGGGACGTCTTACTGGTACGCGTGGAGCCAGGGTGTTGGGCCATGATCTCGCGTTCCGCGCGTCTCAAATGGGACAGCAGCACTAACGTCGTGGTCGATGGAAACTCGATTACGGTGTACGGGTTTCCGCTGCTTTTGTACGGTCAGGAGCCAGTCTCTACGTCAGGCGCATCTACGCACGAGTGCGGCGTGGGCGGTCAGACGTGGCGCAACATGGACGGCTTAGACGGCGGAAGCTCTGCGGACGTCGACGCGGCGTATGTCGCTGGAAAGCGCAACGTCCTAGTCGCGTGGGAAACAACGAATCAAGCCGCAGGCGGTGGTACGGCGCAGTCGATCGCGGATTCGTGCGCGCAGTACATCGCGAATCGGCGCGCACTGCATCCCGACTGGATCGTGATGGTGCTGACGTCGCTCCCCCGCTATTCGACGGGAAACCCCGCGCTGACGCAGCGGCTGATCGACGTTGACGACATCATGCGGCGAGCGTGGCGATCGATGGGGATCGACTACCTTTTTGACACGAGGCGGATGGTTCCGACGCTCGGGTTTTCAGGGTTCAGCGCGGCAGACTTCCAAGCCACGCAGAGTTACTGGAATGAGACATCTGACTGGCTTCACCCAACGATGGACGGCCACGCATTGATCACGCGTCAGGTAGCGAGCGCGCTTCGTGCGCTGCCCGCGAAGACGCGCAACAGATAGGAGCGACGCACATGTCTAGCTGGCTTGATTTCGCAGTTTCAGCTCTCGCAATCGTCGGCGCCGCGGGTCCGCTCGTAGCGGCACTGAAGGAACTCACCGGAGAGCCCACGCACGACGATTCGCAGGCGCGCGTGATCTGGTTTCGCGTCCTGAGCGTGCTCGATTACGTGGCGAGCAACAGCACGCCGATCTCCGCGAAGCTGGCGGCCATGCGCTCGGAACGCATGCTTCGGGCCGCGTACAGCCTTCCCGTGGCGCCGAGCTCCCAGCCTCCGCCTGCGTTCGCCAGTGAGCTGGAACAGGCCGCTGCGGGCGAGGAAGACGACGCGCGCGAAGTGGGTCCGCAGTGATGGCGCGGGCTGTCGTGGTCGTGGTCCTCGCGTGGCTGCTCTCCGCGTGCGGAGTGTCGCTGCGTACGCACGCGCAAGCGGCGCGGATCTCGGCGGAGCTGATCGATCAGGCTGGCGCAGCGATTGAGCGCGAAGCGCGCGCACGTTGGGACGGCGCTGCGGAGTGCACAGCGAGTGCGTGCGTCGCGATCGGCGTGGACGCGAGGCGCGAGCGCGTGCGGCTCGCCTTTGCGCCGATCGAGATCGCCTACGAGAGCGCACGCAGGGCGCACGCCTCATACATGCACGCGATCGCGTCTGCAATCGAAACCGGCGAGTCCGTGGATGACGTGTTGCCCCGCAAGCTGTTAGAGACCTGGCGCGAGCTTGTGGCGATTGCGCGCGCGACAGTGGGGATTCCCGCGCCTACGCCAGCGCTAGAGGCTCTCGCCTCGGAGGTAGACTAGTGGATCGGTCTGACGTGCTGAGGGCGCTAGATTTGGCTGCTGCGGGCGCTGAGCGCGTGTCGTTGGTGCCTAGCGCGGTGGGGCGTGGCGCTGTCGCTGTGGCTGCCCTGCTCCGCACTGCGGCGCGAGTGATGCGCGAGCGCGGAGACAGTGCAGACGAGATCCTAGAGCGCGTGCGCGCGCCGCGTGCGCTGTCGATGCCGTGGCATTCGGGCGAGGTCGTGGACGGCGAGCTCGTGGACACACGAGACGGCAAGATCAAGAGCAAGCGGCCACCGGAGAGGTAGGAGAGTGGGATCTGAGATCATCGTCGGAGGCCAGCGGTACGCGTGCGCGGTGCCCGTGGTCACGTGGTACGAGTCGGGGCTGACGTTCCCTGGCCTGCCGATGCGGCCTGGCGCCGATCTCGTGGTGCTGCATCACACGGGCGGAGAGGGAGACGCGCGAGCCACTCACCGGACGCTGTGCACGCGACGTGGGGACGACGGAAAGATCCTCGGCCTGAGCGTGCAGTTTTTCGTCAGCCACCAAGGGATCGTGCACCAGTACACCGACGCGCTAGCGCGCTGCGTGCACGCAGGGCCGCGCGGAAATAAGCGCGGTGTGGGAATCGAGGTCCAGAATCGCGCGACCGACGTCCGATCGGAGCGCGGCATCACTCGGGAGATTCTGCGCGAGACGATCCACGGCGTGACCACGGATCGGGCGACGCTCACCGCGGGACAGCTCCGCGCGACGCTGGCGTTGACCGAGACGCTTTGCCGCGCGCTCGGGATCCCGTGCGTCGTGCCGATGCGCGGCCCGGACGTGCTCTCCACGCTGATCCTGGACGGCGAGCTCGCGGGGTTTCGCGGTGTAGTGGGGCACCTCCACTTGGAGCGCGCAAAGATCGATCCCGGCCTGGCCGTACTCCGCGCGATAGCGGCGCGACCTCGGCGCGGCGTGGACGGCGCTGCGGAGTGAGCGCTACCCTCGCGGCTCTGCTCGACGTCGCGGACGCTGTCCGGAGCGTGGCGGAGTCGCCCGAAAAAAGTGTGACTGCGATGGCGGTCACGCTGATCGGCGCTGTCGGCGCGCTGGCCGGCGCAGTGCAGCGGATCCACGAGGCCAAGCGGCGCAAAGCCTACGAGGCGCAGTGGGCGCAGCCCGGCTCGCCGAAGCCGCTTCCCGCGCCCGATCCCGAGCGCGTGGCGATGCTGCAGCGCGTGGCCGCGCTCGAAAAGGAGGCCGCTGACGCACGCGATCGCTGGTCGCGGGCGGACCTCGAGACGCGGTTGCGCGAGATCACCGCAGACCGAGACGCGCTGCGCTCTGCCCTGTCGCACGAGCGCGCGATGAACGCGGAGCTCCTGGCGCGCGTGCGTGACCTACGCGCGGAGTCCGCCAGGCTGCGGGAGGAGCTGCTAGCGGCTCCTCTGGTCGAGGTAGACACCGTGCGAGAGGATATCCGCGATCGGATCCCTACGCTTCCGCCCGCGCGTCAATGATCAGGGACATGGCTGCTTCGATGCACGCGAGTGCTACGCCGTACGCCTGTCCCTGTTCCTGTCCGTATCCGAGATGCCGGTAGCCAGCCATTAGATCGCGGTAGACGCCCGGCCAGTGGCCGGCCAGCGCCGATTCGAATCCGTGGCACGCCAGATCGTAGTAGCCGATCAGGTAGAGCTCGGTCAGCGCTGCAATCGCAGCCGGTTTCGCACTGATCATTCGCCACCCCCGTGGCCGCAGTCGATCCCTAGAACCTCGCGCATCGGGTGATAGCCGAGCACTCTTTCGCGCGCGTCGTCTTCCCCAGCGAGACCAAGCGCCGCGGGAAGGACTACCGCGGCGCAGAACCACAGCCAAGCGATTACGGCGAGAGCCCAAGCGATTACGGCGAGAACTTTTAGCAGGTAGAACATTCACACTCCGATCTGCGCTCGACGTTCGAGCGCGCATCGCAAGGCGCGAGTCTTCGGCTCACCTTCGAGCCGCTCACACCGGTAAGCTAGCACGGTGCTATCACTCGGCAAACAGGATCGTCATCACGCAGGCGAAAGCGCGCAGCGCGTGATGGTCGTGGTCTTGCGGCCCTGATACTCTCCGTGCGCCTTTACCGTCCCTTTGCCGGTGAGACGATCGCCGGGCTTGAAGTCTTTCGTGCCGCTGGCGAACCAAGTGAGCTCATTCCCCTCGGGATCTTCGAGCGCTACGATCGTCGTGGTCCCGTAGGTGCCCTCGGAGTAGCGGACGCGGAGTACGGTCAGCGCGTCAAACGCCACGCGCTTTCCGACCGCTCCCACGTGCTGGCCCGGACCGCGGTCCGGGCGACGGTCGGCCGCAAGCTTTGCCTCCGTTTCGCGGCGCATGGCCGCGACTGCGCTTGCCACGAGCCCGTATGTGCGCTTGCGGACCCACCCCGAAGCAGTCGCTACGCGGAGGTTGTGGTGATACTCGGAGAGGTCTGCGCGCTCTCCGAGCGACGCGGCCCATTCGATGACCGCTGCAGCTTCGGCGTAGTCGGACTCGTTCGGCTGCCCTTCGAGCCAGTCTTTTCGCAGATCGGGGTGGTCGGGGATCGGTCCGCACAGTCGCTGCGCAAGATCGGTCGTTGCCTTCCGCCCGTCACCATCGCGGGCAGCCGACAGAGGCACCCAACCATCGCGCCGAATCGAGCTGACAACGCAAGCGAGGTAGTGAGTAGTGGAGTCCGGATAATCATACCCTCCGCTCGCATGCTCGTCGTCTTCTCCGCCAACGAGGAGACCGCGGATCGCTTCGAGGAGTCCGAACATGCGCAGCGCCACGATCGCGTCTTCCGTGCGCAGGTAGTCCGCGAGGCAGTTTCTGCCGATCTGCACGAGCTCGCCACCGGCTGCGCGCAACACAAAGGTATCGTTTCGGCGACGGTTGGTCTTGCAGTGCTCGCATTCTGGCGCGCAGTTCCGGTACGAGATGGGGAGCGCCTCGCCTTCGCTCCCTGGGGCGTGGGCGATGATGTTTCCGGCTTCGCCGCAGTGCGTGATCTTCGCGACGAAGGTGTGTCCCGAGATCACCGGGACCGAGCCCGCGATTCGAACGACCGTAACCGGCTTCACCGCTGGCCTTCCGTTGCGCGTCACCGGGTGCATTTCCTCGCGGACGATCTCCACCGCCAGCGCCTGGCCACCCGTGCGGACCGCGCGACGGTTCAGCATGCCAACGCGGTGCATGAGTTCTTCCAGGCGCAGCGAGAGAATCGCAAACGTGCCGTCTTCGCGCTCGCCCATCTTGCTCGTCGTCGTCGTCATGAGTAGAAGCTAGCACGGTGCTAGCACCACGCAAGAGAAAAGAGCAGGGCGCTTCCACACCCTGCCTTTGGCTGTCGCTCAGTGGTGCTCTGCGTCGCGTTGATCCTCGTCGGCATACGGGATCCGCATGCTGGGCTCGTCGTACCCCTCCGCGAGCGCATCCGTGAACCACGCAGGCCTCGGCCCCTTTCCGCTCCACGTCTGGCTTGCGTTGTGCGGATTTTCATACATCGGGGGCAGCACCCCCCGCGCGCGCGGCTTCTGCGGCGCGTCGTTGGGCTCGCGAGCCTTGCGCGGAGCGCGCTTGCCCAATGCGCCAGCAACCCAAGCCTGAACGTCCACTCCGCGCGGAGCCAATGCGCGGAGCTTCTCCGCGAGTTCCGCCGTCTCGCGCTCGCGCGCTTCTTCGAGTGCCTCCGTGATCTCAGCTCGCATCTCCTCTAGATCGACAACCGACATACCTGCATAGCGATTCGGCATAGACTCTCCTCCCTTTTGCATTGCCGCGGCGCATAGATCCGCGGCGTGTTTAGGCGCCCTACTCACGTCCCGGCAGGGCGCCCCACTAGCCGCCCTACCGTTGAAATCATTAGGTTTTTTGTCGGTGGGGTGGTATGCGGATCCAGGCCCGAAAGGGTGGATCCGCTACTCGAACGCGGTCGCGATTTCCGCGTCTCGCAATGCGCGCGCATTGACCGAGTCACTGGCGAGCGCATTGCAAACCAATGTCACGAGCAGTGCGATCATTACGACGGCCAATGCTCCGCCGATTGCCCACGACAGATCCCGGAGGAATGCCGCAACGTGATCGTCGTCACGCACCGTCGCACCCGTCTTCTCGTCGCCATGCGTCGCGGATTGCACGCACGAGCTCTACTGCGGAGGAGCTGCCGCATACGACCAGTACCGTCCACAGGACGATCCGGATCGATATGGCCGTCCATGTCATTCCGCGTCTACCCGCTTGGCGGAGTCCGAGCACGAGAAGCCGTCAGGGTATCGCGCGCGAAGCTTGGCCAGGTTGATCCGCGCGACGTCATCGAGATTGGTCCCGTAGGCGTCAGCGATCATTGCGAGATACCACAGCACGTCACCGAGCTCTTTCGTGAGCCTGGCCGGATCCGGCTCGTGCCCGTGGCCGACCTGTTTTTTGATCAGCTCGGTGACCTCGCCAGCTTCGCCGGCGATCCCTAGCCCGAGCACTGCGACCGACAGACGCGCACCGAGCGAATCGGAGAGCCCATCTCCGCTCACGTGCTGCGCGGTCCGCCTGGCCTGTTCCTGGTATTCGGAAAAATCCATCTTGAGTGTCTCCGGACACTTACGGATCGCGAAGGATATGCATTGCCTTCGCGGCCCGTAAGTTGTTGATATTATTGGTCCGCCTACGACTTCGTAAACCGTAGGTCGTCCGTTCGATTCGGATAGGTGGCTCCCAACGATTCCAATGCCTTAGCCTGCCTGACCCATCCGCCTTCCATTGCCTTGCATTGCCAGCGCCGTTTCACGACGCTTCCCGCTCCCCCTCTCGCTCCTCTCTCTCTGCGCGCTCGCGCACCTGTCGCAAGCGTGCGTCCCTGGCTGATTCGTGCGCTGCCAGCTCCCTGCGAGCTGCCAATGCGCGCCGCTCCTCAGCCGTGAGCGGACCTCCTCCTCGCTCCCACGGGAGCTCGTGTTCGCTGGGGCTCGTTGGCCACAGCAGATCGACTGCCGCGCAGAAGATCCCGAATACGGCGAATGCACCGACGCATACGCCGAGCACGATCACTGTCACTGCTCGCCTCCCCACGTTCGTCCGTCCGGACCGCGATGGCCATCGGCACCGCGATGGCCATCTGGACCGCGTGGGCCTGGCGGTCCGGGATCAATAGGAGGGATCCAGATAGGATCCCGTCCGCCCTTCGAATGGTCGATCCAGACGCGGATCGCAGCCGATGCCAGGATCACCCCTGACGCGATTGCGGACCCGATCAGGATCGTCGTCTCCTCGCTCACTGCTCGCCGTCCTCTCCACTGAGCAGCGCCGCCTCTCTCCGGATCGCCCGGATCGAGAAGTACAGCGCTACGCCGAATGCGACTAGTTGGACTGCCTCCCACATTGCTGCATTTCCTCCCTCTCCCCGTGGCCGAAGCCACGCATTATTGATAGCCCGACGCTAGCACCGTGCAAGCAGATTCAGCACCAAACTATCCGCGCTCAGGAGCAATGGCTCCTGATACAGCATCGGGTCTCCCCGGTGGTACAGCACGACGTCAGAGATGAAGATCGCGTACGTCTTCGCGCGCTCCCGCGTCTCTTCGTCCGAGATGAGGCACGCGAGCCCGTAGGCGCGGGCAGCGAAGTACCCTGCGTGCAGTAGCTCCGATCGCAGGTCGATTGGCTGGTACCCGGCGGTTCCGTCTGCTCGACGCGAAAAGTCCAGCGCGTCGAACGCGGACGAAACGACGGCATCGATCAGCTCCGAATCGGTCATTGGCAGCATTGTGGCCTCGTGTTGGTTGGGTGTTTCTGCGGCTCCGCCGCTCACCGCCCCGAGTGGGGCATGGTGCGAAACTCTTCTTGGATTCGACCTTGCCAGTATTCGAGCTGAGCCAGAAGGCACCGGCACTCGGCACGATCCTGAGGACTCTCGGTTGCTCCGGTCAGGATGCGGTGTTCGAGCTTGTCCGAAACGGCCTTTGCGAATCCTCGTGCGCTCACTTGCATGCTCCCTGTTGTGTCCGGCTCCGTGCCGGTCACACCAATAAGCCAGCACGGTGCTAGCGCTGCGCAACAAAAAAAACGACCGCCCAGCGCAGCGGCTACGCCTTCGGCCCGACCAGAAGGTCAAAGCCGTATTCGCTTCCGTAGTCGCACGATTCGCAGCCCCCCTCGCGACGCTCTCCAGCGTCGATTGAATCGGTGCCAAAGAATGCGGCCACCTCGGCAAGTGTCTTGAACGTTAGAGCGGGGTGTGGCTCATCGTCGTACGACGTGAACACGCTAACGAGCAAGCGACCATCGTCTCGCGAGCGGTCCACACGAACCATCGCGCGGTTGTATTCGCGGTCGCGCAGATCGGGAAACATGTCGAGAAGGAAGAACCTGATTTCGTCGTCTGACCTGTTGATCACGCCCCACCTTCCGCTTCCGCTTCGATGCCCAGAATCGTGTCCATTGCCGCAATCTGCTCGCTCAGCGCGTCACGCTTCGCGGCCATCTCGTCGCGCACTGCGCGGCGCTCGGAGATCGCGGCGCAAAACCGGTTTTCGTCGACGATCAGAACCTGTCGACCGTTCGACCATGCGCGTTTGGCCTTCACTTCGCCTCGCTTTCCCGGATCGGCGGATTATCGCTGTACCAATCGAGCGCGACATACATCGCACCACCAACAGCGAGGTGCACGTCCGTGAGCCAGTTAACTAGCTCGCGAGTCGCTGGCGGGTGCTTCGCGCACAGGGCTTTCCGCGCCGTCTCCATGGACTCCCCGACGTAAAAGACGCACTGCAACATTCCCGTGTCCGCGTATCTGCGGATACCATCGAGTGCCCTACGCAACTCGACATCCACAGTCCGGTACACTGCTTTCGCGTGCTTCAGCTCATCGTCCGAGAGGCCAAGAAAAAGCGATTCGGGCCGTTGCATGGTCACTTATCCCTCCCTATCAGCCAGCGTGCAGTGAATCGGGAAAGCGTCCTCGCCCTCGTCGAGATCTTCCCAGTCCGCGTCTTCTACCTGGCCGAACATGTGATTGCCCAAGCGCTTGCTTGCGCCCGTGAGGATCACGCCAGTGACCGAGACGAGTCGATAAAGCTGTCCGTCGTACTGAACGTAATCACCTTTCCTCGGCCATCCGTTTTGGCCGATCTGCACTAGGACTACGTGCACGGTGTCTTCTCCAGAATGCGCGTCGCGCATGGCGCCAGACAGGCGCAAGAACGCGTCGACCGTCCGCCTGTAAGTCTCCTCAAACGCCTGCCTGTGCTCCTCGTGGTCGATCGCGAGCGCATCGAAGGCGTCCCAGTCTCCGCCGATTGGCTCGCGCGGGATCGACTGCGGATCGCCTCCGCCAACCGCTGCGATCGCGTCGCGCGCGCACTCTTCGCCAAGTTCGACCGCGATCTTCTCTGCTGTCTTCACGGTGGCCTTCCTCCCGGCTCCGCTCTCTGCGTCGCCACACCAAGACTATGCACTGCGTGCTAGCACCGTGCAAGCTAATCGTGATCGGCCCGTCGCTTTTCTCTCTCCCTGTCGAGCTGGCGAGCCAGGTACCGATCCGCGCACGCTGCGCATCGGTTGCCGCGCCCTGCGGCGCGTCTGCGGCGCATGCAGGCTTCGCACAGGCCACCGCGCGCGGCCCGCTCTCGTCGCTCCCTGGCGCGCTCGCGTGCGTCCTCTAGGCAGCGCTCGCACCTGGTCCGGCCAGGGACGTGCGGCTCGGAGCCACACGACGTGCACAGGCCAGCTGCGCGGCGCTCTGCGGCTCGGTCAGGCTCGGGCATCGGATGCGAGCTCGCGCAGCTTGATCCGCCGACCCGTGGGCACGCAATGCAGGGCGATACCGCCTCCACGCGCAGACACTAGGTCGCAGTAACGGTCAAGGCGGTCATACACGCGCAAAATGCCGCCAAAACCGCGACGAACAACGTGGCCACGCGGCAGCCTGTAATCAGCGTCGATCTGATCTGCGGAGTCGCAGCCGCAGTCACTGCGGAACACCACAACGTCTTCGACTCCCGGCGTGCTCGCCGGGTAGATCCTAAGTTCCATCGTCTTGTTGCGCATTTTTATCAGATCCTTTCCAGCACTTCCCAGCGAGCGCCTTTTCGCACCTCGCGCACCGTGGCCGAGCCGCTATCTGCGTCGTGTAGTGACGTGCCATGGCTCAATACCTCCCGTCGTCGATCTCTCTGAGGTAGAGATCGATCGCCTCCTGAAGCTCGCGCATTGCGCGCTGCTGCTCTTGCGGCAGGGCTTTGCATGCGATCGCGGCTCCTCGTAGGTCGAGGACGTCAAGGTCTCCGGTGCTGAGGTTGATCTTGGCAACAACTCGGTCGCCTG
>Ga0228700_1001201_pt1 | contig 17783 bp, 15 predicted proteins | sample McNCre317_Aug_MG_FD_178019 | JGI IMG/M metagenome (GOLD analysis project Ga0228700, IMG submission 178019) | Freshwater microbial communities from McNutts Creek, Athens, Georgia, United States - 3-17_Aug_MG | ecosystem: Environmental > Aquatic > Freshwater > Creek | place: USA: Georgia...
TTAACGCGAGGCATATTTTTTCTCCTTGTTCGTCAGTTAATTACAGGCCGCACTTGGGCAGCATTTGCGCCATGTGACCCATGTTGGTCTCATGCACATTCACCGCACCACGCAAGTGACGCTTGTTCTTGGTCGTCTTCTTGGTCAAGATGTGACGTTTGAAGGCTTGACCGCGTTTAACGGTACCGCCTGGACGAACGCGGAAGCGCTTTTTAGCGCTGCTTTTGGTCTTCATTTTGGGCATTTAGATGCTCCTTTATTTGTGCTCGTGAGGCGCCTGCACACCGGTGTGCAGTCTTGTTAGCCCCGAGACACGAATTTGCTTACCTTCAAAGCGCAGCAGCACGCTGCGCTGCCAATTTATGCAGAGGCTGCCGGAGCGGCTTCTGCAGCGGGTTTGGCGGCGCCACCCGATTTCTTCTTGCCAGGCGCGATCATCATGATCATCTGACGCCCTTCGAGCTTGGGGAACTGTTCAACCACGATCAGATCCGCCAACTCGTCTCGGATGCGCTGCAACAGCGCCATACCGATTTCTTGATGCGTGATCTCGCGGCCACGAAAGCGCAGCGTGATCTTGCATTTATCCCCATCATCCAAGAAGCGCTTGATGTTGCGCATCTTGATGTTGTAGTCACCATCATCGGTACCGGGACGGAACTTGATTTCCTTGACCTCGATGACCTTTTGCTTGGACTTCGCTTCCGCAGCCTTCTTTTGCTCTTGGTACTTGAACTTACCGTAGTCCATCAAACGACACACCGGCGGCACAGCCGTGGCGGCAATTTCAACCAAGTCAACATCGATCTCACCGGCCATGCGCAAGGCATCAGCCAAGCTCACAATACCGAGCGGTTCGTTGTCAGGACCTGAAAGGCGGACTTCCGGGGCCATGATTTCCCGGTTAAGGCGGTGTTTGCGTTCCTCGCGCTGGCGGCGATCGCGAAATTCTGTAGCGATGGTGACTATCCTTAAAAATCAAAAACAAACCGACACACGTGTGCGACGCACAACTCTTGGCAATTTCTCAATGAAATCAGCTTTTGAGGGAGATGTCAGAAGCGATCTTTTGAGAGAAGGCTTCGAGGGACATCACACCGAGGTCTTGGTTGCCTCGGGCGCGCACTGCGACGGCGCCAGCTTCCTTCTCTTTGTCGCCTACGACCAAGATGTAGGGAAGCTTTTGCATTGAATGCTCGCGTATTTTATACGTGATTTTCTCGTTCCGCAGGTCTAAATCGACCCTAAGCCCTTGATTTCGCAGCGTTTTCGCAACTTCTTGGGCATATTCAGCCTGGGAATCGGTGATATTGAGGACCGAAACTTGGGTCGGCGCCAGCCAAGTCGGCAAGGCGCCGGCATGCTGCTCGATCAAAATGCCGATGAAACGCTCCAGACTGCCCACAATGGCGCGGTGCAGCATGATGGGGCGATGGCGCGAGCCGTCCTCACCCACAAATTCAGCGTCCAAGCGCTCGGGCAAGTTGGGGTCAACCTGGATCGTGCCGCATTGCCATTCGCGGCCAATCGCATCTTTCAGGGTGTATTCGATCTTGGGGCCGTAAAACGCGCCCTCGCCCGGCAGGTACGAAAACTCACACCCAGATGCCCGCAAGCCTTCGGCCAGCGCGTTTTCGGCACGGTCCCAGCTTTCTTCGGTGCCAATGCGTTGCTCAGGACGGGTCGAGAGTTTGTAGATGATGTCAGTGAAGCCAAAGTCTTTGTAGACCTTTTGCAGCAAGGTGGTGAAAGCCACCACCTCGTCTTGAATTTGGTCTTCGGTGCAAAAAATGTGGCCGTCGTCTTGGGTGAAGGCGCGCACGCGCATGATGCCGTGCAAGCCACCGCTGGGCTCGTTGCGGTGGCATTGGCCAAACTCGCCAAAGCGCAGTGGCAAGTCGCGGTAACTCTTGATGCCTTGTTTGAAGATGATGATGTGCCCAGGGCAGTTCATCGGCTTCAACGCATAGTCACGTTTTTCTGATTCGGTGACAAACATGTTCTCGCGGTATTTGTCCCAGTGGCCTGTTTTCTCCCACAAGCTCTGATCCAAAATTTGCGGACCTTTCACCTCGAGGTAGCCGTTGTCTCGGTACACGCGGCGCATGTACTGCTCCACCTCTTGCCACACGGTCCAGCCTTTAGGGTGCCAGAACACAGTACCGGGTGAATGCTCGTCGATGTGGAACAAATCGAGTTCACGGCCCAGCTTGCGGTGGTCCCGCTTCTCGGCCTCTTCCAAGCGTGTGAGGTATTGCTGCAATTCGTCTTTGCTGGCCCAGGCCGTGCCGTAAATGCGTTGCAGCATTTCGTTTTTATGGTCACCGCGCCAGTAGGCACCGGCCACCTTCATCAGCTTGAAATGCTTGAGCTTGCCGGTGCTGGGCACGTGGGGGCCTCGGCACAGGTCTTCAAAATTGCCTTCGCGGTACAGACTCACATCTTCGTTGCTGGGGATGCTGGCAATGATCTCCGCCTTGTAGTGCTCGCCCAAACCTTTGAAATACGCCACCGCTTCGTCGCGTGGCAACACGCGGCGCACCACGGGCTCGTCTTTGTTGGCCAACTCGGTCATGCGCTTTTCAATCGCCACCAAATCCTCAGGCGTGAAGCCGCGTGTGAACGAGAAATCGTAGAAAAAGCCGTTGTCGATGACGGGACCAATCGTGACTTGCGCCTCTGGGAACAGTTCTTTCACCGCATAGGCCAACAAGTGGGCGGTGGAGTGACGAATCACCTCCAAGCCTTCGGCATCTTTGGCCGTGATGATGGCCAAGCTCGCGTTGCTGCTCATCGTGAAGCTGGTGTCCACCACCTTGCCATCGACCTTGCCGGCCAGGGCAGCTTTGGCCAAACCAGCGCCAATGGAGGCAGCCACTTCGGCCACCGTCACGGGACCAGGAAATTCACGTTGCGAACCGTCGGGAAGAGTAATCTGAACCATGTGTCTTCTAATGAAAAAAGCGCGGCACAGGCCGCGCTTGGAAAGAGTGTCTAAACGCTGGAACGGATTTTACGCCGCCCAGCATTTACTCCGAAAAGTCGATCAGTGGAACTGCTCTTCTTCAGTAGAACCTGTCAAAGCCTTCACAGAAGATGAACCGCCTTGGATCACCGTGGTCACGTCGTCGAAGTAGCCTGCGCCCACTTCTTGTTGGTGTGACACGAAGGTGTAGCCTTGATCGCGCGCGGCGAACTCAGGCTCTTGCACCATGTTGACGTAGTGCTTCATGCCTTCGCCGTTGGCGTAGGCGTGTGCAAACTGGAAGGTGTTGTACCAGTTGATATGGATACCTGCCAAGGTGATGAACTGGTACTTGTAGCCCAAAGCCGACAAGTCTTCTTGGAACGACGCGATTTGCTTGTCGTCCAGGTTTTTCTTCCAGTTGAAAGAAGGTGAGCAGTTGTAAGACAGCAATTTGCCTGGGCAAGCGGCATGCACGGCTTGGGCGAATTCGCGTGCGAAGCCAATGTCTGGCACACCTGTTTCGCACCACACCAAATCAGCGTAAGGGGCGTAAGCCACGCCGCGGCTGATGGCTTGCTCCAAACCATTTTTGACACGGTAGAAACCTTCTTGCGTGCGCTCGCCGGTTAAGAAAGGCTTGTCGTTGGCATCGTGATCAGACGTCACCAAGTTGGCGGCTTCTGCATCGGTACGGGCCAGCACAATCGTGTTCACGCCCATGACGTCGGCAGCGAAACGTGCAGAAATCAATTTCTCGCAGGCTTCTTGTGTTGGGACCAACACCTTGCCACCCATGTGGCCGCATTTCTTCACAGCCGCCAATTGGTCTTCAAAGTGAACGCCGGCAGCGCCAGACGCAATCATGTTCTTCATCAACTCGAAGGCATTCAACACACCGCCGAAACCGGCTTCCGCATCGGCCACGATGGGCAAGAAGTAGTCGATGAATTCTTTGTCGCCAGGGTTGATGCCACGCGCCCATTGGATTTCATCCGCACGCTTGAAGGTGTTGTTGATGCGGCGCACCATGGTGGGCACCGAGTCATACGCGTACAGCGATTGGTCGGGGTACATGGTTTCCGAGGTATTGCCATCGGCAGCCACTTGCCAGCCTGACAAGTACACCGCTTCCAAACCGGCTTTGGCTTGTTGCATCGCTTGACCAGCACTGATGGCGCCAAAGGCATTGACGTAGCCTTTTTTCGCGCCACCGTTGATTTTTTCCCAGAGCTTTTCTGCACCGCGCTTGGCCAAGGTGTGCTCGATGGGCATGCTGCCGCGCAAGCGCACCACGTCTGCTGCAGAGTAACCACGCTTCACACCCTTCCAGCGGGGGTTGGTGGCCCAGTCTTTTTCGAGGGCAGCAATTTGTTGTTCACGGCTGAGTTGTTCAGACAGAGATTGAGGCATGGTTCACTCCTAGAGGTTGAAAACAAAACGGGCTGAAAGCTGAGTGCTTGTCGAGATCCGATGGTCAAAGTATAGGTCTTATATAAGACACGATATTGCTCTTATGTCTTATAGAAGAATTTATTTTTATATATACAAAACAACAAGTTATGAAATAAATATTGGAATACGAAATTCAATTTCTCATATCAAGAAAAAATATTGCAACGCAGCAATTCAATATTTCACAATTTAAAATTTAATTTTGCGTAATACAGCAAGCACCAAGTGCCATCCGCAACCTTGCCCGTGCCGTGTTAGTTCATCATCGCCACACACACGAGATGGCGGGCATGTGATGTGGTGATGGAGCAGCACCACAAAAACAACAATCTCGAGTGAAAAAAGTCATTTTCCGCTTGGAAAGCGGATTTTTCTCTATTAGCATCCGTGTTGCTCAACAGAGTTCACTTTCGAGAGCAATGACAAACACTTCTAGAAGGAAATCAACCATGGCAACTGCAAAGAAAGCTCCAGCAAAAAAAGCGCCCGCAAAAAAGGCTGCACCTGCTGCAAAAAAAGCACCGGCTAAAAAAGTAGCCGCAAAAAAAGCCGCTCCGGCCAAAAAAGTCGCAGCGAAAAAGCCAGCAGCCAAAAAAGCTGCTCCAGCTAAAAAAGTAGTGGCAAAGAAAGCACCGGCTAAAAAAGTCGCTGCTAAAAAAGCACCTGCTAAAAAGCGCACACCCAACGCTGCGTTCATGAAAGCCATGACACCTAGCGCCGCTTTGGCCGCTGTGATTGGTCAAACCGCTGTGCCCCGCACAGAAGTGGTCAGCAAGCTGTGGACATACATCAAGAAGCACGGCCTGCAAGACAAAGTCAACAAGCGCAACATCAACGCGGATGACAAGCTCAAGGCCGTGTTCGGCAAAGCCCAAGTCACCATGTTTGAATTGGCTGGCTTGATCGGCAAGCACCTGAAGTAATTCAGTTCTCGCTGAACAAAAAAGGGCCGCTGATGCGGCCCTTTTGCTTGGTGCGTTGGCTTGGTGCGTTGAAGTGGCTCGATCAATGCCCGGCTTTGGCTAGTCGCTCTATGGCCGCATCACGAATCGCACTCAAGGTGCCGCGTGTGGTGATCACCTCTTCATCGATCATCACTTCAATCAAGGTGCCTTCGCTGCGCGCCAAAGCAGCTTGGAATGCTGCTTCGAACTCATCGGTACGCGTGATGCGCACGCCCGCATAGCCATAGGCCCGTGCGAGCGCTGCAAAGTCTGGGTTCTTGAGTTTGGAGCCGCTTTGATGCTGGGGGTATTCGCGCTCTTGGTGCATGCGAATCGTGCCGTACACACCGTTGTTGAGCAGCACGATGATGGTTTTCGCACCATGCTGAACTGCAGTGGCCAACTCTTGCCCATTCATCAAAAAGTCACCGTCACCCGCAATGGTGAACACCGTGCGGCCCGTGAGAATATTGGCGGCAATACCTGCGGGCACGCCGTAGCCCATGGAGCCCACCGTTGGGGCCAGTTGCACCTTGTGCCCGTGCGCCAGGCCGCGGTGCTTGTGAAAGCGATGCACCCAGCTGGCAAAGTTACCTGCGCCGTTGGTGAGTACCGCATCTTCGGGCAGCAGCTTGCTGATCACACCCACGATGGCGGGCATGTCAATGTCACCCGGTAGCGCTTGTGGCTGCATGTTGGCTTGGTAGTCCGCATGGGCCTCGGCCGTCCATGCTTCCCAAGGCAAGCTGGGAGGCGCTGTCAACACCTCCAGCGAACGCGCAGCGGCGTTCATGGTGGAGAGCATGGCCAAGTCCGCTTGGTAAACACGATTCAACTCTTCGGCACTGCTGTGGATATGTACCAACTTTTGCAACGGCTTCGGCGCCTGGAGCAAGGTGTAACCGCTGGTGGTCATCTCGCCCAAGCGCGGGCCGATGGCCAAGATCAAATCACTCTCACGCACACGTTGGGCGAGCTTGGGGTTGATGCCAATGCCCACATCGCCCGCGTACTGCGGATGGTGGTTGTCAAACGTGTCTTGAAAGCGAAAGGCGTTGCCGACGGGCAACTTCCAATTTTCAGCAAAACGCTGCAAGGCCTGGGCCGATTGCGGGGTCCACCCACTGCCGCCGGCAATCACGAAGGGGCGCTTGGCAGCCAACAGCATTTCACGCAGCTGGCGCAAGCTGCCCGGATCGCTCCACGCTTCCACCGGCTCCACACGCGCCAGCGGACGAGCATTGACCTCGCGCACCAGCATGTCTTCGGGCAAGACCAAGACCACGGGGCCTGGGCGGCCGTTCATGGCAGTGGCAAAGGCACGGGCCACGTATTCGGGGATACGGTTGGGATCGTCAATGCGCTCCACCCGCTTGGCCATGCCACGGGTGCTGGGACCAAAGAAGTTGTTGTAGTCCACTTCTTGAAACGCCTCGCGGTCACGGAAGTCGCTGCCCACATCGCCCACAAACAACACCATCGGCGTGCTGTCCTGAAAGGCCGTATGCACGCCAATCGAGGCATTGGTGGCCCCTGGCCCACGGGTGACAAAACAAACGCCTGGCCGGCCCGTTAAACGCCCTTGGGCATCGGCCATATAGGCCGCCCCACCCTCTTGGCGGTTGATGATGAACTGAATGCGGTCACGGTAGGCATGGAAACCATCCAACACGGCCAAATAGCTCTCACCGGGCACGCCAAAGGCGTGGGTCACACCTTGTTCAATCAAGCATTCGACCAGCAAGTGGCCTGCGATTTGTTGAGTCATCCTCTGTCCTTCTTGTTATGCAGCTTGTACCGTGCGACGGCCCACGCCCAACGCCACCAGCACGCTCAAAAGTAAGACCAAGGCTGCGCCCAGCAGGGTTGCACCGTACCAGCCATGGTCCATGAAAACGCCAAAAATCACGGGCGACACCGCAAAGCCCACATCGAGGCCCGAATACACCATGCCGTACACACGTCCTGTGGCGCCTTTGGGCGTGGCCTTTTTGATCATCATGTCGCGCGATGGCCCGCCCACGCCAATCGCCAAGCCTGTGGCGGCCAAGATCACCATCGTGGCCGTGGCGTCGAACAAGCCACTGCCGCACAAGGCCATGAAAACAGCGGCCACCGTCATACAAACGGCCACCACTTTGTCACTTTGACGCGGCCACCGCGCGGCCACAAAGCCACCGACAAACATGCCTGCTGCTGCGCACAGCATGTAGGCAGTCAGAGTCATGGTGGCAGCTTCAAACGTCACGTTGTGCATGGCCTGCAAAATCGAGACCGAAAAACTCTGCACCACCGCCAAGGTCATGGTAGAGAGAAAGAAAAAACCAAAGCACCACCACACCACGGGGATCTTCATGAAGGCCAGGGTGTGCGCACCATCGGCGGCTTCTTTGTGGTCCACCACATGGGTGAGCAAGGCATCGCGCTGCCACACCAGCAACAGCAGAATCGACAAGAAGGCCAGGCCTGCGCCTAGATAAGCCACACGCCAATCGAACATCGCGCTCAGGCTGACCATGAACACAGGTGCCACAGCCCAACCCAAATTACCCGTCAAGCCGTGCGCGCTGAAGGCGTAACCCAAACGGGGCGGCGACACACGCTGGTTGATGATAGTGAAGTCCACCGGATGGAACGAGCAGTTGCCCGCCCCCAGCATGGCAGCAGCCAGCATCAAGCCGGCATAACTTTGCGCGAGCGAAGCCACCACACAGGCCAGCGACAGCACCAACAAAGAGCCGTACATCACGGGCCGTGCGCCAAAGCGATCGACCACAAAACCTGCCGAGGCCTGACCAATGCCAGACACCACAAAAAACACGGTCATCAAAAAGCCGAGCTCGGAGTAACTCAGGCCAAAGGTCTTCATGAACACCGGAAACATCAGGGGCAGCAGCAGATGCGAAAAGTGCGAACTGGCATGCGCCAAGCCCACCAAACCAATGACGGCCACGTCGTCGCGCCAAGGGGTGTCTGTTTGAGTGCGTGTGGTCATAAAACGGCGTCAAAAAAGGCGCAAGAGGTCAGGACGTTGAATCCTACCTGTTGCGCCTTTTAGGCATCGTCTAGTGGGGGACAAGCCCCCACGTTGCAGACCGAGTGCTTTAGCTTTCGACTTTTTTGGTGAAACCAAACTCGCCAGGCGCACGCACGGGGTCCACGCTGACCGCAATCGTGTCTTTGGGCAAGAACTTGCCTTCCAGCAACAACTTGGACAGCGGGTTTTCGATGCGCTGCTGGATCGCACGCTTCAAAGGACGCGCACCAAACACGGGGTCAAAGCCCACCTTGGCCAATTCGGCCAAGGCCGCAGGCGACACGTCCAGCGTCAAGTCCATCTTGGTCAAGCGACTGGCCAAGATCTTGAGCTGAATGCCCGCGATGCTGGCAATGTGTTCAGCACTCAAGCCATGGAACACCACCGTCTCGTCAATGCGGTTCAAGAACTCGGGACGGAAGTGCGACTTGAGTTCATCCCACACCGCGTCCTTGATGTCTTGCGCGTCTTGCCCCACCATGCTTTGGATGATGGGCGAGCCAATGTTGGACGTCATCACGATGACAGTGTTTTTGAAGTCCACGGTGCGGCCCTGACCATCGGTCAAGCGACCGTCGTCCAACACTTGCAACAAGATGTTGAACACATCAGGATGTGCCTTCTCCACCTCGTCGAGCAACAACACGCTGTAGGGGTTGCGGCGCACAGCTTCGGTCAAGTAGCCGCCTTCGTCGTAGCCCACATAACCGGGCGGCGCGCCGACCAAGCGGCTGACCGAATGCTTCTCCATGAATTCGCTCATGTCGATGCGAATCATGTGGTCTTCGCTGTCAAACAAGAAGCCGGCCAAGGCCTTGCACAGCTCGGTCTTACCCACGCCCGTGGGGCCCAAGAACAAGAACGAACCTGTCGGACGATTGGGGTCGCCCAAGCCCGCACGCGAACGGCGAATGGCGTTGGCCACTGCGGTGATGGCTTCGTCTTGGCCCACCACGCGGTCATGCAACTTATCTTCCATTTGCAAGAGCTTGTCGCGCTCGCCTTGCATCAGCTTGGACACCGGAATGCCCGTGGCACGCGCCACGACTTCGGCAATTTCTTCGGCGCCCACTTGGGTGCGCAGCAAACGGTTTCCACCCGCTGCATTGGCTTTGCCACTTTCACGCGCATTCGCTTCCTTCATGCGCTTTTCCAGTTCAGGCAATTTGCCATATTGCAGCTCGGCCACTTTGTTGAAATCGCCCTTGCGGGTAAGTTCTTCAATTTGATGGCGCAGGCGGTCAATCTCTTCCTTGATTTGTGCGCCACCGTGGGCAGAGGACTTTTCAGCCTTCCAGATCTCGTCCAGATCGGCATACTCTTTGCCGATTTTTTCAATCTCTTCTTCCAGCAACTCCATGCGTTTTTGCGAGGCTTCGTCTTTTTCCTTGCGCACGGCTTCGCGTTCGATCTTGAGCTGAATCAGGCGACGGTCGAGCTTGTCCATCACCTCGGGCTTGGAGTCGATTTCAATTTTGATTTTGGCTGCCGCTTCGTCAATCAAGTCAATCGCCTTGTCTGGCAAGAAGCGGTCGGTGATGTAACGGTGGCTCAGCTCGGCCGCCGCGACGATGGCAGGGTCGGTGATCTCGACACCATGGTGCACTTCGTATTTCTCTTGCAAGCCACGCAAAATCGCAATCGTCGCTTCCACCGTGGGCTCGCCCACGATGATTTTTTGGAAACGGCGCTCCAGCGCAGCGTCTTTCTCGATGTACTTGCGGTACTCGTCCAAGGTGGTCGCGCCCACGCAATGCAGCTCGCCACGCGCCAAAGCGGGTTTGAGCATATTGCCCGCATCCATGGCGCCATCGGCCTTGCCCGCGCCCACCATGGTGTGCAACTCGTCGATGAACACAATGGTCTGGCCTTCGTCTTGCGCCAACTCTTTGAGCACGCTTTTCAAACGCTCTTCAAACTCACCGCGGTATTTCGCACCGGCCAACAACGCAGCCATGTCGAGCGACAACACGCGTTTGCCTTTGAGTGAATCAGGCACTTCACCCGCCACGATGCGTTGGGCCAAGCCCTCCACAATCGCGGTTTTGCCCACACCGGGCTCACCGATGAGCACGGGGTTGTTTTTGCTGCGGCGTTGCAACACTTGAATGGCGCGGCGGATTTCGTCATCACGACCAATCACGGGATCGAGCTTGCCCAGGCGTGCACGCTCGGTCAAATCCATGCAGTATTTTTTGAGCGACTCGCGTTGACCTTCGCTCTCGGCGTTGTCCACTTTTTGACCGCCGCGCACGGCAGTGACCGCAGCCTCTAAAGACTTGCGGCTCAAGCCGTTTTGGGTGGCGAGCTTGCCCCAATTGCCCTTGTTGTCGCACATGGCAAGCAAAAACAATTCACTGGCGACAAACTGGTCGCCCCGTTTGATGGCTTCTTTTTCAGCAGCTTGGATGAGTGACACCGTGTCACGACCGACTTGCACCTGCTCTTGGCCTTCGACCTTGGGCAAGCGGTTCATCGCGTCTTCTGCCGACGACAACAAGCCTGAGACATTGGCGCCCGCGCGTTGCAACAACGCCTTGGGCCCATCGTCTTGGCGCAGCATGGCCACCAACACGTGGGAAGGCTCAATGTAGGCATGGTCGCCGCCCAGCGCGAGCGACTGTGCGTCGCCCAAGGCTTCTTGAAACTTGGTGGTGAGTTTTTCAATACGCATGGAAACTCCGGGAAATTATTGAATTAACCCCTAGTTGAGGCTGTCAGGTGTTATTTCAAGTGGCAAGGCTGCGGACCCATTTGACTTGGGTCAAGGCATCGCACATTCACCCACCCGCGTGTTCCTCGGGCAGTGCGGTGGCACACACCGTCAGGGCGCGGTGGAGTTATGCGCTTCAATGCCCCAACGGGCCAGGGCTTGGTCGTCGCTCACCCGCGCATCGACCCAACGCGCACCTTCAGGGGTGACTTCTTTTTTCCAGAAAGGCGCTTGGGTTTTGAGGTAGTCCATCAAAAACTCGCAAGCCTGGAAGCTCTCACCTCGGTGAGCCGAGGTGACCGCTACAAAAACGATTTGATCTTCCGGGTGCAGCAAACCCACACGGTGAATCACACGGGCTGCGTAAATGTCAAAGCGCTTTTGGGCTTCGTCCATCATGGCAGCGATGGATTTCTCGGTCATGCCCGGGTAGTGCTCAAGCTCCATGCTGGCCACTGCGCTGCCGTCATTGCGTTCGCGCACCGTGCCTAAAAACGAGCACACGGCGCCCACCCGCGCATCGCCCGCCCGCAAGGCCGTCAGCTCTTGGCTGACATCAAAGTCTTGGGTTTGGATGCTGACGTTGAAGGACATGGCTTGCCTTTTGGTTTAGCCACCGGTGACAGGCGGAAAAAAGGCCACTTCGCAGCCTTCGCGCAAGACAGCAGACCCGTCGCACACCACTTGGTCCAAAGCCATGCGCACAGCGCGACCATGGGCCAGCACCTCGGCATAGGCACCACCGCGCGCAATCAACTCGTCGCGCAAGGCTTGTACCGTGGTTGCTGACGTGTTCACGCTTTCACCCCCTTGGCCAATCGCTTCGCGAACCGAGGCAAAGTACTTCAAGGTCACGTTCATGCCAACCACTCCGCAAAGGAAATAAAGCGAACGGTATCGCCTTTTGAAATCGTTTGCCCAGCAGGGTTATCCACCACACCATCGCCCCACACGGCAGAGGTGAGCACACCTGAGCTTTGGTTCGGGAACAAATCAAGGCCGCCCTGTGCGTTGCGCTTGACGCGCAAAAACTCGCGGCGCTTGTCAGCGCGCGGCCAATCGAAATGCGCCGTCATCTCGGTGCGGGTGATCTCTGTCTTCGTCACACCTTGCAAAGCCAAGACAAAGGGACGCACCAACAACAAGAAGGTGACAAAGCTGGACACTGGGTTACCCGGCAAGCCCATGAAATGGCATGCGTCGCCTGCAACCTCAGCTTTGACTTTGCCCTCACCCACGCGGTTCACCTTGCCATACGCGAAAGGCTTGCCAGGCTTAATGGCCAGTTGCCACAGATTCAGTTCACCCAAGCTTTCGACGGCGGGCTTGATGTGATCTTCCTCGCCCACCGACACACCGCCGCTGGTGAGAATCAAATCGTGGTGCTGGGCCGCATCGCGCAAGGCGGCAATCGTTGCCTCGCGTTTGTCGGGCACGATGCCCAGGTCGGTCACTTCGCAGCCCAAGCGCTGCAGCATGGCGCGCAAAAAGAATCGGTTGGAGTTGTAAATCGCCCCAGGCTGCATGGCCTCTGGCGCCACATCGCCGGGCATGACTAACTCATCACCGGTGGAAAACAACGCCACACGCGGACGCGCAGACACATGCAGCTGTGCCAAACCAATGCTGGCAGCCAAGCCCAATTCAGCGGGCGTCAAACGCGTACCCCGGGTGAGCACCGTGGCACCACGCGTGACGTCTTCGCCCGAGCGGCGAATCCACTGACCGAGGGGCACGGCCTTGGTGACTTTGACTTGATCGCCGTCTAAAGCTTCACAGTCCTCTTGCATCACCACCGCATCGGCCCCAGGTGGAATGGGGGCACCGGTGAAGATGCGGGCTGCCTCGCCTGCATGGAGCTGGGTGCCATGGGTGCCCGCAGGAATACGCTGGGTCACACGCAGCAGCGCACCGACTTGCGCGCAGTCTGCCGCCCGCACGGCGTAGCCGTCCATGGAACTGTTGTCTTGAGGTGGTACCTGCAAGGCAGACGTCACATCTTGCGCCAACACACGGCCATCGGCCTCGAAGGTCGACACCTGTTGTGTCGCGGTCAATGCCCGGGCGTGGGCCAGCAATTGCGGCAAGGCATCATCGAGCGAAAGCAAGGCAGGACGGGTCATATCAGCAGGGGGTTGTATTCAAAACGGTCCTCGTTGGCAATCAGCCAGTCCGCGATGGCATAAGGATCGTTCAAGTCGAGCACCGGACGTTGTGTGGCTTCAGGCAGGTCTTGCGGCGAGTCAGTGGCAATCGCCACCACAAAGTCATCATCGGGGTAGCGCCCGGGTTGCTTAGAGGCTTGGCGCCAGACTTCAACCTTGAGCAAGTCGCTTTTTTTAAAGCCTTCCACCAAGACCCAATCCACACCGTCGTACACCTCGGCCAACAGGTGGTGCACCGAGAGCTGCGCGGGTTGCTCAAACTGGCGTTGCAAGACCAAACGTTGGTTGGAGGCCACCAGCACCTCAAACGCCCCCGCTTCACGGTGGCGCCAGCTGTCTTTGCCGGGTTTGTCAATGTCCAAGTTGTGGTGCGCATGCTTGACCACGGACACGCGCAAACCCCGCATGCGCAAACAGCCAATCAGTTGCTCCACCAAGGTGGTTTTTCCTGAGCCGGAGTAGCCGGCAAAGGCGACGACCTTCATGCGTGGTCGCAGTGCTGGGCGATGTAGGCCTTGATTTGCGCCACATCGGCCTTCATCACTTGCACACGTTTGGGCAAGGCTTCAATGCCTTCAAACTTGGCTGGGCGATTGGGTTCTTGGCCCAAGGCTTCCACAATGGTGGCCGCAAATTTGATGGGCAAAGCGGTTTCCAGCACGATCATGGGCACACCGGCCTTGACGTGCTCACGTGCGACTTTGACGCCATCGGCCGTGTGGGTGTCAATCATCTGCCCGAAGCGCTGGTGCACGTCTTGGATGGTGGCCAAACGGTTGGCATGCGTGCTCTTGCCGCTGGCAAAGCCGTAGCGTGTGGCGGCTTCTGCGAAGTGCGGATTACCGCTCAAATCAAATTGGCCGTTCTTCGAAATTTGGGCACCAAACAGGTCTTTGGTCAATGCGGCATCGCGTCCCAGCAAATCGAACACAAAGCGTTCGAAGTTGCTGGCCTTGGAAATGTCCATCGAAGGGCTGGAGGTTTCGTGGGTGTCAGCGCTGCCGCGCACACGGTACACACCGGTGCGAAAGAACTCATCCAACACATCGTTTTCGTTGGTGGCCGCCACCAAGGTGTCGATGGGCAGGCCCATCATGCGTGCCACATGGCCGGCACACACATTGCCAAAGTTGCCGCTGGGCACGGTGAAGCTCACCTTTTGGCTGTTGGCTGTTGTCGCTTGGAAATAGCCTGCGAAGTAGTACACCACCTGGGCCAACAAACGCGCCCAGTTGATAGAGTTGACAGTACCGATCTTGTATTGGGTTTTGAAGTCCAAATCGTTGGACACGGCTTTGACCAAATCTTGGCAATCGTCAAACACACCTTCGATCGCAATGTTGTGGATGTTCTCATCCATCAAGCTGAACATTTGCGCTTGCTGGAAGGGGCTCATGCGGCCGTGTGGGCTGGTCATGAACACGCGCACACCTTGTTTGCCACGCATGGCGTATTCGGCGGCGCTGCCCGTGTCGCCACTGGTGGCGCCAAAAATATTCAGCTCTTCGCCACGGCGTGCCAACTCGTACTCAAACAAGTTGCCCAGCAATTGCATGGCCATGTCTTTGAACGCGAGCGTGGGGCCGTTGGACAAGGCCTCGATGAACAAGCCATCTTCCAAAGCGCGTACGGGCACGATGGCCGCAGTGCCAAACACGTCTTGCGTGTAGGTCTTGGCGCACAAGGCTTTCAGGTCAGCCGCAGGAATGTCGTCGATGTACAGCGACAGCACTTCAAACGCCAAGGCCGCGTAGCCTTGGGTGTTGAACGTGTGGCGCAAACGCGTGAGCGCTGCATCGTCCACCTGGGGGTAGTGTTCGGGCAAATACAAACCACCATCGGGGGCCAAGCCCTCAAGGAGGATTTCACAAAAACGCTTGCGCTCGGCATGGCCGCGCGTGGACAAATACAGCATCAGTTCAACTCTTCTTTGCGGATGCGGGTGATCGGGGCCAACACGGTGCTGAGTTGTTGCATCTCAGCGATGGCTTGGTTCATCTGGGCTTCCACGCAGTCGTGGGTCAAGATGATGAGGTCGGTGTGGCTCTCACCCTCGCCGGCTTCGCGCTGCAACACGGCATCAATGCTGATGTCGGCGCTGGCCAAAATACCCGTGACCTTGGCGAGCACGCCCGCTTGGTCGGCCACGCGCAAACGCAGGTAGTAGCTGGTGACCACTTGCGCCATGGGCAGAATCGGCAAGTTGCTCATGGCATCGGGCTGGAACGCCAAATGCGGCACGCGGTTCAACGGGTCGGCCGTGTGCAAACGCGTGATATCGACCAAGTCGGCAATCACGGCGCTGGCAGTAGGCTCGCTGCCCGCACCTTTGCCGTAATAAAGCGTCGTGCCCACGGCGTCGGCTTGCACCATCACCGCGTTCATCGCGCCTTCGACGTTGGCAATCAAACGCTTGGCAGGCACCAAGCAGGGGTGCACGCGCAGCTCAATGCCTGCGGCGGTGCGCTTGGAAATACCCAAGAGCTTGATGCGGTAGCCGAGTTGCTCGGCGTACTTGATGTCTTGGGACTCCAGCTTGGTGATGCCTTCCACATAGGCCTTGTCAAACTGCACCGGCACGCCAAATGCGATGGCCGACATGATGGTGGCTTTGTGCGCTGCATCCACGCCTTCAATGTCAAAGGTAGGGTCCGCTTCGGCATAGCCCAAAGCTTGGGCTTGCTTGAGCACATCGCCAAAGGCCAAGCCCTTGTCGCGCATCTCAGACAAGATGAAGTTGGTCGTGCCGTTGATGATGCCGGCCAACCACTGAATACGGTTGGCGGTCAGGCCTTCACGCAGGGCTTTGATGATGGGGATGCCACCGGCCACGGCCGCTTCAAACGCCACCATCACGCCTTTTTGGTGGGCGGCTGCAAAAATTTCGGTGCCGTGCACAGCCAGCAAGGCCTTGTTGGCCGTCACCACATGCTTGCCCGCAGCAATGGCTTCGAGTACGAGCTGCTTGGCAATGCCGTAGCCACCGATCAGCTCGATCACGATGTCAATCTCAGGGTTGGCAATGACTTGGCGCGCATCGTCCACCACTTGCACATTGGCGCCCACGATGCTTTTGGCACGCGCCACATCGAGGTCGGCCACCATAGTGACTTCAATGCCACGACCGGCGCGGCGTTGGATTTCTTCTTGGTTGCGCTTGAGCACTTCAAACGTGCCGCTGCCCACAGTGCCAATGCCTAACAGGCCTACTTGAATCGGTTTCATGCTGCGTTTTTATTTCTGTAGTTTTCAAGGAATTTTGCGATGCGTGAGATGGCCTCGCGCAGGTCATCTACATGCGGCAAAAACACAATGCGGAAATGGTCGGTGTTGGCCCAGTTAAAGCCCGTGCCCTGCACCAACATGACCTTGGTTTCTTCCAGCATCTCTAGGAAGAACTGTTGGTCGTCTTTGATCGGGTAGACCTTGGGGTCCAAGCGCGGGAACATGTACAGCGCGGCTTGCGGCTTCACACAGCTCACACCGGGAATGGCGGTGATGAGTTCATAGGCCAAATCGCGTTGCTTGCGCAGACGACCGCCATCTCCAACCAAATCGTTGATGCTCTGATAGCCGCCCAACGCCGTTTGAATGGCCCATTGGCCAGGCACGTTGGCGCACAAGCGCATGTTGGAGAGCATGTTCAAGCCCTCGATGTAATCCAAGGCTGGCTTTTTATCGCCAGAGACCACCATCCAGCCTGCGCGATAGCCGCATGAGCGGTAGCTCTTGGACAAGGAGTTGAAGGTCAAGGTCAACACGTCATCGCTCAAGCTCGCGATCGGTGTGTGTTTGACATCGTCGTACAAGACTTTGTCGTACACCTCGTCGGCAAAAATAATCAAGCCATGCTCGCGCGCCAAGGCCACAATCTCTTTGAGCAAATCGTCCGAGTACAAAGCACCCGTGGGGTTGTTGGGGTTGATCACCACAATGCCCTTGGTGTTGGGCGTGATCTTGGCGCGGATGTCGGCCACGTTGGGCATCCAGCCATTGGCCTCGTCGCACACATAGTGCACGGGCGTGCCGCCCGACAGGCTCACCGCCGCCGTCCACAGGGGATAGTCGGGGGCTGGCAACAGCAGCTCATCGCCGTTGTTGAGCAAGGCATTGGTGGCCATCACGATCAACTCGCTGGCGCCATTGCCCAAGTAAATGTCGTCGAGCGTGACGCCCTTGATGCCCTGTTTTTGGGTCTCGTGCATCACCGCTTTGCGGGCGCCAAAAATGCCTTTGCTGTCCGAATAACCCGCCGAGTTGGGCAAGTTGCGGATCATGTCTTGCTGAATTTCTTCAGGCGCATCAAAACCAAACACGGCCAAGTTGCCAATGTTGAGTTTGATGATCTTGTGGCCTTCCTCCTCCATTTGACGCGCGCGGTCCATGATGGGACCGCGAATGTCGTAACAGACGTTGGACAGCTTGTTGGATTTTTGGATCTTCTTCAAAGTCCCTCCGAGGGCTCTTTTACAGGGTGAAACCTATAATTTGACCACAGTTCTCA
>Ga0228700_1001202_pt1 | contig 17782 bp, 23 predicted proteins | sample McNCre317_Aug_MG_FD_178019 | JGI IMG/M metagenome (GOLD analysis project Ga0228700, IMG submission 178019) | Freshwater microbial communities from McNutts Creek, Athens, Georgia, United States - 3-17_Aug_MG | ecosystem: Environmental > Aquatic > Freshwater > Creek | place: USA: Georgia...
CTGGGTCACCAACCTGCAAACCAACCACGAAGAGTCGGCCCTGTCCCATGCCGACTACCTTGTGATGGAGCACAAGCACGCCGCGCAGGACGTCCGCATCTTGGATAACTTGGCCTGACAGCACAGCGGCAAGCCTCGCGGGTCGGGGCTTGACGATGGGCATGTCGCCTGTCATTAACTTACTGGAGATCATTATGGAAAATGCAACAACCAAAGCCGCTGCCACTTCCGCCGCTCCCAAGGCTGGCACAAGCAACGCCCCCGGCATCCTGAAGCGTAGCAGTTCTAACTTCGTGGACGCTCGCGCAGTCATGCGCAAGGAAGGATGGAACAACCGCTTTGACTTCGGCGAGATCGAAGAGCTGGCGAAGAGCCTTGCAGTCAATGGCATGCTGAACCCCATCCGCGTGAAGCGCATTGCCCCCACCGTGCTGGACGATGGCAAAGGCCCAACGGGTGCCCAAGTGTTCCACTTCGAGCTGGTGGACGGCGACCGACGCCTGACTGCCTTGGAGCTGCTGATGAAGCAGGGCAAGTACGACGAAGCCTTCCCCGAGGGTGCCCCGGCCATCTTGGTGGACAAGGCGCAAGACAGCATGACGTCGCTGGTGCAGATGTTCGAGGCCAATACTGGCAAGCCCCTGCTCCCCTTGGAGGAGGCCGCTGCCTACAAGCGCATGCGTGACGGCTTCCCCGACGAGGGCATCAAGGGCCTGACCATCAAGCAGATCTGCGAGCGCGTCGGCCGCAAGCAAGTGCACGTGACTGAGATGCTGGCCTTACTGGATGCAGACGAAGACGTCAAGGACGCCGTGACCAAGGGCACCATCGGCAAGACGCAGGCCAAGCAGATCGCCAAGGTAGCCAAGGGCGACAAGGCCAAGCAGAAAGAGCTGGTGGCAAAGGCCAAGAACGCCAAGGGCGATCGCAACGCCAAACAGAAGGTGCAGGCCGACCTCCAGAAGACCCGCAGCGACAAGGCCAAGGCCAAAGGCAAGACGCTGAAGATCCGGGCCTTGAATAACGCCCAGCTGTCGGAGCTCGGTGCCCAGGTGGCCGCGGAGCTGGTGGGACGCCTGAGCCGTATTGGCATGAAGCCGGAGGACAACCTTGCCAAGTGGATCAAGGGCGACGCAGAGCTGGTTGCTGCCTACATGTTCGGAGCCCTGACCGGCTTGCGTGCAGCGGCGGGCCAAGAGGAAGAGCTGGTTCTGGACGTGGTTGCTTAATACGGAGGCCCAACATCATGGCACATGAACTAACAATCCGGGCCAACGGTAAAGCCGAAATGGCTTTCGTTGGCGAGACCCCATGGCACGGCCTCGGCCAGCCAGTCACCAAGGGTGCCAGCATCGGCGTCTGGCTGAAAGAGGCTGGCATGGACTGGGAGGCCAAGACCTCGCCCATCAGCGTCAACGGCAAGCCAGACCCAGCCGAGGACAATGGCTACGAGCAGATCCAGTTCGCCGACTACAAGGCCCTGTACCGAAGCGACGACTACTCGCCCCTGTCCATTGTGGGAGACGGCTACAAGATTGTGCAGCCCCGTGAAGTCCTGGAGTTCTTCCGCGGGCTGGTGGAACAGGAAGGCTGGCACATCCACACAGCTGGTACCTTGCGAGGGGGCCGCAAGCTGTGGGCCATGGCTACCAACGGCGAGGTTGCCAAAGTAGGCAAGGGCGACGATGTGGTACGCAACATCGTACTGGCTACCAGCATGGACGGAAGCATGCGCACAACGGCCATGGATACGGCAGTGCGCGTTGTCTGTGCCAACACCCTCGCCTTGGCATTCGGGCAGGCCAAGCAGATCGTCCAAGTTAGCCACCGCACGGAGTTCGATGCCACCTTGGTACGCCGCACCCTTGGCCTGAAGGAAGACCACTTCAAGACCTTCATGGCCCAGTCCCGCGAGCTGGCAGAGACGCCCGTGAACCTGACGCAGGCCCGGGACTGCTTGCATGCCATCTTCGGAGTCGAGCAGGCCAAGAGCAAGAAGCCCAAGGTGGCATGGTTGGGCAACTTGGCAGAGATTGACCAGGAGCCTGAAGACGAGCGCGAGTCTAGGAGCGTTGCACGGTGCCTAGAGCTGTTTGCAGGCGATGCCCGAGGGGCAGGGCTTGCATCGGCCCGTGGGACGGCTTGGGGCCTGCTTAATGCGGTTACTGAGCATGTGGACCACGAGATGGGCAGAAGCCGGGACACTGGCTACGATGCCGCGCTCTTTGGCCGGGGCAGAACTATCAAACAGCAGGCGCTGGCAACCTTGACGGAGGAGCTGCTGGCATGATCCCGGACTTCCGAGATCCCCCGGCCATCTTCCGGCCCGACCTCACCCCTAAGCAGATGTTGCACCTGGGGGTGTTTGGTGGGGCCTACTTCCCCAAGGAAGACCGGGCCGAGTTCCCTGCCGACTGGTTTGCTGGTGCCAAAGTCTCCGACGTCTTTGATGCCAAGCTGAACCTGTTCGGGGTCGCAGCAGGGCAGAGCATGGACGTCTGGATTGCCAAGGGCTGGATTCGTCCGGTTGACCCGCTTGGCTGGTTCCAGTGGTACTGCCGCTATTACGAGGGCAGGCGCTGCGACGATGACGAGCGCCAGATCAAACGCCACAAGAACTTCCTCCGGCACGTGGGCATGTTGCGCCACAATGCCAAGGGAGACCCGGCAAGGGCTTACGTCCACCGTCAGGCCCTCTTGCAATGGGGCTACGACCCATTCGCAGACCTGGAGGATGAACTGAGCACCATGCAGAAGATCGCCAAGTATCTGCCGGGGGCCAAGGGCCTCTAGTTCTAGGCAAGCTGTATACTTTAGGGAGCCGCCTCTGGCTCCCCTTTTCTTTTAGGAGTTCCCATGTCTTTCCGTTCTACCAAAACCTATGGTCATGAACTGGGCCTGTCCGCTGCCTTCCGGCAATGGCGTGCCGAGTCCCATTGCCGCCTCATCCATGGCTATGCCTTGGCCGTCAAGTTCGTGTTCGAGTCCGATGACCTGGACGTGCGCAACTGGGTGGTGGACTTTGGCTCGCTGAAGTCCCTCAAGCAGATGCTCCAGGACACCTTCGACCATACTACCATCATCGCCGAAGATGACCCCCACCTGGAATACTTCCGGCAAGGCCACCAGCTCGGCGTTCTGAACCTCGTGGTCTTGCCTGCCGTAGGCTGCGAGAAGTATGCCCAGTTCATCTACGAGTGCACGCAGGTGTGGCTCAAGGACAATGGATATGCCCCCCGTTGCCGGGTGGTGAGCGTTGAAGTAGCAGAGCACGGTGCGAACAGCGCCATTTACCAGGAGAACTAAACCATGACCACTAACCGACACAACCTTGCCCTCATCCTGCTCTTCCTGCCCGTGGAGCTTGCCATGCTCGTTCTGGGCCTTGGCATTGCATGGCTCGCAAGCCCCGAGCCCAATCACCTCCTCCCGGAGCTGTTCATCTTCCTGGTCGTGGGCTTGGTCTTGGCTTGCGTCCGTGGCATTGAAACCCTCAAGCGCTTGGCAAAGGCAGGCGACGAGATGGATAAGCTCCGAACCAGTCTGCGCAACTTGCACGCAGGCATGGACCCATGGGATAGCCAACTGCGCCTGATGCTGATCAGTAACCAGAGCACGCCCAGCACCCCCCGAGTGACCAAGGAGACGGCGCTCTATGCGGCGCTCATTGCAGAGGAGGGGGGCGAGACGCTGGTAGCCACCGCCGACGCGCTCGGAGAGGTCTGTGGGCGCAATAGTGGCCTGTGGCGGGTTGCCAACCAGATCGCAGCCCTTGGCACCCACATGCAAAGCCAATCCAAAGACATCCGCAAGCTGATCGGGGCCTTGTCAGACCAAGAGTGGCTCATTGCCAAGGCCATGAGCTACGAAGCCGCCAAGAGCCTCCTGGATGGCTACACGGATCTGCATGTGGTGACAGCGGGGGGCAGCATCGCGTCGGGCTTGCCGGGGGCAGAGGCATATACCGAGGTGGCCTCCTCCAACCTAAGCAAGGCCAACCCCGACACGGGCATGATTGACAAGGATGCAGGTGGCAAGTGGATCAAGGGCCGCAACTACCGGGAGCCAGACCTGGGCCGAGTTCTTGCTCCCTTCTACGAGGGAGCCGAGCAGTGAAAGAAGTGCAGGCCGCGTTCGATTCCGTGGCCCGTGCCTTGGCCTTCGCCTTCAACGCCGATGGGGCCTACATAGCCCCTCCGGTGATGAATCGCGTTATGGCGGCAATCCCGGCGAAGAAAAAGAGGGGCCAGAAGGAAGTTGGCTGGACGCGCAAGCCTAGCGGGCCACCCCCACAGCCGGGGGAAGCCGTTAGGGGCTTGGATAAGGCAGCGCAGGCAGGCTTAATCCTGCAACTGGTAGGCAGGCTAGGGCAAGAGCAGCAGAACGCCTTGCAGGCCCGATTTACGCGACCCCAGGTGCCGTGCAGCTGTGGGAGCCCATGCTGCCAAGGCTCCCGCACGCATTCGGGCTGGAAAAGGGCCATAGATGGGCTGTGTGAGACGCTGAAGAGCGATGCCAATGTGATGCGACGCCGGGGCAAGCTGGGCATGTCTACGGAGCCCCGATTGCGCCTTGCCATAGTGGTCAATTATTTCCGAGATACGCCCGATTCCATGGCCGGAATTGCTGCCTCGGTGGGCGTGAACTCCGTCACTGCTGCACGCCACTCAGAGCTGATCCGCTCGTATCTATATAGGGTCGAGTCAGATGCTCTATTGGAGATTGCCTTGATTTTCGACCAGGTAGGCGTCGTAGGCTACCTCGATTAATTGGGCCAAATTTGCACGTCGTTGCAAAGTCATCTACTATCGGGCTTCCTTTGATAGTAGTAGGAATGTCTTTAAGGGCCGCGTCAGTGGCCCTTTTTTCTACCTTCTGCTGCCGAATGGATATGCGCGCCGGCCCACAGCAGCATACGGAGTTCCGTGGCCTTGTAGGGCTGGGCTGTAGCCAGTCTCCCTACCGTCCAGCCTCTAGGCAACTAGGCGGTCACCCGTTGCCACGGTTCATCCCGTTTCGGGGAACCGGCAGATTCTTGGACAGGCGGTCTGCCGGTCTTTTTTGTGCCAGCGCGTATAGTTCCAATGAGCACGGCAAGAACCAACCACATGGAGGCTGCTATGTAGTACGATAGGGTTAGACGAACATCCGGGAAAGGCGCATTGCCAGCAATGGCAATGCCTCTATATAAGCAACTTTGAACAGAGGATGTTTATATGGTGGAGGCCGGGACCAATACTGGGCGACGGGTTAGCGCCGTTGCCACAAGCCTGTCCGAGCTTGAGATACTCCTCCCTGAAACGCTGCTTCATGCGAACAGGAATGTCCCGGCCTCCCACCTTCACGCGACCCTATTGCCTTCCGCCCTAACTTGGGTGGGTTGCCACCCACAAACCCCTGCAACGCGACATGAGTGGCCCCACGGATGATTGATGGAGCGGGCGGGAGCCCTGCAACAGGTATCCATCAGACTAACGTGGATCAGCTAGGACGGAAGGCAATAAGTTTGACAAGGAGCACGACAATGACGCAAGTACCAAACGTAGGTCCCCGGAAGTTTGATAGCATGGAGAGCCTGATTGCAGCCTTTGACATGGTTGCCATCGACAAGGGCAGCTACAAGCTCGTTCCCAAAGGCTCGGAGCCCGACAAGGCCCTGCCCGAGGAGCAGATGCGAGCAGCCATGGTCACCCTCGCCCAGTCGCAGGCTGACGCGGAGGCTCTGAAGCAGGCCAACCCCATCGCAGTCCGCAAGGCCCGACAGCGCATTGCCGAGGACCAACGCAGGGCAGGACAAGGCACCGTCGCAGCCTTGCAGTTCGGCAAGCTGCGCATCAACCTCCGATAAGCCATGGCTTGGACAGAGGCAAAGATTGCCAACGCCTTGTCCAAGTCGTTTGAGAACAGGGCGTTGCTGATAGTTCCGAATACGTCATGGCCCGGCAGCGAGTGCGACGTGCTTGCGATTGCCAAGAACTTGAAGCCTATTGACTTCGAGATCAAGATAAGCAGGTCAGATCTGAAGGCCGACCTCGCCAAGGACAAGTGGTGGGGCGGCAAGCCATGGAGCCCACGCCGCCGCGTCAGGGCTTGGACAGAGGCATGGCCGCGCAACATCTGGAAACACTACTACGTACTGCCTGCCAGCATCTGGACGCCAGAGCTGACGGAGCACTTGCCACCGACGTCGGGCATCTTGAAGCTGCATGAAGACGGACGGTACGCAGGCGGCGTACAAATCATCGTAGAGCGACGTGCAGTGCCCAACAGAGAGGCAAAGCCCATAGAGGCGCACGACGCCATCAACATCGGCAGGCTCGCCAGCTTGCGCTACTGGCAACTCAGAGTGAAAGGCGAATCATGAAAGGCATCCGACGGAGCGTGATTGCGTGGACCATGGCTGGCAAGGATATGGAGGCCCAGGAATGGCGACGACATGCCAACATAGTGTACTACAACGACAGCGACAAGGTGCGCTCCGTCAGTGTGACGGCGACAAAGCCCTTCAGCTTGCACGGAGTCGTGGAGCAGCGAGTATTCCAAGACTCTGGCTTCTACGTCATCAGTGGCTCCGTATTGCCATCAGCCAGCTACTACACGGTAGGTCTGGAAGATGCCAACCTTGACGTCTGGACAGAGGAGCACCGCTCGGTAGACGAAGTGGAGGCTCTATGAAGTGCGACAAGCAGTGCAAGACAGAGCACAGCAAGACCCACGAATGCAGCCATACGGAATGCAAGCTACGCAAGCCGGAGCCAGTGTTGCAAGGCTATGAAGCCATCTACGGCAAGCACGACAGAGTGCCACTTGCCTACAGAGCGACTAAGCAGAAGGGCGCTCCGTAATTAAAACGCTACCAACGTAGTAGCCTTGTGAAAGCAGACGTACCACGCAAGTAGGGCAACTAGCCCAGTGGGTAGAAGGGCATGGCGAACCCGAACTGCATCAGTAACGCCTAGCACACGACACAGCGAGGCCCTGCCTAGACAGCAGGGCTTTTTTCATTGGCGACAGAGACCGGAACAGTGCACAGACACTACCGTAGACGAGGAATTATTTATATGGATAATACAGAGCGTAGACGGGGACGTCCAGAAGGGGCTACGAACCGACTGGCTAGGGAAGCCCGAGAGCAGGCCAAGGCGACGGGACTGCTACCCCACGAGATCCTGCTCAGTATGGCTAGAGGTGAGCCCCAGACGGAGTACCATGTACTGCCTAGCGGCCAGATAGCCACGCGACAAGTGAGCTTGGACGTAGAGCAACGGAAGGATGCGGCGAAAGCAGCGGCTCCGTACTTCGCGCCCAAGATTAGTACGGTAGAAGTGATCAGGGGGGTACCCGACAATGAGCTCGATCTCATCATTGCGCAGCTTGCCACCCAAGCAGGCGTTGGTATTGGCGTTGGCGGAGAAGGCCAGGAGAGAGAAGAGCAGACTAGCTCTCATCGCAGCACGCGAGTCCGCATCTCCGACGCAGACTAGTCCGGGCCGCGTCAGACTGCTTGCCGACGACGCGCCTGTCATTCATAGCGTACCGTCGCTGGTGCTGGACAGAAGCCACCCACTCAGCGATCTCTACTACAAGAAAGCCCCCTACAAGGTCTACTGGGGTGGCCGGGGCTCCGCTAAGTCCTGGGGCGTTGCAGAGGCTCTGATCCGCTTGGCAGCAGCGGGAGCCATACGGGTGCTCTGTACCCGTGAGCGTCAGAACAGCATTAAGGATTCGTCGCATAAGCTGCTGAAGGACACCATTGCACGTCTGGGCCTTGATAGCTGGTTCACGGTCACGGCCGACAGCATTAAGTCGCGCACTGGCTCCGAGTTCATCTTCAAGGGGCTGTTCGGCAACGAAGAAGGCATCAAGTCTACCGAGGGCATTGACATATGCTGGGTAGAGGAAGCGCAGTCCGTCAGCGCCGGTAGCTGGCGTACGCTCTTGCCTACCATCCGCAAGGATACGTCCGAAATATGGGTGACGTATAACTTGATTGAGGAAGCCGACGCAACGCACCAGATGTTTGTTGTGAAGGGCCGCACCGGTGCCATCGTGCATAAGGTGAACTACGACAGCAACCCGTACTTCAGTGGCAAGTTGCGCCAAGACATGGAAGACGATAAGCGCAACGACTACCATATGTACGAGCACATATGGCTGGGCATGCCCTTGCGTGTCAGCAACGCAGTCATCCTGAATAAGAAGTACGTGGTAGAGGAGTTTGCCGACGACCTATGGAAGCAGGCAGACCGACTACGCTTTGGTGCCGACTTCGGCTTCAGCCAAGACCCGTCAACCCTCTTGCGTATGTTCATTCTGAACGAAGATAAGCCGGGGGAGCGCGAGCTGTATATAAGCCACGAAGCCTACGGTACGGGTATTGAGCTGGATGACTATGACGAGTTCTATGGCAGCGTGCCAGACGCGAAGGATTGGCCCATCAAGGCCGACAGTGCTAGGCCCGAGGTCATTAGCCACATACGCAGGAAGTTCGGCTACAACATATCGTCGGCCGAGAAGTGGGATGGCAGCATTAAGGACGGCATCGCACACCTGCGTGCCTTCAAGCGCATCGTCATCCACCCACGCTGCGTCAATACGGCAAGGGAAGCCCGCCTGTGGCGCTACAAGGTGGATACCAAGCAAGTGAACGAGTACGGCCAGCCGATGGTGCTACCTGTGGTAGTGGACAAAGACAACCACACATGGGATGGCGCACGCTATGGCCTTGACGGCTACATCCAGCGCAGTGGTGCACTAGGCCAGTGGGCCAAGCTGGGCGAAGCCTATGCCAAACAGCAATGACACAAAAGGAGCCACTATGGCAAAGCAATCAGTTAGAGCAGCAGTACGTGACGCAAAGGCGGCTGACGCAAAGGCACGCAAGGCCACCGGCACCACGGTCATGCCTATTGCCAAGGGCAAGGGGGCCAGCTTAGAAGCGGCCACCCTTGACAGCTTCGTCAACTTCGCACACAAGCTGGGCATAGGCGCTGACAACGCACTGTCTAGCAGCACCTACGGCTACAACCCCATCACCCGCAACCGCCAGATGCTGGAATGGATTCACCGGGGCTCATGGCTAGGTGGCGTGGCCGTAGACCTGGTGGCCGACGACATGACACGCGCTGGCGTAGAGTTCGTCACAGACCTGCCACCCACCGATACGGAGACCATCCAGCACACGGCAACCAGCTTGCAGGTATGGGACCAGATGAATGAGTGCATCCGTTGGGGTCGCCTGTATGGGGGCTGCATCGCGGTGGCGCTTGTGGACGGCCAGGATGTGAAAACGCCGTTGAACCTGGACAGCGTAGGGCCTGACCAATTCAAAGGGCTTGTGGTGCTTGATAGATGGCTCGTGGAGCCAAGCCTAGACGACCTGGTCACGGAGTTCGGGCCTTGCCTTGGCATGCCCCGCTACTACAAGGTTCTGTCCAACGCGCCTGCCTTGCGTGGCATGACCATCCACTATACCCGCGTCATGATGCGCGTGGAGGGCATCCAGCTACCGTATAACCAGCGCCTGACGGAGAACCTGTGGGGCATCAGCGTGATCGAGCGCCTCTATGACCGCATGATTGCATTCGATAGTGCAAGTACCGGGGCAGCGCAGTTGGTGTACAAGGCTTATCTGCGCACGCTGAAGATAGAAGGGCTGCGCGATATCATCGCAGCCGGTGGCGCACCGATGCAGGGCATCATGGCCTACGTAGACGTCATGCGGCGCTACCAAGGCCAGGAGGGCATCACGCTGTTGGATAGCTCGGACGAGTTCGAGGTGCAACAGCACAGCGCCTTCAGTGGGCTGTCAGATGCCTTGGTGCAATTCGGCCAGCAACTGTCAGGGGCCTTGCAGATCCCACTGGTGCGCCTCTTTGGGCAAAGCCCGGCAGGCTTGTCGGCATCGGGCGAGTCCGATATGCGGATGTACTACGACAACGTAAACCAGCAACAGAACAAAACCATGCGTACTGGCGTGACGCTGATATACCAGCTGATTGCCAAGAGCAAGGGCGTGACACTGCCGGAGAACTTCAGCTTGCGCTTCACAAGCCTGTGGCAGCTGAAGGATACGGAGAAGGCGGACATCGCGCAGAAGGTGGCTACCACCATCACCGCTGCCTACGCCGACGGCATGATCAGCCAGAAGACTGCGTTGCAGGAGCTGCGCGACCTGGGCCGAGTGACCGGTGTGTTCACCAACATTACGGACGAGATGATTGCAGCCGCCGACGACACCTTGGCCCCACCCGGAGGCATAGGCGAAGGTGGCGACCTACCTGGGGATGACCCGGTGGCGCAAGTGCTCGCACTGTATGGCAAGAAGGAGAACAGCGATGAACCCAAGGGAACGCCGGGAACGGCTGACCATGGCGCGAGCCGCCGAGTCCGACTACAATCGTAAGCTCCAACAGATAGCGCGACAGGTAGATATGATAGTCAGGGGCATTGCGCCCCAAGACGTCATAGACCAGTTCTTGTCGGAGCGCATCCAAAGGGCGCTGACGCAGTACAGCGAGCTCATTACCCCATGGGCAGAGGCCACCGCCACCATGATGGTTGCCAACGTGTCAAGGCGCAACGCCAACGCATGGAAGGCAATGTCGGAGGAGATTGGCAAGGCGCTTGCGACAGAGCTGCATCAGGCCCCCACGGGCCACGTGTTCCACCAGAAGATGTTGGAGCAGGTGCAGCTCATTAAGAGCATCCCATTGGATGCGGCCGAGCGAGTGCATGAGCTGACGAAGAAGGCGCTTGTGAGCGGTGCTAGAGCCGATACGATTGCCCATGAGATACTGCGCACCGGCGAGGTATCAGCTGGCAAGGCCCGCACCATTGCACGCACTGAGGTGTCGCGCACTGCCAGCACCTTGACGCAGGCACGCGCAGAGTTTGCAGGTAGCGAAGGCTACATCTGGCGCACCAGCAAAGACGGCGACGTGCGCCCAACGCATAGAGAGCAGGAAGGCCAGTATGTGCGTTGGACCAAGCCGCCAAAGACTGACGCGGGCCTTGCGCCCTACCACGCGGGATGCGGACCGAACTGTCGGTGCTTCCCAGACCCTGTTTTTTGACCCGGGCCGATGGCCCATTGTTTGTGTTCGTTAACCACTGAAAGGAAATGCCATGCCCCGCCTCCCCTCACCCATTGACCCGGACCTGCTGGCCGCAGGTATCCGGCCCTCTGACAGCCTCGCTGTCGCGGCCAACCGAAGCCTGAACGCCAACGACTGGGGCAAGACGCTTGACTGCACCGCAGCCGGCCTCACCCTGACTGTGCCCGTGGGCCTGCCCCCTGACTTCTGGTGCAACGTGATCCCCAACGGCACCACCAGCATCGCCAGCGACGGCACCGCCTTGCTGAACGGTGCCACCACCACCGTCGCCCGTATTGCAGCGACTGCCGCCAACACCATGTTTGTGGTGCGCAACCGCAGCGTCGCCAACAGCTACGTGATCACCGGAGCCTAAGCCATGGCACGACGCACGCACGATCGTGGCCCCCCGGGAGGTGGGGTGCCCATCTATACCAGCGAGAAGCTCGGCCCCAATAGCGAGCGCCTGCCCAACGGCAACCTGTTGTACCGCAACGTTCCACTTGCGCGTATCGGCTGGATGCAGTATGGCGAGGGCGAGACGCCTATTGAAGCCAATGACCGCGGCATCGCTTACGTGGAGCGGGGGGAAGATGAGCTCTTCGCAGAAGATACGCTGGGCAGCTTCATCGGAGCGGCCTTGACGGATGACCACCCGGACGAAGATGTGACGCCAGACAACTGGAAAGAGCTTGCCAAGGGCATTGTTCTTACGGCGCGTCGGGGTACCGGGGATTTGAAAGATTGCGTGGTAGGGGACCTGCTCATCCAGGACAAAGACCTTATCACGGAAATCACCAAACGGAATAAGCGCGAGGTGAGCGCTGGATATGATGCCAAGTACGAGCAAGTCGACGTCGGCATCGGACGCCAGAGCAACATCCTCGTCAATCATGTAGCGCTGGTCGATAAAGGTCGCTGTGGCCCGCGCTGTGCTATCGGCGACCGTGCCTATCAACGAAAGGAAACTGACATGGCAACTCAACGCGTGAAACTCAGCGCACAACAACGTGTGCGCGCAATCTTCCGCGATGCAGAAGCCCGAGCCCTTGTGGCCTTGGGCAATCGCACCGCTGACGAGGACATGGATACGGATGATGACCTGGCGGACACCACCCAAGCGGGCGGTTCCACTGGCACCCACATCCACATCCATACTGGCAGCAACCCCACCAAGGCTCCGAGCAAAGACGAGGATGACCCGGAGGAGAACCCCCAGGAAGGCCAACAGACTGCCAAGGCAGGCGAGGGCGACGACCCGGTGGAGAAGCGCTTCAAGGGCATCGAAGACAGCATCAAGACCATCGGTGATGCGGTCGCCCAGCTTGCCACTGCCATGAAGGGCGGCAAGAAGGAAGACGAGGAAGATGATGGCACGGCCACTGTCATTGGTGACGAAGATCCTGAAGAGAAGGAAGTCAACAAGATGAGCAAGGGCGGTGCCAACGACGAAGACCCGGACGTCAAGGAAGAAGAGGAAGTGGACAAGAAGGGCAAGACTGGCGACAGCGTGGCCCTGAAGACTGCATTCTCTGACCTTGCCTCCAAGGCCGAGATCCTGGTCCCCGGCTTCCGCATGCCCACGTTCGATGCCAAGCTGCCACGCAAGAAGACGGTTGATGCCATGTGCGGTGCCCGCCGCCGTGCGCTGGACATGTGCTTGGGCACTACGGACGGCAGCGCCTTGGTGCATGCAGTTGCTGGTGGCAAGAAGTTCGTGACCACCGATGGCCTTGACTGCAAGGATGTCGCCGTGCTGTTCAACGCAGCAGCTGGTGCCAAGGCCATGATGAACAATGCCGCTGCCACGCAGCGCCGTACTGGCGACGGTCAGAGCCACCAACAATCCAAATCCGGCGCACCGAAGTCGTTGGCAGACCTGAACGCACAGAACGCACAGTTCTGGGCCGCTCAGAATGCCAAGGCCAAGTAAACCGATCACCCACCCGCAACTTCCATAAAGGAATCATCAACATGAAACGCACTCTCATCTCTCTGGCGGTGCTGGCTATGGTCGGCCAAGCCCAGGTTCAAGCCAAGACCCGCGACGTGGCCTTCACCTACCGCATGGGTGCAGGCTTCCCCGGTGACGTGAACCGCACCCACCCGGCCAGCATCTTGCCCGCCGTCAACGACACCACCAACCCCGTTCGCCTGTATGGTGACCCGGTAGTGGTCAACACCGCCGCCAATACTGTGCGTGGCCTGATTGCCTCTGATACGGCCGTCACCCGCTTGTATGGCGTCTGCGTGCGACCCTACCCCGTGCAACAGACCAGCGGTGGCCCCAACGCCTCCATTGGTGCTGGCGTGCCCCCGGCAGGCCCCTCGGTGATTGACGTGCTGCGCGACGGCTACATCATCGTGCGCTGCAACAACTTCGCCACCCAACAGCCTACCAAGGATGGCGCTGTCTACGTCTGGATTGCGGCCACTGCTGGTGCCCAGATCCAAGGCGGCTTCAGCTCCGTCGCTTCTGGCGGCAACACGGCCACCATCGCCAACGCCCGCTTCTGCGGCCCGACCGATGCCAACGGCTACTGCGAACTGGAAATCTTGGCGACCTAATAGTCAGCTAGACCCAACAAGCGCATTTCGTTAACAAACCCCCTGTAGAGAGGAATCCTCAACATGCAACGCAACATCATTGTGCCCAAACCGGGCCGTCTCGCGCTGGCTCTGGCTGCTATGTCTGCACCAGCACTCATCCTGGGCCATGCCCGCACCTTCGACCACCAGACCTTCGATGCGCAGGGCACCCGCGCCATCAACGATCGCGGTGACATGCGCGGTACTGCCTTCGAGCACAACTACCGCACCCACGACGGCCGCACTGTGGACTCCACCGGTGCCTTCCTGGTGGGCGAGCTGGAACGTCTGGACCCCGAGTTGCACCTGCCGCTGGCGGCTGTGACCTGGAGCCGTGACATTGACGTGCGCGAAGATGTCAGCATCGCCGACGAACTGTCCAGCTTCACGCTGACCAGCTTCGGTAGCGCTGGCAACCTTGGCTCCGGCAACGGCATCCGCAACGGCAAGGCATGGATCGGCAAGACGACTGACCAGATCGGCGGCGTGTCCGTTGATATGGCAAAGGTGGCTAACGCCCTGACGCCTTGGGCGTTGGAGCTGAAGTACACCATCCTGGAGCTGGAGAGCGCTGCCAAGCTGGGTCGCCCCATCGACACCCAGAAGTTCGAAGCCCTGAAGCTGAAGCACCAGATGGACATTGACGAGCAGGTTTACGTCGGCGACAGCGCCATCAACGTGACCGGCCTGTTCAACAACACTCTGGTGACCAACGTCGCCAACGTGGTGAACGGTGCCTTGGCATCTCCCCTGTGGAGCAACAAGACCCCGGCTGAAATCCTGAAGGACGTGAACGAGATCTTGCTGTCCACCTGGGCCGCTTCTGGCTGGGCCGTGATGCCCACCGAGATCCGCATCCCGCCCACTCAGTTCGGCTACATCAGCACCCAGATCGTCAGCACCGCTGGCAACGTGTCCATCCTGAAGTACCTGTTGGAAAACAACATCCTGGTCACTTCCGGCAAGGGCACCATCAACATCCAGCCCGCCAAGTGGCTGGTGGGTGCGGGCTCTGGCGGTACCTTGGGCACGGCAGGCACGGTCGATCGCATGGTGGCATACACCAAGGCGAAGAACTTCGTCCGCTTCCCGATGACCATGCTGCAACGGACCCCCGTGCAGTACGACGCCATCTTCCACAAGTCCAGCTACTACTGCCGCTTGGGCGTCACCGAAGTGGTGTACCCCGAAACGCTGGCGTACCGCGACGGCCTGTAAGAAGGCAAACGACCGCAAGGTCTGGTAAGTAAAAGAGCAAGGGCTTCGGCTCTTGCTCTTTTTGTCATTTCAACCTAGGAGAAGCAACCATGGCAAAAGGAAAAGGCGCTCAGGCGCAAGCACGTGTGAAGGTGGAGAGCAGTGATTCTGGTTCTGGCAGCGCAACTGGTACCGATCAGGCAGGCACTGATGGCAGCACTGGCGCAGAAGATCAGCAAGGCGCTGGTGATGCTGGCACTGATGGCAACACTGGCGATGCAAGCCAAGCCCAGGAGCAGAAGGCCACCGAGCAAGCAGATCAGCAAGGCGCAAAGGCAGACAATGTCCCGGTGGACCCGGTCTTGAATGCCAAGGCCCCGCAAGGCGACTACACAGCCGACACCCCGACAACCGGCGTGGTACTGCAATCGGTTCGCCAATCGAGCCGGGCAGTGCAGGACGCAGAAGCGCGTGGCGAGCAAGTGGTGACGGTGACGATCCCCAAGGATTTCACCTTGATGTCCGACAGCGGCATCCCCCACGAGTACAAGGCAGGCATTGACGAGATGCCTGTCAGCCACGCAAACCACTGGTGGGCCAAGGCGCAAGGCGTCGAGATCTACCAGACCCCCGATCGCGATACCGTTCGCTAACCAACCACCCAGAGTCAGGAGATTGCGATGACCACAACTGTTGCCGACTTCCGCACGAAGTTCCCGGCCTTTGCCAACACCACCACCTACCCCGATGCAGCCATCCAGTTCTGGCTTGACTTGTCGGTCAACTTGATGGATGCTGGCCGCTGGGGCAACCTCTTCGACTTTGGGTCCTATTTGTTTGCCGCCCACAACTTGAGCTTGGAGATGCTATCCACGCGAGACGGTGGGCGTGGCGCACAGCCCGGAGCAATCCAAGGCGCACAGACCGCGGGTAGCGTGGACAAGGTGTCCTGGAGCCGCGACGCAGCCAGTGCCATGTTGCCCGGTGCAGGCCATTGGAACCTGACCACCTACGGCTTGCGCTTTAAGCAGCTGGTGAACATAGTGGGTGCAGGCGGCGTCTATGTGGGCGCACCCAGTGCCCAGGAGGTCAACATGTCACAAGGCGGCTGGGCTGGCATCTGGCAATCCAACTACCCGAACCCCTCATAGCCATGGCAGACAAACCACTGCAGATGAAAGGGGGCAACGTGGCGGACTTGACCGCTGCCCTCCGTACGCTTGCCAGTGTGCAGATCCTGGTGGGCTTCCCAGAGGACGGGGAGGAGCGCAAGGAAGGCACCGGCATGACCAACGCAAGCCTTGGCTACATCCACGACCAAGGCGCACCAGAGGCCAACATCCCGGCACGCCCATTCATGGAGCCGGGGATTGAGTCGGTGAAGGATCGCATTACCAGCGAGCTGGAAGACATGGCACAGCGCGTCATGGCAGGCGCAAGCACTGGCAGCTTGGAGGGCCAGTACCACAAGGTGGGTCTCATCGCCAAGCTCGCCATCCAGAACAAGATCAATGACGGCGTGCCCCCACCGCTGGCACCTAGCACCTTGCGGGCACGCGCTCGCCGGGGCTCTAAAGGGGCCATGGCGGAGCTAGAGCAACGCAGGCAGGGTGGGAACCCCAGCACAAGCAATGCGAAGCCCTTGGTCGATACTGGGCAGATGCGCAATGCAGTGAACTACGCCATACGTAAGAGAGGAGAGAAGTAATGCCGGACTTGGATGTTTCCTTTGTAGTCAGCGACCCCATGGTTGCCGACACCTTCACCGTCACGCGCCGCATAGAGACTGTGGGCACTGACGGCATCATGGTGCCAAGCACGTCCACCATTACGACCTTCCCGGGCACTGCGGTGCCGCTGTGTGGGGTGGTGACGCAAGAGGAGCCCGCAGAGCTGATGCGCAACCCCGAGGCACAGCTTGCCCCACGCGTCATCTTTGTGGCCTCGACGTTCCAGTTTAGAGGGCTCGCACAGTCGGCTGATGGGCAGACCACTTGGCAACCCGATCTGATCAATTGGAATGGCAGCACCTATGTGGTGAAGAAGGTCTTGCCATACAGTCGCTACGGGGCAGGCACCTACGAAGTAGTGGCTGAGTCCATGTCGCAACCAGACGTGCCACAATAAGGAGGACCCATGGCAAACGATTCCACAACGGGCGGCTACTTGCTGCCCGATGGTGCCCAGCCCCTCTATGACCTGGAGCTGGAGAAGCTGTTCCAGGCCGCGGTCGCCGCCATCACCAACCTACCTGGTGCCATGGTGCGGCCACGCTGGCAACCGGAGGCCCCGGCGCAACCTGCATTCGCCACCAGTTGGGCAGCTGTCGGCGTCAGCGTGGTAGAGCGCGACCAGAACCCCTACCAGGTGCACGACCCCAATGCAGTGACCACAAGCCCACCGGGCACTGGGGCCGACCGGGTGGAGTATGACGAGAAGCTGGAGCTGTTCCTGTCCTTCTATGGCCCCAACAGCCAAGCCCTTGTCAACCAATTCACGGCAGGCTTGCAAGTGCCACAGAACCGGTGGCCCTTGCAAAGCTACGGCATCAAGCTCCGCGATGTGGGCAAGCCCGTGTACTTGCCTGCCTTGCTCAAAGAAGTCAACGTCAAGCGCACTGACCTGAAGGTGCTCTGGACGCGACGCGTTGTCCGCGTCTACCCAATCCGCCATCTGGCAGATGCAACCGCTACCGTTTCCACAAACGGCGGCGGCGCTACCCCGTTCTCAACCACTGTCAACGTCACCCCGTAAAGGAGCCACCATGGCAAACACTCTTCCCGTTAACCGCATCGTCAACGTCAGCGTAGTGCTGACGCCCGCCGGTGCCCAATCGCAGTCCTTGTCGGACCTGCTGATCCTTGGCACCAGCACCATCATCGACCCCGTGGAGCGCTACC
>Ga0228700_1001209_pt1 | contig 17678 bp, 29 predicted proteins | sample McNCre317_Aug_MG_FD_178019 | JGI IMG/M metagenome (GOLD analysis project Ga0228700, IMG submission 178019) | Freshwater microbial communities from McNutts Creek, Athens, Georgia, United States - 3-17_Aug_MG | ecosystem: Environmental > Aquatic > Freshwater > Creek | place: USA: Georgia...
CGGCACGACGGCCGACGAGCAGATCATTACACCCCTCGAAGTCGAGGCGCGCGAGCTGCGCGCCGAACTGCGCACGCTGCTTCCGCCGTTTCCCGCATACGAGGCGCCGTCTGTAGTGCCGGCGCGGGTGACGGCACGGCAAGCGCAGTTGTGCCTGTTGCAGTCGGGCCACCTGCCGCAAGTGCAAACCGTTATCAACGCGCTGCCGCCTGCCGTCAAAGCTGCGGCGCAGATCACGTGGGACAAGTCGCTCTACCTCGACAGGGACAATCCGATGCTGGCCACGCTGGCCGCGGCGATCGGGCTGACGGATACGCAGATCGACGCGCTGTTCATCCAGGCCGCGGCTTTGTGACATGCGCTCGAACTGCCTGATCTTCGCTTTCGTCCAGTACTTCCGGCACGGCGGCTACATCATCGTGCGCCGTTCGCGCTACCGATGGGTGCCGCATTTCCTGTGGGCGCCACCTGGGGGGCTGGACGGCGCGGAGATCCGGCATTTCGTGCCCGTCCGGCCCGGTCTCGGCAGGCCGTGGCAGATCTGGCGGGCGATCATCTTTCGCGGGCGCGTGCGGCGGTGTGACCGGGCGCGGTGCGCGTGCGAGCAGGGTAGGGGGTGCGGCTAGGCCGGCGGCGCCCACTCCGACAGCCCGGCGGCCAGTGCAGCGCAGGCGAGCGCGGTGCGGCGGTCGATCTGGACCGGGGCGCCGTCGGCCCATTCCGCGCCGCGCTCGAGGCGCTGATACGTGGGCAGGGTGACGCCCAGCGCGGACGCTGCGTCGCGCTGGGTGTAGGACATGTGCTGCCGCCAGGCGGCGAGGTCGGTGGGGCTCATGCTGCAATCCTCATCAGTTGCTTTCCGTTCGCGTTGAACACCGCACGCGCAAACCCCATCGGCGTTGCGCTTCGGTAGTTCGCCCGCTCCGGCCCTGGTGCTGCCTTGTGGATGCGGTCATCCGGTGCGCCCAATGTGAAATCGCGGCAGCTATCCGGCATGACGCACCCACCCCCGATCCAGAGACAGGTCTGCTTCGTGTAGTTGTCGTCCGGTTCCAGCAGCGTGAAGTGGTGCGGGGGAAACGTCGCATCCGGTTTGCGCCAGTAGGTGCTGATCGTGCTCACCGGGTTTTCGATCATGTACGGAGCGCCGATCCACTCGCACAACTCGGCGGCGGTGGCGAACAGGTCAATACTCAACGCCAGCTTGCGTAGCCCCTTCCCCTTGAACCAGCGCGCACCGCTCACCGCCAGGTGATCGCACGGCGGAAATGCGGCGACGAATGCAATCCGGTCGAGCATGTCGCGCGGCGGAATCCAGCCGTTGCGGATGTCCGCTCCGACCTTGATGACGCTGCCCTCCTGGGTGACGCCTGTCGGGTGCTGCATATCCACGAGCACAGCGGTATAGCCCGCGTCGAGCCACGGTTTCGTCATGTTTCCCGTCATGTCGTAGAGGCTCAGGATGATGTCTTTCACGCAGCCTCCTGATTCAATTTCTCGATCTCCCACGCAATCTCCGTCGTCCGAATCGCGCTCGTCACCTCGCCGGGGGGATATCCACCAGCCGCGCGACCGTAGCATCGAACTCCGCGCGAGCCTGCTCGACGAGCCTTGGCGTGATCGGCTTATCCTCCCGCAGACGCTGCGCGAGGATGCCGAGGTAGTACGTGCTGATGTCCGGCGCGAGGCGCTGCCAGCAGTCGCGCCAGCCTTCGATGGCCGGGGCGATCTCGCACCATTCCGCGCGGGTGGCGAACTGCTCGTCAATCTCGGGCATGCGCATCACGGCGCGTCCGTCGATCTCGTAGACCTCGCCCTGTCGCAGCATGTCCATGAGGTTGCGCATGGGGCGGGCGATGACGTTCGCGCGCCGCTCGCGCTCGGTGCGGGCGATGCGCGCCTCGCGGCCTGCGGCTTCTTGCTGGCTCGGGATGCGTGCGGCGATGACTTGCTCAATGAGTGAGGGGATCATGCGGCCTCCGAAAACAGATCCTTCGTTTTCATGTGCGCCGCTGCCAGATTGCGCGATGCCTGTTCGTAGTAACTGCGCTTCAGCTCCGCGCCGATGAACTTGCGTCCCATCTGGATTGATACGTGCCCCTCAGATCCGATCCCGGCGAACGGAGACAGCACAACATCACCCGGCAGCGTCCAGAGGCGAATTCCTCGCCGGATGACTTCCAGTTGAAGCGGGCAGATATGGCGCTCGTCGTCGTGCTCTCGTGCGGATTGGTATTGCAGGGTGTCGGATGGATTGATGTCCATCCATACCGGGCTCGCCAGCTTCTGCCACTCATCCACCGGCAAATCTGCGCCGTGTGCAACGCGATCAACGATATCCCCCGGTGCTCTCATGGTGATGAGGTAGTCAGGAATGCCCTGGCGGCACATCGTCGCGTTCGTGCGGATCGTCTTGTGCAGCAGGCCGAGGGCTTTCGTGCGCTGCATCGCCGTTACCGGGTCTTTCCAGATCACGACTTCGCTATGGAATATGAAGCCGTGCTTCTGGAAAGCGCGGATCAGATCTGAGCGGAAGTCCTTTAATCCGATGTATCCATCGCGTTCCTTGCTGGTCGGAAGCAGCATGCAATGGAAGCTGACGTTGTGACCCGGCTTGATGACGCGCCGCAGTTCTTTGACGAGGTAATCGAACTGCTCGAAGAACTCGTCATCGTTGCGAACGTTGCCCATATCGCGCGGCGAGTTGGAGTAGGTATAGAGACTCGCAAACGGCGGCGAGAAGATCGAGTAATCGACCGACGCATCAGGAAGGCCGCGCACAACTTCAACGCAGTCGGCGTTATAGAGCGCGTAGTTCTCTCCGATGGATTGGTTCAGTACAGAGGTCATATCGTCACCTTCAAGAAAGAGGGAATCGCCATCTGTGCGGACGGCGTGTAGTCGTTTGTTTCTCGTGCAAAGCCGAGGACTGATTCGCGCACAGCGTCGAGCGTTTCGGCGGATAGCAATTCGGCCATCGCTTTAGCGTCGGCTTCTTTGCGGGCAAGGTTCGATACGACGGAGCCTTCCTGCTCGCTGGCGAAGATATGCACATGCACAGGACGCTTCTGACCGAAGCGCCAGCATCTACGAACGGCTTGGTAGTACGCTTCAAACGAGTCGGTCACGCCGACGAATGCCATGCGGGCGCAGTGCTGCCAATTGAGGCCAAACCCTGCGATCTTTGGCTTCGTGATGAGCACACGGATTCGCCCGTGCGCGAAGTCGTGAAGGCGTTTTTCTTTGTCTGCGTCGTCGTCGCTACCGCGAATCTCAACGGCGTCGGGTATCGCGTCACACAGCGCGTCGGCTTCGTCGTTCAGGTCGCACCAGACAATCCACGGCTGACCATCTGCATTCACTAAATCGGCGCACGCCTTCACCCTGGCTGCGAGTGATGCCCTGCGAGCATCCCGGCGCTCCATCAGACTGGATGCCTCCAGTGCAAACAGCATCCCTTCGGCGGCTTCGACCCCGCCTTCTACGGTATGCTGTGTGACTTCAAGCGGCGGGAGCGCATACGCCGATGCGTCGTGCCCTAGATCCGCAGGAGATCGGAGTAGAGCACCCCACGATGCAACCCACTTCCAGAACAGATGCTTCGCGTGGCCTTTGAGCCGCCATGTCCCGGTATCTCCTCCGTCATGCACAAAGAACTCTGCGAGCATTTCGGCCTGAGTCCGGTAGCCAAGGAATTGCGCGTGCGTGCCCAACTCAGTCCAGTCGTTCGGCGCTGGAGTTGCAGTCGCGCAGAGCTTGTACGGTGTGCGTTCAAACGCCTCTAGAAGCTGCTGCAATGTCTTGCTGGTGTGGTGCTTGATGATGCTCGATTCATCCAGCACGACGCCGGCAAAGCGGCTGCAATTGAAGCGGTGAAGGCGGGCGTAGTTGGTGATGTTGACACCGGGCTGAACGTCTGCGCCGTCGCGTGCGTGCGTCACCTTCACGCCAATGGACGCGCCTTCCTCAGCGGTCTGCTCTGCTACCGCCAGCGGCGCAAGAATCAGCACATCGCATCCGGTTTCGCGGGCGATGGTGTCAGACCAAGCAACTTGCATCCGGCTCTTGCCGAGTCCGGTATCGGCGAAGATCGCGGCACGCCCACGGCGCAGCGCCCATCTAACCAAATCCTTTTGGTGCGGAAACAGCCCGTAGTCGCGTGGCTCAACGTCTAGTCCATTTCCAGACTGAAAGCGCAGTTTGCGTGCTACGAAGTCCTCATACGCTCCCATGCTTACTCCAATAAAAAAGTCCGCACATGGCGGGCTGTGTAGGGTGGGCGGCGATGTCGCGCGCGGCGTGCGTGGGGTAGAGGCGGCGCAGGGTTTCGATTTATGCGGCGGTCCAGCGGTGGCGGGTCATTGATCCGTCCCCCAAATCGCGTCCTGCCCTTCCATCTTCGTCGTGCGCCCGATCTTCCGAATGCGTCCCTGCATACGTAGGGCGCGAAGGTCTGAGCCCAGGCTCATTGGCGGTATCTCCGCCCACGCCGAAATCTCCCCAGAGGTGACGGGCTGATTCGCGGCGACGAACGCCGCGATGTCGTCGCGGCGCCGCTTCGTGTCGTCGGCTATCGGGTCGGGCGGAAGCTGCTGAGATACCGGCGCGGCGCGGGGCCGGCGCGGAACCGCTACGGGCGGCGGGGGTGCGCGGCCCATGAGCACATCGAGCGTGATTGCAGCGGGTCTCATTGCTGCTCTGCCGCTTCGTAGTCGGTCAGGAAGTCGTCTTGCACTTCGCCGGTCTCGGGATCGACGGTCGGGGGTTGCTCGGCGTTCGCCTTAAGCGCCGCAGCGCGGCGCTTGTACGCGTCGATGGCGGTCTGCTTGTCCGGCCCATCGGCCATCTGCGCGCCAAGCTCCTTGGCCTTCGCCATCGTCTCGCCGTCGTGCGCTGCGTCGATCGCGGACAGCACCTGGTTGAGCGTCGGCAGGGTGACAGCGGGGATGGTCTGCGACTCACCGCGCTTGTCGGCGAGCGCGGCGCGAGCCTTGTCGGCGCGGGACTTCGGCTGGGCTTTCTGCGTCACGTCTTCCGCGGCGCCCATGTCCTTTTCGGCGGGCTGCTCAAGTTCATCCGGCGTGTAGACTCCGAGGATCACGTCGGGCGTATGTAGTCGCGCCCAACGCTTCGCGGCGAGGTAGGCGAGTTGCTGCTTCGGATCAATCTCCCAGAGCGGCGAGTTGCGCACACCGGCCTGCGCCATCGTCACGAACATCTCGCGCGGCTCCGCCTCGCCCTTGATGGTTGCGAACACGCGCACCCCGCGTTCGTGACTCTTGTCGGTCTTTCCTGCAACGCCCTTCCAGTCCCCGAACCATTCGAACTTGATGCGTTCGTGCAGCAGCGGCGAAGAGTTGAGAACGGCGATTACGAGCTGCGCCTCGTAACCAAGTGAGCCATTCACCAAGTGCGTTTTTTGAGCAACCGCGAATGGGTTCATGCCCCACTGCGCGGCCTGCATCACGATCGCCAGGCAGTCGCCTTGTTTCCCGCGCAGGTGCTGCGGGACGGCGACAGCGGCCGTGCTCATCATTTGCGCCATTTCATTCATGACGCGGACCTTGGCGAAGTCGGATAGCAGCCCTTGGCTGCTGTAGTCTTGGATTCCGATCGTCGGCAGGTCTTCGGCGGACTCAGTAATTCGGGTGATCTCGCTCATTGCGCGCTCCTTGATTTCCATGTGACGCCGTTCTTGAGGCGGTAAATTGCTGATTTAGAAACTCCCGCTCAGCGGATTAACGTGTGGTGAGTGGGTCATGTTGAGGATGGTCTTCCGTGTGGAATCGCTCGCTGCAATGAGTGCAGATGGTTCGGGTTTCGTTGGTGCTGATGGGCTTAAGCCCATCAGCACCAACGGCGAGCTTCGTCGTTACCATCGACACGAACAGGCCGCCGCAAGAAGGGCACCGCTTCAGAGACGTGTTGCGACCCTCCTTGCCGAACAACAGCCGCGCCCTGAGCACCTCGAAGCTGTACCCCCGCCCCGCCCGGTTAATGACCTTGGCGACGCCGTTCAGGGCCTCGGTGTAGCCGTTGCTGATCGGGTGATCGAAGTACGGGCTCTACGGAATAACGTGTGTAATTCGTCATGATGTTGTATAGTCATAAATCGGATTAACGTGTGGAAAGGTAGTGAAATGACCAAGCCAGATACCTATGAGCAACCATCACCGACATGCCCAGGCTGCGGATATGCGCTTGACTCAGATGACATGAATAGCGATTTCGCAGATGACGATTTGTGGGCGCTTGCGCCAGACGAAGGACGGACCTCTGTGACATGCCCACAGTGCGATACGAGCTACTGGGTTCAAGGCGGTTACAAGCCGACCTACACATCATCATTTGATGAGGATGACCTGTGATGGCTATCGAATTTCGTTTCATAGAGTTCAACGACCGTCGATGGGTTCGCGGCGCGGAAGCGGCACGAGTTGCCGTCATTGAAGACGGCGAAGAAGATTGGCTGTGGATGAGTAAGCGCGATGTTTCGCTGAACATCAAGGAGTTCGGCCCACATCCCGAGTTGGTCAAGGCACAGTTGGCGTACGCTGGCAAATGACTGACATTCTCGACCTGGACGGCTGGAACACCATCGACCGTCGAATCATCGACGGCGAGTACGAAATCGAAGCCGAATACACCATCCAGCCTGACGCCTGCACCAAGTGCGGCGTCATCGGCAACCTGTACCGCCACGGCCCCAAGCAAATCGCTTACCGAGACAGCCCTATTCGTGGCATGCCATCCAGGCTCTTGGCGAAGGCGCAGCGGTTCAAGTGCCGGGAGTGTGGAGGGACATTCATCCAGCCCCTGGGTGGCATTCACCAAGACAGCAGGATGACCAGCCGTTGCGTGGACTTCATCCAGACCCAATGCCTGCGCCAGACCTTCCTGCATATCGCTGAGCTTGTCGGATGCGACGATAAGACCGTTCGCAACCTGGCCGGCGACTACATCGAGCGACTCAATGCCGACTACAAGCCGTGGCTTCCTGAGTGGCTTGGCATTGACGAGACGCAGATTGATGGAAAGCTTCGCTGCATCATCACTGATGTGGTGAATCGGCTGCCAATCGACATGCTGCCCGACAGAGACAAGCCGAGCGTCACCAGTTGGCTTTGGCAGTTCAAGGACAAGCGCGTTGTCAAAGGCTTGGCAATCGACATGTGGCGACCGTACAAGGATGCGGCACAGGCTGTCTTCCCTGGATTGCCAGTCATCATCGACAAGTTCCACGTCGTCAAGATGGCTAACAAGGCGATGGACGACATCCGAATCAGCCTCGCCAAAGACCAGGACAAGGCCACCGGGAAAGACTGGATGCGGCGTAAGGCGCTGCTGCGGATGCGCTACAAGAACCTCGACGAGAAGGGCCGCTTCAACCTCCAGATGTGGCTGGACAACGAGCCAGAGGTTGCTATGGCGTACCGCCTGAAGGAGTCCTTCTACGACATCTACGATTCGCCAACCAGGGAAGAGGCTGGGCGTCGTCTCGATGCCTGGCGGGAGTCCGTGCCTGCACGCATGAAGCGCGGCAAGAAGTCTTTCGCCCCACTGCTGACGGCTACTAGGAACTGGCGGGAAGAGATTCTGGCCTTCTTCGACCATCCAATCAGCAATGGCTACACGGAAGCTCTGAACGGAGTGGCGAAGGTCATCAATCGCTCTGGCCGTGGATACAGCTTTGAAGTCCTTCGCGCTCGACTTCTGTTCAGCAAGGTCAAGATTCATCCGCCTGTCGTCGAAGAGCCTGACCGCATGGATGTCATCCGTGAAATTCAGCGGAAGAAGCGAAGCATGCGGGCCACGCTCATCGCCAAGTACGGCAACACATGCCGCTCCTGTGGAGGAATCTATGAAGACAAGGAACTGCTGGCGGCTCGCACCAAGGGGCCGTATTTCGATGACAAACCAGAGGAAGGCATGGAGCTTCTTTGCTCTGGCTGCTATGTGCGATTCCACACGGAGCGTACTAGCGGTCATTCAGCGCCTTCCACACCTTAATCCGTTGAGCCGTATTCATCTCTGGTCATTCTTGCGGTCCAGTTTCATGCGCGGCCTGATCTGGGTCGCTGCTCTCCCGAGTGCGCTGATCGTAGTAGAGAGGAACAGCCTTGCTCAGCGGAAGATCCCCAAGAAACCTTTGAACTGCGTGGTAGTCCGCTGGCGCAATCTGGTTGTGGAACATCACTTCGACAACATTGCTTTGGTTACGAAACAGCCATGCAACAGGGCCTTTCTTCTTCGGCGGCTCGCCAACGAATGCGATCGGGGCTCCTTTTGCCATTCGCTGCCCCATCCGATCGCCTCGCGCCCGAATGGCGGCTGCGACCGAGTCAGGCAATTCGTCATGCAGCGCCTCTACCAGCTTCGCGCACGCCTCTCGCTCTTCCTTTACGCACTGCTCGGCGTACTTCATCGCATGTAGGTCCATTGCAAGGAAGTCGTACAGCTCTCCGAGCTTCGGATGGTCAAAGAGTGCAGCCGGCTTCTCCGGCAGCGGGCCGAATGCGTCTGAGTCTTTGCGCATGATTTCTCCTTCACGTGCTCCACACGTTATTCCGTTTTATGAATCTAGCACAGAATCATGGATTACACACGATTATCCGGAGAGCCACGCGGTCGCCTTCGGTTTCGGTGGTGTGCTGGTCTCGGATCAGTGCGGCGATCTCCGCGCTGAGGTGGCCGGATGCGTCGGCGAATGCCGCTTTCCAGTCCGTTTTGCTGCTGGCCTTGTTCTGCTTCCACGTCGCCAGCTTGCGGCCCATGTAGCTGATGGCCTCGGCATCCTCGAAGGCGCAGGCGATGCAGTCGCGCAGCGCCTGTTCTTGCCCCTCGAGCGCCTTGATCTGCTCCTTGACCACGCGCAGCTCATCGACGGCGGTCGCCGTGTTGGCGTCGACGATCTTTTCGCGCCCGGCGACGTGCGACTTCCATAGTCGGCGGGCGTCATCCTCGGTCGTGGCCGGCGGCGGCAGGTCGGCGATGACGTGCGCCCTCCACCAGCGGTCAGCCTCAGCGAGCATGTCGGCGAACAGGTCGCGCTCGAATGGGATCGTGTAGGTGACGAACCGCTGGCCGCCGAACAGCACCGCCAGGTCGGCTAACGGCAGGCCGGTGATGCCCATGTACCACTGGCACTGTGTCCAGTAGTGCTGCGGCACTTCGTCTGTGCCGGCTTCGCCCCAATCGGCGCCGTTCTGCGCCAGGGCGTGCGCCGTTTTTACCTCGAGCACGCTGCGGGCGCCTACGACGCGGCCCGCGTTGATGTCCCACCGGGCGCGCTTGCCTTCCTCGAGCACGGCGCGGTCGATGTTGGCGAGTGCAATCGCGCACTGAGGGTGCGCAAGCTGCTGATTGATGCGCTGGATCTTCACGCCGCGCACCTCGCTGTAGTGGCGAGCGACCACATCCTCGAGGACTGTGCCCCAGTGCATGCGCTCCAGCGCGGCACCATCGGGCTCGCTGGTGTCGCGCCCGGTCTTCTCCATCCAGATCTGCAGGCCCGTCTTGTACGGGCTCAGACCAAGAATCGCGGCAATATCGCTGCCGCCGATGCCGGACATGCGGCGCTGCAGAAACTCGTCTCGCGTCGGTGCGTTCATTCCGTCTTCCCTCTCATGTAAAGCCAGTTGTCAAACGCCCGCCGGCCCGCGTCGCTGCGGTTGCCGTACCATGGGTGCGCCGCCTCGAACTGCGCGCTTCGCCCCGAGCCATTCCGAGAGCGTCATGTGATGCCCGTCCGTGCGGGCGTCGTAGGCGTCGCGCCGGATGACGTGCGACGGGATATGCGTGCGGTGCGCGAGGATCATTCGCCCGCCTCCGCGATCATCACCTTCGGCTGCGCGCAGTCCGCTTTGACGATCTGCGCGTCGGTGTAGGCGTCGTGCGCCTCGAGCAGCCCGGTGCCGAACAAGAACACGGCACCGAGCAGCAGCGCGACTTTCCATTCACTCATCACGATCACCGTTCAGGAAAAGGCAGCAGGGAAGGAGTCCGGCGCAAAGCCAACCGGCGAGGAAAAGGACAGTCCAGAGCATTGGTGCGCCCTCCGTAGAGCCCGGCGAGTCATCTCCAGGGTTGCGCCGGCGGCCCGCATGCGACGCGCGGATTCCAGCGTGGTCAAGTGTCCGGCTGTGGCCGACCAGGCGAGCAGGTCGAGGTGGTCGCGCAGCAAGGTGAATTGGCGGCGCTCGCTCATGCCGGAACGCCCTCGGTGATCTGGCGCGCGGTCTCGATCAGCTCGCGCAGGCACTGCAAAGCCTTCTCGTCGTTGCCGAGTTCGTAGGCGAGCTCCGCGTCGTCAATCCAGGCGCGCAACTCAGCGAGCAGGTCCAGCGTTCCGTCGTCGCCTTCCTCGTCGGTCGGTTCCGGCTGGCGCGGATCGTTCGGGTGCTGCACTGCGCCCCATGTTTTCTCGTCGCCCATTCCTGGCATGCACGCCGCGTTCATTTCGTTCGCTCCAAAAAAATGCCGGTCTGCATTTCTGCTAGACCGGCGAGAGGGGAGATACCTATACGGCTGGCGATTGATCTGCGCGCCCAGATACAGCAACGTGGCGGGATTTCTCCCGGTGCTGCAATCGCCATGCGTTTAGGAGCTGGTTACGCTATCCAGCGCACAAAAGAGCCCAAGCGATGATCTGCAAGAGTGTGCCGTGCCGATGTCAGGACTCGAACCTGAGACTTAGCGATACGCTGCTCTACCAACTGAGCTACATCGGTGATACAGCGAAGGGCTTCGCGTTGTCTGTGGCGTCTGTACGCCGCTGGCTCCTGCACATGCTGACGGCTCATGCTATTGCTCGACCAGCTTTTGCGAAGCCCTTCGCTGTACGCCCTATTGCTAAGGCGTGCGCCCGTCTCTCCGGACTGTCTCGCCGACGATCGGTAGAGCCGAAGCCCATCCGTCGTCAATCGCCGTCTCGTGCTGTGCGTTGGCACTTCGTTTCAGGGGCGATCCCCGCCAGCAGTTATCCGCTCTATGTTTCATGCTGGATGCGAAACCCGACTAAAAGTCGGTTGCGGACGCAAGAATCTGGCCCGTCTCTCCGGGCTGTCACCACAGACCGCTGCAGCGGCTTTGCATTCCCATGTCCTCGGCAGGTGGTTCGCCTTGTTAGCTCCGCATGGTAGAGGTGGTTTCGCCCGCCGCAGGCTTACCATTCTTCCAAGACTTCCGTCTTGTACGGCTCCGACAAACTTAAATTTGTCGCCTGTCTTTCCAGGCTGTCATGTCGTTTGTCGCCCTGCGACCATTCCCGGACTCGAACCGGCCCCCGTCCTACCAAGCCTCGACAAACGAGCAGGAATCGAACCTGCACTTTCTTGTGTTCATCCCGCATGATCCGTCCTATCTCTCTTGCTCTCTGCCTATGCGCCTTTCGACGCTTCGGCCCTGCGGTGGCTTTCGCTGCTCCGTAAGGAGCAGGCAGCTCTACCTTAGAGGTCGCCATCCCTTACCCCGGATGGCCCGCGCTGACGGTCGCGGATGCGTGGGGGACAACTGATCCAGCCCAGCCTCCTCTCTCGAAGCGGCTCGACTTGATCCGCCGGTTACAGCGTCCGGCGCCGATGCGGGCTTGCGCCCTCGGCTGATGTCTGTCACTGCTCGTCCCTATTCGCGCGGGGAGTTAGCCGCGCCTGCATCGCTCATCTGGCGTGCAGTCCATTCCTGTGCGGGCTTGCGAGCTTCGTCGCGCAGACGGTCGGTTCCGGCTGGCGCTTGTCGCGCAGGGTCTGGTTTCGCTTGTTGCTGCAAGTTGTAGCGGGCGCGGTGGGCTGCGCTGGCCGGGTAAAGAGCTGCAGCGGTGTTTCGTGCTGCGTTGAGGTGAAGATTAGGCGCATCTGACTAACTAGTCAAGGCATATCCGCCTAGAAAGGGCAAAAAAAATCCCGCGCAAGGCGGGACGTTGTTTGAGATGGGATGGCTACCGTCTGAGGATGGCGCGATCGATCGACTCGGAGTGCGCTTTACAGCTCATATAGCCGTCGTCCCATCCCGTTCTGTAGAGGGCGTCCGACGTTGCGCGCACAACGTCCTTGCTCATGCTGTAGTAAGGGTTCCCCGCCGCCGCATAGCCGCTGTTGCAGCCGTCGCGGTAGCCTGACGCGTACTCGGTCGGCTTGTCGCGCAGATACGTGTCGGTCTTCGTGGGGATGCCGGCGCAGGCCGTCATGGCAAGCGCGGCGATGGTGCAGATGATCGGCTTCATGGGTTGCCCTTGCTCAGTTGGTGATGTAACGCCGCGGTGGCGGCTCGTTCGTTCGCAGTTCTTCCAGGCGGCGATAGAACTGCCGCTCTGCCTCTGACATTACAACAACTGGCGGATTTCTAGGGTCAAGATCCGGTATGAGCATCTGCCATGCGTGCAAGCCGAATGCTCGCGCGAGCTTTTCAAGCATGTCGACCGTGGGGCTCAGTTCCTGCGCAAGCACGCGGCCGATCATTCGCTGATCTGCGCCGCTCAACTTTGCCAGCATCGACTGATTTGGCTCGCCGCCCCACTTCGCCATATCTGAGTCAAGCATCAGCGCGCGGAGGTTCGCGGAAACGATTTCTGTCGGAGCGCGTTTCATGCGCCTAGTGTCGCGCAACAGACTAGGCATGTGTGCCTTGCAATGGTAGGCGTATCCGCCTAAACTGGATGCGTCACAACAAACCGCGTAATCAACCATGCCTGACCTCCTTGAATTCGTCCGACAGCAGCTTGAGGCGCACAAAGGCGACCTCCGTCGCGTCGCTGCCGAGTCTGGCATTGCTTACGACACTTGCCACCGCATCAAGAACGGCGAAGGCGACCCGGGATATAGCAAGGTCCAGACCCTCGCCGACTACTTCGCAAACGAGTCGCGCAAGATCGCCGCCTGACATGTCACTCGTTTTCACCGCTGTCTCCTCCTGCGGCTCTCGCCGCATTGCGCCGGCCGGGGCAGCCCGGTCGGTATCTTTTTTTACCTCGCCGGCTATCGGCAACTAGAGGAAAAAATGAGCGCACTACATGCCAGTAACCAACTGACGCTCGATTTCGAGCCGGGTTTGTGCGAGCGCCATGACTCGCTGCTGGCGTGTGTGCGGGAGGGCGCGTACTCGCACCGCAACCCGCTGAAGACGATCGCGGCGGACATGGACATGAGCCAGTAGGACCTCTCGCGCAAGCTCGCCGGGAATCCGGACGACCCGCGCCGGCTGTCGTGCGACGACCTCGAGAAGTACCTGGCGGCTACCGGCGACATGCGGCCGATCTACTACCTGATCGAGAAGTATCTGGAAGGGGAAGAGGTGAAGCAGCGCAGGGCGGCGGCGGAGCTGATGAAGAAGCTGCCCGACCTCTTGGCGCTGGTGAAGCAGCTGCAGGCGTCGTCTGCGGCCTGACGGCAGACAAAAACAAAGCCCGCGTCATCGGTGCTGGAACACCTCGGCGGGCTTCATGAAAGTGAGACCAGTATGACCGCAAAAGAACATCCAACGCAAGAGGCATCCGGCCTGTTGCGTGACCTGCTCGACGCGATGCACGAGCTTCGCATCCGACTGGCAATGCATCGGATGCTGAGGCACGACCGCGGGCGCACGAAGGCCTGCGCCGACTTCACGCGCCTCATCAACACCCGCAGCGCAGCGCAGGTTGCGCGCATGGAAGCTGGTAGGGGGATCTGATGGCACGCATCAGGACCATCAAGCCAGAGTTTTTCACGTCTGAGGATATCGTGTCGCTGACGCCGCTTGCACGCCTCTTTTACGTGTCGCTGTGGTGTGAGGCAGATCGGGAAGGCCGTCTTTCGTGGAAGCCGAAGACGCTCAAGATGCGCTATTTCCCGGCTGACGATTGCGACATCGACATGATGGCCGCCGAGCTGATCGACGCGGGGTTGATTGAGCTGTACGAGCATGACGGGAAGGTATTCGCATTCATCCCGAGCTTCGGCAAACATCAGATCATCAACAACCGCGAATCGGCCTCAGTGCTCCCCGAGCCGAAATCGAGGAAGGCCCGCGACGCGTCAGGCACGCGTCAAGACGCGTCGCGGGGTTCCTCAGAGGCTTCCTCGATTGGTGAAATTGACGCGTCAGGCACGCGTGGAGACGCGTCACAGGGGAAGGAAGGAAAGGAAGGAAAGGAAAGGAACACGCGTCGCGTGCCGGTGGGCTTCGATGACTTCTGGTCTGCCTACCCCCGGAAGGTCAGCAAAGGCGATGCCGAGAAGGCTTTCGCAAAACTCAATCCCGACGAGCACCTGCTAGGCACGATCCTGGCAGCCGTACAGCGTGCCAAGACTCGGGACGGGTGGGCGAAGGACGGCGGGAAGTTCATCCCGTACCCGGCATCCTGGCTGAACAGCCGCGGGTGGGAAGACGAGGACATCGCTCCGGCGGCAATCACTGCCAAGCCCGAGTGGCTCGCGGGGGTGCTATGAGCCGCGCCCTTGGGATGCTTCAGGCCGCGCGACTTGCCGGTCACAAACCCGCGTCGGTGTGGGTCGTGATCGGCGACGGGAAAGAGCCGAAGTGGTGGCGTTTCGACGATTGGGCGCCCGAGATCCGCATCGGCAACAACCCGGAGTCGGCCCGGCTCGATTTCCGTCCGCTCATCGGCTGCAACGTGCTGCTGCTGGCCGACAGCAAGACCTCGGTGCTGACGCAGATCACCCGGCGTCTGCAGCAGCTCGTCGAACGGCTGACGGTCTTCATTCTCGACCAGATGCCGGGCGTGATCGGGCACGAATGGACGAGGGGCGCCGGATGGCGGGAGGTGGCCCGTGGCTAACTTCCTCGCGGATGACATCGACTTCGCGGCGTACATGGACCTGACGGAGCACGACCAGCGCGTCGTTTCGTCGGGGCAGTACGCGGAGGACGTGGTGTCGTATTTCTGGGACGAGAAAGTCGAGCGCGGGCAGATCCTGCCGTGGGAGAAGACGGTCGGGAAGATCGCCTTCCGGCCCGGCGAGGTGACGCTTTGGGCCGGCTACAACGGGCACGGTAAGTCGCTTGCGCTCGGTCAGTTCTGCGTCGGGCTGGTTACGCAGGCGAAGAACATGTGCATCGCCTCGCTGGAGATGAAGCCCGTCATCACCCTGGCGCGTATGTGCCGGCAGGCGATGGGAGCAAGCAAGCCCGACCCCGATTTCATCCGCGCCTTCCACGAGCTGACCGATCGCTGCATGTGGATCTACGACCAGCAGGGCACGGTATCGGCCGACAAGATGATCGGCGTGATGCGGTACGTGGCCGAGGTGAAGGGGTGTAGCCACTTCGTGCTCGACAGTCTCCTGAAGTGCGGGATCGGGGAGGACGACTACACGGCGCAGAAGATGTTAGTCGACCGCATCTGCACGGTCGCGCGAGACACCGGGATGCACGTTCATTTCGTGGCTCACAGCCGCAAGGGCAAGGACGAAAACACGCCGCCCGGGAAGATGGACGTGAAGGGCACGGGCTCGATCACCGATCAGGTCGACAACGTCATCACGTGGTGGCGAAACAAGGGCAAGGAGGACAAGTCGCGATCGGGAAAGGACGTCGACGACAACGAACCCGACGCGATCCTAGTATGCGACAAGCAGCGCAACGGCGAGTGGGAAGGGAAGGTCGGATTCTGGTTTGAGCCCGGATCGCTCCAGTTCATCGAGACCTCGAACCGGATGCCGATGGACATGCTGCGGAGGCGCGCATGAGCACGCTTGAGGCGCTTCGCGCGAAGGCCAATATCGAGGGCCGGCAAGCCTTCTTGACCCAATTCCGCGCCGACTTCAAGGCCATGTTCGCACGCTGGCGCAAAGCCGGCGAAATCTCCGAGGTGGAAGCCATGCAGCAGTACAAGGACGCCGCAAGGGCGGTGCAGGAGCGGTTGCACGACGAAGGATGGATGAATGCCGCGGCAGCGCATTTCCGCCAGCTCTGCATCGACACCGATCGCGATGAAGAGCGCAGCAAGCGGATCAAGGCCGAAGTGCAGGCCGAGAAGCAGGCGGCCGAGATCGAGGACATGAAGAAGCGCCACGGCGGGAGGGTTCCGGTATGACCTTCAACTTCAGCTCCGACGAACACGCCTTCCGCGATGCCACCGAGCGGCAGAGCGGGTGCCCCGGCGTGACCGGGCCGAGCTTCGTCTGTCGCGGATGCGGCAAGCCGCGGCGCACGTCGGGCCGCAAGAAGACGGCGGAGGGTTGGCGCTGCGCGGCGTGCTACCAGACCGCGGGGTATCGCAAGACGATGGGGGCCGCAGCATGAAGCCCGCAACGATCGCCCTTGGCCGGCTCAAAGCCGGCGCCATGAACAAGACCGAGGCCGCCTATGAGCGGCTGCTCGAGGGCCGCAAGCGCGCCGGGGAGGTCGCGTGGTATCGGTTCGAGGGGGTCAAGCTGCGGCTGGCCGACAGCACGTTCTACACGCCGGATTTCGCCGTGATGCTCGCCAATGGGCAGATGGAGTGCCACGAGGTGAAGGGATTCTGGACCGATGACGCCCGCGTGAAGATCAAGGTTGCCGCCGAAGCCTACCCGTTCCGGTTTCTGGCAGTGCGCCCACAACCGAAGCGCGCAGGCGGGGCCTGGGACATCGAGGTGTTCGAATGAAATGCGCCCACTGCGGACGCCCACTCAAGCGCCCGGCGGCCCGGGTCGGCCGGCTGTGCTTCGGCGCAGTGTGCGCCAGGCGCCTCGCGCTGCTGGCGCCGCCTTCGGTGCGGCAAGCGGTGTGCGATGTGCGGCGCAGGACGGAGAGGGACGAAGTGACGACGGATATGTTTGAAGGAGCTGCGGCATGATGCGTGACGATGCGATGTTCAAGGCGCTGGACCGGCTGCGCGTGCTGCTCGAGGACTGGGCGCAATGGCAGCAGTCCTACCGGCCCAAGCTGGGCTATCCGTCCAAGTCGCTGACGTGCTACAGCGAATCCAGCCAGGATTTCGAGGGCCTGTGCGATGCGGTGGATAGCGCGACGTTCGGGGCAGTGGATGCGTGCGTGCAAGACCTCGTGCCAGCTCAGAGGGCTGCGGTGATGCGTCGGTATGGGATCGCAGCAGTGTTCCGGTTTCCGCGCGACAACTACGAGAGCTGTCTGGTGTTGGCGCATGAGAGGCTGTTGGTGGAGCTGCCGAGGAAGGGGGTTGTGCTGTGACGCTTGACGCCATCATGATTCGTTGATACCTTCCTCGCGTGGGCAGAGTCACGCCCAAAGAAAGCCGCCATCCGAAAGGGTCGCGGCTTTTTGCTTTTGTGCGTCATCTCGAAGGAGGTGATCTGCATCTGTGCCGGATGGACGCGATGCCGGCGAGCCGATGGGCTCAGGCGCCGACGAGGCGATACGTATCCCGCAGCTGGATTACAGGACATGAAGCTGACAACCCTCAAGCCCCGAGTGCAGACGCTCAAGGCAGCCAGGGTGCAGACGCTCGACCACAAGGCCGGCGCAACGAAGCGCATCGCAGGCTATGCGTGGATGAAGATCCGCGCGGCCGTGATGGCGCGTGACCGCTACCAGTGCCAAGCGTGCGGCGAGGTCGGGACCAATCACGAGGTCGATCACGTCGTTCCGCTAGAGCAGGGCGGGTCGAACGAGCTGGGCAACCTGATGTTGTTGTGCGTCGCGTGTCACGCAGCCAAGACCGCGCGAGAGGCGACACGCAGGGCCGGGGGCGGGTGAAAAGTCTGGGAGTTGCTTAGGGCAGAAAC
>Ga0228700_1001210_pt1 | contig 17655 bp, 24 predicted proteins | sample McNCre317_Aug_MG_FD_178019 | JGI IMG/M metagenome (GOLD analysis project Ga0228700, IMG submission 178019) | Freshwater microbial communities from McNutts Creek, Athens, Georgia, United States - 3-17_Aug_MG | ecosystem: Environmental > Aquatic > Freshwater > Creek | place: USA: Georgia...
CGTCGTGTGCTCGGGCGTGTCGGACGGAAGCGGGTGGAGCTACCGGCTGTGCGCGTTCTGCTGCGCGCTGCTCCACCAGGTCACGAGCCTGCACGACTGGTCCCCGACCGACGGGCCGACGTTCGGCGGTCTCTGCGCGTGGCTGCACGAGTGCTTTTGGCGGGAGGACCGCGCCACAAGCGCAGCGCTCGACACCCTGTTCCCGCTCGTCGCCCAGGCGAGCGAGGAGCTGGCTGCGGATGGCTACGCGAAGCGCGCCATGGCGATGCGTCACGGATGGCGGATGCGCGGGTTCTACGTCGCGCGTCGGCTGGCGGCGCAGCTCCGCCTGCGCGCGCTGCGGGCATCGCGGTGGACGGTGGACGGGAGGGCGGTGGGGAAGGGGCTCGTGGAGACGATGGGAGGCGACCGTGGCTGAGCGCCAGCCCGACCCGCTCGCGGCGACGCTGCCGCGCATGGCCGTCCCCCGCCTCCGCGTGGCCCGCGACGTGGCCAGGACCGACGCCGAGGGCCTGGCCGCCGACGCGCTGGCGCTGAGCGCGCTCCTGGCCCGGCTGGGGGTTGCGCCGGCCGTGCGGGAGCACACGGAGCGCGTGGAGACGATGCGGCGGAAGGTCCGCGACGTCGCGAGCGAGCTCCTGACGGAGATCGGGGAGTGTCAGGCCGCGATCGCGCGGGAGAGGGCGCGATGAAGGCCTGGCCCCTCCCGCCGCGCAGCAACGTCGTCGTGCTCGAGCGCAGCCGCACGGACGTCGCGTGCGGCATCGCGCAGCGGGCGATCGACGATATGCAGCGGCTGATCGACGCGGACCCTGACGACCCCGACACGGTGGAGATCCACGACATGATGATCGCGTTGTTGAAGGGCAAGGCCACGCTGCGCGAGCGGGCGAGGAGGCGGGGCCGATGAGCCGCTACCGGAACGTGCACACCAAGATGTGGAAGAGCGCCGACTTCCTGGCGCTGTCGCCGCTGAAGCCCTCCGGACAGGCACTCTTCCTGTACCTCCTGACGGGCACGCACACGACCGCAGTGCCCGGGATCCTCGTCGCCGGTCCGGCCGCCATCGCCGAAGAGCTCGGGTGGAAAGACTCCGACGTGCGGAAGTACCTCGCCGAGATCGTGAAGCAGGGCATGGCCGTCGTCGACTCGAAGACCCGGCTGATCTACATGCCCGCGGGTCTCGCTCACAACCGGCCTGCGAATCCGAACATCGTCCGCTCGTGGCGCGACGAGTGGGCAATGGTCCCCGCGTGCCCACTCCGCGATCGCATCGATGCCGACTTCGGCAGGATCCTCGCGTCGTTCGGGGAGCAGTACACGAATGCTTGGGCGAACGTTTCGCGGAACGTTCCGTCGAACGTTCCGGGTGGGTTCGAGCCGGAACGTTCCGTGGAACGTTCCGTCGATGCTTCCGCGGAACGTTCTCCGGATGGTTCCTCCGAACGTTCGGGGGAGGGTTCGTTGCGCACGCGTACGCGTGCGTGCGCTGCTCCTGCTCCTGATACTGCTCTCTCTTCCGGAGGGGGTGCAGGGGGAGTCCCGGCAGAGGGCCAGTTCTCGGCGGCGTGGGTCAACGCGCTGGCGATGGGCGGCGCTGGCGTCGGTCTGGGCGCCCCACGGTTCGACGAGGACCACGAGCAGCTCCGCGCGTTCTGGCTCGTGGCGCAGAGCAAGGGGCTGGATTGGTCAGGATTCTGCGCGGATCTCGCCGCTGGCGTCGCCGAATGGGTGAAGTCCAAGCCAGACCCCAAGGTCCGCCGTCGGGGGTGGCGCCCGGTCGACTACCGCGAGCACGTGGCCTCGAAGGGGCCCGCCAGCGAGCCCAGGAGCCCCGCCACGGCCCTTTATGTCCCGCCCGACACCTCTGACGCGGTCCCGCCGCCGAAGGCCTTCCAGGACGCGCTGCGGGCCATCGGCGGGCCGACCCCGAGCCGGGGGTCCGCGTGAACGGCGCCCCGCCACACGACCTCGACGCCGAGCGGGCGGTCCTGTCCGCCGTGCTCCTGGATCCGGACGCCTACTACCGGATCGCCGACCGGATCTCTGGGGACGACTTCTTCCGGCACGTCGAGCACGGGCCGAGGCACGAGATCATCTGGACCGCCTGCGTGGAACTCGCCACCGAAGGGGTGCCGCTGGACGCGGTCACGGTGGGCGGGAAGCTCAAGAGCCAGGGCAAGCTGGCCGACATCGGCGGCGTGCCGTACCTGGCCAACATCACGGACGCCACGCCGTCTGTCGCCAACCTCGAGGCACACGCGGACATCGTTCGGATGAAGGCGAAGCAGCGCCGTCTGCGGGTCGCTGGGCAGTGGATTGCCGCGAACGCCTGGAGCGACGACGACCAGGTGTTCGAGCAGGCGCAGTCCCGGATCTTCGATGTCTGCTCGGAGATGGGCAGCAAGGACACCGCCGCGCCGATCCGCGACTGCATCGTCACCGCGTTTCAGACCATCCAGGCGGCAGCGGCGAGCGGCAATCGCGTCACGGGCCTGCCCACGGGGCTCGCGATGCTGGACGATCTGACGGCCGGCCTTCATGGCGGCGACCTCACGATCGTTGCGGCCCGCCCGGGTATGGGCAAGACGAGCTTCGTCCTCGACATCCTGCGGAACGTGGCGAGCACGCGGTTGGTGGGCGAGCGCGAAGAGCGGCACGAGGTTGTCGGGAAGGCAGGCGCGCTCTTCTCGCTCGAGATGCCCAAGGAGCAGATCGCGACGCGCATGACGTGCTCGGATGGGCGCGTGGACGTGGGCAAGGTGCGCAAGGGGCTGCTGAGCCCGGATGACTGGCAACGGCTCACCCAGGCGGCCGGGCACCTCTCGTCGCTGCCGATCACGATCGACGACCAGGCCGGCATCACCATGACCGATCTGCGATCCCGCGTGCGTCGTGTCGCGCTGCAGTGGGAGCGCCAGTCTGTCGCGCTCGGAATCGTGGTGGTCGACTACCTGCAGTTGATGCGCGGACAGGGCGACAACCGCGAGCAGGAGATCGCCGGCATCGCGCGCGGGCTGAAGTCGCTGGCGAAGGACTTCGGAGTGCCCGTGATTGCGCTCTCGCAGCTCAACCGCGCCGTCGAGTCCCGGGCCGACAAGCGGCCGATGCTCTCCGATCTGCGGGAGTCGGGCGCCATCGAACAGGACGCCGACAACGTGATCTTCCTGTACCGCGACGAGTATTACAATAAGGACTCGGAGCTACGTGGTATCGCCGAGGCCATCGTCGCGAAGCAGCGCAACGGCCCAACGGGGAAGGTGCCACTGCGGTTTACGGCCTCGTGTACGCGGTTCGACTCGCTGCATCCTGGCGAGGTCCCGGAGGGCATGTACGAATGACCAAGCTCCACGTCCTCCGCCCCGGCATCCCCACCGGCCCGTTGACGCGCGGCGAGTGCCGCAAATGGCAGTTCCAGTGCGCACTGACGGGATGCCGATTCAACCTGCGGAACGAAGAATCCCGCGAGCACATCCCCGGATGCGAGCCAGCGCCCGTGCCGATGTCAACGGTGGTCCGCTATCGGTCGTGCGCGCTGAACATCGCTGAGGAGATTCCAGTGGCGAAGCGGTTCGCAGACGACTCACGTCAGAGACCATCGACGGCCACCAAGCGCATTAAGCACGCGACGGCGTTGCGCACGTCGGCCGAAGTCGCTGAGCTTCTCGGCATATCCAGACAGGCCGTGGAACGTGTCGAAAACGCAGCGCTGCGCAAGCTCCTGCGGGTGACCGCGGCCGAGCGAGCGTATCGCGAATCCGAGGGACAGGCGGACAGGGCCGGGGCGTCGTTGCCCGGCGGAATGGAGGACGAGTGATCATCAGCGAAATCGAGCTACCAATTCACACGGTGTCCGAAGCGAACCAGCGCGGGCAGGACTGGCGGCCCAAGGCGGCGCGCGTGAAGTCGCAGCGAGCGGCCGCGATGCTCGTCATGCGCACCGTCGGGCCCAAGCTGCCCGCGTGCTTCCGGGTGACGCTGACGCGCGTGTCGCCGCTGCCGCTCGACTCCGACAACCTGGCGGGCGCGCTCAAGGCGGTGCGCGACGGGGTCGCATCGTCGTGGGGCGTCGATGACGGCTCGTCGCTGATCGAGTGGCGCTACGCGTGGGAGAAGGGCCCGCCTCGGTCGGTGCGCGCTGGGAAGGAATCGTACTCGGTGCGGATGCGGGTGGAGGACTTGCGCGCGGATGCGCGCGGAGAGGCGGTGGCGTGATGGACTACGATTTCACGGGCTCGGTGGCGCTTAGCGTGATGGGGAGCGACGGGTGCATCCTGGCCTCGCTTCGCTGGGACCCGCAGCTTGGGGCGCGCGGCGGCTGGTCTGGCCAGGTGAAGGGTCGCGGGGGGTTCGCCTCGATGCGAGTCGACGGGTTCCCGATAGAAGCCCCCGCCGCAGCCAACCTGAGTGGCGTAGGCGTTGGGCCCTGCGACGCAGTCACCTTGCACTTCTCGACCGTGGAGGAGTGGCTCCGCAAGGCATCGAAGGGCGCCTACGGGCTGCGCCACGATGGCCGCATCTACGCCGTGCCCGCGATGCCGGCGTTCCCGGATGGCGGGATCAAGGCCGGCGACATGGCTCTGGTGGGCGCTCCAACGGATCACGTGCTGACGCTCACGCACGAAGAGGCCGAAGCGCGCATGGGGATGCGAATCCCGAGAGCTTCACCCGTCGCGGTCTACGACGTGGCGACCGGGAAGCGCGTGGGCGGGCCCGCGCCGGTGCGCGCCCTCGACCTCACCCCGCTCGCCAACCTCGCCACGGCCGTCGCGTGGGGCGTCACGCTCGACAATGTGATCAGCAGGTGGCGCGCGTGGCATCCGGCGGCGCGGGTGACGTGGGACCTGGAGTCCGTGGACGAGGGGCGCAAGGACGGACGGCCGACACTGCGGATCGGCATGACGTTCTGGATCGACGGGTGGTCGTCCAGGTGGCGCGAGTGGGTATCGTTCGGGCCCGCGTCGCGGCTGCCAGTCGAGGAGACGCTGGGCGCCATCCTGAGCGGGCCCAAGACGCAGGCGGAGCGCGAGGCCGTCGCGCGGTGGAGGGGTGGGGTGTCGCGGTGAGCGTCGGCCTCGTCGTCGGTCGCACCGACTGCGAGACGTGCGGCGACGATCACTTCGTGATCGTCTGCACGGCGTGCGGGTACGAGTCGAACGAATACTACCCAGGCGGCGAGCCGTTCACATGCGACTGCGGAGCCGACGTCACGCCGACGGTCGCGCAGGTGTCGCGATGGAACGTCTACGAGTTCGACGTGCTCTGCGACCAGCACGATGACTGCAAGACGAACGACGCCTTGGCGTTGGCGTGCTGGAAGGAACGGAACGGAGGCGAGAGCAAATGAGCAACGACGAACTGCCGCCGACGGAGACCGAGGCGCAGCTTGGCAACATCGCCAGCGACGTCTCGCGATGTGCGGATGCGCTGGAGCGGATCGCGGACGCGCTGGAGAAGCTGACGGAGAACAAGGAATGACGCCCCGACGCTTCACACCGAGCAGCGACGAGGACCTCCGCTTCTACTTCGACGAATGCGCGGGCGTGATCGGCCTCGCATCGTCGTTCGACGCCCTCGTCGGCCTCGCCCTCGCCGGGATCCCCGACGGCGGCACCATCGCTCAGCCGACGAAGGCTCGGATGTCGCGGTGGACGAACCGAGAGACCCCGGCGGAGCGGCAGGCCCGCGTGCGCGAGGTCTTCGCCAACATGGACCTCGCCAGCGTGCGCGTCCTCGCCGCAGCGTACGCGCCCGGCCGGCACCGCGGCACGTCGTCGCGGCGCCGATCGTACAAGCAGCCGCCGATGGCCGCGTTCGGCAGCGGCGCCGGCGTCCACGTGGCCCACGGCAAGCTCGAGGTCGACGGCGCCGAGCAGGGGCCAGGGCAGGAGCACAACGACCCCGTGCTCGACCTCCTGACGCCGCTGGAGGCCGAGTTCAAAGACCTGGCCCTCGTGGTGCGTCTCGTCGCCGAAGAGGGCGCCGCGCTCGCCCTGGCGAAAGCGCGGACGGCTCCCGACGCGGACCCGACGGACAAGCGCGCGTGGGCGGCGGCGCAGAATGTGGCAAAGGCCGCGCGGCAGGAGGCGAAGTCCGAGATCAAGTCGATCCGCGCGAAGGCGGAGCGGGCCCTCGCGAGCGCGCAGGGGGCCTATCAGGAGATCGCCGACCTGCGCCCGATGCGGAAGAAGCGGGAGACGAAGCGGCGGGCGGAGCTGCTGGAGATCATCGGAAGGAGCAACGCGTGAGCCAGTGGTCCGATCGGCTTAGGCGAGGCGTGGACTCGGTCCGAGCCTCGGAACAGAGCATCGCCGTGTACTGCGGGACGAACATACACATGCTGCGCGCGTGGATGCGCGGGGACGCGTACCCGACCGATGACGAGTACCGGAAGATCACGCAGAAGCTCCCGCTGATGATGCATTCGCTGGAGGAGCTTCGCGCAGACCGCGAAGCGTTCGCATCGCGCGCAGCCGCAAAGGAGGCCAAGCGGGCCGCCAAGAAGGCGAAGGCGCCGCCTGTGCCCACTCCGTTCGTGCCAGAGCCAGTCGCCACGCCAGCGCCCACGCCTTGGGCCCCCACCGTTGCCAAGAAGGAATACCCCATGTCTCCGAAAGAGCCGCCGATCGCCAACGAAGCCGTCCTCGAAAAGGCCCTCCAGTTCCAGCGTGCGCTGAGCGACGTGGGGAGATTGAAGCCGGAGACGGTGAAGCGGTTCTGTGCGCTGCTGGCCGTCGCCAAGGAGTTCAACATCTCGACGGAGCGGCTGTCGGAGATGTTGCTGGAGACGGCCACGGCGCCGGAGAGCGACTGAGCCAGCAAATCGCGGCAACGGGACGGATGCCGCGATTTGCTCGCAACCTCTCGTCAGCGAACGAATGGTGCCCGCATGAAAACCGCGTACATCGACGCCAGAAAAGCAGCCGGCTACTCGCGAGAGCGCGCCGGAGTCGAAGCAGGCACGACGAGCTCGACGGTCCGACTGTTCGAGCTCGCCGGCCCCGATGCCGTGACGGACCCCGCGAAGCGCGGACGTCTCGTCGTGCTTTACGACCGGCTGCGCGCCAAGGCCGCGGCGGACACTGGCTCTGGCTGACGCAGAAAGCGAACGGCGCGGCTCCCGACCAAGAGCGCCGCGCCGCACGCCAACCACCGAACCAACGAGGAGACCGACTCCGAAGGCCTACACCGCCGGGCAGGAACCGGCAACGGAGTCGAGATGAGCAAGGCGAAATACAGCAAGCCGATGTCCATGGGCGAGGCGGCGCGACTGGTCGGCTTCACGGGCAAGCGATCGTCCCGGCGGATGCTGCGCTACCTCCGAGCACGCGAGCAGGCCCTGACGGAGGCGATCCTCGTCCCGGCGTCGAGCGGCGTGCGGCCGAAGATGTACGTCACCGAGTCCCGGCTCCGGCACCTGTGCCCCGAGCTCTTCAATCGCCGCGACGAGGGCATCGCCGTCCTGGGCGAGGGGCTGAGCCTGGTGAACGAGCAGATGGCTGCGCTCCGGCACCGCGTGCGGATGCTGGAAACGAAGCTGATTCGCGCGGGCATCGGCACCGACTGAGTGCCCCGATGTGCCCAGATGAGCCCACGAGCCACCCATAGGGTGAGCCTCTCGCGCCGTGTCCCTCCCGGGCGCCGCGGATGCGGGAGTCTGCGACCGCACCTCTGCTCTGGGGCTTGCTCTCGGGACGGGACTTCGACCCGGACGGATGGCGCCGCCTCGAAGAACGGGCGGCGTCGAATGGCTTGGGTAGGACGGAGCACGCGCGCATGGGACGGCCGACGAAGCTGACGGCGGAGCTGAGCGCGCGGATCTGCGAGCGGCTGGCCGCTGGCGAGTTCTTCGCCCACGCGCTGGAGCTCGAAGGGGTGCCAGAGCGAACGGGGTGGCAGTGGCTGGAGGATGCCGAGAAGGAAGGCGCCTCCGATCTGCACGTCGCTTTCTCGCAGTCTTGCGCGCGAGCCAGGGCAGAGGGCGAGAAGAAGTACCTCGCCCGCATCGAGGACATCGCCGAGGAGTCCAGCGTCCAGCACGGGCGCGGCGAAGGCCGGTCGCGAGACTGGAAGGCCCACGCCTGGCGGCTCGAGCGGATGAACCCGAGCCGGTACAAGGAGACGCGCCGCACCGAGATCACGGGGGCCAACGGCGGCCCGGTGGTCATGGAGAAGGGCTCGATCTTCATCCCGCCCGAGGCCGACGACTGACCGCATGGCGGACTGGCGACCCAACCCCGGCCCGCAGACCCGCTTCCTCTCGCTGACCTCCTACGAGGCGCTCTACGGCGGCGCGGCCGGCGGCGGGAAGAGCGACGCGATCCTTGTCGACGCGGTCCGCTACGTCGGACGCGGCTACGGCGGCGCGTACCAGGCGCTGCTCCTCCGGCGCACGTTCCCCGAGCTCGAGAAGGGGCTCATCCTTCGCTCGCAGGACCTCTACCGCCGCATCGGTGGCGAATACTCGACGCAGGCGAAGACGTGGACGTTCCCAGGCGGCGAGCGCGTCGTCTTCGGCTACCTGGATTCCGAGCAGGACGTCTACAGGTACCAGGGACTCGCATTCCAGTTCATCGGCTACGACGAGCTGACGCAGTTCTCGCTGCACCAGTACACCTACCTCCTCTCGCGCCTGCGTCACGCTGGCGAGGCGCGCTTCCCGCTCCGCGCACGCGGCACGACCAACCCCGGCGGCTCCGGCCACGAATGGGTCTTCGCCCGCTGGGGCGCGTGGCTGGACCCCGCGAAGCGATGCGCCGAGCCAGGGCAGGTGCTCTACGCGGTCCGCGGCGCCGACGACGTCGAGCGCTTCGTGCCGAAGGGTGCGGAGCCGGTCGCGGAAGGCGACAGCGCCGAGCGTCGATGGTTCATGAAGGCGATCGACGGGACCCGGTTCGAGGTCTCGTCACACATGACTCCGCTGGGGCGCACGTTCGTCCCGGCAAAGCTCGAGGACAACCCGGCGCTCGCGAGCGACCCGACGTACAAGCGCGGTCTCGACGAGCTCGACCCGGTCCAGCGCGCGCAGCTCCGTGACGGCAACTGGCTCGTGAAGCCGGGCGCGGGCGCCTACTTCAAGCGAACGTGGATCCGCAGCTGGATCGACTACGTCGCCGAGAGCGACGTTGTCCAACGCGTGCGGGCCTGGGACCTCGGCGCGACGACCGACGGCGACTGGACGCGCGGGGTGCGCATGGCGCGGCTCCGCGACGACTCGTACGTCGTCGAGCACGTGGCCAGCCTGCGCGGCACGCCGGGCGACGTACAGCGGTTCATCCGCTCGACGGCTGAGGCTGACGGGCAGGGCGTCAAGGTTCGGCTCCCGCTGGACCCTGGGCAGGCCGGGCTCGATCAGCAGCTGACCTACGCGAAGCTGCTGTCTGGATTCACGGCCGAGTGGAAGCGCCCGACGGGTGACAAGGCCACGCGGTTCGGTCCGTTCTCCACACAGGCCCAGGCCGGGAACGTCGCGGTCAAGCGCGGCGCCTGGGTGGACGAGTGGGTGAGCGAGCTCGAGGGGTTCCCCGACGGCGCGCACGATGACCAGGTGGATGCCACGGCGGACGCGTTGAACGAGCTGACCTCTGCCGTCAGCGACGATCCGTTCGGCGGTGCCGGAGGTTCCCAGGAACGACGCGACGATCGGCTGGGTCTGGCGACCTACGAAAGATGGTTATGCCTGGACCCGACCTGATCGAATACCGCGAGCCCTCCGCGGTCGTCCTCACGGAATGGACGCCACGGCGGGTCAAGGCGGCGCTCGCGGACGCGCAGGTCGGGCGGCTCTACATGGCCGCGGACCTGATGTCGTCTCTGCTGCTCGACGGCCGGATCCAGCAGGCGTTCAAGAAGCGCGCGGACGCGCTCTTTCGAAACGAGGTCGAGTTTCTCGCTGGCGCCGGGCGCCGCAAGAACATGACGATCCACGCGCTCGAGGCTGCCGACGACTACTCGGCGGCGTTTCCCGAGAGCGAGCTGAAGCAGCTCAAGATCTGGGGCGAAGGACTCGGCGTTGGGCTCGGCGAGCTCGTGTGGAAGCGCCTCCCGCAGCACGGCGATCGCGACATCCCGGTCCTGAAAGTGTGGCACCCGCGGTGGCTCCGCTGGGACGACTGGAACCATCGGTGGATGCTCCAGGTGCGCGTCGACGAGAACCCGTCGGGCCAGCCGGAGATCGAGATCAAGCCCGGTGACGGGAAGTGGATCCTGTACACGCCCTACGGCGTGAACCGCCCGTGGATGTGGGGTCTCTGGTTCTCGCTCTCGACGTTCTGGCTGCTCAAGCAGTTGTCGCTCGCCGACATGGCGGCGCACAACAAGGCGCACGGCTCCCCGCAGTTCGTTGGCAAGACGCCGATCGAACAGGTCACCAAGGAGAAGCGCGAAGAGTTCGTCGGGATGCTCGCCGAGATGGTGGCGCGGTCGTCGATCGTGCTGCCCAAGGGCTGGGAACTCGACCTCCTCGAGGCCGCGCACGACTCCTCGCAGGCGTTCGAGCGCGCGATCAAGCTCGCTGACACCTCGTTCGATATCGCAATCCTCGGGAACAACCTCACGACCGAGGTGACCGGCGGATCCCTCGCCGCGGCGAACGTGCACCGCGAGGTGCAGGGCGACCAGGCGGCGAGCGATGACGGCGCGCTGTGCGGATGCCTCCACGACCAGGCCCTCGTGCACTGGTCGGAATACAACTACGGAGCGAGCGCCGCGGCGCCGCTTCCTCACTACGCGGTCGAGCCGGCCGAGGACCTGAAGTCCGAGGCGGAGACGATCAATGCGCTGTCCGCTGGGCTCCAGAAGCTCGACGCCATGCTGGCGCCGCAGGGGCTCGAGGTCGACATGGTGGCGATGACGGAGCGGTACGGGATCGCGACGCGCAAGCGCACGACCCCGGACCCCGCGCTCGTCGCTGCCGAGGCCGCAGCGAAGGCGCTCGAACAGACGCAAGGCCCCAATGCCACCGACCCGAAGCAAGCGCCCGCGAAGCCAGGAGCAGCGGGCGTTCCGCCCGGCTGAGTCCATCCTCGCGATTGAGGCCAGCGCGCTTCCGCGCATGTGGTCTCCCTGGTCCGACGAGGACGACGAGGACGACGAGTTTCTCCGCTTCGGCGACATCGCCGTCGTGTGCATCGACGGCCCCCTGTCGCAGCGCGGCGGGTGGTTCTTCGATGGGTACGAGTCGGTCGCCGATCGGATCTCCTGCGCGCTCGAGTGCGACGAGATCAAGGCGGTCGTCCTCAAGATCAACAGCCCCGGCGGCGTCGTCGCGGGGTGCTTCGAAACGGTCAAGGCGCTCCGGGCAGGCAAGACGAAGCCGGTGTACGCGTATGCCGACGAATGCGCGGCGAGCGCGGCCTACGCGCTGGCGTGCGTCGCCGATCAGATCTGGCTCCCGGCTTCGGGCATGGTCGGCAGCGTCGGCGTCGTGTGCGCCCGCTACGACGAGACGAAGGCCGACGAGGAAGAGGGCGTCCGCGTGGACGTCATCGCCGTCGGGAAGCGCAAGACCGACGGCAACCCGCACGTGAAGGTCACGGCGGAAGAGCTGGCCATCCTGCAGGACCGCGTCGACACGCTCGCGCAGCTCTTCGCCGAGCAGGTGGGCGCAGCGCGCGGGATGACGCCGGAGGCGGTGCTCGCGCTCGAGGCGGGCGTGTTCCTCGGATCGAAGGCCGTAGACGCAGGGCTCGCCGACCAGGTCGGGAGCCTCACGGAATGCATCGCAGCGGCCTCTGCCGCTGGGCAGAAGGCGCCGGGATCGCCGGCAGAAAGAAAGACCATGAAGACCCTGTTCGCATCGCTCGGCCTGGCCGAGAGCGCGAGCGAGGCCGAGGCGATCGCCGCCGTGGCTCCGCTCAAGGAAATGCACAACGCGCTCGCCGGCATCACCGGAAAGAGCGACCCGTCGGCCATCGCCGGCGTCGTGCAGGCGTGGAAGGCCGGCGCGGAGCAGGGCAAGGAGTCGGCTGCGAAGCTCGCCGACGCCGAGGCCAAGCTCGCCGACCTCTCGAAGGCCGCGAAGGAAGCCGAGCTCGCCGCTGTGATCGATCGCGGTCGCGCGGAGGGCAAGCTCACGAAGCACCAGGCGGACAACTGGGCGAAGACCCAGACCGTCGAGGGGCTCGCCGCGTTCCTCGAGCACGCGCCCGTCGTGGTTCGCCGCGACGATGTGAAGGCCGAGGAGAACAGCGGCGCGTCCGCCTCCGTCGCGGCGCTGACGCCCGAGGAGAAGGCGGTCGCGAAGACGATGGGCATCTCCGAGGCGGAGATGCTCGAGACGAAGCGCGCGCGCCTCGCCGCCGCGCAGAAGGGAGCGTTAGGTCATGACTGCACTCGCAGCTGCACGGCAGCAGAAGAAGATCGGCGAGCACCCGCTCCCGGAGGCTCTCGAGGTGCCGATGGCGGCCTCGAAGATCTGGCAGGGCGGCATCGTCGTCGCAAACAGCTCGGGCTACGCCGCGTCGGCGAGCACGGGCGTCGGCCTCTACGTCCTCGGCGTCGCCGACGAGACGAAGGACAACTCGGCAGGCGCCGCGGGCGACCTGAAGATCAAGGTCACGCCGGGCACGTTCCTCTTCGCGAACAGCTCGTCCACGGACGCGCTCACGCAGGCCGATGTCGGCAAGGACTGCTTCATCGTCGACGATCAAACGGTGGCGCGCACGAGCTCCAACGGCACGCGCTCGCGCGCGGGCCGCGTGCACTCGGTGACGTCCGCGGGCGTCTACGTGACCGTCGGCGTTCCGAGCATGACCGACGCGGGCACGCTCGACGTGCACGTGGTCGCCGCGGCGGACCTGTCGAGCAAGCAGTACTACATCATGAAGGTGACGGGCTCGGGCGCGGACGTTGCCGACTCGGCGGGCATGTCCTGCCTCGGCGTCCTCCAGAACGCCCCGGCCGCTGCGGCCATCGCCGTCGTGCGCGTGCTCGGGGTGACCCGGTGCATCGCGGGTGGCGCGCTGGCGACCGTCGGCACCGACATCGCGACCACGGCAGCCGGGAAGGCAAAGGCCGCCGTCTCGGGCACCACGCAGGGCGGCGTCGGAGACCCCGTCGTCGGGTCCTTCGCGCTCGGCAAGCAGCTCACGACCGCAGCGGGCGACACGAGCGCGTTCTCGATGGTGCTGCTGCACCAGGGCGCCCTGCCGGGCACCGCGGCCTTACCGGAGACCACGACCCATGTTCATCACTCCCGCGTCTCTCGACGCCGCGTACACCGGGTTCTCGCACTCCTTCCAGCAGGGCGTGATGAGCGCCATGCCGTTCTGGTCCAAGCTCGCCATGCAGACGGGCTCGGACACGGAGCAGGAGGTCTACTCGTTCATGTCCCGCATCCCGCGTCTGCGGGAGTGGGTGGGCGAGCGCGTGTACAACGACCTCGCGGCGAACACGTACACCCTCCCGAACAAGGACTACGAGGATTCCTTCGAGGTCCCTCGAAACAAGTTCGAGGACGACAAGTTCGGGATCTACATGCACAGCGCGCAGGCCCTCGGGCAGGCGGTCTCGCTGTGGCCGGACGATCTCGTGATCGAAGCGCTCCTCGCGGGCGGGTCGCAGCTTTGCTACGACGGGCAGTACTTCTTCGACACCGACCACCCGAAGAACCCGCAGGACACGAGCGCTGGCACGCAGGCCAACCTGTACACCTCGACCGCGCTCTCGGCGGCGAACTACAACACCGTCCGCAGCTCGATGCGCGCCCTCATCGGCGAGGACGGCAAGACGATGCGCATCACGCCGAACCTGCTCGTGGTGCCTCCGGCGCTCGAGAAGACGGCGCGCGAGATCGTCGTGGCGCAGACCGTCCCCAACAGCGGCGGCACGGCGTCGCAGACCAACGTTCAGGCGGGCACGGCGGATATCCTCGTGATCGACGACCTGGCGGCCTCGGCCGGCGGCTCGGACACCAACTGGTACCTTCTGGACGACACCAAGCCGATCAAGCCGTTCCTCTTCCAGCTGCGGCGCTCGCCGACGCTGCAGTTCTTCGACCGCCCGACCGACCAGAACGTCTTCGAGAAGAAGAAGTTCCGGTTCGGCGTCGACGGCCGTGGCCGCGCTGGCTACGGCCTCTGGTACCTCGCCGCGAAGTGCACGGCGTGAAGGAGGAAGGCATGTCGGAACCGATCAAGACCGTTCGCCTTCGCGTCGCGGCGACGCCCGAGAAGGGCTTCTTTCGCGGCGGGAAGCACTGGACGAAGGCGGCGCAGGAAGTCGAGGTCCCCGAGGATCTCGCCCTCCGGCTGCTCGCGGAGCCCATGCTGATCGTGACGGAGCTGCCGGCGCTCGCCGCGGCTCCGGCCTCGGCGGCGTCGCCCGCGAAGAAGTGACATGGCGACGTGGATCACGGCGGCTGACGTCGAGAGGCATCTCGGCCCCGCGGTCTACGTCGCCCTGTACGACGAGGACAACGACGGCCCGGCGGACTCCGCCACCGTCGCCCTCGACATCTCGCTCGCGACGTCGATCGCTGAGGGGCGCGTGCGCATTGCGTACAACGGCTCGCTGCCGTCAACGCCGAGCACGTGCGACCTCGTCCGGTCGGCGGTCCTGCTGCTGACCAAGTCCTTCGCCTACGACCGGCACCCCGAGGTGCAGCGGCAGGGCGGCAAGGCGTTCTTCGACCAGGCGAACGCCATCCTCGACTCGATCGTGGCCGGCGCGCGCATGGCCGAGGAAGGCGGGCCGATCGCCGGCGCGTCCGTCAGTGCGGCGCCGATCACCAGCGGCTTCGCCACGCTCGGCAGCTACGACACCGACGACTGCGAGTAGCGACGTGACCGCCCTCTTCCCGTCCGTGACCTGCGACGTCGACCTGAGCGACGTCCTCGACGGCGTCCGCCGCATGGACGCCGCCGTGGTCCTCCGCTGCCAGGGCGCCCCCGCCAAGGCCGCCGCCGAGGGCCTGGCGGAGAGCAAGCAGACGAAGCGGTACCGCGACCGCACCGGCAAGCTCAGCGGGAAGGCGAAGGCGCGGCCGATTGCCATCCGCGCACGCGGCGCCGAGGCCGAGATCCACTGGCCTGTCCGGTACGCCTCCTACGTCGACGCGGGCACCGCGCCGCACATCATCATGGCGAAGCGCGTGCCCCGGCTCGTCTTCTTCTGGGAGCGCATGGGGTTCTGGTTCCGCGGCCCGAAGGTGAAGCACCCCGGCACGCGGCCGACGGGCTTCGCCGGCGTCGCGTACCACAAGGCCGAGCGCGTGCTCGAGCGCGAGGGCGAGCTCGCCGCGCGCGACGCCGAGCAGGCGTTCAACCGATGAGCCGCCCGGACGACACGTACGGGCTTCTCCCGATCCCCGTCACCGTCGACACGTCGGCGGCGCTGGGTGACCCGGCGCTCACCAAGATGCTCGCGGCCTTCACTGCTGTGCTCAACGCGCACGGCGCGACGGCGTGGGGCGTCACGGGGCAGCCCACGGCGCCCGTCGTGAAGACCGCGTATCCGCACAACCCGGAGCACGTCGTCTTCGCCGAGAAGGCGCTCCCGGCGCTCTACCTGTACCGCCTCGGCGCGCAGGAACCGCCCTTCCAGCTCACCGACGACGTCCGCCTGACATCGGACATGCTCCGGCTTCTGTGGGTGCCGTCGTCGGCGTCGCAGGAGAACCAGCGCATCCGCGCGCCGTTCGGGAACGCGGTGGTCAAGATCCTCGACAACTTCGTCCACCGCACGCGCGACGCGTCCTGGGTCGACGCTGGCGACACCGACCCGCGCGCCGCCGCCGAGGGCTCGATCCTCGTCGACCGCGCGAAGCTCTTCTCGCTGAAGCTCGGCAAGTGGGAATCGGCCGAGCTGCAGATCGCGATCGAGGACGGCGACACCCAGCGCTACCAGGCGCTGTCGATTCCGATCATGATCGAAGAGCACGAGGACGTCGGGGGCTTCGATGCCCTCACCGGCGCCGAGCTCGCGATCCAGAACGCGGACACGGACCCCGCGGTCCTGACGTACGCGACGATCAACTTCCCGGCCCCCTGACGGGCTGGGCACGGCTCGCGGCGCCGCACGCCGCGCGGAGCACCCATGCTGCCTCTCCAGACGGTTCGCGTCGTCGCGAACCCGTTCAACGCGCTCGACGAGCGCGGCGAGCCCTGCTGCGCGGTCGCGTTCGAGGATGCTCCTCGCGCGTACCTCGGAGCGGTCCGTACCGACATCCCGGGAGCCCCCGTGCCTCTGCACGAGGCGGACGGCGTCACGTACGCCAAGGTGACGTTTGCGTTCGACGCGCGCCCGCGCGGCGTGCCGCTCTCCTCCTTCACCCGGCGCCGCGTCCGCGATCGCGACTGGCTCCCGGCCGACACGGAGAGCGCAGCGGCCCTCGGCGTCGCGTTCGTGGCGCCCGCGAAGGCGCTCGCCGCCGCCGCCGACGAGGCCGCTGCCCGCTGGAAGGCGCAGCACGGCGCCCTGCCGGCGTGGGCCCAGCCCGCGCCCGCGGCGCCCGACCAGACCCCCAAGCCGGCCGCGAAGGCCGCACCCGCGGAGACCTGAGCCATGCCCGCAATCACGATCGACGGATTCAGCCTCACGAAGAAGTCCCCGGGCTTCTTCGCCGAGGTCGTCCACGGAGCGGGCGCGATCTCGCTCGACTCGCAGCCCAAGTACCTCGTCCTCGTCGGCGGCATGTCGAGCTCCGGCTCGGCCACGCCGGACACGGACCTCGTCGATCTCCTGAGCCCGGAGGACGCGGACACGTACTTCGGCGCCGGCAGCGAACTCGCCTGCATGGCGTACGCGGCCTTCAAGTACCCCGGGATCAACATCAAGGCGATCGCGGTCGCCGAGGGGTCGGGCCCCGCCGGCGCGACGTGCACGATCACGATCGGCGGCACGTGGACCACCGCGGGCTCGCTGACCATCATCCTCGGCGGCGGCGCGGGCGACCCCGCTGGCGGCGCCACGGTCGTGGTCGACATCTCGGCCTCGATGGTCGCCGCGGACGTGGGCGACGCCATCACGGCGGCCGTCAACGCCGCGCTGCGGACCTTCTGCACGGCGGCCAACGTCACCACGGTCGCCACCCTGACCACGAAGACGCGCGCGACCACGTCGAACACGTGGGCCGTCTACATCGACAAGAGCAAGCTCCCGAGCGGCTGCACGGCCACGCTCGCCGGCGGTACCGCGCTCCCCGGAACGAGCACGCTCGTCGGGAAGCGGTTCGCCTCCGGCGCGGGCACGCGGTCGATCGCCAACGTCCTCACGGTGCTCGAGGCGCTGCAGCTCGACACGGTGGTTTACGCCGACGTCGACGCGACCAACGCGGCGCGCGCCAAGGCCGCGGTCGCGGCAAAGGCCGCGCTCGGCGTACAGCTCTACGAGCACTACGTTCTCGGCTTCAACGCGGCCTATTCGGCAGCGAACAGCGTGGCGCAGACCACGCTCAACGATGTCCGCGCGACGGCGGCCTGGTGCCAGGAGACCGAGAGCGCGGCAGCCGTCGTAGGGGCGTCGATGGCAGCGGCCATCCAGGCGAGCGACTCGCTGCACCCGAACCGCTCCTTCGACGGCAAGGTGCTCCGCGGCGTCGCGCCGCAGCGCTTCGCGTCCTCGGTGCCCACCGCAGCGGAGATCGAGACCGCGCTCAACGGCTCGGTCACGCCGATCACCACGAGCGGCACGGATGCCGTGTGCGTGATGTGCATC
>Ga0228700_1001211_pt1 | contig 17637 bp, 17 predicted proteins | sample McNCre317_Aug_MG_FD_178019 | JGI IMG/M metagenome (GOLD analysis project Ga0228700, IMG submission 178019) | Freshwater microbial communities from McNutts Creek, Athens, Georgia, United States - 3-17_Aug_MG | ecosystem: Environmental > Aquatic > Freshwater > Creek | place: USA: Georgia...
TGTTGTTTGGTTTGCGCCGCCCACCGCGTGCTGCTTAAGTACTCGCACACGCGTGCGGCCAGGACAGAGCCGCCAGCTGTTCGGCGTAGCTCAGCGCGAGCATGGCCACGTAGAGGCCGAGCAGCCACCACACGACCTCGGTGAACGCGAAGTTGAGCAGGAAGAACGCGCCCGCGACGCAGACGAGCACGGACGCCGTGTGGTGCGCGGGCGAGAGGGCGGCAGCGGCCCACGAGCCCGCGGCCGCGGTGACCGTGAGCAGCGCGCCGGCCTGCACGGCTAGCGTGGCCGCCTCGCGCCCCGAGACGCCGCCGACGAGCATGTCGTCGTACGAGTCGCGCACGAGCACGGCCACCGTGCCGGACAGCGCGACGAGCGGTACCGCATGCACGAACAGCGCGACCGTGAGCGATACATAGTCCTCACCGGCGAGCATCACGGGCGCGAAGGCGTGTAGCGCGCCCGCGAGCAGCAGGCCGGCGGCGGCGGGCACCGTGGAGCACTCGCCGGCGCGCTCGTGGCCGTGCAGCGGCATGGCAAAGTTGCTGAAGAACAGAATCATCGCCACGACCGCGGCGAGCGCCGCAGCGCGCACGGCGTCGCGGCGGGGCGCGCCGAGCAGGCAGCCGACCGCGAGCAGCGCGGCGGGCACGCGGTGGTGCGGCTCGAAGACCGCGAGCAGTTGGTGCACGCAGAAGACACAGTACACGAGCAGGCCGCGGGGGCGCGAGGGCGCGGCCGCGAGCTGTAGCACGCTGGTCGCGGCCATGCCCAGCAGCATGAGCAGCAGGCGTGTGTCGAACGCGAAGCAGCGGCGCGCGTAGTGCTCGGCGTTGGCCGCGAGCAGCAGGCCCGGGCCAGTGAGCGCGAAGTACAACCGCGCGACGTCCATTGTTTTTTTTTGGTGGGTCTCCGTCGGCCGCGCGCGTCTTATACGTCCAGCGCGGCCGCAGCGGGCGCATGCAGGCGCTAGCGCCAACCGAGCGCGCCGTGCAGCTCGTCTGCGAGGGCGGCGGGCACTCCGCGCGCGCCGTCTTCTTCGCGCCGGCGGCGGGTGACGAGGAGGCGTGCGCGATCACGAGCGAGCCGCTCGCGACCAACTGCCTCGAGGGCTGCGAGGTGCGCTGCTGCTCGCTTGTGCGTGTGTGCCCGCTGCACTAACGAGACGGCGCGGCAGGGCCTCGCCGTCTTCGCCGACGACCCCGCGCTCGCCGCGGTGCGCCTCGAGTGCGGGCACCACTTCAACGCCGCCGCGCTGCTCTACCACTGGATGTGCAGCCGCATGCGCTGTCCCGTCTGCCGCAGCGGCGCCGACGTGCGCCTCGCGCCGGACGGCCTCGCGGGCCCGTGGGCCGCGTGGTGCTGCGCGCGCGTCGCCGACCGCCTCAAGAGCGACGCGCTGCAGGAGCTGCACGACGACGAGCGCCTCGTCCGCCAGTACACCGAGGCCATGCAGGGCATGGAGGTGCACGCCGTGCTGTTAAACGACTTCGAGCTCGTCATCGAGATCGCGCCGCCGCCCATACCGATCAGCGTGCACACGTTCGCGTACCTCTACGCCGAGGACACCGACGGCACTGCGCGCGTCGCGCGCACTGTCGGCCTCGCGCACCGCGAGGACGGCGCGGCGCGGCACTCGGACGTGCGCGCGCTGAACCGCGCGATGGACATGGTGCAGCCGCGGCTGCTCAGCCTCTGCAGCATCGCGCGCCGCGGCGGCAGCGAGTACTCTGTGGTCGCGCGCACACAGCCGCTGTCCGTGTACGAGCTCGTCGCGACCGTGCTCTACACCGACGGCGAGACGCGCGGGCGGTACGAGCTCGACTGCACGGCCGGGCGCCTGCGCGGGCTGCGGCTCGTGCCGCCGTAGCCTCAGTGCTGTATTGATGTAAACAACACACGCGAAAAAAAGTATCCGAGCGGCGCGCAGCTGCATGTGCATAGAGCAGGGCGCGAGAATGGCCGCCGTGCTGCGCGCGGTCGCCGAGGCCGCGATGGCCGAGCTCGGGCTCGGCCACACCGAGGCCGTGTACCACACCGCGCTGCTTGTCGGACTCGCACAGCGCGGCGTGCCGTACCGCTCGGAGGTCTGCTGCCCCTTCATGTTCGCGGGCCGCTGCGTCGGCAGCGGCCGCGCCGACATCGTGCTCGACTCGCCGGGCACCGTCGTCGAGCTCAAGGCCACCGGCGCCGCGCTGCCCGAGGCGCGGCAGCAGCTCGCGCGCTACGCGAACGCGCTCGGCGCGCTCGAGCGCCGCGAGTTCGCGGCGGTGCTGCTCGTGATGGACCGCGCCTCGGGCGCGGTGCGCCTCGAGCACGTCGACGCGGCGGGCGCGGTGCTCGGCTCGGCGGCACCACCTGCTGTAGAGCCGCAGACCGCGTGCGCCGCCGCCTTCAAGCGCCGCTACCGCTGCGTGCCGCCGGGCCCCGAGGCCTGCGGCGGCCTGCGCCTCGACCGCCTCGTCGCGCACCTCAACCGCAGCCTCGCCCAGCTGCTCCCGCAGCGCGCCGAGCGCGACGCCGCGGTCGCCGCCTTCGTCGTCACGCACATGAGCTGCCGCGCCGAGCACGGGCGCCTCGTGTGCCGCCCGCGCGACGGCGGCGGCATCGTGCCGCTGTAGCCGCGCTGTAGCTGTAGCACTGGTGGTAGCGCAGCGGGCTGTATTTAGGCCGCCTGCAGTGGTCTGCGCACCATGAGCGAGCGCCTCTGCGCCGCCGCGACCGCCGCGCGCCGCGCGGCCGCCCTGCGCTCCGCGCGGGCGCTGCTCACCGAGCTGCACGCGCGCTTCGGCGACCACGCGCGCTTCGCGGCAGGCGCGGATGACGCGGCGCTGGATGCAGCGGAGGCGGCGGCGGAGGCGGCGGCGGAGCCAGCGGCGGAGGCAGCGGCAGCGGCGGCAGGCGAGGCAGACGAGAAGGCCGAGAGGAAACGGGCCAAGCAGGCGAAGAAGGCAGCGGAAAAGCAGCAAAAGGCAGCGGAAGCCGAAGCAGCCGAGAAGCAGGCCGCAGCGGCACGCGCGGCAGACGCAGCAGCCAGGGAGGCCGAGAGGAAGCTGCCAAAACACGAGCGCGACAAGCTGGAGAGAGAGCGCCGCGAAGCCGCCAACAAGGCCGCAAAGCAGCAGAAGAAAGAGGCAGCACAACAAAAAAAAGCCGAAAAAGAGGCTGAACAGAAGCAGAAAGACGAACAGTCGCGGCTGCACAATGCGGCGTTGGCCGAGCGTAGGAAGGCTGAAAGGGCAGCAAAGGCGGCAGCGAATGCGGCAGAGAAGGCCGCCCCGCGCGCCGAGCCCGAGCTCACGCCCGAGCAGCGCGACGCCGACGTCTACAGGGGAGAGAGCGGCGACGACGAGAGCGACGCGCCGGCCCGCACTGCCCCGCGCAATGACAACGACGACACTGACGCCAACAACGAGCCGCGCAACGCCGCGGCCCGCGAGGCGAAGCGCAGGGCCGACGCCAAGTACAAGCGCGAGCAGGCGAAGCAGGCCGCAGAGGAGGCCGCGCTCCGGCGCGTGCCCAGGCCGCGCAAGCCGCAGCGCAAGCAGGCCCCCAAGGCCAAGAACCCCCTCACCGAGAAGGCCTACAAGCACCTCAAGCGCACGGAGATGTTCACCGCGCTCAACCGCTGGAACTTCACGGACACGCACATCCTCGCGCGCGCCTACGACATCGCGTGCTTCCTCGCGGCGAAGCTGATGTCCCCCAAACAGTATAACACGGTCTCCCGCATCGCCAAGCTCGTCAACGACCTCGCCGCCGCCCACCCCTTCGCCGACGACACGCCCGACGCGTTCCACTGGCGCGCGCAGCGCGCCCTGCGCATGCACGCCGTGCTCTACACCTGCAACGTCGTCGCGCAGATGGCGCCGTGCCCGTTCACCGGCGACGAGGCCGAGCGCGAGCGCCTGCTGCTCGGCGAGTTCCTCAAGTGCAGCCTGCTCGTCGACCGCTACTGCCTGACACGCAACACGGTCTTCGAACGCCGCTACCCGCCCGCGGGCAGCCTGCTGCCGTTCCAGGCCTTCCGCAACCCGCTGCTCGACTTCCTCGCGAACCCGCAGATCCTCTCGCACCTCGTGCTGCTCGCGCTGACCAAGACCGACGCGCCCCGCTTCCTGCCCGTGCACGGCGAGGACTTCTTCGCCTTCGTGCGCGACGTGCGCGGCGACCACCCTGCCGCGCACGCGTACGTCGGCTGGCAGCCCGTCCGCATGCAGGCCAGCCTCGCGGCTAATATCGGTCCCTACGAACCCGAGCAGCCGGCCTACACCGCGGAGCGCGCGGTGCGCCTCTGGGCCGCCGTCGCCGAGCCGCTGCCGTACCTCATCCGCGCGCTCGACGACGACCAACCGGACCTGCGCGAGGCCATGGACACCGTCACCAACTTCCACGCGCGCGTCCGCAAGGAGCGCATGAGCACACAGGACTCGCTCGAGCACGCGAGCGGCGCCGTGATCGACATGCTGTTCCAGCTGCTGCGCGAGGTCTCGGGGGAAGAGCTGCTGCCCTCCGAGGACCTCCGCGGCGTCACGGGCTGGGAGGACCGCAACCGCGTGCGCCTCTATCAGGCCACCCAGTGCATCCTGCGCACAGCCGTGCGCTTCGCGGTCGAGGACACCAAGCACAGCCCCGAGACTCGCCAGGCCGCGGAATACGTGCTGTACCTCGTGCACACCGAGACCCTCGAGCACACCCAGCAGGGCGACGCCAAGCGCCAGCTGCGCCTCTTCGGCGAGTACGTGCGCAGCGTCCTCATCGACGCCGGCCGCGCCTTCTTCTTCGCGCACCGCGACACGCTCGAGTTCGTCTACCGCGTCGTGACCTACAAGCAGGGCAAGACCGACGAGGACCACTGGCGCCTCTACGGCATCCACTGGATCGCGCACTTCGACGAGCAGCCGTGGACCCCCGAGCTGCTGCTCCTCGAGCACGAGCTCGTCGCGCTGCGCGGCGCGCTCGCCGCCAAGCTGCGCCTCCGCAAGGGCGCCGCCGCGGACCGCGCCGCGGAGGCCGCGTCGCGCCTGCAGCCCGCCGCGGAGCCCGAGCCGGACGCCGAGCCGGACGCGGAGCCCGAGCCGGACGCCGAGCCGGACGCGGAGCCGGACGCCGAGCCGGACGCCGAGCCAGAGGCAGCCGAGCCCGAGCACAGCGGCCGTGAAGAATACCAGACAGACGATACAGACGAGGCAGGCGGCGAGACCGAGGCCTAGCGCGCCGCGCGCCGCGCGCCGCGGCTTTAAGCCCCATTGCAATAAACCACTATTATGCTCCTCTACCACGCCCTCTACCTCGCGCACGCCGCCCGCGCCGAGCGCGAGGCCGCCCGCGCCGCCGCGACCGGCACCCTCGTGCCCGCCCTCATGCGCGGCTACCGCGTTGTGCAGCAGGCCGAGCAGCCCACCGGCTGGTCCCGCCTCGCCCGCTGCCGCCGCGCGCTCGATGCTCTTGATCGCACTGGCTGGCAGAGAAGCTTCCACCAAAAACAGTTCCACGACTCGTTCATCCAGGCCTCGATGCGTGTCTTCTGGAAGACAGAGGCCCCGGGCTCGTTCTCCCGCGATTACAAGGCCATCCTGGAGCACCATGGATGCGACACGTTGCCACAGGAAATGCTTGTAAGCACGCCAAGGAGGTTCGGCAAGACAGTGTCGGTTAGCATGTTCAGCGCGGCTTTGTTGTATAGCTGCCCGGAGATCGAGCTCAGCGTGTATTCAACGTGTTTACGCATCTCTTTCAAGCTGCTGAGGGGAATCATCAAGTTCCTCGAGATGATCTTCAAGGCGCTCGGAGAGGAACCCTTCGCGATCGTGGCAAGCAACGCGCAGGAACTGCGCCTCCGCGGTCCGGAGGGCTCCTCAGATATTCGTATCTGCAACTCATACCCAAGCCGAGTAATAGCCCCCTCCCAACCCCAGTGTGCATGCAGTGCTGTTGCTGTTGCTGCTGTTGCTGCTGTTGGATCAGACGATCCGAATGCACTTGGACTTGAAAAAGCAGTCCAGGTGTGCAACATCAATGCTGTCAGACTCGTTGAGGTCGTTGTTCTTGGTATACTCCCGGATTGTGTTGAAGATCATTGCAATCTCGTCTTTCGTTGCATCGAACAGCTCCCTGCTGTGCTCTGTAGCCAGGCGTGTATGTAGCAGACAGTGCACGAATCTCTCCAGTTTGACTGGGTTCCCAGAGCGGATGAAGTCGACAAGCTCGTAGGGATGCCTGACAGCAACAGAGAGCTCCCCCACACGGTACATGGGAGACTCTCTGCAGGTCATCCCGACCTTCATGCCATTATCGGTAGAGTAAGCAGCATACACGTAACCAGCCTGTGGATCGTCGCTATCTGCTGGCGCCGTACGAGTGGCCATGTCAACCACGTCATCGGTAGCATGCTTGTCCATGTAGAACATGTTCATGGTTTCTGTCATACGCTTCGTTCGGTTCCGAGGAAGCATCCTGAGCAAGCGTGTGAGTTCCTCTTTCGTGGCTACGATGGTGGGCTCGTAGAATCCGGGTATGTCCACCTTGCGCGACATGAACTTTCTTACATCACCTGCATTTTTTGATTTGAGAATGCTTGCAACTGTAGCTTGTGCACGTTGTTTGCTCTTGTTGCATGCCACCATGATGAAATTGACAACTGAGTAACAGTGTCCCGTTCCCTCAATATCCACTGACCAAATATTGTTCTTCTTTGTTGGTGCATTCAGAAGAACTTGGGTTGAAGATTCACCAACGATTTCACGAAGCCTACTCACTGAGACACCACATGTCTGTGCAAGCAAGTTTATCCTTGCATCACGGTCTGCAGTGTTCCCACCACCGCCTGTCGTTTCAGACATAGCAGGAGGGCGTGGCAGGGCAGGAGTGGGAAATGGCTTGCTTGTTGCATCCAACACAAACCCAGTTATTTATCGACACGTGTTGATTTGTATCGATATGTATCGATATGTATCGATTCATATCGATACGTATCGATTCGAATCGATTCGAATCGATACGAATCGATACGTATCACTATTTCCAGCTCGGTTTCCAGCAGATTCCCACAACTTGTCGGTTTGAGAGTTTCATTTCTTTCGTGAAATCACATCCCGAATGCTACTACTACATCTCAAATCGCGGTTTCCCGCGCGTTTTGCCCGTCCGCTCTGCTCCGACTATAATCGTTTTACGGACCCCCCCCACACCGCCACACCTCTCTAGCAAGTTCCAGACACTATTAATGACAATGATAATGATAATTCCTTTCTCTCTTCTGTTACTATATCTCTCTCTCTTTCTAACCTTCTACTCATTTCAGGAAAAAAGAAGACTATATAACAGTATATATAATGTAGTAGAATAGAGATAGAGATAGAGTATAGAGAGAGAGAGAGAGAGAGAATTATCATTATCATTGTCATTAATAGTGTCTGGAACTTGCCAGAGAGGTGTGGCGGTGTGGGGGGGGGTCCGTATAACAATTGTATTCGGAACAACGAAAAGCGCGGGAAACCCGTCGGAACGGGCCGATACGTATCGATACGTACCGATACGTATCGATACGTAAGACACGTACCAATACGAACCGACACGAACCGACACGAGCCGATACGTATCGGCGCGTACCGCCACACGCAAGGCCATTTCACGCCCGGGCTGCCGCCATGCACCCACTTCGGCACGCATGCAGACGCCCTTGTGCCACGTGCTCTCGACGCGCGCCGCGCTGCCGCCAGTCGTTATCCCCGAGAAGCGCCTGCCGCCGAAGGTCTTCACGGGCATGCCGCTCGGCCTCACCGCGAACCACCTCGGCGTGGGGTCCGTGATGCTGCTGCGCCAGACGTGCCACCGGCTGTACAGCGAGCTGCTCGGGCACGTCGCACACACCGTGAAGCTGCACATCGGGTTCGCCTCGACGTGCGCGGCGGACACGGACGAGCCGATCCTCGACAAGATCGCGGCCGAGGTGAGGCTGCCCGCGATCGTGCGCGACGAGTGGCCCGCCATCACGGGCCAGGACATCGTGTGCCCCGCCGCGATCGAGCGGAGCATGGAGCAGTTCTCGCAGGCGAACACGCGCCTCGACCTGCTGCTGCACCCGTACAGCAGCGACTCGGGCGGGATGCTCTTCATGACCAAGACGCGGGCCGTGCGCGCGCTCAGCGCGTACAGCGCGCACGCCTACAACTGCAGATACCTCTGCACGACGGCGATCCTGAACGCGATGGCCGGCGCCGGCGTGCATCTGAACGTCTACGCGCTGGACGTCGCGGCCTACGCGCTGGACGTGCTGCCGCTGGGCCTGGCGGCGACGTTGGCGCCGACCGTGCGCGTGCTGCGGCTGCACGAGCACCACTGCGACGACGACGCAGACGCGCGGACGCCGGCCGCGGTGCACAAGAGCTTTGCGCACCTGACGCACCTGCACACGCTCGACATCGACATCGACACCGCCTACGCTGCTGTGCAGCCGGCGCTCTTCGCGATCTTCACGGGTATCGCGTCCGTGTCGAGCCTGCAGAACCTCACGATCCGCGGCGGCGTGCTCTATTCCGACGACGAGAAGCTCGTCGAGCCGCGCCGCCTCGCGGTGCAGAACTTCGTCGCTATCCGACAGCGCAACGGCAACCCTCTCCATGTCATTCTCGTCGGCGACAGCGACACCTGCGTCCCAGCCGAGCTGATGTTGCTCGCGCACCGCGCGACGAAGCTGCACGTCGAGCTCCCCGTGGACTTCGGCGCCGAGGAGATGCGCGTCGCACACCTCATCGACGCGCTCGTCGCGATGGCGCCGGACGACGTCGCGCTGCGCGCGTTCTCGGTCGTGTCGCACCATTGCCACGACGCGGACGTCGCGGCGGCCGAGCTGGCGCTCGCGCAGCGCAACCAGCGCGTGCCGCTGCACCGCCGCATCGCGTGCCACGTCGCGCAGCCGCCACCCGCGCCTGCCGCAGCCGTGCCGGTCGCAGCCGTGCCGGTCGCAGGCTAGCAGGTACAATAAGCGTGTATTATTGCAGTAAACACTGTGCTACACAGCCTTGTCCTCGTTCACAGTGGGCAGGAGCCGCGCGGCCTCCTCGGCCTCGCGCGCCGCCGCGATGGGGCCCATCGTGTCGCGCAGCACGAAGCCGCCCGCGAAGAGCGCGGCCGCGCAGAGCGTGGCGACGCACGCGAGCGTGAGCTCGTCGCGCGGCAGGCGGCACAGCAGGCAGTGGTGCCCGATGGTGCTCGGGCGCCCGCCCGTCGCGAACAGCGGCTCGGTCACGAACGCGAGCGCGAAGCTCGGGTCGAGGAAGTCGCGCAGCGAGGACACGTACCAGTCGACGGCGACCTCGGGCGGGCGCGCGTGCGCGAGCAGCTTCTGCGCGCCGGCGTGCGTCACGAGGTACGCGAACGAGCCTAACACGGCGCAGCCGATGTCGTTGCGCGGGCACTCGCGCAGCCCGGGGTGCCACAGCGAGGGCTGGCTGCCGAGGGGCGGCCACGTCGGCGCGAGGTTCACGTAGTCGTACGGCGTCTCGAGCAGCGTGGGCAGCGCGCGCGCGAGCTGCGCGGCGTCGGGCAGCAGCGCGTCGTCCTCGAGCACGAGCCACGTTGCGCCGGGCGGCACCTGCGCCCAGACCTGCGCGTGCGCGAGGTACGCGCCGAGCACGCGCTCGTCGAAGATCTGCTTGCCGTCGAGGCGCGCGCCGGCCGCCGCGAGCAGGCGCGGGAAGAGCGCGGCGACGTCCATGTTCGCGTCCAGCACGGCGGGCGCTGTGTCGACGTCCGTGTCCGGCGGCAGCGCGGCGCGCAGCACCGCGAGCAGCGCGAGCACCGCAGGCCCGCGCGCGGCGGCGATGACGCGGGCGGCGGCGAGCGGCATCATTATCGTGGCTTGCAGTCGACGACACAGCTGGCTTATAGGCTGCCAGCAGCTCACAGCGGCCGCACCTTGCGGCTCGCGCGCGCCGCCTTGCGCTGCGCCGCCAGGCGCGCGCCGTGCTGCTGCTGCACCGCCGGCTTGTGCAGCACGAACGTGCGCAGCGCGGAGTGGATGCCGTCGTGGCAGAGCATGCGGTGCGGGAGGTTCTGCGTGGCCATATAGGCGTTGGCCTGCGCCGCGAGCTCGCGCGCTTTCTGCTCCTGCGCGGCCTGTGCGGGCCGCCCGAGCGCGGACTCGCTCACGGTCACGCAGTAGACCGAGTCCAGGAAGGCGTTCACCGCGGCGCCGCGCTTCTCGGCGACGCACTGGATGGGCTTCCACACCGCGCCGATCTGCGCGTCGAGCTCGGGCACGCAGAGCGGCTCGTAGATCTCGCAGAGGCGGTCGAGCTTGTACTTCTCGACGGCCGCGAAGTCGGCGGGCGGCATGCCCGCGAGCTGCGTGATGGGGCGCAGCGAGACGCCCGGCTTGCCGGGGTAGTACGAGGAGAAGAAGGAGCCGAGGCGCTCCTCGCCGCCGACCACCTCGGTGACGAGGCGGTCGCCCATGACGACGGCGTCCTGCAGTGCGGGCGGTAAGCACGCAAGCAAGCAGCAGCGCGCCCAAGCCAGCAAGCAGGCAAGGCGGCAAGCACGCAAGCAAGCGCGCCTGGTAGAAGCTGCGCGCGCGGTTCTCGGCCGGCTCGTCCTCGGTCTCCTCGACCTCCTGCTCCTCGCAGGCCGTGTGCGCGCACTTGCTGCGCTTGCCGTGCGCGAAGCGGTCCCAGACCTTCTTCGCGGCCTCGCGCAGCTTCTTCGGCACGAGCGAGGGCAGCAGCGAGCCGCCGAGCTCGTGCACGTGCGAGCGCGCCGAGCGGTGCGAGACCGAGAAGCACGGCACGTCGCGGCGGCACATCTTGGGGTCGACGGCCATGAACGGCTCGGCCTCGACGGCCTGCAGCAGCGCGGTGACCGGCACGTCGAGCTCGAGCGTCACGCTGTCCGCGGTCGCCGCGAGCACGCGCCCGCCGTTGCACGCGACGAAGCGCTCGGCGGCCTCGCGCGGCACGGTGTGCAGCACGGGCATGCTGCGCTCGCGCGGTGCGGCCTCGACGTTGCTGAGCGGCGTGGTGCCCTCGAGCACCAGGTTCTCCGCACGCCCGTCCGCGTGCCGCAGCTCCATGTGCATGTATGAGTGCCCCGCGAGCTCGCCGCCGCCCGCGATCTCGCCGCCCGCGCTCGGCGCGAGCGCGGTGCCGAGCACGTTCGTGACGTCGACGAGCACGCTGGGCTCGGCAGCCTTGGCCTTGGCGCCAGCCGCCAGCGGGCCCAGCCGCGCGCGGAACGGCGCGAGCATCGCGTGGAAGCGGCCCGCGCAGTACAGCACCGCCTCGAGCGTCGCAGGCGCGAGCTGCGCGAGGAACGGCAGCGCGCCCGCGCCGCCGAGCCCGCGCTCGTGCAGCTCGATGCAGCCCTGCAGATCGCTGGTGTCAGCCCTGCAAATCGAGTTACAACAACAGCAAGGCATTTTTTGCGAGAGTACCTTCAGCACAGCCTCGATCGTGCGGCTGTGGTCCTCGCAGTCGCCCGAGGAGAACACCACGGGCCCGACGTTCGGGCCCCCGAGCCCGCGCGGCATGTTCTCCGTCGCCGTCGTCGCCGCGAACGCCGCGCACAGCATCGCGTTGTACGTGAGCGCCGCGCCGCTCACGTTCACGTCGGTGACGTAGCCGGCCGCGAGCCCGTCCTTCGTGAACGTGCCGGCCGTGGTGCACGCGAGCATGTGCGCGAGGTTGTGGTCGTTCATGTGGTACGCGTCTTCGACGTGCACCGCGTTGCAGTTGAACGCCATCACGATCAGGTACGCCGTCGCGCCCGCCGGCGCGAACTCCGCGCGCATGTACTCCATGTTCTTCGAGATGTCCGGGAACAGCAGCCGCTCGCCCTCCATCGGGTGGCACGTGCCCATGTTCAGAAACGGGCTCAGCCCGCGCTCGAGGCTCACGACCGTATGCTGCTGCAGCATGTCCGCGAGCAGCCCGACCTGCGTCTCGACCAGCGCGTTCATCTTCTCGCTCTGCCACAGCACCGAGTCGCGGATCGCGCCCGCCTCGTACAGCGCGTCGAAGCGCGCGACCGCGTCCGCGCTGCCGCCCGACACCGTGAAGTGCACCTCGACCGGCTGGAAGTTGTCGCTCACCACGAACACGCGGCCCTTGGCGGCGCGCGCCATGCGCGTGCGCACCGTATCCGACTGCGCCTTGGGCACGCGCTGCCCCGTGGCGGCCTGCGCGAGCAGCTCGCGCAGGTAGAAGTGCCCGCTGCACACGCCGAACTCGTGCGTCGGGCTGTCGCGTGCGCGGAAGTGGAACTTGAGGCGGTCCGTGACGCCCGGCTCGGCGTGCCGCACGCGCACGCTCGGTTGCAGGCTGAAGTCCACGCGCGCCGTGCCGTCGTCCGAGACCGGCACCGCGAGGAACGTCGCGCCGTCGTTATCGCAGACCATCACGCTGCTCAGCGGGCACTGCGGCGCGCACACGCCGCGCACGAAGACGCTCGCGCGCAGCGCGAAGCAGAGACGCAGACCCTTCGCATCCGCTTCGGCGCGTGCCAAGCCGAACGCCCTGCTGCTAACTGCGGGCATGCTGCTGCTGGCTGCGCCGCAAGTCCGCGATTTATATACTAAAGCGGTGCCGCCGGCCGCGCGGCCGATGTCGAAAAGCGAGGCCTTCCTGTGCCACCCGCACCTCTTCCGCGAGCACGCCGGCGGCTGGCGCGCGGCGGCGCTGCCGCCGCCCGCGAGCGTGCGCCACGTGCAGGACGTGCTCGTGCCGGGCCAGCGCTTCCCGAACCGAGCAACGCACTGGGTCGCAGAGCACCTCGGCCCGATCCTCGGCACGCGCCTCGGTGTGCTCGACGACGGCGCGGTGCTGCGCGTGATCGACATGCTCGTGCAGTGCCGCGAGGGCGGCGCCGTCGCGGTCTTCATCCTCTTCGGCGACGGCTCCGCGACGACGTACCGCCGCGCCGTGCGCTACGTCGCCGCGACGCGCGCGGCTGCCAGCAAGAACTACGGGCTCGCGGCGGCCTTCCTGCTGCTGCACGTCACGCGGCGGGGCGTGCTGCGGCGCAAGTGGGTCTAGGCCGCTTGCTGCCGGCCGCGACTGCCAGCTGCTCGGGCCGACCGCTGCAGCCGCACGTCACGCGGCGGGCGTGCTGCGGCGCAAGTGGGTCTAGGCCGCTTGCTGCCGGCCGCGACTGCCAGCTGCTCGGGCCGACCGCTGCAGCCGCACGTCACGCGGCGGCGCGTGCTGTGGCGCAAGTGGGTCTAGGCCGCTTGCTGCCGGCCGCGACTGGCAGCTGCTCCGGCCCGACCCGCTGCAGCCGCAGCGCCACGCCCCCGTCGCAGCACGGCGCGCAGCGCAGCACGAGCCCGGGCGCGAGCAGCGCCGCACGCGGCAGCAGGCACGCGCCGCGCAGCGCGCCGAGCACCTCGAGCCGCACGCTGCCGTACGCCTCGGCGCGCAGCGCGCGCCCCGCCAGCCGCGCGGCCCGCGCCTCGAACGCGTCGAGCTCGCGCGCGGAGCGCACCACGGCCTCGCAGCTGTCGCCGTCCATTGCTATAACAGCGGGACCGCGCCTAAAGCCGCGCGCGCCCACAGTCGCATCAAGCACACAGGCACACCAGGCGCATTTATTCGATAGCCTGAGCACTGGCGAGCTGCATCGCCCGCGCGAACGCCGGCGCGAGCACCGCGAGCCCGAGCTGCCGCATGCGCTTCGTCTCGGTGCGCTCGCCGAGCAGGAAGCCGCCACCGTGGTGCGCCCAGTGCGCGCGCCCGAGCGCGCGCACCGCCGCGCGGAACTCGAAGCGCTCCGCGAACGGCGCGAGCGCCGCGAGCACGTGGGCGGGGAAGAGCGGCCGGTACAGGTTGTCGCCCGCAAGCGAGGCCGTCAGGCGCCGCAGCAGGCGTGCGTCGGGCAGGCGCGCCGTGAATGGGAACAACGTGAAGAGCAGGAACTCGTCGAGCACAGCCAGCACTCGCCCACGGCGCGCCGCGGCACGGCTGATCCAGTGCACGCAGGGCATGCAGAACGCGAGGCACGCGTCCGCGGGCGCATTGTCTGCAAGCGCACACAGCGCGCGCCAGCCGAGCGGCGTCTCACGCCACAGCGCAGCGCACTGCGCGCGCAGCTGCGCGGGCTTCTTGTGGCGCCGGTTCTGCTGCGCGCCGAGGCGCGTGCCGCAGAAGACGCAGTGCTCGCCCGTGTCGCCCATGCCTGCTTGCTGCAGTTTGCTGCAGTTTGTTGTTGCAGCTGCTAGCTGCTACGTAATAAAAGGGCTAGGCCTAGCTGCATAGCGCCCTTAGCAGACCAGATACAACAGATAAAGACAGCTGTCCAAAGCACAAAGCCGAGCAAACAACAACACCATGGACGAAGAGCACGTGGTCGTGCCCTTCGGCGCGCACATGTACGCGGTGCGCCGCGCGGGCGACGCGAACGCGCTGGGCGCGCTGCCGGCACCGACGGGCGCGCCGCGCGTGCTCGCGGTGCAGCTGCCGAGCCTCGCGAGCACGAGCTACGTCGTGTACAACATCGCGTGCAGCGTCGAGTACGACGAGCCGGCGCGCACGGGCATCTTCCCTGCGCTGCGCGAGCGCGTCGCGCGGGCGGTCCCGCACCCGCGCAACTCGATGCGCCTGAACACGGTCTTCGGGAACGCGTGGTTCCAGGTCTGCCCTTTTTCTATCTGCTGTGCCGTCTGCTGTGCCGTCTGCTGGGCTGTGCTTTGGCAAGTGGACTGACGCGGAGCAGGACGACTGCTGCACGCTGCAGTTCCGCGGCCTGCGCGCGCTCGAGCACGTGCTCGCGGTCTCGCGCATCCTGCACCGCGGCGCGCCGCGCGAGCTGCGCCTCGAGCGCTGGGGTGTCGACAACTTCCTGGGCCGCCACGTGCAGGTCCGCTGCGTGTGCGCTCAGTGCTTGGGTCGGCCTGACGCCGTGGAGGCAGGTCGCGCAGGGCTGCCTGCTCGAGCACTTCGCGCGCCGCCTGCTCGGCGACAGCGTGTGCGTGATGCCGCGCACCGAGGAGGTCTCGAACGCCATCCTGCTGCAAGTCCCGCACGCCGGCGCGATGCTCGCGCGCGCCGCGCTCGTGCTCGGCACGGACGCGCACCCCGAGAGCGCCGTCGACGCCGCGCGCGTGAGCGTGCAGATCACGCGCGCGGGCCACGTCAAGATGCGGCTCAGCTGGGCCGCGCCCGTCGTGCTCGCGCCCGACTGCGAGCAGCTGCAGCGCGCGGCCGCGCAGGTGCGCGACCTCGTGCTCGCGCTCACGCGCGTGCTGTGTGCGCTGTGCTAGCCGCAGCGCTAGCCGCCGCGCTAGCCGCCGCGCTAGCCGCCGCGCTAGCCGCTGCGCTAGCCGCTGGGCTAGCCGGCGCGGTAGTGGCGCAGCATGCGCCGCAGCAGCGGCAGCACCGGCGGCGGCGCCGCGGTGGTGACTGTGGGCGGCGCGAGCAGCGACTCGGGGTCGTCGCCAGAGGGCGGCGCGGGCTCGGCGGGGGGCAGCATGCCGCGGTGTGCGCGGCAGACGCGCTGTTCGTAAATAAAAAGTTACGTCGTCTGCAGGATCTCCACCAGCGCGTGCTGGTTGAACGGCGTGCGCGCCGTGAACTCCTCAACGTCGCGGATGACTTGGTAGCTCAGCAGCGGGTGCACGCGCGTCCAGCACGACTTCCAGAGGTCTCCGTGCTGGTAGCTCGCGATGTACAGCTGTGTGTACACAGGGAACGTCAGCTCGCGCAGGTCCTTCTGCGGGAACGCGCGGAAGCAGGAGCGCATGAACTGTGTGAGCTCCGCGAACGGCGCCTGCCGCATCTCGAGGCCCTCGAGCACCTCGCAGAGCACTGACTCCTCGGGCCGCGCGATGCGCTCCCGCAGCACTGCCGGCGCCAGCGCCGCGTTCGCCAGCGCGCCGACCACCGTCGCGTGGTCCACATGCGGCTGGCTCATCGCAAAGTACAGCCGCCGCTTCAGGCGCTGGCTGATCGTGTTCGGAAACCGCACGCGTGCGACCCAGTTCTGGAAGCCGTCCATCGCGTCGCCCTTCACCTCGCGCGTCGCCAGCGCCGGCCGCCGCGCGAGCTTGTCCAACAGCCGCGGCCGCCCGCTCCCGACCTCGAGATGCCGCAGTCGCATCGCCGAGGCCACCGTCTCCTTCTGTGTGAAGAACGTCTGCAGTTCGTGCGCAAACTCTGCCCGCACCGCGCACTGCCGCAGCAACCACACCAGGCTCGCGCCGTACTCCGCCGTGCCGAAGCGGTAGTCTGCCATCCGCGCCGCCAGCGCGCACACCGGCCTGTGCGTCGCGCTGCCAAGCTCGCGCGAGGTGTACTGCTCGAGCACGTTCAGCACCGCAAGGCCCTGCAGGTTCGCGAGCAACGCCGCGCACGCGACCTGCGCCATGCTCAGCGGCAGCCCGCATGCCACCACGTCCGACGCGAAACGGAAGAGATAAACGAGGTTCTGCTGCGCCCCCGCCACCTTGTACTTGGCCTCTATCCCCTCGAAGTCCAGGAAGCCCACGAGCGCGATGCACGCGTCGAAGCCGCCGATGCTGTTCGTCCCCGCCGTGTCTTCGATGTGCTGCCAATGCAAGTAGCCGCCTGCGAACAATGCCCCATATACCGCACGCTTATCCACGCACTTTGTGTTCGCGATCAGTATCTTCTTCACGCTCCCTATGTCGCGCGCGTCGATCGCCACGTGCCGGCAGAACTCCACGTAGCTCGCTATGAGCGTCGAGACGGTAGGCCTTGTGTCCGGCTCCATCACCAGCACGCACTGCTTCTGCCTTTACGTGTTGCCCTCACACCGCAACAAGCTATGCACACCACGCCAAACACTCTTCTTTCAATGCGCTTTTACTGCCACATGCACTTCACACAATCGCATCCGTCTCGTAGATCTCACCGTCCGCTGGAATCTGCTCCTCTATGAGCCCCCAATCGACGCACGGGTTCTGCATGCGGTCGCTCTCCTCCTTGCTGCAGCCCACGATCAGCAGCTCGCACTCCTCGGGCGCGTAAACCGCCTTAGTGTCCCATGAGCGGAGCTCTCTGTTGAACTCGTACACGATCGAGTCCATCTTTTCCTCAATGCCCATGCCGTTTGGAAGCGTCACGGTCTGCAGCAAGTCCGTGTCTGCCCTGTTCTCTGTCGAGTATACCGTGACAGCGTGCATCGTCACGTCATCGAAACAGTACCGCACAAAGTTAGCGAAGCGATCGTACAGGTCTTGCGGGAACTCGCGTGTGATCATCTGTGCAGTGTACCGCATTGCAAAAACCATGGCTGTGTGGTGCTCGGTGGTGTGTGGGTGCAGTAGGGTATGCTAAATAGACGCGGTACGTATCGTGTACCTGATATGTATCGATTCGTGTTGATACGTATCGATTCGTGTTGATATGTATCGATTCGTGTTGATACGTATCGATTCGTGCTGATACGTATCGATTCGTGTTGATACGTATCGATATATTTTATAATTCTATAATCCCCCCACACCACAGACCTCTCTCCCATCTTCCGGATGCTATAATGAATAATGATAATGATAATTCAGTTGACTAATATTTTATAATTCTATAACCCCCCCCCACACCACAGACCTCTCTCCCATCTTCCGGATGCTATAATGAATAATGATAATTCATTAGTTCTACTCTTACTATATCTTATCTACTT
>Ga0228700_1001213_pt1 | contig 17600 bp, 16 predicted proteins | sample McNCre317_Aug_MG_FD_178019 | JGI IMG/M metagenome (GOLD analysis project Ga0228700, IMG submission 178019) | Freshwater microbial communities from McNutts Creek, Athens, Georgia, United States - 3-17_Aug_MG | ecosystem: Environmental > Aquatic > Freshwater > Creek | place: USA: Georgia...
TGGCGGCGCTCGTTGCGCTGATGGTCAAAAGCTTTGGGTGTCCTACCAGGATGCCGAAGTGGCTTCGGTCCGTCCATCTCTCCCAGTGCGTCGCAAGTCGTGGCCCTTTGTCCAGGCAGGCGCGGCGCTGCTGCAAGCGGAGCGCAGCAGCGCCGCGACTGGCGCGGCTTTGCAAGCTCCCCCCGATGGTAATCACGGGGGGAACATTTCCGGAGCGTTCAAAAGTGAGTAAGCGCGGGACTTGTTGTGTTCAGTTTGTCGGCGTTGGCAAACATGGGTGGACCGAGGGCCGTATGAGCCTGCGTTCTTGGGGAATTCATGGTTCCGAGCTTATGCGGAATTTTGATTGTGTATATGTCACCCTTTTGGGGTCTTTGGTATGACTTCCCCCAATGATTTGGTTCTTGATGGCTCCGAGGTAAAGCTTCGCCTCCAGGCTGAGCGCATCAAGTCGGGTTCCGTGGTGCATGTCGATTGGCTGCGCTTCACTGTCTTTCTTCGCAACCATGTTCCTACCTTTGCCCCTCTCGTGGACGATACGCTGGCTTCTGTGCCGCATCCATTGCAAGCTACTTTTCGCGATATGCCGAAAAGGCTTCAGGAGGAAAAAATAGCGGCGCTTTTGGCGCAGTTTTCCAAGGATGACCCAGAGCGGAAAGATTTTGGCATTCTGTGTCAAGCCTTGGACGTTGCGCGGGAGGTTTGTCAAGCTCTTGGCGCTGATTTCCAGGTGTGCGGCGAGGTTAAGCAGGGGCGCGACTTTTATAAGCATCGTTGGCCCATTGAGCGCCACGGCTTTGAATGCGGTTGGGTTGGTTTCGGTGCCTCTAATGAAAGTCCAAAGCAAGGGCAGGACGGTTCCCAGGCTGGCACGATTCACGTTAATTTGTTTGGTCACGCTATGACCTTTGCCGATAGCGGTGCTCCTTCCAGGTTGGCCGATATGGTGGATATGCACCAGGGTCGTATTACCCGCTGCGACTTGGCGCTAGATTTTTTTAATGGCATGTCCAGGACTTTGCCTGATTTGCTCGACGACTAGCCGCTGGCTTGGGTGCTGGTGCTGCAGGTGCCGGCGCCGGCTCGGGTGCGGCCGTTGGTTTGACAGTGGCAAGCCACTTTTTGTAGGCGTCCCCTCCTGGCTGCGCAAACCCGCTGGCATCGCAGTTTTCACACTTCCATGTGAGCATCCCGCCCTTGCTGCGTCTGAAAAAAAGCCCCTCACCGCATACCGGGCAGGGGCCTTTTCCGACTTTCTCTGTCGTCGGTGCTGGCATTACAGGCCGATCAGGTCTGCCACTGCCACCAGTTGCACCTGGCCATCTTCGTCAAAACGAATGGCCACTTCTTCAGGGTGCGCGCGGTCCACGGCAAACACAATGCCGGCCTGGCCTTGTCGTGCGTGCCCCTCTGCGGTCACTTTGACCGATTGCCAAACTTCCATGGTTTTCACTCCTACAAAAACGCCAGGCGGCCGGCCTGGCAACGGATGCGCCCAGGCTTATCCGTCATTGTTCAAAAACAGCTTGAGCCTGTTTTTTTCAAGTGTGGTTTTCATTGCTCTACCCCCATTTCAATGAAGGTCAGCAGTGCGTCACACATGCGAGACTTCGTTTTGAATGCCTCTGTCACGGCATCGCGCACCACTTCGGGCGCGTCCATGTTGTTCGCCATCCATTCGATAAGTTGCGCCCGCTCGGTGCGGTACTGCGCATATAAGCCTTGAAGGTCTGCCATAGGTTCCACCCTTCTCCACCCCGCAAAATCGAAGGCCCGTGGCGCCAGGGTGGAAAGGTGAAACGCCAGCGGGCGCCGCGATATTACTTGCCAGCGCGTGAAGCATCAACTTGTGTGAATCTTGAAAAGGCTTGAATGCTTGCCTAAACTTGATGCATCAACCCGTGGAAAGGTGGTGGTGCTATGTTTTCTGTAGCAGACTTGTTAGAGCGCGCAAAGGAAAACGCGCATTTAGGCTCTGACTATCGACTTGCAAAAGTCCTTAGGATAAATCAATCGGCAATCTCAAATTACCGCGCCGGCAGGCTGCCAAGCGTTGAAATTCTTGAGGCCTTATGCGCCTTGTCTGGGGATGACGCCGGGCTTGTGGTGGCCCAGGTGGAAGCCGCCCGGGCTGCCGATGGCCCGGTGCGCGCCATGTGGCTATCTGTGGCCAAACGCCTGGCCGGTGGTGCGTCCACTGCTATTTTGTCAGTGGTTTTTGCTGCGCTTTTGATAGCAGGGTTTGCGCCGCCCGCGTGGTCTGCGCCTGCGCCAGGTGGTCAGGCTGGCAAATTTACTTTGCTATACATCGTATAAAGCAAGAAAGTCAGCCCATGGCAGCCCCATGGACGTACTGCGCCTACCAATCACCCCCGGACGGAACTCCCCGCAAGGCCCTGGCAATCAGATCAACGCCCTCTGGACGGTCGGCCTGGGTGGCAAAGTCTAAGGCGGTGAGGCCTCGGGCATTCTTCAGGCTGGCATCCGCACCGGCCGCCAGCAAGGCCTTGAGCGCATCGATCGAGCCATAGCCGGCGGCCATCATCAGCGGCGTGGTGCCGTTGGGCGATGCCGCATCAATGTAGGCAAAGTTGGCAAGCAGCAGGTTCACCACGTCGGCCCGGCCCTCAAAGGAAGCGGCATAGTGCAAAGGGGTCCAACCCGGGTGGTTGATGTCAGCGTCCCGGGCAATGAGTTGACGGCACAAGCCCAACTCACCCTTGATGGCCGCCAGCATCAGCGGTGTCTCGGCCTTGGCCGAGCGCACGTTGACATCGGTTGCCGGGTTGTCCAACAGAACCTGCGCCACCTGGAATGCCGACTGGCGCAGGGCCGCAATCAGGGCTGGCTCGCCCCGCGGGTCTACCGAATTGGGATCAAATCCCCGTTTGAGCAGGGTCTTGACGGGAAAAGCTTCGTCGCGCTCCAGGGCCTGGAAGAAATCGTCATACGAACCCGCATAGGAAATTGAATATCCAATAAAAACAAGAAGATAAACAAAATACCTAAAGCAATACATCACACTTCAGCCACGCCAAAAAGGCGTGAAAAGTTATCGCTGCTGGCCTTCGCGATGGTCTCCAGGCTCTGACCGCGCACGCTGGCCAGCTGCTGCGCGACATAGGGCACCAGCGATGGATTGTTGGTCTTGCCCCTAAAGGGAACCGGCGCCAGATAGGGGCTGTCGGTCTCAATCAGAATGCGGTCCAACGGAACCATGGCAGCCACATCCCGCAGGTCTTGCGCGGTCTTGAAAGTCACGATGCCTGAAAACGAAATGTAGAAGCCCATATCCAGCGCCTGGCGGGCCACCTCCATGGACTCGGTAAAGCAATGAAACACACCGCCAGCGGCGCCCGCCCCACCCTGCTCACCTTCCTCCCGCAGAATGGCCAGGGTGTCTTCCGAGGCACTGCGGGTATGAATGACCAACGGCTTCCCAAGCTGCCGCGCGGCCCGGATGTGCAGCCGGAATCGCTCACGCTGCCACGCCATGTCCGCCACGCTGCGGCCGTTGAGACGGTAGTAGTCCAGGCCGGTCTCGCCGATGGCCACCACCTTGGGCAAAGCGCCCAAACGCAGCAGGTCGTCCAGGGTGGGTTCGGCCACGCCTTCGTTGTCAGGATGCACGCCGGCACTGGCCCAGAAGTTGGCGTAGTTCACCGCCAGGGAATGGACCTGATCAAACTCTTCCAGCGTGGTGCAGATGCACAAAGCCCGTGTGACCTGGGCCTGGGCCATGGCCTGGCGTATGGCATCCAGGGATTCAATTAGCTCGGGGAAGGCAAGGTGGCAATGGGAATCGGTAAACACTCAAATAGTCTGGGTAGGGCGTTCAGAGGAGAGGTGGGCACCCAGGATTTCCTCGATCTTCAGCTTCAAGGCCCGGCTCTTTTCGTCCTTGGGGAACATGATGCCAACGCCCTGGGTGCGTCCGCCCGCTGCCTTGGCCGGCGTTACCCAGGCCACCTTGCCGGCTACCGGATAGCGCTGCACATCGTCGGGCAGGGACAGCAGCACATACATGTCATCGCCCAATTCGTAGTCTCGGGTGGTGGGAATAAAGACGCCGCCATCGACAAAGGCCGGAATGTAGGCGGCATACAGCGCGGCCTTTTCCTTGATCGACAACTGGATGACGCTGGGCCGGGGGGATGCAGTATTGGTGGTTGCCATGGCAATAGTTCAGTGGACGGAGTTTAGGGCGGTTCGGGCTTGCTCAACAAGTGCTTCTTGCATGAGGCCGGGATTGAAGGGGTGCTCCATGGTCTTGCGGCTGTCCTTCAAGGCACGGGCCCAGCCGCTCAAGGCCGCCAGACTGGGAGCGGCGCCGGGCTGGAAGGCGGGCAAGGGGAAAAAACGGGGAGCAGCACCCTGCTGCACGCACAGGCTGTCGTGACACAGCTTTTGCAGGGCATCCAGCAATACCGTCACGGGCCAGTCACGCACAAAGGCACTGTCTCCAGCCAGCATGGCCGGCGCGAAGCGGCTCCAGTCGCTGGCCTTTCGACCGCTGGCCACCAGTGCCAGCACATCATCGGGGCGCCCTCCTGCGGCCTGCAGAAAACGCTCGGCATCTGCAGCACCCAGGCCCTGGGCCTGCAGCCACTGTTGCGCCTGTGCGGGTTGCGGCCAGTGCATGGCGTGCCCCATGCAACGGCTGCGTATGGTGGGCAGCAGCTGATGGGCTGACTCGCTGGCCAGCACAAAGCGCACGTCACCAGGCGGCTCTTCCAGGGTCTTGAGCAAGGCGTTGGCCGTGATGGCATTCATCTGCTCGGCCGGATACACCAGCACCACCTTGCCGCGCCCGCGTGCGCTGGTGCGCTGCGAGAACTCAATGGCGTCCCGCATGGCGTCCACCCGAATTTCGCGGCTGGGCTTGCGCTTCTTGTCATCGATATCGGCCTGGGCTTTTTCCGAGAGGGGCCATCCCAGCTCCAGCATGGCTGTCTCAGGCATCAGCACGCACAGATCGGCGTGGGTGCGCACCGCAATCGCATGGCAACTGCCGCAGCTGCCACAGGCGCCATCGGCATCCGGCTGTTCGCACAGCCAGGCGCGGGCCAGCTCCAGGGCCAGGCGATACTGGCCCAGGCCCGAAGGGCCATGCAAGAGTCTGGCATGGCCCGGCTGGCCCAGCAGCTGGCGGGTCTGGGCCGCTATCCAGGGTGCGGCCGGGGTGGAAGACTGCGCTTCACTCACGGCAGCAGGCCCCGTTGGCGTACCGCGGCCAACACCGCAAGCCACACGTGCTCGGGCGTCTGGTTGGCATCAATACGGGCAAAACGCGCACTGTCTTCGGCGCAGCGCCGTGCATAGCCGGCAGCCACCTGCTCAAAGAAAACCTGCGGCTGCGCCTCGAATTTGTCTGGCACACGGGCCGTTGCCAGGCGCGCCGCGGCAACTGCAGCGGGCAGGTCAAACCAGAGGGTCAGGGCCGGCTGCAGCAAAGGGCCCACCGGCTGGCCTTGCACCCAGCGCTCCAGCGTGCCCAGCATGTCCCAGTCAAAACCACGTCCACCGCCCTGGTAGGCAAAGGTGGCGTCGGTAAAGCGGTCACACAGCACCACTTCATCCCGCGCCAGGGCAGGAACAATCACTTGCTGCACGTGGTCACGCCGCGCGGCAAATACCAGCAAGGCCTCGGTCATGGCGTCCATGGCGTCGTTGAGAACCAGCGTGCGCAACTTCTCGGCCAGCGGGGTACCACCGGGTTCACGGGTCAGGGTGACCACCCTGCCCTGGGCCCGCAAGGCGTCTGCCAAGCCGGAAATATGGGTGGACTTTCCAGCACCATCGATACCCTCGAAGCTGATGAAGCATCCCTTCATGGCTGGCCCCGCTGGTACTTGTTGACGGCCCGGTTGTGCGCATCCAGGCTGGCGCTGAACTCGCTGCTGCCATCACCCCGTGCCACAAAATACAGGGCGTCCGATACCGCTGGTTGCACAGCGGCCAGCAAGGCTCCACGCCCGGGCATGGCAATCGGTGTGGGTGGCAGGCCGGTGCGGGTGTACGTGTTGTAGGCGGTGTCGGCCAGCAGGTCGGCGCGGCGCAGATTGCCATCAAACAACGGGCCCAGGCCGTAGATTACGGTAGGGTCGGTCTGCAGGCGCATGCCCATGCGCAGGCGGTTGCTGAACACGGCCGCAATCAAGGGGCGGTCGCTGGCCCGCCCTGTTTCCTTCTCGACGATGCTGGCCAGGATCAAGGCCTGCTCGGGGCTTTGCAGCGGCGACTGGGCCGAGCGCGCAGCCCATGCGGCCTCCAGCTTTCGGTCCATGGCGCGTGCAGCCCGCTGCAGCAAGGCCAGATCGGTACTGCCCTTGGCGTAGGTGTAGGTATCCGGAAAAAAGCGGCCCTCGGCCGGCACGCCAGGCCGACCCAGCTGGGCCATCAATTCCTCAGCGCTCAGCGCTGCCGTGGTGGGCTTGAGCTGGTCAGCCTTCTGGAGGGCCTCTCGCAACTGCCGCAGGTTCCAGCCCTCCACCAGGGTCAGGCTGCGCAGGGCCTCTTCGCCGCGCACCAGCTTGCTAAGCAGGCTGCGCGGGCTCACACCCAGTTCCAACTCGTAACTGCCGGCCTTGATCTGCCGGGCTTGCCCTGACAAGCGGAACCACCAATACAACAAGGAAGGGTTGACCTCTATGCCCGCCTGCTGCACCTGCTGCGCCACTTCGCGCGGGCTGGAGCCAGGCTCTACCGACAGGTCCACCGAAGCCGAATGCAGGGCCAGGGGCGCATCCAGCCAGTGGTACAGGGCAGCCCCCAACACCAGTGCCGCAGCCAGCAAGACGAACCCCAGTTTGCGCACAGCCCTAAGCCCCGTATGAATTCATGCCCCGAATGATAATGGACGCATGAACCCACCACTTGCCGCTACGGCTTCCTCTGCCCCCTCCTCTTCGCCCATGGCTGCAGCAGATTCCGGCCTGCCCCTAAGCGGCGTTGCCCGGCTGTCCCACCTGGGCGTCATCCGCGTTGCAGGCGACGACGCCGCCAAGTTCCTGCACGGCCAGCTGACCCAGGATTTTTCCCTATTGGGCCAGGACCAGGCCCGCCTGGCCGCCTTTTGCTCCGCCAAGGGCCGCATGCAGGCCAGTTTTATCGGCTTCAAGCGCAGCGCCACCGAGGTACTGCTGGTCTGCAGCCAGGACCTGCTGGCGACCACCTTGCGCCGCCTGTCCATGTTTGTGCTGCGGGCCAAGGCCAAACTTAGCGACGCCAGCGCCGAGTTTGCGCTCTACGGCATTTGCACACCGGCACAGGCAACGGACAGCCCTGCCCCCTGGAGCCTGCAGAACCCGAACGGCGCCACGACGGTGGCGCTTTACCCCGCTGTCGGCAGCCAACGCCAGTTGTGGATTGGCGCGGCCGATGCGCCGCCGCCCGATGGCCCCGCCCTGTCACTGGAGCGCTGGCTGTGGAGCGAGGTGCACAGCGGCGTGGCCACCCTCAGCCAGGCCGTGTTCGAGGCCTTTGTGCCGCAGATGCTCAATTACGAGTCGGTGGGTGGCGTCAATTTCAAGAAGGGCTGCTACCCCGGCCAGGAGGTGGTGGCGCGCAGCCAGTTTCGCGGCACCCTCAAGCGCCGCGCCTTCATCGCGCACAGCGGCAGTGCAGTGCAAGCGGGCCAGGAGATCTTCAACAGCAACGACGCTGAGCAGCCCGTGGGCCTGGTGGTACAGGTGGCGCCGGCCCTGCAACAAGGCTTTGACGCCATAGTCTGCCTTCAGCTCAGCGCGTTGGAAAGCGGCAGCCTGCACACTGAAAGCTGCAGCGGCCCCGCGTTGAATTTGCTGCCCCTGCCCTACCCCCTGCTGGAAGACCTCTAGACGCCTCTTGTTGCTGAAATCGGGTGCCTGCCAGGCTTAAACCGGTCTGGTTCGGTTCCATAATGGTGCCGGGACATTTAAACCTGCAAACCAAGCATATTGGCGAATATCAATGTCAACCACTCTCACCAAAGAAGAAGCATTCGAACGATTGGGAGCCATCACCCGCGAGATGCACGAGGCATTGACGGTGCTGGGCAACAACAACTTGCAGAAGATCGTTCACGAGATTCCCAACGCCCGCGACCGTCTCGCCTATGTCGGAAAGATGACCGAGGACGCAGCCAACAAGGTGCTGAACCTGGTTGACCAGGCCAAACCCCAATGCAACGACCTGCAAGCCCGCGGAGCCCAGCTCCATGAGTCCCTGGCCCGCATGGCGGCCAACCCCGAAATGAAAGTGGAAGTGGCGCGCGGCCTCATGCTTACCTGCGGCAAGTTCGCCTTAAGCACCGCCCAGTTTGCCGAGCAACAGGGCTCGGTGCTGAGCGACATCATGATGGCGCAGGACTTCCAGGACCTCTCTGGCCAGGTGATTCAAAAGGTGATCGACATCATCACCCGCACCGAGTTGCAACTGGTGCAACTGCTGGTGGACAGCTCGCCTGACCACATCGAGCCTTCGGTCCAGGCGGAGGTGCTTCCGGCCACCGTGGACACCCATGTGCTGACCGGCCCGCAGACCGCCGACAAGGCGCTCAAGCAAACCGACGTGGACGACCTGCTGGCCTCGCTGGGCTTCTAGCGGCGCCGGGCCCCTGGCCGCAAGGGCCCCTAGGTTTCGAAGGCTGTGCGCAGGGCCCGCGCCGCATCGGCATGGGCCTGCAGGGCCTCGGGCACGGCGCGGCCCATCTTGATGAATTCGTGCACCACACCCTTGTAGATCTCCAGATCCACCGGCACCATGGCCATGCGCAGGCGGTCGGCATAAGCCAGGCCTTCATCCACCAGGGGATCGCACTCGGCCAGGCCCAGCCATACCGGCGCCACGCCGGACAGGTCGACAACCTGGCCCTCTGGGCCCAATCCATCCAGTGGGGCAAAGCGCCAATCGTCGCGATCAGCGGCGTCGCGCAGGTAATGCCCAAAGAAATAGGTGATGTGCGGCTCTTCCAGCACAAAGCCCTTGGCAAAACGCCGGTGCGAGGCTGAGTCCTGGTGGCCAGCCGTGCCGGGGTAGAACAACAGTTGCAGGGCCAATGGCAGGCCGGCGTCCCGGGCCAGCAGTGCACAGACCGCCGCCAGGGTGCCGCCTGCACTGTCGCCGCCCACCGCCAGCCGGGCTGCATCCAGCCCCAGGCTCGGTGCCGCCTGGGCCAGCCACTGCAGCACATCCCAGGCATCTTCCTGGGCCACCGGAAACTTGTGTTCCGGCGCCAGCCGGTAGTCCACCGACAGCACGGCGCAATGCGCCAGCTGCGCCAGGCGCCGGCACAGTGCGGCATGGGTGGCAACGCTGCCAATGGTGAAGCCGCCGCCGTGCAGGTACATCAGCGTGGGCAAATCGTTGCCCGTCGGTGCAAACAGGCGCACGGGTATGGCATAGCCGTCGCGTGCGCTCACCTGCAGGTCGAGTTCACGCGCCAGGGCGGGTGGCGCAATGTCCAGCACATCGGCGGCAGCTGCATAGGCGGCACGCGCCTGTGGGGCCGTGAGGGCATGCATGGGCACGCGCTGGGCCCGGTGCATGCGCTCCAGCACCCGGTGCATGGTGGGGGTCAGCAGAGCCTGCGGGTTGCGGTTGGCGGCCGACATCTCAGGTGTGGGCCGCCCAGTCGAACGGGTCTTGCTGCAACACCATGTCGATATCCAGGCCCAGCACCACACCCACCGAGCCCGGAAAACTCACGGCCATGGCGCGCTCGGTAAAACCGGCGTCCTTGGCACGGGCGCGCCAGGCCGCCAGGTGGATCACACCGGCCAGGGGTTCATACACATTGTTTTCAAAGGGCGCGTACTGGTGCTCCAGCGCATCCACCATGGCCTGGGGGAAGTGCCACATATGGGCAAAGCCCGCGCTCACCGTGGCATAGGAATAGCCAAAGGCGTTGCGCTCAGCCGTGGCGCGGCGCATGTCCAGTGGCGCATATTTTTCTGAGAGGGTCGCAGTCTCCTCGGGCATGGCCAGGTGCATGGCCAACTCACCAATGGCATGGATCAGGCCGCAGGTAAAGGCGGCCTGCTGGTTTTGCCGCACCACGCCGGCCAGCGAGCGCGAAACCCGCGCCACATTCAGGCTGTACTCCCAAAATCGCGGCAGGTTGATGCCGGGCACCGCCTTGAGCGAGGCCGTGCTGGCTGCTTCCTGCGCCATGGTGCGCACCATGGTGAGGTTGAGCAGGGCCAGGGCCTCAGAGACGCTGTTGATCTTGCCGCACAGCTTGAAAAATTCCGAGTTGGCCAGGCGCAGCAGGCGGGTGGTGAGAGCCGGATCGGTGCTGATGAGCTGGTTGACCTTTTGCAGGTCGACCTCGTGGCGGTCCAATTCATTGAGCAGCAAGGCCACCACCTTGGGAATGCTGGGCAAGTTGAATTGCCCTGCCAGCAACGCGTTGAGCTTCATGAATTACGGCCTTCGCACACGGATATTGCGAGCATTATGGTCTGCAAAACCGCCCCCTGGCCAAGGCGGCCGGCTAGCGCTTCAATTTGGCAAAGGCGTTGGCCATGGCCGAGGGCTGGGCTGCCAAGGCCTCCTGGCGCCCCCCGCCGTGGCGCTCACCCCGCCCCGCGCCCTGGAAGCGGTTGTCGCCAGGGCGCGGCGCGGCGCCACGCGCCGGTGCCGTACCCAGTTTCATGGTCAGCGCAATGCGCTTGCGGGCCACATCCACCTCCACCACCTGCACCCGCACGATGTCACCGGTCTTGACCACCTCGCGTGCGTCGCTGACAAACTTGTGGGCCAGCTGGCTCACGTGGACCAGGCCGTCCTGGTGCACGCCCAGGTCCACAAAGGCGCCGAAGGCCGCCACATTGCTGACCGTGCCCTCCAGCACCATGCCTTCCTTCAGGTCCTTGATGTCCTCCACGCCCTCGTTGAAGCGTGCCACCTTGAAGTCCGGGCGCGGGTCGCGCCCCGGCTTCTCCAGCTCACCCAGAATGTCCTTGACGGTGATGACACCGAACTGCTCAATGGCAAAGAGCTCGGGCCGCAGGGTCTTGAGCATGTCGGCCCGGCCCATGAGATCGGTCACCGGCTTGCCGGTCTTGGCCATGATCTGCTCAACCACCGGGTAGGTTTCGGGGTGCACACCGGTCATGTCCAGCGGGTTGCTGCCGCCGCGTATGCGCAGAAAGCCCGCGCTCTGCTCAAAGGTCTTGGCCCCCAGGCCGCTGACCTTGAGCAAATCCTGGCGGCTGGAAAAGGCCCCGTTGGCCTCCCGCCAGCGCACCACCGCCTTGGCCACCAGGCCCGACAGGCCGGAGACGCGCGAGAGCAGCGGCACGCTGGCGGTGTTGAGGTCCACGCCCACCGCATTCACGCAGTCTTCCACCACGGATTCCAGTGACTTGGCCAGCGCGCTCTGGTTCACGTCGTGCTGGTACTGGCCCACACCGATGCTCTTGGGGTCAATCTTCACCAGTTCGGCCAGAGGGTCTTGCAGGCGCCGGGCGATGCTGGCAGCGCCGCGCAGGCTCACGTCGACATCGGGCATTTCCTGCGAGGCATATTCACTGGCCGAATAGACCGAGGCACCGGCCTCCGACACCACCACCTTGTCGATGGCCGGGCCGCTGCCTTTGGCCATCAGTTTGATCAGGTCCGCAGCGAGCTTGTCGGTCTCGCGGCTGGCCGTGCCGTTGCCAATGGCAATCAGGTTGACACCGTGGCGCAGGCACAGGGCGCCCAGGGTATGCAGTGCGCCGTCCCAGTCACGGCGCGGCTCATGGGGAAACACGGTGGCAGTCTCCACCAGCTTGCCGGTGGCATCGACCACCGCCACCTTTACGCCGGTGCGAATGCCCGGGTCCAGCCCCATCACCGCGCGCGGGCCGGCGGGTGCCGCCAGCAGCAGGTCGCGCAGATTGTCGGCAAAAACCTTGATGGCCACGGTCTCGGCGCCCTCGCGCAGACGGGCAAACAAATCGCGCTCGGTGGACAGGGAGAGCTTGACCTTCCAGGTCCAGGCCACGCATTTGCGCAGCAGGTCATCGGCCGCCCTGCCCTGGTGGCTCCAGCCCAGGCGCAGCGCCAGGCGCCCTTCGGCCAGGCTCACGGCCGGCGCCGCCCGTCCTTTGGCCGGTGCCGCCGGGGCTTCCACCGGCGGCTCGGGCAAAACCAGCTTGACGTCCAGAATGTCCTGCGCGCGCCCCCGGAACACGGCCAGGGCCCGGTGCGAGGGCACACGGCCAATGGGTTCGTCATAGGCGAAGTAGTCGCGGAACTTGGCCACGTCGGGGTTGTTCTCCTCTTTGCCGGCCATCAGGCTGGACTGCAGCAAGCCTTCCTGCCACAGCCATTCCCGCAGGTCCTGCACCAGCGCTGCGTCTTCGGCCCAGCGCTCCGAGAGAATGTCGCGCACGCCGTCCAGAACCGCCTGCACCGTGCTGAAGTCGTCCCCGGCCTCGGTCTTGTCCTTCAGCACAAAGGCCTGGGCTTCGTCGGCTGGCACCAGGCTGGGGTCGGCAAACAGGCGGTCGGCCAGGGGCTCGATGCCGGCCTCGCGGGCAATCATGCCCTTGGTGCGGCGCTTGGGTTTGAAGGGCAGGTAGAGGTCTTCCAGCTCCTGCTTGGTAGCTGTGGCCTCAATGGCCGCCAGCAGGGCCGGTGTGAGCTTGCCCTGCTCTTCGATGCTTTTACGCACCGCCAGCTTGCGGTCGCGCAGCTCGCGAAGGTAGGCCAGGCGGGCTTCCAGTTCACGCAGCTGGATGTCGTCGAGGCCGTCGGTGGCCTCCTTGCGGTAGCGGGCAATGAAGGGCACCGTGGCGCCGCCATCGAGCAAGGCCACGGCGGCTTCGACTTGGCTGGGACGTACACGGATTTCCTGCGCGATCTGCGCGATGATTTTTTGCATGAATAAGTGCTAGGCAATTCAGGGGGATCAGGCAGCTTGCCAGCTACCATAGGTGGAGGGCAAATGCAGGGCGCGAGTGTGCCACAAGCAAATTTGCCTCTGATCTCACTTTTGGTGCATGCGGTTGTACCCATAATGGTGCATCTAGTGGGTGCGTTTTTATTTGGTGCGTTTTGTTTGGCAAGGAGATACATCAGTGAACCAACGTCCGGCGTCTTCTGAAGGGCTATTGAACCGACTCTCCATCACCTGGAAGCTCACCCTCTTGGCGGGCTTTGGTGCGGTGGTGCTGATTTCGGTCGCCTCGCTCTTGCTGTGGCTGCAATACCAGAGCAGTTACGAGGACCGCAAGGCCAGCATCCGCCAGAGCGTGGAAGTGGTCAGTTCCATAGTCAACTCGGTCTACCAGCAGGAGGCGGCTGGCACGCTTAGCCACGCCCAGGCCCAGGCCCAGGCCATCAAGGCCGTCAACGACGCGCGCTACGCGGGCAAGGAGTACTTCTGGATCAACGACATGCAGGTGCAGTTGGTCACCCATCCGTTCAAGCCCGAGCTCAATGGCAAGGACGTCAGCGGCGTCAAGGACCCGGACGGCAATGCGGTGTTCGTGCGCTTTGTGGACACCGTCAAAAAAGACGGCGCTGGTTACCTTAGCTACCTCTGGCCCAAGCCGGGTGAGGAGAAGCCGGTGGAGAAGGTGTCGTATGTGACCGGCTTCAAGCCCTGGGGCTGGGTGATTGGCTCAGGCATGTACATGGACGATTTGCGCACCGACTTCATGCATGAGCTGCGCCTGGTGGGCGCGGCCATTGCGCTGGCGCTGGCGCTGACGGCTGGCATGGCCTTCATCCTGGCCCGCAGCATTTTGCGCCCGCTGGGACGTGCCGTGGCGGTGGCCCAGGCCGTGGCCCAAGGACAACTGGACAACGACGTGGCCACCAGCGCCACCGATGAAACCGGCAAGCTGTTGCAGGCCATGGGCGCCATGCAGCACACCCTGGCTGACTTCAATGCCGCGCAGGCGGAGATGGCCAGGCGCCACAACGAGCTGGGCGAAACCAGCTACCGCATGCCGCATGAGCGCTTTGCCGGCGCGTTTGGCACCATGGCGGGTGAATTCAACAACATGGTGGATGCCCAGTCGCGCCTCACCGCGCGCCTGGTGGAGCTCATTGGCCACTACGTCAAGGCCCAGTTCGACCCGCGCATGCAAGACATGCCCGGTGAGAAAAAGCGCATTACCGAGGCCGCCGAAAGTGCGCGCGAGCAGCTGATGGCCTCCGACAAGGCGGCCCGCTACAACGCGCGGGTCAAGGCGGCGCTGGACAACGTGAGCCTGCCGGTGCGCATCGCCGCCGACGACGGCACCATCATCTACATCAACAACGCCCTGCGTGACACGTTGCGCCGGGACCGCGATGCCTTTGCCCGGCAGATTCCGGGCTTTGACCCCGAGAAGGTGCTGAACCACAGCATCGGCATGTTCTATGCCGAACCTCAGGCGGCACTGGAGCGCCTGCGCAAACTCAATGGCACCACCCGCTCTCGCCTGACACTGGGCGGCCGGATCTATGACCTGACCACAACGTCCGTCACCACAGACTCCGGTGAGCGCCTGGGCACCATCGGCCAGTGGATGGATGTCACCGAACAGATCGCCGCAGAAAAAGAAGTGGACACCCTGGTGCAGGCTGCAGCCCAGGGCGATTTCAGCCAGCGGCTCTCGGCCGAGGGCAAGACCGGCTTCTTCGCCACCCTGGCCGACGGCATGAACACCCTGATGGCCACCAGTGAGCAGGGCCTAAGCGATGTGGCCCGTCTGCTGGGCGAATTCGCCGAGGGCAACCTGACGCACCGCATCGAGCGCGACTACGCTGGCCTGTTCGGACAGGTCAAGGACAGCGCCAACGCCACCGCCGAAAACCTGGCGCGGGTGCTGGAAGAGGTGCGCCAGGCGGCCGATGCATTGACCGGTGCGGCCGGCCAGGTCAGCGCCACGGCGCAAACCCTGTCGCAGGCGGCCAGCGAGCAGGCCGCCAGCGTGGAGGAAACCAGCTCCACCATGGATACCATGTCGGCCTCGATCAGCCAGAACAGCGACAACGCCAAGGTGACCGACGGCATGGCCACCAAGACCAGCCGCGAAGCGGTGGACGGTGGCCAGGCCGTGCATGAGACGGTGCAGGCCATGAAGCAGATAGCCGCCAAGATCGGCATCGTCGACGACATTGCCTACCAGACCAATCTGCTGGCCCTGAATGCCGCCATCGAAGCGGCCCGCGCCGGTGAACACGGCAAGGGCTTTGCGGTGGTGGCGGCCGAAGTGCGCAAACTGGCCGAGCGCAGCCAGGAAGCCGCCCGCGAAATTGGCACGCTGGCCGGTAGCAGTGTTTCCAAAGCCGAGCGGGCTGGCAAGCTACTGGACGAAATCGTGCCCAGCATCCAGAAGACCAGTGAACTGGTGCAGGAGATTGCCGCTGCAAGCGCCGAGCAAAGTGAGTCGGTCACCCAGATCGGTGGGGCCATGGGGCAGCTCAGCCAGGCCACCCACCAGAACGCTGCAGCATCTGAAGAACTGGCGGCCACCAGCGAAATGCTCTCCAGCCAGGCCGGCCAGCTGCAGCAGAGCATTGCCTTCTTCAAGACCAGCACCCATGGCCACAAGGTGGCCTCGACCCCGCTGGCCTTGGAGCGCAGGCGGGCGGCGGTGGCTACGGCGCCGGCACGTCTGGCTGTACGTTCGCTTGCAGAAGGTAATTTCAAGCCATACTAGTGGCCGGCAGCTGCGCAGGCGCAAGGTTGGTGCGCAGCGTGTAAAAAATACTTTAACCAGGGGGCATTCATGCTGAGTTTGAAGACGCGTCTGTACCTTTTGCTGGCCGTGGCGCTAGCGGGCCTGATTACCGTGGGGGGCATGGGCGTCTACAACGCCAATGTGCAAGCCGGCTTTGCCCAGCAGGGCAACCAGACCACCCAGGCGCTTAGGGCGCAGATGCAGGCTGACATGATGCATGACGCCATCCGGGGCGATGTACTCAATGCCCTGCGCTTAAGCGAGAGTGGCAAGCCTTCGGAGCAGGACAAAACCGAGTTGCAGGGCGAGCTGGTTGAGCACATCAAGATCTTCAAGGAAATGTTTGCAGACCTTTCCACCCATGGATCTCCCGAAGTGCAAAGCCAACTTAGCGGCCTCAAGCCGGAAATCGACAACTATCTGAAGGCGGGGCAAGATGCCGTAGACGCTGCCTTGCGTTCCAAGGATCAAGGTGAAGCGGCCTGGCCCACCTTTGATGCCCAGTTCAAGAAGCTGGAAGAGTCCATGGGCAAGTTTGGCGACAGCATCGAAGCCATGTCCAGCACCTCCATGGAGCAGGCCAACAAGACCGGCCAGAGCAGCGTGATGTGGAGCTGGATTGTGATTGCCGTGGCGGCAGTGGCACTGGTGGGCTTTGGGCTGCGCCTGGTCTACACCGTCATGCGCCAGCTGGGCGGTGACCCGGAGCAGGCCCGCCAGGTTGCCGTGGCGGTTACCGCCGGCCAGCTGGACACCAGCCAGACCCGCAATGCGGGCGATGCCAACAGCCTGATGGCTTCCATGCAACAGCTGGCAGAGCGCATCCACGCGGTGATCCAGTCCATTCGCGGCCTGGCCCAAGACCAGCGTGCCGGCAAGATGGCATCGCGCATGGACACCAGTGCCCTGCCCGGCGAGTTTGCGACCCTGGCCAACGAGATCAATGCCCTGGTGGAAGCGCAAAACGCCGACCAGCTGCGCCTGAACAACCTGATCGGCCAGTATGCCGCGCAAAACTTCCGTGACAGCCTGGAACCCCAGCCGGGTGACAAGGCGGTTTTCAAGACGCAGATGGACCTGGTGCGCAAGACCATGGAGGACGCCGCCCGCGCTGCGGCCACCAATGCCCGCGTGAGCCAGGCGCTGGACAACGTCAGCCTGCCGGTGCGTATTGCCGCTGACGACGGCACGATTCTCTATATCAACCAGGCCATGCAGACCGTGCTGAGCAACAACCGGACAGCCATTGCCAGGCAGGTCGCAGGTTTTGACCCGCAGACGGTGGTGGGCGGCAACGTTGGCATGTTCTACCCCAACCCGCAGGCCGCCGTGCAGCACCTGCGCAGCCTCACCGCCAGCGAGCAGGCGCGCCTGGAGCTCGGCGGGCGGGTGTATGAAACCACCACCACGCCGGTGGTGACGGCCAAGGGAGAACGCCTGGGCACGGTAGGCCAGTGGCTGGACGTGACCGAGCAGCTGGCCGCTGAAACCGAGGTGGACGCTGCCGTGCGGGCTGCCGCCCAGGGCGACTTCAGCCAGCGCCTCTCCACGCAGGGCAAGACCGGTTTCTTTGCCAGCCTGGCCGGTGGCATGAATACCTTGATGGACAGCAGCGAGCAAGGACTTAGCGACGTGGCCGAACTGCTGCGCGCCTTCGCCCAGGGTGATTTGACCCACCGCATTGCGCGCGACTACGACGGCCTGTTCGGCCAGGTCAAGGACAGCGCCAACTCCACGGCAGAGAATCTGACGCGGGTGCTGCAGGAAGTGCGCGAAGCCTCCGACGCCCTGTCAGATGCTGCCAACCAGGTGAGTGCCACTGCGCAGACCCTGTCGCAGTCCGCCAGCGAGCAGGCTGCCGGCGTGGAGGAAACCAGCGCCACCATGGACAATATGTCGGCCTCGATCAACCAGAACAGCGACAACGCCAAGGTGACCGACGGCATGGCAACC
>Ga0228700_1001215_pt1 | contig 17588 bp, 13 predicted proteins | sample McNCre317_Aug_MG_FD_178019 | JGI IMG/M metagenome (GOLD analysis project Ga0228700, IMG submission 178019) | Freshwater microbial communities from McNutts Creek, Athens, Georgia, United States - 3-17_Aug_MG | ecosystem: Environmental > Aquatic > Freshwater > Creek | place: USA: Georgia...
GCCGCTACTTTTTTAGCTGCTGGCTTTTTAGCCGCGACTTTCTTAGCTGCTGGCTTTTTGGCCGCGACAGCTTTCTTTGCAGGGGCCTTTTTAGCGGCCGATTTTTTTGCAGTTGCCATTTCTGTTCTCCTAGATCGAATTTAGATCATTGGGTGAAAAACACTTTGCACGGGTTTTTGTGTGCAAAGCGATTCATGGCGCTGGACCCGGGTCCAACCCCATGAACAGGGTGTGTTCACCACCACACCTCGTGAGCGGGTGTTTGTTGGTGTAGTGAACAAATTCGGTGACATATGTTTGTTTAAGCCATCAATCCCAAGACAGAGCACCACCAGATTGGTACTCGATCACACGGGTTTCAAAGAAGTTACGTTCTTTTTTGAGGTCGATCATTTCGCTCATCCAAGGGAACGGGTTCTCTTCGTTAGGGAATAGGGCTTCCAAACCGATTTGCGTGGCACGGCGGTTGGCGATGTAGCGCAAGTAACCTTTGAACATGGAGGCATTCAAGCCCAACACACCACGTGGCATGGTGTCTTCGGCGTAGCGGTATTCGAGCTCGACGGCTTGCATGAACAAACCTTTGATTTCTTCTTTGAACTCGGCTGTCCACAGTTGTGGGTTTTCAAGTTTGATTTGGTTAATCAAATCAATGCCGAAGTTGCAGTGCATGGATTCGTCACGCAAGATGTATTGGTACTGTTCGGCAGCACCCGTCATTTTGTTTTGACGGCCCAAGGCCAAGATTTGGGTGAAGCCCACATAGAAGAACAAACCTTCCATCAAGCAAGCGAACACGATCAACGACTTCAACAAAGTCTGGTCGGTTTGCAGTGTGCCAGTGTGGAAATTGGGGTCCATGATCGCGTCGATGAACGGAATCAAGAACTCGTCTTTGTCGCGAATGGATTTGATCTCGTGGTACGCGTTGAAGATTTCGCCTTCATCCAAACCCAAAGATTCAACAATGTATTGGTAAGCGTGTGTGTGAATCGCTTCTTCAAACGCTTGACGCAACAAGAACTGGCGGCACTCAGGCGCGGTGATGTGGCGGTATGTGCCCAACACGATGTTGTTGGCTGCCAATGAATCGGCTGTCACGAAGAAGCCGAGGTTGCGCATGATCAAACGGCGTTCGTCATCGCTCAGACCATTGGGGTCTTTCCACAAGGCGATGTCGCGCGTCATGTTCACCTCTTGCGGCATCCAGTGGTTGGCGCACGTGGCGAGGTATTTTTCCCAAGCCCATTTGTATTTGAATGGCACCAACTGGTTGACGTCGGTTTGGCCATTGATGATGCGCTTGTCAGCGGCGGTCACACGGCGGGTGCTGGCCGCAGCAGCTGATGTGGCGGGTGCTGGAGATGTTGTTGCACCATCGTTCAAAGTGCGTGCAGCCGCAACAGGCTGCATGGCAGGTGTCGCAGAAAGAGGTGGGAGTTCCATCGAGCGGTTTGGTAAACCGCTTGCAAGAGGTGATGGCGATGAGGGCTTGACTTCTTCGTCCCAGGTCAACATAAAAAATTATCCAATGTGCGAATTATGAATGCAACGAAGACAAACGCAAAGCATTCGTGAACTTCGTTGCGTGTTTGTGTTGTATCACTGACACGATTCGCAGGTGGGGTCATCCACTCCGCAGAACTTGATGTCGGTGGCAGGGATGGCATTCATCTGTGCTTGCGCTGCAGCGGCGGCGGCTTCGAGTGCACTCATGCCACCTGCTGCTGGGCCTGAAGACACAGCGTTGTGTGAGCCAGCTTGCACAGTTGATTTCTCAACTTGTTGTGCGCTGGATGTGCGGAGGTAGTACGTGGTTTTCAAACCGCGCAACCAAGCAAGTTTGTAGGTCTCGTCGAGCTTCTTGCCAGAGGCACCGGCCATGTAGATGTTGAGCGATTGCGCTTGGTCAATCCACTTTTGGCGACGCGATGCAGCTTCAACCAACCAGGTGGGCTCGACTTCAAACGCAGTGGCGTACAAGGCTTTGATGTCTTGTGGCACGCGGTCGATGGGGCGCAGTGAGCCGTCGAAGTGTTTGAGGTCCATGACCATCACGTCGTCCCACAAGCCAAGGCGCTTCAAGTCGTGCACCAAGTAGTGATTGATGATGGTGAACTCGCCAGACAAGTTGGACTTGACCGACAAGTTGCCAAAGCAAGGTTCGATCGATGCATCCACACCAATGATGTTGGAGATGGTCGCGGTTGGGGCGATAGCCACGCAGTTGGAGTTGCGCATGCCGTCCTTGGCAATCTTGGCGCGCAAGGCATCCCAGTCCATGGTTTTGCTGCGATCTACTTCGAGGTAGCCACCACGTGCTTGCGACAACAGGTCAAGCGAGTCAATGGGCAAGATGCCTTTGTCCCACAAAGAGCCTTTGTAGCTGGCGTATTGGCCGCGTTCTTTGGCCAACTCAGACGATGCCCAGTAAGCGTAATAGCAAACGGCTTCCATCGAGCGATCTGCAAACTCAACTGCCTCTGCAGAAGCGTAAGGTACGCGCATGGCGTACAAGCTGTCTTGGAAGGCCATGATGCCCATGCCCACAGGACGGTGACGTAGGTTGGAGTCACGTGCTTTTTTGACAGCGTAGTAGTTGATGTCGATCACGTTGTCCAACATGCGCATAGCCACGGTGATGGTGCGCTTGAGTTTGTCGTGGTCGAGTTCTTTGCCGTTGGGGCCGTCTTTCAAGTGTTGAGACAAGTTGACGGAGCCCAAGTTGCACACCGCAGTTTCGGTGTCGCTGGTGTTCAAGGTGATCTCGGTGCACAGATTCGATGAGTGCACGACGCCCACGTGTTGTTGGGGTGAGCGCACGTTGCAGGGGTCTTTGAAGGTGATCCATGGGTGGCCAGTTTCAAACAACATGGTCAACATCTTGCGCCACATGTCGGTGGCTTGCACGGTCTTGCAAGGTTTGATTTCGCCGCGCTTGGCTTTGGCTTCGTAGGCCACGTAGGCTTGCTCGAACTCTGCGCCGAACAAATCGTGCAAATCAGGCACGTCAGAGGGAGAGAACAAGGTCCACTCGCCTTTTTCCATCACACGGCGCATGAACAAGTCTGGAATCCAGTTGGCGGTGTTCATGTCGTGGGTACGACGGCGGTCGTCACCGGTGTTCTTGCGCAACTCGAGGAATTCTTCGATGTCCAAGTGCCATGTTTCGAGGTAGGTACACACCGCACCTTTGCGCTTGCCGCCTTGGTTCACCGCCACGGCGGTGTCGTTGACGACTTTCAAGAATGGCACCACGCCTTGTGATTCGCCGTTGGTGCCTTTGATGTGGCTGCCCAAAGCGCGCACGCGGGTCCAGTCGTTGCCCAAGCCGCCTGCAAATTTAGACAGCAAGGCGTTTTCTTTGATCAACTCGTAGATGCCGTCCAAGTGGTCAGGCACGGTGGACAAGTAGCAGCTCGAGAGTTGTGAGCGCAAGGTGCCGCTGTTGAACAGGGTAGGTGTGCTCGACATGAAGTCGAACGATGACAACACTTCGTAGAACTCAATGGCGCGTGCTTCGCGGTCCACTTCGTTCAAGGCCAAGCCCATGGCCACACGCATGAAGAAAGCTTGTGGCAATTCGATGCGGGTCTTGCGCACGTGCAAGAAGTAGCGGTCATAAAGCGTTTGCAGGCCGAGGTAATCAAACTTCAAGTCGCGATCAGCTTTGAGGGCTGCGCCCAAGCGTGGCAGGTCGAACTGCAACATGGCGTGGTCGAGCAGATCGTTTTCGACGCCTTTTTTGATGAACTGAGGGAAGTACTCGGCGTAGTGTTTGCCCATGTCGGCATGCACCACCTCTTTGCCCAACACTTCTTTGACGATGGTGTGCATCAACAAACGTGCTGTGGCGTAGGTGTAGTCGGGGTCTTTCTCGATCAGCGTACGGGTGGCCAAGATCGCAGCTTTGTACACCTCGTCCATGGGTACGCCGTCGTACAGGTTGCGCATGGTTTCGGCCAAGATGGGATCGGGTTTGACATCTGCCCCCAAGCCAGCGCATGAGTCGTTGATCAGCCGTTGCAGATGTTTGACATCCAAGGCTACGCGTTGGCCGTTGTCGATCACATGCAAGGCAGGTGCTGCAGGCGTTTGCTCTTCTTTGATGTGCGCACGCTCTTGGTTGCGACGCTCACGGTACAGCACGTAGGCGCGGGCAATTTCGTGGTGACCACCGCGCATCAAACCCAATTCCACTTGGTCTTGCACGTCTTCGATGTGGAACGTGCCGCCGCCTGGGCGTGAGCGCATCAACGCGCGAACCACGCCTTGTGTCAATGCTTCCACCATCTCGCGCACGCTGGCCGATGCAGCGCCTTGTGTGCCGTGCACGGCCAAAAACGCTTTCATCATGGCCACGGCAATCTTGGCGGGTTCGAAGGGAACCACAGCGCCGTTGCGGCGAATGATTTGGTAGTGAGTCAGCATGGTTGGGTTCTCTTGGGCTGCGCGGTCATGCGCGAGAGAAGGGTTTGCCATGGGGCTGGTGGCGTGCACAGAGGTCTCAGCTGTTTGCATGTCTTTTTTCTTCCTGGTGAGCAGTTCAGTAGTGCGTACAAAAACGGTGTCGTGACCGCTTTTGTTAAATTCAGACCGACACTATATCTGGTGTTCCACTGCTTGCCAATACACTACAGGTAGCGTTTTGGTAGGAAATGATTACATTTTGAATTTCACAAAATGAGGCAGTTCTGTGTGGTGTTTTTCGACATCCGCTGTAGCTCACTATTGACGCGAAATTGCATTTGAAATCGAGTGTTGACGCCGCATTTGAAGTTGTTTGGTGCGCTGATGCGCATGGCGTCTAGGCGTGAAATTGAGATGCACAAACTCTGTGCCAAATAATATTTTTTTGCGAGATGACGAAAAATTAATTTTCCGTTGGAAAACTGCTCGCGGGCCAGCCCAAAGATTGCTGCAAAAGTTGCCAATTAAAGCTCGCACCCGGATCTTGTTTGCGATCCGGCGCGACATGTTCGTGGCCTGCAATGTGATGCAGTTTGTAATGTTGTGCGATGGCTGCGCACAAGCTGCTCAGCGTTTCGTACTGAGGCGCTTCAAAGGTGTAGCCTTCTAAGCCTTCGAGTTCGATGCCAATCGAAAAGTCGTTGCAGTTGTCACGCCCTTGGTAGTGAGAGCGGCCCGCATGCCATGCGCGGTCATCGCAGCTGACAAACTGAAGGAGCGCGCCATCACGGCGAATCACAAAGTGTGCGGACACCTCAGCGCCACGAATTTGTTGGAAGTAGGGATGAGCATCCCAATCCAGCGTGTTGGTGAACAGCGCTTCTATTTCAGGGCCACCGTAAACCCCTGGAGGCAGACTGATGGAGTGCACCACCACCAAATCAACCGAGGTGTGTGCGGGACGAGGGCCAAAGTTGGGCGAGGGCGTGTGTTTGGCAAAGCGATACCAACCATCGCGCCACAAGGAGGTCATCGCTTCAGCCTTCATGGCTGTCGCGGTGTGCAGCGCTGCAATACAGGCCGCGCGAGCCACGAATGGCATCGTCTTCTGGCACATGGGTGCCGCAGTGGGCACAAGGCACCATCACTTGCGGGTCTGTTTTTTTGTTTAAAGGCTGGTCGGGCTTTCGCTGTTGGCGAATCCACCAGATGCCAGCTAAGACGATGAGCAGCAGTACGAGGTATTTCATGTCACGCGTCCCAACACCACTTCCAACACAAAGCGTGAGCCCGCATAGCCCAGCAGCAACAAACCTGTGCCTATGTAGAGCACACGCACGGCTTTGCGGCCACGCCAACCAAAGCGGCTGCGGCCCACCAGCAGCACAGCAAACGTGAGCCATGACAGCAAAGAGAACACGGTCTTGTGGTCCCAGCGCCAAGCGGCTTGTGCGCCATACAGGCTATCGCCAAACAACCAGCCTGCACCTAAGGTAGCGGTCAGCAGCACAAAGCCAGCGGTGACAAAGCGAAAGGTCAATCGCTCCAACGTGAGTAAAGGCAAACCCACATGGGTATCAGCGCCCATGCGCATATTTTTTTCAGCACGCGTCATTAGCCATGCATGCACCACGGCGGCGGCAAACAAGCCGTAAGAGGCTACGCCTAGCGCGAGGTGCAGTGGCAACCAAGGCGAAGCTTCTGTGTGCAGCACCGTGCCAGGAAACGCAGCTGCCAACATCACCACCGCCGCGCCTACGATAGACAGCGTCCAGCGTGTGCGCAGTTGGGGAAACCAGTGGTGCTCCAGCACATAAAACGTGAGCATCAGCCAAGCCGTGACCGACAGCGCTGGCGCAAAACCAAAACGCAAGCTGCCCTCTTGCGGTGCGAACAGGGCAAACACCAAACCCAAGCCATGCAAAGCCCAAGGCACACTCAAGAGGCGATGGCCCATGTCAGGCGCCACGCGTGGGCCGATGAGTGCCGTCAAAGCGTACACAGCGGCTGTGGGAACGCCAAGCCAAAGGTTGAGCGGGATGTCGCTGGCTAAAATCATGGCAACAGTTTAGCGTTTCGCTACACACGCAAAAATCAGCCCTTCTAAGGGGTTTATATGGCCTCAGCCCTTACCGACAAACTCTCGCGCCTCGTCAAACACATCAGCGGACAGGCCCGCATCACCGAAAGCAACGTGGCCGACATGTTGCGCGAAGTGCGCATGGCCTTGCTTGAGGCCGACGTGGCCTTGCCCGTGGTGCGTGACTTCATTGCGCGTGTCAAAGAAAAAGCCCTCGGTCAAGAAGTGATTGGCTCTTTGCAGCCTGGTCAAGCTTTGGTGGCCATCGTCAACAAAGAGTTGGCCGCCACCATGGGCGAAGGTGTGAGCGACCTGAACCTTGCTGCTCAACCGCCCGCCGTTATTTTGATGGCGGGTTTGCAAGGTGCGGGTAAAACCACCACCACCGCCAAGCTGGCGCGTTGGCTCATCAATCAGCGCAAGAAAAAAGTGCTGACGGTTTCAGGTGACGTGTATCGCCCAGCTGCCATTGAGCAGCTCAAAACCGTTACCGCACAAGCGGGCGCCGAATGGTTCCCCAGCACGCCCGACCAAAAGCCAGCCGACATCGCGCGCGCTGCATTGGATTACGCACGCAAGCATTACTTTGATGTGTTGCTGGTCGACACGGCCGGTCGCTTGGCCATTGACGAAGCCTTGATGGCGGAAATCAAGCAACTGCACAGCGTGTTGAACCCTGTGGAGACCTTGTTTGTGGTCGACGCCATGCAAGGCCAAGACGCCATCAACACGGCCAAGGCCTTCAGCGATGCACTGCCCTTGACCGGCATTGTGTTGACCAAGCTCGACGGCGATTCACGTGGCGGTGCTGCTTTGTCTGTGCGCCAAATCACCGGTGCGCCCATCAAGTTTGCGGGCACCAGCGAGAAGCTCGATGGCTTGGAGCTGTTCGATGCAGACCGCCATGCGGGGCGCGTTCTGGGCATGGGCGACATCTTGGCCTTGGTCGAGCAAGTCACCGCAGGCGTGGACATGGCTGCTGCGCAAAAGCTGGCCGACAAGGTCAAGCGTGGCGATGCCTTTGACTTGAACGACTTTCTCGCGCAAATTCAGCAAATGCGTTCCATGGGTGGTTTGTCCACCCTCATGGATAAGCTGCCCACGCAAATGGCGGCCAAGGCCGGTCAGGTGGACATGGACAAGGCCGAAAAAGACATTGGGCGCAAGCAAGGCATCATCCACAGCATGACCCCGCTGGAGCGTCGCAAGCCCGAGATCATCAAAGCGACACGCAAGCGCCGCATTGCCGCAGGCGCGGGCGTTCAGGTGCAGGACGTGAACCGCTTGCTCAAAGAGTTTGAACAAATGCAAACCATGATGAAGAAGATGAGCGGCGGCGGCATGATGAAGATGATGAAAAAGCTGGGCGGTATGAAAGGCATGATGGGCGGCGGCTTTCCCGGCATGCGCTGAACCTCTCGCGCTTAAAACAAAAAGCCCTGAAACCTCGCGGTTTCAGGGCTTTTCAATGGCTGACGAAAGAACCTTTAAACCGGCTCTTTCACAAACACCTTGCCACGCAGCGAATGCGGGTTGGCTTCGGTGATCTTCACGTCAATCAGTTGGTTCATCAGGCGTTCAGGGTTGGGGCCGCCTTTGAAGTTGACGATGCGGTTGCACTCGGTGCGGGCGCGCAACTCGGTGGCGTCTTTCTTCGAGTAACCGTCCACCAACACGCGTTGCACGGTGCCCACGCGTTGCACGTTGATGTCGCGCATGTTGTCTTCGATGATTTTCTGTACCTCTTGCAAGCGGCGCAGTTTCACCTCGTGTGGGGTGTCGTCGTGCAAGTTGGCGGCAGGCGTGCCAGGGCGGGGGCTGAAGATGAAGCTGAACGAGTTGTCAAAGTAGACATCGTGCATGAGCTTGATGAGCTTTTGGTGGTCTTCTTCGGTCTCACCCGGAAAGCCCACGATGAAGTCAGAACTCATCGCCATATCAGGGCGAATGGCACGCAGCTTTTTCACCGTGCTCTTGTATTCCATGGCGGTGTAGCCGCGCTTCATGGCCATCAAAATGCGGTCGCTGCCGTGCTGCACGGGTAGGTGCAAGTGGCTTACCAATTGGGGCACTTTGGCGTAGGCATCAATCAAGCGTTGGGTGAATTCGTTGGGGTGGCTGGTGGTGTAGCGGATGCGTTCGATGCCAGGAATCTCGGCCACGTACTCAATGAGCAGCGCAAAGTCGGCAATCTCAGAGGTGCCGCCCATGGCACCACGGTAAGCGTTGACGTTTTGGCCCAAGAGCGTGACTTCTTTCACGCCTTGCGCAGCCAAGCCCGCGACTTCGACCAACACGTCGTCAAACGGACGGCTCACTTCTTCGCCTCGGGTGTAGGGCACCACGCAGTAGCTGCAATATTTGCTGCAACCTTCCATGATGCTCACAAAGGCGCTGCCGCCTTCCACGCGAGCGGGTGGCAAGTGGTCGAACTTTTCGATTTCCGGAAAGCTGATGTCAACTTGGGGGCGAGCGAGCGATTCGCGTTGGTTCAGCAAATCGGGCAAGCGGTGCAGGGTTTGCGGGCCAAACACCACGTCCACATAAGGCGCGCGGGCGATGATGGTGTCGCCTTCTTGGCTGGCCACACAGCCGCCCACGGCAATCTTGACGCCCTTGGCTTTCAAATGCTGAATGCGGCCGAGGTCGGAGAACACCTTTTCTTGGGCTTTTTCGCGCACTGAGCAGGTGTTGAAGACGATCAAATCGGCTTCCTCGACATCGTTGGTTTTTTCGTAACCGTCGGACTGCCCAAGCACGTCCACCATCTTGTCCGAGTCGTACTCGTTCATTTGGCAACCAAAGGTTTTAATAAAGACTTTGCGGCTCATGGCTGAGCCTCCCCGTGGGGATAAAAGCAGCGGTTCATGGTGTTGATCCAGAGGCTGTTGAAGAAGCTAGCGATTGTAGTGTCGGCTTCTTTTGCGCACGTTTATTGCTTTTATCAGTTGCGGCAATAATTCGCCGTCTGTGGTGGGGATTAAAGCTTGTGTCACATCAAGCCGATACCCACTGACTTGCCCAAACAGGGGCGTGCGCTGCGCGTTGCTGTTTGGCTTTATCAAATGCACCCACTCAAGTGAATGGCCATGAAACAATATTTAAGACTGATCATTGAAATCGTCATGGGTCTGCTGCTCGCAGGCGCTTTGGCGTTTGGTTACTGGAGCTACACCGGTAAAAACCACGTCATGAGCGAATTGACGGAAGCCAGCGAAGGCGCGACCGAAGCGCAAGAAGAACTCGAAAAGCTGACCAAGGAATTGGAAGAAGCTAAAGAGAAGCTCGAAGAGTACGAGCCAGCCGCGCAGCAAATGATGGCTGTCAAAGAGTCGTTCAGCAATGGCATCGTGTTGCAAGACTACGAAGCTTTCATCAAGGCTCAAAAAGGCCCAGTGACCAGCGAACGCCAACTTGGTTTGGGCGCTTTGCGCTTGTTGACCAAAGGTGCTGAAGACCCAGACACAGTCAGCGCTTTCCAAAAAGCGTTGGAGATGGCTGAGTGGTCCTCACGCGTGAAGTCCATCTGTGCCGCGCAAAATGCGTTGGCCGCAGCCGGTCAAAAAGTGAAGGTCTTGGCAGATTGCGCTGCTGAGAAGCCAGAAGCCAAAGCCCACAAAAAAGGCCATGCCGTTCATTGGGATTACGCTGGTGAGATGGGCCCAGAGAACTGGGGCGATGAGTTCCCCACCTGCGGCAAAGGCATGAAGCAATCGCCTTTGAACATCACCGGTCCTTTCGAGAAATCGAAAGACGTGTTGGTGGTGAACTACAAAGAAGGCCCGCTGAAAATTTTGAACAACGGCCACACCATCCAAGTGAACGTGGAGCCAGGCAGCACCTTGAAAATCAACAAGGACGTCTACAACTTGTTGCAATTCCACTTCCATCGTCCTAGCGAAGAGCAAATAGACGGCAAGCCCATGGCCATGGTGGCGCACTTTGTGCACAAGAACGCCGAAGGCAAGTTGGCTGTGTTGGGTGTGTTGCTCAACGACGGCAAAGACAATGCCGCCATTCAAACGTTGTGGAATAACGCACCCAAGGCCGAAGGCCCAGAGGTGGTGGTCGACAAGGTTCAGTTTGACCCCAGCAGCTTGGTGCCTGCCGCTTTGACACACTACAGCTACGAAGGTTCATTGACCACACCACCCTGTACCGAAGGCGTGAACTTCTACATTTTGAAGACGCCTGTGGACATCGGTAAGAAGCAAGTGGTGGACTTCCCCTTCAAGCGCAATGCACGTCCTGTGCAGCCTTTGAATGGCCGCAAGATCAACGCCAATTGAGCGCGCTTCTCACGCGCTGAAGTTTTAGCGCGTTGAGTTCAAATTAAAACGCATGCTCTGTTTAATCAGAGCAGGCGTTTTTTTATGGGAAATGCAGCCGCGTGTTGTTCGACGGCGCTGCTGGCTCACGTCAGCTTAGGTGGTGGCGAGGGGAGGGTGTAGAGCAAGGGCATGGCAACCGCCACTAACAAGAACACCATGACCACAAAAATCAAGACCAATTTAAAGAATTCAGGTGAGTCTGGAAATTTGGTTTTAGGGGCTGGTGGTTGTTCGATTCTGAAAGCCGGCAGTGTTTTGCCTAAGTCATCTGTGGTGGCGTGTGAACGAAACACATTGACGATAGGCATGCCGTTGGCTTGAGCACCACTCAGCGTGACTGCAACTTTGAGTGCCGCTTGCACTTTCATGTCCCGACTGGTGAATTGGCTGTGACCACCTTCTTCCAGTTCACGCACCTGGCCTTCGCTCAAACCACACAGGCGTGCAACGCGCGCATGGTCCAGCTTGCAGAGGACGCGCAGGCGAAGCATGGCTTGTGGGTCGATCAGGTCTGCGTTCATGGATGGTTAATTTGTGGTTCGAATACAGCAAGGAGCGTATAGACCCAATAGTTGCTTCTTAGGACATCTTGCGTTGCTGATCGTTCGCAGTACAGGCCACGTGCGCGGTACTGTGAGAGACATGGCGAAATCGAAATTGAGCGCGGTGGTCAGATCAAAGGTGACATGACTACCGCGTTCAATGAAGGTTTAGATCAGCTTGAGACGCTCTGAAGATGGCACCACACGCGTCAGGCGAACACCATAGCGGTCATTCACCAACACGATTTCACCTTGGGCAACCACGGAGTTGTTGACCAATAAGTCGAGGGGCTCGCCTGCAATGCGGTCTAGCTCGACCACGCTGCCTTGTGTGAGACGCATCAAGTCTTTGATCTTGATTTGTGCGCGGCCCACTTCGATAGACAAATTCACCACGATGTTTTGCAACACCTCTGGGTTGATGTTGCCGGGCATGGTCGGCTTGAAATCTTCCAAGCTAGGCTCGACTTCTTCTGCCGCAGCTTGCACAGCCACTTCGGCTTCGCCGTGTGTCTCGTGTTCAGCTTCCGCCGCCGCTTCGGCTTCGTCGTGTTCTGGAGTTGGGTTTTCTTTTTCGTCAGTCATGATGTGATCCTGTCTCAGTTTTTGCCGTGAACGTGTTCGTGGTCAATTTGCACCGCCACTTGTGAGCCGCGTGTGCCCACGTTGACGTGGAATGCGGGAACACCATTGGTGCTCATCAGCGCGGTATCGTCTTTCTTGAAGAACAACAAATCGCCTTCTTGCAAATGGTTCAAGTGGTGCAGCGTGGTTTTGATTTCACCCATGGTGACTTGCAATTCCAGCTTGGCATCACCCACCGCAGCAGCGAGGGCTTGACGCCATTTCTTGTCTGACTCTTCGTTGCCTTCGCCACTTTGCACGCGGCTGCTGAGCAGTTCACGCACGGGCTTCAAGGTGGCGTAGGGGTAGACCAAGTCGATGAAACCTTTGCCACCGCTTGCGGTGGCGTCAGCTTCAAAGCGGCTCAAGACCACCAAGTCGTTTTCATCGGCGATTTGTGCGAACTGAGGGTTGATCTCAGAACTCACGTGCTCGCATTCGATGGGCATCAGTGGGCCCCACGCTTCGGTCAACGAGCGGAAGAACACTTCAAGAATGATCTTGATGATGCGCGTCTCAGTGGGCGTGAACAAGCGGCTGGGGGGCAATTCGCCCACGCCTTTGCCAAAACCACCAAAGAAGCTGTCGAGCGAGCTGAACACCACATTGGGGTCGATGATGATCACCGAGTTGCCGCGCAGCGGGTTCATGCGAATCATGTTGACCGACAAGGGGGCGCGCAGGCCTTTGAGGTAGTCACCAAACTTCAAAATTTGCACGCGCGTGGGATTCACGCGTGGGCTGGTACGCAACACTTCGAGCAAGCCAAGACGGAACAGTCGGATGAAGCGTTCGTTGATCATGTCGATCGACGAAACGTTCACGCCCAAGCTGCTGTCTTCGCTGGCGAGGTCGTGCTTGCGCACCCGAACGCTTTCGTTGAAGCCAGTGTCGGTCTCGATCGAACCGTCGCGCACGCCTTCCGACAGCGCGGCCAGTTCTTCGTCCGAGAGCAGGTTAGATTTCATGTTGAATTAAGAGTTACTGCATCACGAAAGAGGTGAAGAACACGTCTTCAATGCCGCCGAAGTCTTCGTACTTCATGAGCATTTCGTTCATCACCACCTTGATCTTGGCGGCTAAGTCAACGCGAAAGTCTGGCTTGGCCACGTCGGCTTCGGTGCTTTGACGCATCACGTCGAGCACGGCGGAGCGAATGGCAAATTCATGCTTCTTCACGTTGTCGAACACGCGCGAGTCGTAATGGGTCATCACGGCCACTTTCACGACCATGATTTTTTTCGAGTTCGTGATGTTGGTCATGAACTCTTTGTCGATTTCCAAGTAGGTGTTTTCAAAGCGCGTGGCTTCGGCTTCCTTCTTCACTTTGGAAGGACCCTCAGGTGTGGCGTTGTGTGCGCTCTCAGCTTCTTTCTCCAACTCGTCCACTTTTTCGTGGGCGGCGGCTTCGCTCTTATGCTCGAAGAAACCAGAGAAGTACAAAGTACCGAACATCACGGACATGATCAAGACGATCACGGACAACACGATCACCAAAATTAAAAGAATCGGTTTCTTTTTCTTGGGTTCGCCTTCGACAACTTCTTCTGCCGGTGCTGCTTCTGCTTCTGCCATATCGTTCTCCTAATGTTCAGATTGTCATGCGTAATTTATGCATAGAGGTCAAGCAAGGACGCATTGGCCTTGTTGCGGGTAGAGGTCACGCCAGAAGCGTCGCCTGTACCTTTGACTTGCGAAGAGGAATTGTCTCTAACTTGGGAATTCTTTCCAGAATTTCCAGAGCTGTTCTGCTGGGTGTTGCCACCGCCTTGGCCCACGTTCACTTGACCGGCATTAATGCCAAAGTTTCCAAGTGCTTCACGCAAACGTTGGCTGCTGTTTTGCAGCAAATCGCGGGTGAGTGGGTTGTCGGCACGGAACACGGCATCCAATTTGCCGTCTTTCATTTCGAGCTGAATTTCTACGCCACCCAAGTTAGAGGGGCGCAGTGCGAATTTCATCTTCCACTCGCCATCGCTGAGCTGCTTGTGCATGCGTGCCGCCAATTCGGTGGCCATTTTGTCGCTCAGCTGGTCATAGACTTCGCTCATGTTGGCGTTTGTGGCTTGTGCGGCATTGGCAGGTGATGTGTTGGCCGCATTTTTGGTGTTGCTCAACGCTTGCGCAAAGCTGCTGAAGCTGTTGCCTTCATCTTGCGAGGGTTGTTGGTCCGGATTGCTTTCGCTGCCGCTGTCTTCTGAGAAGCGAGACAAGAGGGCGCTCACATCCTGTTCATCCACGCCCGTGCTTAAGATAGACAACATGTCGAGTGTGCTGGGGACCGGTGCGCTAGCTGCGTGGCTGTTGACGGGCAACACGGCGGCGGGCAAGACCGTGATTTGTAATTGCTGAATCGCCGCCATGTCTGTCGGTGTTAAGCCAGACAAGCTATGGGCTGCAGGCGCCATCAAGGTTGTGGCTGGTGCTGCCAAGCCCGCACCCGAGGTCACCCCTGCGTGTTCTGCAGTGGCTGCCATGACTGCCATTTGTGTGGCCACCGTGCTGTTTGCAGGTGCGGTGCCATCAGGTGTGCTACCCAGCATGGTGCTCATGGCGGCTTGCAGGGCGTTGAGTGGAGCGGCATTCGCTGCGACGCCTGTGTTGGTCACACTGGCCAGTACCGTTGCGGGTGTAGCGGGTTGCTGAGCCAGTAAATCTTGAATGGCTGACTCATCCAGTCCCATGGATTTGGCAAAAGCAGCCAAGCTCTCAGGGCTTGGGGCCGCTTTGGGATCCGTGATGATGCGCATCTGAGGGCTGAGCTCCACCGTTTGTAGCGACGCTGCACTGTCCGTCAGATCGGTGCTGGCGGGGGCTTCTGCGCTGATGGGCAAGGGGTTTGCCGCGGCCGTTGTGACCGCGGTTGCGTCAGATGAGGAGGCAGGGGCCTGTGTGATCGGCGCACCTTGCATCAAACCTTCTAAGAGCGCGTCGACATCGGCGGGCTCGGTTTTGTTTGTTTTGTCTTTGAGGCGAGGGCGCGCTTGTGCTGCGGTGTGATCGCCGTTGTCTTGTTCAGATGCTTGTTTGTCTGTGCGTGTGCTGCGCGCCTCTGGTTCTGGTGGTGCGGCATGGCGCCTGTCTTGTGCGACTGGGCGTGAATCTTGTTTGTCTATGTTGGGCTGAGTCGGTTGGGGGGCGTCAGCGGCAAGAGTTTGCCGCTGCTGTGGCACCAAGCGCTGCAGTTGACGTGCCATGACATCTGCGAAATCGAACCCCAAATTGTTACCCGCAGACGGGCCCACACCCGTGCGCGCGCCTTGTGGCACCGCATTCTGGGTGTTGGTTGGCACCAGCGGGGCTGGTGGCATTTGGAGATAGCTGGACAGGTTCATGGTGGTCTTTAAACGAGTTTGCCAAGGAGTTAAGCAAGAACCGTGACAGGTCAGTTCTTGCCGCTTTCGGCGTAGAGGCGCATCAGTGTCAGTTTGACTTGGCACATCGATTGCTTAATGAACATGCCTCGAAAGTTTTTTCAAGGCAAAAAGAAACCTAAACGTTCCACTTTCAACTGGATTCCTTCAATGAGCACTCTCACTCTGTCAACGATTCGACACAACTTGTCGAAATTTGACCTCTCCGGACTAAGTATTCCGGTGGTGGTGCTCGTCATCATGGCGATGTTGGTGTTGCCATTGCCCCCGTTGTTGTTGGACTTTTTGTTTACTTTCAACATTCTTTGCAGCTTGGTGGTCATCATGATCGCCATTGGCACACGCAAGCCGCTTGAGTTTTCATCTTTCCCCACTGTCTTGTTGTTTGCCACCATGTTGCGCTTGGCGCTGAACGTGGCATCGACCCGTGTGGTGTTGGTCAACGGCCATGAAGGTTCACACGCCGCCGGTAAGGTGGTGCAGGCTTTCGGTGAATTCGTGATTGCTGGCAACTATGTGGTCGGCTTCATCATCTTCGCGATTTTGATGATCATCAACTTCGTGGTGGTGACCAAAGGTGCTGGCCGTGTTTCTGAAGTGAACGCGCGTTTCACCTTGGACGCGATGCCCGGTAAACAAATGTCGATTGACGCTGACTTGAACGCCGGCATCATCGACCAAGACACGGCCAAACAACGCCGCGCCGAGTTGGCCCAAGAATCTGACTTCTTCGGTTCGATGGACGGTGCTTCCAAATTCGTGAGCGGTGACGCCATGGCCGGTTTGTTGATTCTGTTGATCAACTTGATCGGCGGCCTGATCATCGGTGTGGCTCAACATGATTTGCCTGTGGCAGAAGCAGGGCGCATTTACACCTTGCTCACCATTGGTGACGGCTTGGTCGCTCAAATTCCATCTTTGTTGTTGTCGCTGGCCACCGCCATCATCGTGACTCGCGTGACAACCGCTGAATCTATTTCTGAACAGGCTTCTGTTCAGTTGGCTAACCCTACTGCCTTGTTCATCTCCGCTGTGATTTTGATGATCTTGGGCATGGTGCCCGGCATGCCGCACTTGATGTTCATCACATTGGCTTTGGCTTCTGCTGGTTTGGGTTTGATGATCATCACCCGTGAAGTGCAAGACGAACAGGCCGAACAAGCTGTCAAAGACGCAGCCCCCTCGGACGCACCGAAAGAACTCGACTGGGACGATGTGGACCAAGTCGATCTCATTGGTTTGGAAATCGGCTATGGCTTGATTCCCTTGGTCAACGCTGAAACCGGCGGTGAATTGATGACACGCGTCAAAGGCGTGCGTAAAAAATTGTCTGCCGAGTTGGGCTTCTTAGTTCAACCCGTGCGTATCCGTGATGACTTGAACATCGACCCAGACTCGTACAACATCGTGCTCAAAGGTGTGGTGCGTGGCAAAGGCGAAGTCAAAGTCGGTCGCGAATTGGCCATCAACCCTGGTCATGTGTATGGTCAGTTGGAGGGCATTGCCACCCGCGAGCCTGCATTCGGTTTGGAGGCTGTGTGGATTGAACCTTCACAACGTGACCAAGCCCGTACCCTAGGCTACACCGTGGTGGATGCTGCCACTGCTATTTCGACCCACCTCAACAAAGTGCTGCGCGAAAACGCTTCTGACTTGTTGAGCCACGACGAAACCCAACAGTTGCTCGACAAATTGGCCGCCAAGTCACCCAAGATCGTGGAAGATTTGGTGCCCGGCAAATTGTCACTTGGCATCTTGACCCGTACTTTGCAAAACTTGTTGCAAGAGTCTGTGTCCATTCGGGACATGCGCACCATTGCTGAAGCTTTGACCGAAGCCAGCACCCGCACGCAAGACCCAGAACAACTCACTGCCATGGTTCGCCCCAAGCTTGGTCGCATGATCATGCAAAGCCTGATTGATGGTGACAACGGTTTGCAAGTCATGACCTTGGAGCCATCGCTTGAGCAGTTGCTGCACAACGTGTTGCAACAAAGCCAGCCAGGCCAAGCTGTGGTGATGGAGCCCGGTTTGTCAGAAAACTTATTTGCCGGTTTGCGCGAAGGCGCGCGCACCGTAGAGGACATGGGTCACCCCGCTGTGTTGGTGGTGTCCCCCGTGATTCGTGGTTGGTTGTCCAAAGCCGCACGATTCCGCGTGAACGATTTGACTGTGCTGTCTTACAGCGAAATTCCGGACGATCAGGCCGTCAAAGTGATCCACACCG
>Ga0228700_1001217_pt1 | contig 17564 bp, 19 predicted proteins | sample McNCre317_Aug_MG_FD_178019 | JGI IMG/M metagenome (GOLD analysis project Ga0228700, IMG submission 178019) | Freshwater microbial communities from McNutts Creek, Athens, Georgia, United States - 3-17_Aug_MG | ecosystem: Environmental > Aquatic > Freshwater > Creek | place: USA: Georgia...
CGTGTTGTTGATGTGCTCGTCACCACGGAACACATGGCTGATGGCCATGTCCCAATCGTCGATCACCACCGCAAAGTTGTAAGTGGGCACACCCAGCGTGCCTTCGGGAGCGCCGTCTTCAGGTGCTCGCTGGATGATGAGGTCGTCGATCTCGGTGTTGCTGATGCTGATCGGGCCTTTGACCAAGTCATCCCAAGTCACCACACCGTCGACCGGGTTGGCAAAACGGATCACGGGCTTCACACCTTCGGGGATGGGCGGCAGCACCTTGCCCGGCGCAGGGCGCCAGGTGCGGTCATACAGGCGTTTTTCACCACGCGCTTCCTGGGCGGCCTTCATCGCCTCCAGGTCTTCGGGCGTGCAGTAGCAACGGTAAGCCGTGCCTGCGGCCAGCATCTGGTCGATCACGGCCTGGTAGCGCTCCAAACGCTGCATTTGGTAGATCGGACCTTCATCGTAGTTCAGACCCAGCCAGTGCATGGATTCCAGAATCTGGTCCACCGAGTCTTGCGTGGAGCGGGCCACATCGGTGTCCTCGATGCGCAGCACAAACTCGCCGCCATAGTGACGGGCATAGGCCCAGGAATACAAAGCGGTGCGGGCAGTGCCCAAATGCAGAAACCCCGTGGGAGACGGGGCGATGCGGGTGCGGATTTTCGTCATGGTTTCAACTCAAGAAGGGCCCCATCGGGGCCCTGAATACACATCAAAGGGTTTCGAGGCCTCGGGCCAGATCGGCCTGCATGTCGGCCACATGTTCCAGGCCCACCGCCATGCGGATCAGGCCTTGCGTGATGCCTGCGGCCTGACGTTGGTCTTCGCTGAGCTTGCCGTGCGAGGTGCTGGCCGGGTGCGTGAGCAAGGTCTTGGTGTCGCCCAGGTTGGTGCACAGCGACAGGGTTTCCAAACTGTCGAGCACATGAAAAGCGCGGGCACGGGCCGTTTGCGGATCACCCGCTTTCACATCGAACGACAAGACCGCCCCGCCCATGCCGGACATCTGCTGCATCGACAAAGCATGCTGCGGATGGCTTTCAAGACCCGGGTAGTACACGCGTGCCACAGCAGGATGGCGCTCCAGCCACAGCGCCAGCTCGTGCGCACGGGCGCTTTGTGCACGCATGCGGATGTCCAGCGTCTCCAAACCCTTGAGGACCACCCAAGCGTTGAAGGGCGAGAGCACCATGCCGCCGTTTTTCATCACCGGCAGGAACTTTTCCTTGACCATCTTGTCGCTCGCGCACAAGGCACCGGCCATGACGCGGCCCTGGCCATCCAGGTACTTGGTGCCCGAGTGCATGACGATGTCAGCGCCCATGGCGATCGGACGCTGCAAGATGGGTGTGGCAAAGCAGTTGTCCACGGCCAGCAAGGCGCCCGCATTGTGCGCCAGATCGGCCAAAGCGGCGATGTCACACACTTCGGTCAATGGGTTGGTCGGGGTTTCGGCAAACAGGATTTTGGTGTTGGGGCGGATCGCGGCTTTCCAGGCCGCCAAATCGGTTTGCGGCACGGTGGTCGACTCCACGCCAAAGCGCGCGAACTCGGAACCGATCAGCTTGATGGTCGAGCCAAACATCGACTGCGAATAGACCACATGGTCGCCCGACTTGAGCAAGCTGAACAACATCAGCATCACGGCCGACATGCCCGAGGAGGTGGCCAAGCAGGCCTCGCTGCCCTCCAAGGCCGCCAGACGCATTTCGAAACTGCTGACCGTCGGGTTGCCCGAACGGCCATAGGTGTAGCCGTCCTCTTCACCGGCAAAGCGGCGCGCAGAAGCTTCGGCTGAGGGCTGCACATAACCACTGGTCAGGTACAAAGCCTCGGAGTTTTCACCGTACTGGCTGGGCGGCACAGCAGCGCGCACAGCCAAGGTTTCCAGATGCAAGTCGTCAAATTGCGAACGGTCCACCATGTCTTACCTCACTCGCTGGCGTTGGGCAAAGCCAGACGCGAATTGTCTTCAGCGCCCTCTTCTGCCTGAGGACGGGATTCATTCAAGCGGCTGATGTCGTCCGAAGAAATATCACCCGTCACATAAATGCCGTCAAAGCACGAAGCATCAAAAGCCGACAAAGCGCCAGCGCTCGACACGCGGGCCTGGGCCACGGCGGTCTTCATAGCGTCCACATCCTGGTAAATCAAGGCATCACAGCCAATGATTTGACGGATTTCTTCGATGCTGCGGCCATGGGCCACCAGCTCTTCCTTGGTCGGCATGTCGATGCCGTACACATTGGGGTAGCGCACCGGTGGCGCCGCACTGGCCATGTAAACCTTGTTGGCGCCAGCATCACGCGCCATCTGCACGATCTCGCGGCTGGTGGTGCCGCGCACGATGGAATCGTCCACCAGCAGCACGTTGCGGCCTTTGAACTCGCTGGTGATCACGTTGAGCTTCTGGCGCACCGACTTCTTGCGAACGCCTTGTCCGGGCATGATGAAAGTGCGGCCCACGTAGCGGTTTTTCACAAAACCTTCGCGGTATGGGATGCCCAGCAAATGGGCCAGTTGGGTGGCGCTGGGGCGGCTCGATTCCGGGATCGGGATGACCACATCGATGTCGCTGGGTGGCACTGTGGAGATCACACGCTTGGCCAGGGTCTCGCCCAGGTTCAAGCGGGCTTGGTACACCGAGATGCCGTCCATGGTCGAGTCAGGGCGGGCCAGGTACACGTATTCAAAAATACAAGGGCTCAGCTGCGCTTTGTCCGAGCAAGCCTGGTTGTGCACTTGCCCTTGCAGGTCGATGAAAATCGCCTCGCCCGGTGCCACATCGCGCTCGAACTGATGCATCGTGCCATCCAAAGCCACCGACTCGCTGGCCAGCATGACCGTGCCGTCCGCGCTGCGGCCCATGCACAAAGGGCGAATGCCGTGGGGATCACGAAAAGCCAGCAGCCCGTGGCCCGCGATCAAGGCGATCACCGCATAAGAACCCTTGATGCGGCGGTTCACGCCACGCACGGCTTCGAACACATCGTTGGGTGTCAGTGGCAAGCCACGGGTGGTTTTTTCCAGCTCGTGTGCCAGCACGTTGAGCAAGACTTCCGAATCGCTCTCGGTGTTGATATGGCGGTGGTCGTTGGAAAACAGCTCGGCTTTCAGAGCATGGGCATTGGTCAGGTTGCCGTTGTGCACCAACACCAAGCCAAATGGCGCGTTCACGTAAAACGGTTGAGCCTCTTCTTCGCTGAAAGCATTGCCGGCTGTCGGGTAGCGGACCTGGCCCAGGCCACAATTGCCTGGCAAAGCGCGCATGTTGCGGGTGCGGAACACATCGCGCACCATGCCTTTGGCCTTGTGCATGAAAAACTTGCGGTCCAGCTGCGTGACGATACCGGCCGCATCCTGGCCGCGGTGCTGCAACAGCAGCAAGGCGTCATAAATCAGTTGATTGACCGGTGCGCTGCTTGCAACGCCAACAATTCCACACATAGCTATTTCCGTTATAAATTAAATCAACCCGATTCAAATCAGGGTAAAAACTTCGCCATGGATTCAGGCATTAAGGGCTTGAGCCCCTGGATCGTCAGGTCCAACCAAACCGGACCTTTGGCGCTTTGCCACCAGTCACTTTTGGACAAGCCGGTCAGCTGCAACACCACCGTGAGTGCCAGCAAAAGCACCACGCCTCGGGCCAAGCCAAAAGCCCCGCCCAGCACGCGGTCTACGGGACGCAAACCCACCGACTCGATGAGCTTCTTGACCAACCAGGACAGCAAGGCAAAGACAAATAAACTGCCCACAAAAACCAACACGTAACCCACGGCATATTGAACCGATGGCGCCGCGTTTTGCACAAAGGGCACCCAAGCCACCACATCGGTGGCCAGCCACTGCGCCAAAAAGAAAGCCGCCACCCAACCGGCCAGCGACAGCACTTCATATACCAGGCCGCGCCACAAGCCCACCACCATAGAGGCGAACAACACCCCCAACAAAGCCCAATCGGTGATGGAGACCGTCATCTCAGAGCTTCAAGAGGGCGGGTGACAAGTCGAGCTTGCGGATGCGCGCAGCGGCCTTGTCGGCTTCATCGCGGCTGTCATAGGGCCCCACACGCACACGCGTCGTGGGCTTGCCATCTTTGCCATCTACTACTTGGGTGTAAGTTTTGAAGCCGCTCTTTTCGAGCTTTTGACGGACTTCACGCAATTTGGCGACGTCGCTGAAAGCGCCCACCTGAATGATCACGCGTTCTGAAGCAGCGGACTTGCCTTCCAGCAAAGCCTTGGCTTTGTCGGCATCGGCTTTGGATTTGTTCTTGGATGCCGTATCCGTTTTATCCTTGTCGGACTTCGATGCGTGCGATTCCTTGGCATGGGATTCGGCAACTTTGTCTTTGGATTTTTCAGCCGGCTTTTCTTTCGGCTTTTCAATCGGTTCCGGCTTGACCTCAGGCGCAGGCGAAACGGGCACAGCCGCTGCGGGAGCTGGCACAACTTCTTCACGAGGATCCAGGCTGGCCTGAGTGGACAAGGTCTCTGGTGCAATCTTCCAGGGTTTGACTGGCGCTTTCGGAGCTTGCGCCGCAGGCACTGCCGCGGGGGCCGTCAAGGGGGCCACGGTCTGGCGATCCGGGATCACGATGGGCGTGTCCACCGCCACAGGACGCGGCTGCGTGTCAAAAACGAGCGGAAAACCCACCACCGCAATCAAGACCAGCACCACGGCACCGATCAAGCGGTAGCGCGCACGGCGACGCACGACTTCGATGTTTTCATTGGGGCCCGATGCCACGGCTTCAGCAGAAGCGTTGCGACCAGGAAAACGGAACTTGAAAAAGGCCATGGCGGGTGCTCAGGGGCTGAGATGTTTGGCTTGCAGGCGCGGGATGCCGTCTTGCAGCACACCGCCCACCGTATAGAAGGAGCCAAAGACGATGATTCTATCAGTCGGGTTCGCCGCATCGATGGCCGCTTGCAGCGCACTCATGGGGTCCGGATGAACGCTCGACGCCACATCGTGGCGGGTGTTTTGTGCGGTCCATGCCTGCTGCAAATCGACCGCTTTGGCCGCCCTGGGCAGGGGCAAATCGGTGAAATACCAGCGGTCAATCAAAGGATTGACCCGCTGCAGCATGGGCAAGAGGTCTTTGTCGGCCATGGCCCCCAGCACCGCGTGGGTCGTCGGGTAAAAACCCATGGCGTCCAGGTTCTCTGCCAAAGCCGCCACCGAATGCGGGTTGTGCGCCACATCCAGCACCAAAACCGGCTCGCCCGGAATGATCTGAAAGCGCCCGGGCAACTCGACCAAGGCCAAGCCATTGCGTACCGCTTGCGCCGTCACAGGAATGCGGGGCCGCAAAGCGTCCAGCGCGGCCAGCACGCCCGAGGCATTGACCAGCTGGTTAGCCCCACGCAAAGCCGGATAAGCCATGCCGGCATAGCGGCGGCCCCGGCCCGCCCAGGCCCACTGCTGCTTGTCACCCGAAAAGTTGAAGTCCTGCCCAAACCGCCACAGGTCTGCACCAATGGCTGCAGCGTGATCGATCACGCTTTGCGGTGGCACCGGGTCGCTGACGATGACCGGTCGCCCGGCGCGCATGATGCCGGCCTTTTCAAAGCCAATGGTTTCGCGGTCCTTGCCCAAAATGGCGGTGTGGTCGATGTCGATGCTGGTGATCACGGCGCAATCGGCGTCGATGATGTTGACCGCATCGAGGCGACCGCCCAGGCCCACCTCCAAAATGGCCACGTCCAGATTCGACTGGGCCATCAGGTGCAGGATGGCCAAGGTGCTGAACTCGAAATAGGTCAGGCTCACATCGCCGCGCACCGCGTCCACGGCGGCAAACGCTTCAGCCAAAGTGGCAGCAGAGGCCGATTCGCCGTGCAAGCGGCAACGCTCTTCAAAATGCACCAAATGCGGCGAGGTGTACACGCCCGTGCGGTACCCAGCTTCCAGCAAGATGGCTTCGAGCATGGCGCAGGTCGAGCCCTTGCCGTTGGTGCCCGCCACGGTGATGACCGGGCAGTCGAACTTCAAGGCCATGCGGTCGGCCACGGTTTTCACACGGTCCAAGCCCATGTCAATGGCCACGGGGTGTAGTTGCTCGCACCAGTCGAGCCATTCCTGTAGAGTCTTCATAGGCGGCGATTGTCGCCCACTCTCCGGATTTTCATTCCTCACCAAGACCTATGGACCTCATTGTTTACGGCATTCCCAACTGCGACAGCGTCAAAAAAGCCCGCACCTGGCTCAGCGATCAGGGGCTGAACGCCACATTCCACGACTTCAAAAAACAAGGCGTGCCTGCCGCTGCGTTGGACGCCTGGGTGGCCGCTTGCGGCTGGGAAACCGTGCTCAACCGCAAAGGCTCCACCTGGCGCAAGCTCGACGCCGCCGTGCAAGCCAGCGTGACCGATGCCGCCAGCGCCAAGGCCGTCATGCAAGAACACGCCAGCACCATCAAGCGCCCCGTGATCGCCTGGCCCTCAGGGCAAATCACCGTCGGGTTCACCCCCGAGCAATGGCCCGCTTGAGGCATGAACTGGCCGCGATGGACCTTGGCCCAACTTTACTTGCCAGCAATGCACAAGCACCATGTCCGCCGCTAAACTCGGCACCAATGATTTGACAAAGAGACACACCATGAAAACATTGGCAACGACCCTTTTGCTGGCCATCGCTGGCTTGGCCCAGGCCCAGGAAGTGGGTCAGGTGATTTCACGTACGGCCGTTTACCAGCAAGTGGCCGTTCCACGTCAAACCTGCAGCCAGACACCCGTGGCAGTACAAAACCCGACATCTGGTGCAGGTGCGCTGATGGGCGCCATCGCCGGTGGTGCAGTAGGACATCAGATCGGCGGCGGTACAGGCCAGGCCTTGGCCACCATGGTCGGGGTGGTGGGCGGCTCCATCATGGGTGATCGGATCGAAAACCCCGGCACCCAAGTGCAAAACCAGACCACCTGCACCACTCAAAACATCTACGAAAACCGTTTGGTTGGCTACAACGTGGTTTATGAATACGCGGGCAAGCAATACACCGTGCAACTGCCGCAAGACCCAGGCCCCACCATCCAACTGCAAGTCACCCCCTTGGCTGCTCCGCGATCGGAAGCACCTGCAACAGCCCCCATGGTGGTCGTTGCACCTGCCACTGTGGTCACTCAGCCCTCTGTGGTCTATATGCCCGCCCCCGTTTACCGCTCTTATCCGCCAGTCTTCACCAGCATCAACCTGGGCTGGGGCTGGGGTGGCGGGTATTACGGTGGAGGCCATCGCCACTGGCGTTGAGCCGTCAGAACGAGGCCCGCCTCATCTGACCTAAAATCCTGGGTTGATCGTTTGACCCGCCAAACAGGGGCCGCATCAGGCCCCTGTTTCATTTGCAGACCCGTTCCGCTCTACAAAACACACCATGACCACCCAAAAAATCGACGGCGCCTCCGTCACCACCCAAGCCAATGTTTACTTTGACGGCAAATGCGTCAGCCACGGCCTGACCCTGGCCGACGGTACCAAGCTGTCGGTTGGCGTGATCCTGCCTTCCACCCTGACCTTCAACACCGGCGCGCCTGAAATCATGGAATGCGTGGGCGGCTTTTGCGAATACAAGCTCGACGGCAGCAGCGAATGGGTCAAGTCCAGCGCTGGCGAAAAATTCAATGTCCCCGGCAACTCCAAGTTCGAGATTCGCGTGACCGAGCCCTACCACTACATCTGCCACTTCGGTTGATCCCCTCATGAGTACCATCCTGCAAAACCTGCCCAAAGGGCAAAAAGTCGGCATCGCCTTTTCGGGCGGCCTGGACACGTCTGCTGCCCTGCTGTGGATGAAGCAAAAGGGGGCCCTGCCCTACGCCTACACCGCCAACCTGGGCCAGCCTGACGAAGCCGACTACAACGAGATTCCCCGCAAGGCGATGGAATACGGCGCAGAAAAAGCCCGCCTGGTCGACTGCCGCACCCAGCTGGCCCACGAAGGAATTGCCGCCATACAGTGCGGTGCCTTCCACATCAGCACCGGTGGCATCACCTACTTCAACACCACGCCTCTGGGCCGCGCCGTGACCGGTACCATGCTGGTGGCCGCCATGAAGGAAGACGACGTCAACATCTGGGGCGACGGCAGCACCTTCAAGGGCAACGACATCGAGCGCTTTTACCGCTACGGTTTGCTGACCAACCCGAGCCTCAAGATCTACAAGCCCTGGCTCGACCAGCTGTTCATCGACGAGCTGGGTGGCCGCGCCGAAATGAGCGCCTTCATGACCGCCAACGGTTTTGGCTACAAGATGAGCGCCGAAAAGGCCTACTCCACCGACAGCAACATGCTGGGCGCCACCCACGAAGCCAAGGACCTGGAAAGCCTGGCCAGCGGCATGAAGATCGTCAACCCCATCATGGGCGTGGCGTTCTGGAAGCCCGAAGTCGAAGTGAAAGCCGAAGAAGTGAGCGTGCGCTTTGAAGAAGGCATGCCCGTGGCCCTGAACGGTGTGGAATACGCCGACCCGGTCGAGCTGTTCCTCAAGGCCAACGAAATCGGCGGCCGCCACGGCTTGGGCATGAGCGACCAGATCGAAAACCGCATCATCGAAGCCAAGAGCCGCGGCATCTACGAAGCCCCCGGCATGGCGCTGTTGCACATCGCCTACGAGCGTCTGGTGACCGGCATCCACAACGAAGACACCATCGAGCAGTACCGCATCAACGGCCTGCGCCTGGGTCGCTTGTTGTACCAAGGCCGCTGGTTCGACCCGCAGTCCATCATGCTGCGCGAAACAGCCCAGCGCTGGGTGGCCCGCGCCGTGACCGGTACCGTGACGCTGGAACTGCGCCGTGGCAACGACTACAGCATCCTGAACACCGACAGCCCCAACCTGACTTACGCACCCGAGCGCCTGAGCATGGAAAAGGTGGAAGACGCCCCGTTCAGCCCACTCGACCGCATCGGCCAGTTGACCATGCGCAACCTCGACATCACCGACACCCGCGCCAAACTGGGCATCTACGCCCACACCGGCCTGCTATCAGTGGGCGAGGGTCCGCACATCTACAAGCTGGACGGCAACGGCAAGAAGTGATGCATGTGATGCTTCAATAAAAAACGGCCTTCGGGCCGTTTTTTTGTGGCCTGCACACGCAGGGGTTTCTTACTTTTCTGCCCGAACAGCATGACCAGCACCTCTGGCAATGAGAGTCAACACACCGAGGATTGCTCAGATTTTCCGTACAGTTTTAACCAGTTGGAATGGCTTCAACAACGGAAAATACCCAATGAATATCCCATACAAAATCAGCTTCACAGCTTGCATGCTGGCACTCTTAAGCGCATGTGGTGGCGAAGACAATAGCAACACTGCCGAAGGTTTATGGCGCGGCCCATCTTCGACCGGTGCCTATGTCACTGTGGCCATACTTGAAAATGGCGAAGCTTGGGGTGGTGCAACCCTCGGCAACACGCTGGTCAGTGCGATTGCAGGAACGGCCAACGGAAACGGCACGTCATTTTCAGCATCCGGCTCCGAATTTGTTTTTAGCTCCAACAGCGTTGGTACGAGCTCTTACACCGGAACAGTGACGCAAAAACAGCGCATTCAGGCCACCAGCAACAATGGCAGCACAATTGACCTTGCATACAACCCTTATTACGACCAAGGCGTCACGGCTACGGAAATCGCTGGAAGCTACACACTGTCAGGCAGAACCGCTCGTTACTCGATCACGAACATGACCTTCACCATTGGCGCCAATGGGAGCTTCACGATTGTGGATAACGGTTGCACCACCACAGGTACAGCAACACCCAGAGCATCGGGTAAAGCCATTGTGAATGTGACCGCGACAGGAACTGGCACTTGCATTCTTGGCAGCGGGGTTTCGCTCAGTGGCATCGCCGTTTTAGACAAAACCACAACGCCAAACACCCTCTCGGTCATTGCATTGAACAGTGGCAAGACGGATGGTTTGGTTTTGCTGGGTCGCAAAAACTGATCTGATGAACGCATACCCAGCGTAGCGCCGGGTTGTGGCCTGAGCGGATCGGCCGATTTGGCGAGCGAAGCGAGTGATGAGGCCGACCACTCAGGCCACAACCCGGCGCGGCAAACCACCACGAGCCCCAATCTCAAATAACAACAGGCTCAGGCTCCAGCCGAATCCCAAACCGCTCGTACACACTGGTCTGAATCGCCTTGGCCAAAGTCATCACCTCACCCCCGGTGCAGGGGTTCTCGCGCCCACCCCGGTTCACCAGCACCAGCGCCTGCTTTTCGTAGACACCGGCGTGGCCAACAGTCTTGCCTTTCCAGCCGCAGGCGTCGATCAGCCAGCCTGCGGCCAGCTTGATGGTGCCGTCTGGCATAGGGTAGTGCACCACCTTGGGTTCTCGGGCAATGATGTCGGCGCATTGTTCAGGCGTCACGCTCGGGTTTTTGAAGAAGCTGCCCGCATTGCCGATCACCTGCGGGTCGGGCAGTTTGGCGCGGCGAATCGCCACCACCCAGTCAAAAATCTGCCGGGCATCGGGGTAGTGGATGCCGGTTTCGGCCATCTTGCGCTCCAGGTCCAGATAGCCCAACTCGGGCTTCCAGCGTTTGGCCAGCGCAAAACGCACCCGCAAAATGACCGCACGGCCCGCCAGCCCCAAGCCATCTGAACCACCCGAGGCGTGCTTGAACACCGAGTCGCGGTAGCTGAAGCCGCATTGCGCAGCGTTCAGGCTGAACAGCTCGCCGGTCAGCATGTCCAGGGCGTCCAGCGAGTCAAAGCGGTCTTGCAATTCCACGCCATAGGCCCCGATGTTTTGCACCGGCGACGCACCCACGGTACCGGGGATCAGGGCCATGTTTTCCAGGCCGGGGTAGCCGTGGTCCAGCGTCCAGGCCACCAGGTCGTGCCAGGCCACACCCGCACCGGCTTCAACGATCCAGTGCTTGTCGGTCTCGCTGGCCAGACGCAGGCCGGGCACTTCCACCTTGAGCACCAGGCCTTTCACGTCGCCGGTCAGCACAATGTTGCTGCCGCCACCCAGCACCTGCCGAGGCAAGATGGCCAGTTGGGGGTCGGCCAACACGGCGCGCAAGTCGTCCTCTGAGCGCACACGCACCAAAGCCTGCGCCTTGGCGGCGATGCCAAAGGTGTTGTGCGGCTGCAGGGGGACATTTTTCTCCAAGTTCATGGGAGAATTGTCGCATTCTCAACCTTTGAATTTTCCAGCCATGCCCTCGTTTGATACCGTTTGCGAACCCAATATGGTCGAAGTGCGCAACGCCGTTGACACTTCTTCCAAAGAAATCGGCACCCGTTTTGACTTCAAAGGCACTTCGGCCGCCCTCGAACTCAAGGACAAAGAGATCACGATGTTCGGCGATGCCGACTTTCAGCTCACGCAGGTCGAAGACATCCTGCGCAACAAGCTGACCAAGCGCAATGTAGACGTGCGCTTTCTGGACATTGGCAAGGTCGAAAAAATCGGCGGCGACAAGGTCAAGCAGGTGATCAAGGTGAAAAACGGCATCGAAACCGAAGACGCCAAGAAGATCACCCGACTGATCAAAGACAGCAAGATCAAGGTGCAAGCGTCCATCCAGGGCGATGCGGTGCGCGTGACTGGCGCCAAGCGCGACGACCTGCAGGCCGCCATGGCCCTGCTGCGCAAGGACATGACCGAGCTGCCGCTGTCGTTCGACAACTTCCGCGACTGATCAAAAAAAACGGCGGTGCTGCTTGGCGCAGACCGCCCGTTTCAGATCCGAGCCTGATGCGTCAGGCTTTTTTTGCGCCCAATTTCGACTCGGTCCCCGCCAGCAGGCGGTTGATGTTTTCACGGTGACGCCACACCAAAAGCAGCGCCATGACAGCCAGGCACAGCACCTCGGCACGGTCAGCCTGCCAGGCCACGCCGTCACCAAACACATAAAACACCGGCGCAAACACCGCGGCCACCATGGACGCCAGCGACACATAGCGGCTGAAATACACGACGATGGCAAAGGTTCCCACCGTGGCCAGCGCCAGGAGGCCGTTCACGCCCACCAACACACCCACAGCCGTGGCCACGCCTTTGCCGCCCTTGAAGCCAAAGAACACCGGGTACAGGTGCCCCAGAAAAGCCGCCAGACCTGCCAAGGCGGCCACGCCCGCGCCCAAGCCGTAGGGCTGCCCAAACGCCAACACCAGCGCCACAGGCAACCAGCCCTTGAAGGCGTCCAGCAACAAGGTCAGGATGGCCGCTTTTTTGCTGCCCGAGCGCAACACATTGGTCGCGCCAGGGTTCTTGCTGCCGTAGCTGCGCGGGTCGTTCAGGCCCATCAACTGGCTGACGATCACGGCAAAACTGAGCGAGCCCACCAGATAAGCGGCCAGCACCGCCCCCACTTGAATCCACAACGTCATCACTCATCTCCCTTGTTTTTGAACTGGCGTCATTCTGCCAGTGCGCAGTTGACCGGCCGGGCACCCAGCAACTGCACACACACTTGCGGGTCAATGCCCACCAGGTAACCACGTCTGCCGCCATTGATGCAAATGCGCGGCAAAGCCAAGATGGTCTCTTCGATGAACACCGGCATGGCCCGGCGCGTAGCAAAGGGCGAGGTGCCCCCCACCAGATAACCGCTGTGGCGGTTGGCCACCTCGGGCGCACACGGCTCAATCGACTTGCGTCCGACTTGCCGTGCCAGGTTTTTGGTGGACACCTTGCGGTTGCCGTGCATCAACACCACCAGCGGCTTGGCGTCCTGGTCCTGCATGATCAGGGTCTTGACCACGCTGAACGGGTCCATGCCCAGCACCTGCGCGCTGTGCTGGGCGCCGCCGTGCTCCAGGTACTCGTAAGGGTGCTCGGTGAAGCTCACTCCCTGCTGGCGCAAGAGCGCCGTGGCCGGGGTTTCGCTGACTTTGTCTTTCTTGGCCATGCGTCCGATCACAAAGCCGGGTCGCGCATTTCCCAGCGGATGTCGTCGATGGCTTTGAGCACCTCGGGCGAAAGCTGGGTGCTCCAGGCGGCCAAGTCTTCGTTCAGCTGCGCCAGCGAAGTCACACCGATGATGGTGCTGGCCACGCTCCAGCGGTGGTAGCAGAACGCCAGCGCCATCTGAGTAGGCGTCATGCCGTTGTCGCGTGCCAACTGGTTGTAGCGACGGGCGGCCACCAGCGCCTCGGGGCGGCCCCAGCGCTGCTTGCGCATCGAGTCGTAGCGGGCAATGCGGCCACCGTCGGGCACCAGCGGGCCTTTCAGGTCGTCGTTGTCGTACTTGCCGGTCAACAAACCAAAGCCCAGCGGCGAGTAGGCCAGCATCGACACGTTCAGGCGGTAGCAGGTTTCGTCCAGGCCGTTGTCATAGGTGCGGCTGACCAAGCAGTAAGGGTTTTGCACCGTGGCCACGCGTGGCAGGCCATGCTGCTCGGCCAGACGCACGAACTCGTGCACGCCATAAGGCGTTTCGTTCGACAAGCCGATGTAACGCACCTTGCCCGCCTTGACCAATTTGGACAAGGCCTCGAGTTGCTCGTGGATCGAGGTGACCGACTTGTCCTTGGCGGGGTCAAAGTAGGTCATGCCAAACACCGGCACATGGCGCTCGGGCCAGTGGATCTGGTACAGGTCGATCACATCGGTTTGCAGACGGCGCAGACTGGCATCGCACGAGTTCAGGATGTCCTGACCGGTCATGCCCGAGCCCTCACGGATCCAGGGCATGCCGCGCGAGGGACCGGCCACTTTGGTGGCCAGCACCAGCTTTTCACGGGCACCGGGATTTTTGGCAAACCAGTTGCCGATGTAGGTTTCGGTCGCGCCACAGGTGTCGGCCGAAGCAGGCACGGCATACATCTCGGCGGTGTCGATGAAGTTGATACCCGCGTCCAGCGAGCGGTCCAGGATGGCGTGCGAATCGGCCTCATTGACCTGCTGGCCAAAGGTCATGGTGCCCAGGCAGATGGGCGTGACTTGCAAATCGGACTGGCCGAGTTGAACGAGTTTCATGGTGTTTCCTGTGGGTGTGTGAATGGGGTGCGGTGGGCGCTGCAGCGTCCCATCGGCATCGTGCTTATTTTGTCATGGGCCCGTTCAGGCATTTGTCGCAGAGGCTCTCGCCTCTTCTTGCAGGCGCAGCACGCGCCGCTGCACCTTGCCGGTGGTGGTCATGGGCAGTTGGTCGATGAATTCGATCTCTTTGGGGTATTCATACGGTGCCAGCAGGCCGCGCACATGGGACTGCAGCTGGCTGCGCACGGCGTCGTCAAACGCCTGCCGGGCCGCACCCTCTGGCCTTTGGGCCAGGCAATCGGGCGACATCACCACATAGGCCTTGACCACCGCACCCCGATCCGCGTCGGGCTTGGGCACCACCGCGGCATTGGCCACGGCGGCGTGCTTGACCAGACAGTTTTCGATCTCGCCCGGGCCGATGCGGTAGCCTGCCGCCTTGAACATGTCGTCGGTGCGGCCTTGGTGCCAGAGGTAGCCATCTTCATCGGCCACTGCCATGTCACCGGTGCGGCACCAGTCGCCGGTGTATTTGGCCGTGGTGGCTTGGTCGTTGTTCCAGTAGCCTAAAAAGAACACCGGGTCGGGATGTCCATGCGCATCCAAGCGGTTCACGGCCACTTCGCCAGGCGTGCCTGCCGGGCACAGCTGACCCGCCTCGTCGATGACGGCGACCTGGTGGCCGGGGTAGCCCTTGCCCATGCTGCCGGGGCGCGCGGGCCACAAGCGGGCGCAGTTGCCCACCACATAGTTGATCTCGGTCTGGCCAAACATCTCGTTCACGGTCACACCCAACTGCGCTTGACAGTAGCCAAACACCGCATCGCCCACGGCCTCGCCTGCGCTCATGATCGCCTGCAGCTTCAAGCGGTAGCGCGTTTTCGCATCGGGCACGGCTTTCATCATGGCCTTGAGCGCGGTCGGGAACAAAAAGGTGTGCGTCACGCCGTGGCTTTGCAAAATCTCGAACGCCACTTCTGGCGAAAACCGCCCGTTGAAAGCCACGATGGGCCGGCCAAAGTACAGGCTGGGCAGCAAAGCATCCATCAGGCCGCCGGTCCAGGCCCAGTCGGCCGGTGACCAGAACACGGCCTTCAAAGGCTGCTTGGCTTGAAACGGGTCAAAGCCAAACCAGTTCTGGCTGCACACAAAGCCCGTCAGGTTGCCGATCAAGGCGCGGTGCGGGATCAAGGCGCCCTTGGGGTTGCCCGTGGTGCCGCTGGTGTAAATCAAGACGGCAGGATCGTCGGCCAAAGTGGACACCGCCTTGAAATGCGCCGGGCTGGCCGCGCAAACCTTGGCGTAATCCAGGTCTGCAACGGCGGCCGCCTCACCGACGCCGATCAGGCATTGCAAACCGGGGCAATCGGGCCGTGCTTGCTTCAAGGCTTCCAGGGTGGACTCGTCGCACACGGCCACACGGGCCTGGCTGTCGTTGATGCGAAAAGACAAGGCTTCGGGGCCAAACAGCATCGACAGCGGCATGGCCACCGCGCCCATTTGCAGCACGGCCATGTAGGCCACCGCGGTCTCGAACCGTTGCGGCATGACGATCGCCACCCGGTCCCCTCGCCGCACGCCTTGCGCATGCAAAACCCGGCTCAATCGGTTGGCCGCATTTTGCAATTGGGCAAAAGTCCAGCTGCGCCCCAAACCCTGCCCGACCACGTGTTCACGGATCGCCACGCGCCGGGCCGAGGCCACTTGGGCAGCCCATTGGCCGCAACAGGCCTGCGCCATGTTGAAACGTTGGGGCACCTTCCAGCCAAAGCCTTGGTGGATGGCCTTGTAGCGGTCTGGCATGGGGTCTTTGCGGCGGTCATCGGTGTGACTGCGTGTCATGGCTTGTCTCCTTATGATCGAAAGTATGTACCAAGTTTTACGCCCATCGACCAGCAACTGGGTGCCCCTGCGCGGCTGCCAGTACCACGTGCGACAGTGGGGCTCGCCCACATCAGGTGCCACGCCGCTGGTGCTGGCCCACGGCTGGATGGATGTGGCCGCATCCTGGCAGTTCATGGTCGACGCCCTGTCTGAAGCCTTCGTTCAGCAAAGGCCCATCATCGCTTTTGACTGGCGCGGCTACGGCCTGACCCAAGCACCTGCCACCGACAGCTACTGGTTCCCCGATTACCTGGCCGATCTGGATGCCCTGCTGGACACGCTCTACCCCGACCAAACCATCGACCTGGTCGGGCACAGCATGGGCGGCAATGTGGTCATGATGTACGCGGGGGCCCGCCCTGAACGCATCCGCCGCCTGGTCAACATCGAAGGCTTTGGCATGCCCGTAACGCGCCCCTCGCAAGCGCCTGGACGCATGGGGCAGTGGCTGGACGAACTCAAAGCCACACGCCAAGGCGACAAAGACCTCAAGACCTATGCCAACGCCGACGGCGTGGCCGCCCGCCTGATGAAAACCAATCCTCGCCTGTCGCAAGTCAAAGCCGACTGGTTGGCCCAGCATTGGGCCCAAGCCGGAGCCGACGGGCAGTGGCGCATCCTGGGCGATGCCGCACACAAGGTGATCAACCCTTACCTTTATCACGCAGAGGAAACCCTGGCCACCTACAGCCGCATCGGCTGCCCCGTGCTGGCCGTGGAAGCCACCGACGACTCACTGGGCCTGTGGTGGAAGGGCAAATACACCCTGGACGAATACCACGAACGCCTGAAATCGGTGCCTCAAGTGCAGATCGCCCGCATCGACAACGCAGGCCACATGCTGCAACACGATCAGCCCGAGCAATTGGCCCAGCTGCTGGAGAACTTCCTGAGCACGTAAGTCACCCAGCCTTTACACAAGACCACTAAAATCCGCGCCAACACAATATTCAGGGATTTCTCAGTGCGTCATTTCACCATTGCATTGCTCGGCACGGCCATGGCCAGCCTGATGGCAAGCACATTGGCCCATGCGGGCCCATCCGAGCATTACTGCCCGTCATTTTTGGCTGTCGACGGTGCACCCGAACCCTCTCACCGAGGCGAGTTTGTGTTCTCGCCCTATACCCACCATTGGTCTTACAGCCCCGAGCACAAGCCAGTGGTGTTGGTCGCTGTGGACGAGCAACTGCCAGGCAACCGCTTTTGCGGCGTGGCTTTGTTCAGCAACTCCTTTGGGCAACCGTCCACTTATGTGTACGCTGGCCAGCAATTCAACAACCTGATGGGCAACCCCAATGTGTTTGTGAAGGTCACCGCTGGCATTTTGTATGGCTACGTCGGCAAGTACCAATACAAAGTTCCACTCAACCATGGTGGTTTTTCGCCCGCCATCATCCCGTCGATTGGCTACCGTCTGACCGAACACGACTCAGTGCAAATGAAAGTGCTGGGCAACGCAGGCCTGATGTTCTCGTACGGGCGGCAGTTTTAAGCTCTGCCCCAGACTGCCCAAGGGCCAAGTCATGAGAAAATGCCCGGTTTACCGAACCGGACACTTTTCCCATGGACGCAGAACACATCAACCAAATCGGCGCAACGCTGGCAGACCTGTCAGCTCGAACGAACGAACTTCGGGGGTATCTTTGACTACGATGCCAAATCTGAACGGCTGAGAACCGTCAACGCATCGCTCGAAGACCCGGCGGTCTGGAACGACCCCAAAAAAGCCCAG